>Ga0206921_10168_pt1 | contig 19256 bp, 15 predicted proteins | sample Alteio_BWOrgHeat_66_FD_152930 | JGI IMG/M metagenome (GOLD analysis project Ga0206921, IMG submission 152930) | Enriched cells from forest soil in Barre Woods Harvard Forest LTER site, Petersham, Massachusetts, United States -... | ecosystem: Environmental > Terrestrial > Soil > Temperate forest >...
CAACTGGCTGGAGACCCCGGACATTGTTAATGTGCCTTCCTTTACTCGGTTCGCAGGCTTTTCACCGGGTTGGCCATGGCCGCTTTGACCGCCTGAAAGCTGACGGTTATCAGCGTGATCAGCATGGCGACCAGCGCTACGGCTGCAAAAACCCCCACCCCAATGGTCGTCTTGTTGGGATAGGTCTTCAACCATTGCGTCATATAATACCACGCGATCGGGCTGGCAATGGTACAGGAGATCAGGACCAACAAAACAAAATCCTTCGAAAGCAATTGCCAGAGATTGAACACGCTGGCCCCCAGCACCTTTCTGACACCAATCTCTTTGACTCTTTGTTCCGCCGTAAAGGAGGCAAGACCGAATAGCCCCAAACAGGAAATAAAGATCGCCAGCACGGCAACGATCCCCGCGAGATTGCCCACCAATTCCTCATAGTTGAATTTCTTCGCATACTCCTCATCGGCGAAGTGGTATTCGAAAGGATATGCCGGATTATACTTATCGAATATGGGTTTTATCAGGGAGATGGCCTTCGATACCGGCATATTCGGATTGATCCTTATATCCAGACATCCTACCCAGCCTTTACTGAAAATAATGGTCAAGGGAGAAATGGGCCGGTAAGGCGATTCCATCTGTATGTCCGGGATCACACCCAGCACAACCATCGGCTTATTGTTCCATTTCAATACTTCTCCAACGGGGTTCTTTAGCCGCATACGTTTTACCGCGGCCTGGTTCAGAATAACACCGTTCGAATCGGCGAAATCCCTGCCGAAATCCCTGCCGGCGATAAGCTTGATCCCTAAAGTTTTAGTATAATCATATGTCGTGGTGATCGTCGAGAATATCGATGCCTTTTCCACGGGCGTACTGCCCTTCCACTCCCAGCCATTGTTGTTGCTGTAGATCTCCGATGGAGGAGAATTGCTTTGGGTGACGGAGATGACGGCGTCCGTACGGAGCAGTTCATTTTCGATCACATCCCGGTTCTTTGCAATATCATCCGACCAGTAGACAGAGATCAATCCCTTATTATTGAATCCGATCGGCTGGTTTTTCCCGTACTGTATCTGTCGATTGACCACAATGGTGCCGATCATCAGCACGATCGAACTGGCAAATTGCACGACAACCAGGATCTTGCGGGGCAGGGAACTGCTTTTCCCCGCTTGCAGATGCCCCTTCAATACCCGGACGGGATTGAACGATGAAAGATAGAAGGCGGGATAACTACCGGCTAACAGACCGGTAAGCGCGGTGAAGGCCAGCATCACCAACCAAAACAGCGGACTCGCTACCTGGAGGCTCATGTCCTTATCGGTGAGTCTGTTGAAGTACGGCAGCGAGACAAACACAATGAGCAGGGCGAGCAGAAAGGCAATTCCGGAGATCAATAACGACTCGCCAAGGAATTGGCTGATCAGCTGTTTTCGTCCGGAACCGACAGCCTTCCGGACACCTACCTCCTTTGCCCGTTTTTCCGACCGCGCGGTACTCAAATTCATGAAGTTGATACAGGCGATCAACAGCACGATAAAGCCCAGTATTCCGAACATCCGTACGTACTTGATGAAGCCGCCCGTATTGATGCCATTATCAAAATCACTGTACAATCGCCATTTCGACATGGGATGAAGTAATATCTCCGGTTTAATATGCTTTAAAGTATTCTCATCGGTGAAATGGGAGATGACCACATCCTTCACTTTTCTATTCACGGCATCCGCCGTTACGTTGTCATTTAGCTGCACATACGCCTCCCAGGAGTTATTTCCCCAGTTGGTCTTGTGAAATTGCCTGACCCAGGAATAGATCAGTTCCTGCAATTGAAAAGGAACGAGATAATCGAAGGAAAGGCTGCTGTTCTTTGGCTGTTTTTCGACGACCGCCGTCACCTTGAGCATCGTCGAGTTATCCAGCTTGATGGCCTTGCCGATCGGGTTTTCATTACCGAAAAGGACGCGTGCGGTCTCCTCGGTTAAAACGATGGAATAGGGGTCGTGCAAGGGGTTCCTGTCGCCTTCGAGTATCTTCAGCGAGAACATGCCGACCGCTTCCTCGCCGATGAAATGTCCACTCCTGTTTATTTTCTTTTCTCCATAAACCAGGGAGCGCTCCGATCCCCAATCGCACATGGCCACGGCCTTGAAATCGGGAAATTTAGCCTTCAACTCGTCACCTATGGGAAAAGGCACCGCCTGCTGGGTGCCGCGGGATTCGTCAAAGGTCTGATGCATCATCACCTGGTACAACTCGTTGTAATTCTTAAATTGCCGGTTGGCGCTGACCTCATCGTAAATCCACAACCCGATGATCATGGCTACGGCCATCCCCGTAGCCAGTCCGGCAATATTTACCAGGGAATAAAGCTTGTTTTTCAGGAGATTCCTCCAGGCGACGGTGAAATAGTTTTTCCACATAGCGTTAAAGACGTCTTCGCGTTATCGGATGTTGCATCCGATCCTCTCCTTTTTTCATTTCCCGGCTTTTACTGGTGCCCGTACGATAGCTGTGTCCGTTGCCAGAAAGGGCAAAGCATACCCGCCTGAATCCAGTAAAGTATGCGGAAAAGCAGTCTGTAAGGACGCCCATTGGGATTTGTCCACTCTTGTCTGATATAAATAAAGCTGCTTGAGTTTGGGAAGCGACCTCAATTCAAGCAATTCATCGTTGGAGACGGCAGTGGAGCTGAGATTCAGGTAGCAAAGATTGCTCAACGTGCGAAGACCGCCCAAATTTTTCCCCGTAATGCGTGTATGATCCAACCAAAGCCTGACCAGCCGCGGGCAGGCGGCCGCTGCTGCAATGACTTCATCCCCAACGGGAGCAAAGCTGCATTTGAGTAACAGCAGTTGATCCTTCAGCAGCGGCAGCGTCTGAATCGCCACCGGCCCGATGCTGTTGGAAGGGAAGCTTACGGAAAGATAGTTGCTGCCCTGTGAGACAGGCAGAAGGAGCGCACCGGCATTTTGCAGCCGTCGTACGGCGTCTGCCGGTGCGGCAGCCACCGGTGTCGTAGGTATCGTGCTATCGGCAATATTCAAAACGACCGTGCCGGTATCGGCCACGGGCCCGGCTGTTCCATCCTGAAAGGCGGCGAGGACGGCATGCATGGCATTGTCCTGCGGGAGACGGCCTACCGGTTTGTCAAAGGACGCCCCGGTTTCGATCCACCACTGCAGCAGCTTTATCTCCGCAGCGGTGAGCTGAGCTTTTTCTTTCGGGGCCATGTGATGGTCATTCTCGGGCGGCAATAATATCCGCCGGATGAGCAGACTCGTCGCGGCGTGCCCCGAAACGATCACGGGTCCATCCTTTCCCCCTTTCATCATAAAGTCCGGCCCATCGAGCCGCAACCCTCCCTTTATCCGGCGGCCGCTGTGACAACCATAACAGTTGTCATGCAGAACGGGCTGCACCAGACTCGTATAGGCAACAGCATCCTGAACATGTGCAACGGGCCGGAGAGCGGGGATATTCGACTCGACAGTCAGGTTGGCGGTGAGATAACCGGGACCGTGGGTCAGCGATCCACCCCAGTGGCCTGTCAGGAATACCAATAGCAGGGTGACAGCAGCCAGCCCCCCGGACACGCCATCCAATGGCCGGCCTCTTAACAACAGATACAAGAGGCCGGATAACACCGTCAGCGAAATCGCCAGCCACTGATGGACGGTGACAAGGGCGCTGTCATAGTCGCCACTCAGCGAAAGCAGGTAGCCCGTGCAGCAGGAGATCGCTGCGAAAATAACGCCCAGTCCCAGGGCCAGGTCAGCAGCGGGTTTCATCGCCGCGTACCCGGGCCGCACAGTTAACACTTCCAAAAAAAGCGCCAGCAGAATGATCCCGATCGGGAGATGTACGAGTACCGGATGCAGTCGTCCGAAGAAGGTGAACACAACGCCCATCAGGAGTATCTTTTTCTTAGGGTTTGCATCATATAAATATTAATAGCCCACTGATCAGCCAGGGGTTCCCGGGTATAAGGCAGTGTAGGCATATAATCCGGTGGTCCGAATTCCGTCAGGATGGTCATGACCTCTCCCCTTTCCTGTTTACGTCGGATCACGGCATCCCACCAGGCAAAATGCGCTTCCGCGGCCCCCTGCCATTCCGGCGCCCTCGGATCGTTGACCTGCGGTCCTTCCGGGTGTCCGATGCGGGCGTGGATATGATCCACTCTTTCCAGGGCCAGCGATACGTTTTTCGGCTGGTCGGTCAGCAGGCTTTCACTGACATTGCACCAGTGAGACACGTCAAAGGTCAGCCGCAGATCGGGAAAAGCTTCGATAAAATGCCTAGCGACAGGTGCCGCAAACAGCATTCGTGACCGGTGGGTCTCATGAAGGATGCGGATACCGGTCTCGCGGCTCAGGGATGTCGTCAACTCGATAAACGCCTTATTCTCTTCGAACGAAAAGAAATCCCTCCCGGAATGACAATTAATGTACAACGGTCTTTGCCGGGTATTGCGGGCCGCCCCTTCCACCATCTGTTTAAACAAGGCAAGATGTTCCACCGGATCGCTTTGCGAGCCTGCGCAGAGAAACCCCACTTCCAGCTTGTATTTCTCCAGCATCCGGAATATCTCATCCTGTCGGGAGGAGTCCAGGGACCACCAGATCTCGATGCCGTCGTAGCCGGCGCTGCGCACTTTGGCGCCATATTCGTCCAGCGTTCCGGAAAATCCCCAGTCGGTGGCCATTATCCTGAGCTGGAAGCCGGCTCGGGTAGTCGAAGCCTGCAGCGGGTGAGACCAGGCATCGAGGAAAAGGCCGGCCGCGACCAGGCTGCTGTCGGCGATAAATGTTTTTCGGTTCATCAAGTTGGTTAAAGGTTCAGGTGTTGATTATTTCTTTGATGACCTTGCCCTTGACATCGGTGAGCCGATAGGGCCTTCCCTGGAAGTCATAGGTGAAGCGGGTGTGGTCGAATCCCAGTTGATTAAGGATCGTCGCCTGCACATCGAATACATCCACTTTTCCCGACACGGCGCTATAGCCGATCTCGTCCGTCTCTCCATGCACATACCCTTTTTTTATCCCGCCGCCCGCCATCCAGATCGTGAAGGCATCTGTATGGTGATCTCTTCCTTTAAATGGATTGGGTTTCCCTTCCCGGTTTTCCATCATGGGAGTACGGCCAAACTCGCCACCCCAGACGACCAGCGTTTCCTCCAGCATTCCTCTTTGCTTCAGATCGAGGATCAACCCGGTCATCGCCCTATCCACCTGCCGGCATTTGTTGATAAAGCCAATATCGATGGCAAGGCTGGCCTCTGTGCCATGACTATCCCAGCCCCAGTCAAAGACCTGGACAAACCGAACGCCCTTTTCCACCAGCTTGCGGGCCAGCAGGATATTGTTGGCGAGACTGGTATGCCCGGGCTGTGTGCCGTATAGCTCGTGGATATAGGCCGGTTCATCCCGGATGTTCATCACCTCCGGCACGGATATCTGCATTTTAAAAGCCATTTCATATTGGGATATGCGGCTGAGGATTTCGGGATCCTGGTATTCGGCGAATTCCTGCTGGTTGACGGCATTGATGGCATCGATGGATGCCTTTCTCAGGTCGCGGTCCATACCATCGGGATCTTTCACGAACAAAACAGGGTCTCCCTCGCTGCGGCATTGTACACCCTGATAAACGCTGGGGAGAAAGCCGCTGCCCCAGACGCTTTTGCCTGCATCGGGAAATTTGCCGCCGCTGGTCAAGACGACAAATCCGGGCAGGTTTTGATTTTCGGTTCCCAACCCATACGTAACCCAGCTCCCCATACTGGGGCGTCCGAGCCGGGGCGAACCCGTATGTACGAGTAACTGTGCCGGAGCATGGTTAAACTGGTCGCTGCTAACGGCCTTTAAAAAACTCACTTCGTCTACGATCCCCGAAAAATGGGGCAGGTGTTCGCTGATCCAGGCGCGGCTTTCACCATATTGGGCGAATTTCGCCTGTGGTCCCAGCATCTTGGGTACACCCCGGATAAAGGCGAAGCGTTTACCCGCCAGCAGGGAGGGCGGACAATCCTGGCCATCCATTTTCTGCAACTCCGGTTTATAATCGAAAAGCTCCAGTTGAGACGGAGCGCCGGCCATATGCAGGTAGATGATATTTTTCGCCTTTCCCGGAAAAGGGGGCAGTTTGGGGATCAGCGGGTGCGCCGGATCGAATACGATGGGGGCGACGGCCGGCTTCCGGTGACACCCCAGCAGGGATCCCAGCGCGAGTCCCCCGAGACCCATGGCGCTTTCTTTCAGAAAATGCCGCCGGGTATAGTACTGCAACAGCGCTCTTTCCTTTTCCTTTTGCCGTTGCTGCTCAATATAATTTTTCCGGGCCATGATCAGTTTTTTGTGATGATTTCATCGAGGTTCAACATTGCATTCGCCACCACCACCAGCGCCGCCTGCCGGGGATCGTCGCGCCATGTATCGTGGCGCCGGCGATGGTCGCCCCGGGGATCGTCTTCCCCCAATAGTTGCTTCGCCTTTTTGGGGCCGGCCCTAAATCGTCCCAAAGCTTCCTCATAAAGGTTGAGCAGCGGCCTGAGCCTTCCAGGTGATATCCGCTCATACAGCATGATACGCCACCCTTCGGTTATCTGCGCCGCCGGATCACCGGGCCGGAGGTTGTCCATGCGATGCGCAAAGTGTCTTGCCATATCCAGATAGGCGGAATCGTTGAGCGTGACCAGGGCCTGCAAGGGCGTATTCGTGCGGATACGCCGGGCCGTACAGACTTCCCGGGAGGTGGCATCGAAAGAGATCATCGAAGGATAGGAGGCCGTGCGTTTCCAGTAAGTGTACAGGGCCCTCCGGTATTGACTGTCACCTTTGTTGACTGCCCATTCCGCTCCATTCCATGGCGACATCCAGATGCCTTTTGGTTGATAAGGGAATACACTCGGGCCGTACATCGTCGGAGACAACCGGCCGCAAATACTAAGGTCCTGGTCACGCAGCTGTTCCGCACTCAACCGCACTCTTGCTCCGCGCGAAAGCAAGCGGTTGAAAGGATCGGCCGTGAGGGATGCCGGCGTCACTTTCGAGTCTTCGCGATAGGTGGCGCTCATAACGATCTCCTTTAGCAGGCGTTTCAGGCTCCAGCCATCTTCGTTCATATATTGCCACGCGAGATAATCGAGCAACGCCCGATGGGTAGGCGGGCTTCCCTGCGAGCCCAGGTCTTCCAGCGTTTCTACGATACCCGTCCCGAACAGCTGCTCCCATACCCGGTTGACCATGGTGCGGGATACCAGAGGATTTTGTTTGTTTGTCATCCACATAGCCAGGCCCAGGCGATTGGAGGGCGCGCCGGCCGGCATAGCCGCGCTTAGGGAGGCCGGTACTCCCGGCGTTACCACGGGTCCTTTCACCAGCCAGTTCCCTCTTTCAAAAATGTTGGAGATGCGGTGCATGCCGGTGGGATTATCCATCATCACCGGTGTCGTAGGTACTTTTTTGGTGAGAAGGGACCAGAATAGGGTTTTATTGGCAGCAAAACCTTGCTGCCCTTCGCCGGGCAGGTGTTCGGTAAAGCAAAACCAGTCGAATAAAATACCGTTCTCGTTGGGTATGGTCAGTTTGGGATTACTATAAGTCAGGTAAAGATCGTGTACGCCCGTTGCCTTCCGCAGATCGAGCGAGGCAATAGTCCAGTCCTTTGTCTTTGGAGTCTGCGCCGTCCCCAGAACCGGCCCATTTGCGCTGTCGAGATGAATTGACCATGACCCTCCGGGTACCAGTGTTTGCCAGCGGTAAATCAGCCAATCCTTGCCTCCCTCAAGATCCACGGATCGTAATCTGGCAACGCCCTTTTGACGGAAGGCCAGCCATTTGGTATCGTTCAGCTCTCCATTGACAAAACGATCCGCCGTAAGGGAATTGACCGAGGGCTGCCAGGTCCTCAGCAATTTGCCAATCGACGCCGCCCTTGTCTTTCCGGCTTCCCGGCCGAACCATGCGGTAAGCGAATCCAGTTTTATCTTATCCTTGTCGTTAAAGCTTCTCAGCAAGGGGTAGTCGCCCTCGGAGTCCTCGTCACGGGTATCATTAAAATAGGCCATGAAACGATAATACTCTTCATGGTGGAAAGGATCGTATGGGTGGCTATGACATTGGGTGCAGGCGAAGGTCGTTCCCAACAGTGCCTCCCAGGTGGTATTGACCCGGTCGAGCACGGCCGCGGTGCGGAATTCTTCATTGTCCGTCCCCCCTTCGTCATTGGTCATGGTGTTGCGATGGAAGGCTGTAGCGATGTATTCGGCGTCATCCGGATTTGGGAGCAGGTCTCCAGCCAGCTGTTCGGTCAGGAAGCTATCGTAGGGCATATCCGAGTTGAAGGCGTGGATCAGCCAGTCCCGGTACCGCCAGATATTGCGGGAGTCATCCCGTTCATAGCCCTTGGTATCCGCATAGCGCGCCAGGTCCAGCCACATTGCCGTCCACTTTTCACCGAAGTGGGGAGATGCCAGCAGGGTATCCACCAGCGTTTCGTATGCGCGGGGGTCTTTGCTTTCCAGGTATTGGCGGGATGTGGCATCGGATGGATAGAGACCGGTAAGATCGAGACTTACCCGGCGGAGGAGATCCGGGGCCGGCGCTTCACCGGCGGGTTCGAGCCGTTCCTCCTTCAGCTTGTCAAGAATATACCGATCGATATTGTTGCGTATCCAGGGATTGTTCACTGTAGGAAGGTTCGGGGTCGCAACGGGAATATAGGCCCAGTGTTGTCCCCAGGGCGCACCCTGTCTCACCCATTCCCGGAGGATGTCTATTTCGTCATTTGTCAACGGCTCGTGTTTATAAGGCATCCTATCTTCGGGGTCCTTCATGGTCAGGCGGCGGATCATTTCGCTATGGTCAGGATCACCAGCGATGATGGCCGGTTTGCCGGAAGCCGTCTTTGCAAACGCCTCCTCCCGGAAAAGCAGGCTGAATCCTCCTTTGGCCCTCACGCCGCCGTGGCAGGTAATGCACTTTCTGTTGATGATGGGCTTCACCTGGCTGTTGAAATCTATCTTGTTCGAACGAAATAGACATGCATTGGCAAAAAACAATGTCACGCCAATGGCGGCTGTGTAAAAAAATATCTTGGATCGGGCAGGCATAGCTCATGTAAATCTACAAAATTCCAATTCAAGGAGGGAGGAGCGGCGTGTGGATTTTAATTTTACAATCGATTATGCCTGAAATTGTTCAGTAAGTCTTCATATTGCTCTTTTAACTCCGCCGGAAGCTTATTTACTACCGTATCCAGCTTGGGTTGAGACGCCTTCTTTCCTGGCGGGTCCATCCAATTGTACCTGCCATTCCATTTCGACCCGACATTGGAGGGTGCGAGTTCTATGATCTCCTGGAATCCGGCTTCGAATTTATCTTTTTGCTCTTGCGGGGATGCCATAAAATTTGACGTTATTTCGCTGGAAGGTCGCATTTTTTTAATTCCCCGGTATAAACAACGCACGCCGGGAAAGTACAATCGCATTACCGGTATTGAACTGCCAAAGAACGTGCCCATTAGCCGGGTCGAGCGCATAAAAGTAGCGTGATCCGCCGGTTCCGACATACAATACTCCATTCGCGACCATTGCGCCGGAGCCGTTGGCATACATCTGCGGAATATTCCATACACCGGCCCCCGTTTGTGCATTGACAGCATACAGGTTGCCATCATCCGCCGTAACATAAACGGTATTGTTATAGACGAGTGGTTGATCGTACACGCTGGCTCCGGGGAGGGCCTTCCATTGTTGCGTCCCGGTAGCCGCGTCAAATGCAAAGAGACTTCCCGACTCGGCCCCGACGTAAATGCTCCCATTGCTGATCGTCGGAGTCGACTGCGCAAGGGTGTTGTCGGCCCTGGCGCGCCACTTCACGCCGCCTGTCGCCGCATCCAGTGCATAGAGGGAATCATTCTCGCTGCCGATATACACGACCCCATTGTCCACGAGCGGGGCAGCCATGATGGTCGCCGGGTTCAGGAAGAATTTCCATTTCACCGCACCCGTGGCCGCGTCCAGCGCATACATGTAGTCTGCGCCGAAATAGACGATGCCGTCGCTGACCGTGGGAGGCGAATCGGTCGGCCACCCGGTCGGAACCGACCACTTCGTCGAACCCGTCGCCAGATCAACCGCATAAAAGTTATGGTCGTCACTGCCAAAAAATAGGGTGCCGTTGGCGATCGCGGGCGTAGTCGCAACCGGGCCACCCGGCCGGAACTGCGATTTTACCGTGCCGGCAGCCGGATCGAATCCGAAGATGATCCCACTCGTATTGGCGGCATAAATGATCCCGTTCACCAGTTGTGGAGTATTATATTGGAACCCGCCCGGATACGTCTCGAACATCCCCGCCACCGAATCTTTCCAGACAAGGCTACCTGTTCCGGCGTCCAAAGCAAAGAACCTGTTTTCATTCGTTCCGAAAAAGACCGCTCCGCGGCATTTCACGACCACCGTATATTTCAGCAGGCTGCCGTCTTCGGCGGTGACCGTATAAACGACAGGCGAGGAGAAATCAAGGGTCGTACCGCTGGCCGGCGACACCGACTTGCCCTTATATGCAAAGAAAGGTGTCAACTTTGTCTTGTCCGTATAGGCGGGTATTGTCACGATGATAGAATCCATGCCGGGGCCGCTGACCAGAACCACCTGCATGTCTGAAACGGTGAACGAGCTACCGTCGGCTTTCTTCACGGAAAAGCTGTCGATCTCCTTGTCCGGGGAGAGTGGCGAGGCTGTCTTTTTACAGGAGAAGGACAGAGAAAGGCAGAGACAGGCGGATAAGGCATAGAATAACGGCTTCATAATGCTCGAGAGGTTTGGGTACTCAAAATACAAAAACATCTCTGAATTATCCTATTCGTTTGCAATTTCTCCAACTACGATCTCAGCGGTTTGCCGGCGCTTGATATTATCAAAAATATCTGCGCTTTGTGGAACTTCATCCGGGCGAGGGGTTCTTGGTTGGGGCCAGGCAGTATTAGGGAACAACAAATTATGGAGAACAAGGCTATTGAAATATTCTGTCCAGGTGGCATAATAAACCGCGTCATTTATTTTAATGACTCTCAACATGTCGGCATCTAAATAAATCCTGGATTCCCCTCCCCGTGTCAGATATTCAGTTCCGACTGGTAATGATTGTAGCCAAAGGCCTGAACTGGTTGCGTACGTCTTTAAGAACCCGACCTGCTTTTCTTTGACGATTGACCTACTTTCGAATTCTCCTTTAACAGTTGTATTTGCGCCAAAGCCTTCAATAAGGATATCTCTGACCGTTGAGCAACGATCATCTGACCCTTCAAGGCGAGTTCCTCTAACGATATTTTGAAGTTTCGCGCGGATTTCATCTGAAATCATTTATGCAAAGGTAATAAAATGAACCAAAAAATAAAAGCCGCTGATTAACAGCGGCTTACACATTCTTGGAGGTGAGCGGCTTCTACCAAATTCCATGGTCCCGATCCCGATCGTTAATCCCCCTATCCCTCAGCAACCTGTTCAAACTCCTCAGCGAGATTCCCAGATAATCGGCCAGGTCCTGCTTGGTAACGGGTATCTTCTCCCGCTCCAACACCGCCAGCAGCTGCCTCAGACTATAGTCCAGTGAATGCAATTGCTGCCGGGCCGCCCGAGTAGCGGTATTGGTGAGCCGCACAGCCATGAGCTCCAGGACGGCCGCATTGAGCGCAGGATGCTGCCCAGCAAGTCCAGAAAGGTCGGCTTATCGATCAGGTAGACGGCCACCTCGCTAAGCGTTTGCACGTTACACATCGCAGGCCGCCGGCCAATCGCTTCCAGCTCACCCACCACCTCACCCTCGCCGAGGAACTCCAGGATAAACTCTTTGTCGTTGTCTTCGGTTATATAGCATTTCACGACCCCGCTCCGGATCACCAGCACCTTCATGGTGGCCTCCCCCTGTCTCACCAACATCTCTCCTTCTGGAAAATGCCGTAGCAGGATGGCCTGGCCATGACGGCCGACGGCCGCGACTCTTCGATCGTGCGTAGTAACGTGCTATCAAATATCTTTATATATGCAACTCAAAATACTAACCGCCGCCTTTCTGACAGACGCGGTAAAAGAAAAGCTCCGAGATCAGTTGCGCCGGGCCTACGGCCCGGAGCCAAACCGATAAGTCTTCTGAGCTCCTTTGGTCGAGAACAGCGTCGCCTGCAACCTATCCATCACCGTAAGCGGAGCCTTAACGATCGGCTAACGACGGGTTAACGAGCCGTAAACGGCGTTTCCCGGAAAAGCTTTGCAATTTTCGGATTGAAAAACACCCCCACACCTATGCCTTTTTTCTTCGACCAAGGTTCAGGCAGGACAGTTTGCTGTCTATTCTGTCTGCACGCCAGCCTGCTGTTTTCTTCGATCGCCGCGGCGCAATCCAGCGGCAGCGGTCCCCGCGATACCACCTGCACCAGTAAGCGCCCTCATTATTTTTCCATTACGGTACTCAGCGGGAGCGCCGTACAATTCTTTCCCAACAGGAACGGGCTGTTTTCGGTCAGCTTTCCTTATACGGTTGCAGATGCCTCTGGCTCCACTGTGGACACGTTCTCTGCCCGGCAACGGAATGTCTTCGGTTCGGCCCGCGTCTTTGTCGGTCCGCTTGCCGTCGAGATGGGCTGGCTGCATGCTTTCATACACGGTGAATTCTCCTTCCTGCTCGGAAAAGGGATTGGCGCGCCCGGTTGGAGGGCCTCATTCGGGTATGGCAGGATCTATTCTGTCGGCCGCTATGCGATCAAATGCTCCCTGAACCTTGCCACGACAGCCGAGCCCCGACAGGCAGGCGACCAGCTCGGCTCGATAGACATGCAGCACAAGACCATTTATCTCTTCGGAGGAGAAATGCCTTCCACTTTTATGTCTTCCAACCAACCCATTGCTGCAAATACCCTCGTGATCACTTATTCGCAGAGGGAGTGGTCGCTCCTGCCGAAGGTGAGTATCCTGCCCAACCCCTACCGGAAGCCCAACCATTTCGAGCTCTCCGTTGGTTACAATCTCTCTTTCTCCGATGTGGGCAGCATGAATTTCGTCGAGCAGGGAAGCAGCACCAGTCAAGGCACCGAGAGTCAGTTAATCGGCGGGCCCAATCTTCTCAGCAGGGGTATCTCTGCATCGTACAACAACCGGCCGCTCAAGGCTGCACTCTACTCGTATCGCGGCTTTTATCTGGAAGTAAGATATGATGTGATCGACTGGAAAGACAAGAAGAAAACGCGGACCTGATTAACCACCAGCCCGGGTGCGTCCTAAACGTTCTGCCATTTACGTATATTTATACTCAGCGGCAATTTTAAGGCCCCTATATCGCCATGACAAAAAAGGGAATGGTATTAACCTGCTTTATTTTTGCAAAGTTTTTGTTGCAGTACCTTTTTTATAATCCGGCTTATGATTTACAACGAGATGAGTATTTATATCTCGATCAGGCCCATCATCTGGCCTGGGGCTATTTGTCCGTCCCCCCGATCACTTCCTGGATTTCCCGTATCATCTATTATTTTGGGAATACCGTGTTTTGGATCAGATTTTTTCCAGCCTTGTTCGGTGCGCTCACCCTGCTCATGGTGTGGAAAGCCATTGATGAATTACAAGGAAGGCTGCCGGCACTTGTACTCGGTGCCAGTTGCATTTTGCTGTCTTGTCTATTACGATTGAACGGGCTCTATCAGCAAAATTCATTGGATGTTTTGGCCTGGACGACTTTTTATTTTGTTATCATTAAATACATCAAAACACAACAAACAAAGTGGTTTTTCATCGGTGCAGTCGTTTTTGCCATTGGCCTCCTAAATAAATATAATTTTCTTTTCTTGTTTAGCGGGCTTTTGCCTGCCATCTGTTTATCTCCACAGCGTAATCTTTTTGCGAAAAAGGGGTTTATTGGCGCTATGCTGCTGGCGCAGTTGCTTGTTTTGCCCAATCTCTTATGGCAGTTCAATAACCATTTTCCTATTTACTACCATATGAAAGAACTAACCCAAAGGCAGCTTGTCCATGTAAACCGGTTTGACTTTTTTAAGGAGCAAATACTCTATTTTATCGGCTCGGTTTTCGTTATTCTAGCGGCTATCTATGCATTGTTATTTTATACACCCTTTAAAAAGTATCGGCTTTTCGCCTGGTCAATGGTTTTTACCCTGGCCATTTTTGATTATTTACGCGCGAAAGGGTATTATGCGATTGGAATTTACCCGATATATATCGCATTTGGGGCGGTTTTTATTGGTGATAGGTTGAAGGAAGGTTGGAAAAAATATTTGCAATTTGCTTTTGTTGTCTTGCCTGTGATACCCATTATTCTTTTCTTCCATGTCTTTTTTTCAGATCAAACGCCTGCCTATATTATAGCAAATAACAGCAAATATAAAAAGCTTGGGTTGCTTAGATGGGAAGATGGAAAGGACCATCTCTTGCCGCAGGACAATGCAGATATGCTTGGCTGGAAGGAGTTGGGTTACCTGGTTGACTCGATCTATTCAACGTTGCCAAAAACGGAGCATACATTAATTCTTTGCGATAATTACGGGCAGGCGGGAGCAATCAATTATTACGCAAGAAATATACAGCATACCGCAGTTTCCTTCAATGCAGATTATATAAATTGGTTTAATTTGAGTGTGCCATATGACAATTTGATTCGGGTAAAGGAAAACGACCGAAAAGAAAATGAATTAACATCCACAAGCCCTTTTTTTGATCGCGCCTTTATTGGCGGTTCCGTTACGAATCCCTTAGCCCGGGAATACGGGACAACTGTCTTTGTATTTGAGAAAGCCAGGATCGACATTAGAGACAGAATAAAACAAGAAATTGAAAAGACCAAAAGTGACCGATAACGAAAAATTCGGGTCCCTTCATGGGCCCGCATGAATATCCGCGGCATAGAAAAGGCTAGGCGGTAGGGTCGGCCGTTGAGGCCAGATTGTTATCGGAAAAAAACCTGGTGCGATATTCCGCAAAGGCCTCAGACAGGTCCGACGTGGCTGCCAGGGTAGCATTCACTTGCTCTTCCAGATCCGGAAGCTTGTTATCCAGGAGATCCACACCCAGGGTAATGTTATGCGCAGCGATCTGGGAAACCTTTTTAAGGACTGATGTCTGGCTATTCTTCAGATCGTCCAGTTCGCGTTGCACCTTGTCCATGAGATCAAGCTGTTGTCGTTTGTCCATATGTTGCATCATCCCTTAATAGTGGGAATCAATGACTAATATGCAAAAATTGAGCCTCGTCATGAAAATCTCTAATAAGATCGTATTTTAAATCGACCTGCCCTTTTTCATATTCTGCATAATCGAGCCCGGGCATCATCATTTGCAAAGCCATAGAAGTCATCTCAGACATTTCGTTCATGCTGTTCAAATCACCACTCTGGTTTTGCTGTATAGTCTTCAGCTACCTGAGGTCTGCCAGCGTGCGACATCCTCCTTTGCCACGTTGTTCTCGCGATCAATTTGTTCGTGGAGGCGGCGAGGGTTGTATCGAAATCTTTGCAGCCCTCCTTACCTTGTTGAAACTGGTTAAAAACTACATAATTGCTTAGACTGCAAGGTGATTATTCTGATCTTAAATAATTAACATGTTGACTATTAATTGATTAAGATTGTTATTTTTTGAATCTAGCATATTTAACGCTTATCGTTACATTTGCAAGGATGATCCAAAGAGAAATACAGGCTAGCATTAGTGCTGCCATGCAGCAGTTTCCCGCTGTAGGCATTCTCGGTCCACACCAAATCGGCAAAACTACGTTGGCACTTCAAATTGCGCAGACTATAAGCCCTGAACCAATCTATTTAGACCTGGAATCGCCAACTGACCTTGACAAGCTAAAGGAACCGGAATTCTATTTTGAACAGCATAACGATCGCCCCATTATTTTAGATGAGGTGCAAAGAAGCCCAGAAATTTTTGCAACCCTCCGTGGAGTAATTGATCGACGCCGACGTGCCGGTCATGGAGTGGGTCAATTCTTAATTTTAGGTTCTGCTTCTCTTGATCTCCTCCAACAGTCTTCGGAAAGTTTGGCGGGAAGGATTTCATATGCCACTCTTTCGGGGCTAAAGCCTACGGAAATAAACGCGAGCGGTTTCGATGACTTATGGCTTAGGGGCGGCTTCCCTAATAGCTTCCTTTCCGCCGATAACAATGCCAGCTTCAATTGGAGACAAGTATTTATCAGCACCTATCTGGAAAGGGATGTGCCACAATTTGGGTCGCGCATACCGGCTTCCACGCTGCGACAGCTTTGGACAATGCTAGCTCATATTCAGGGAGGGCTTCTGAATCTAAGTCGGTTGGCCGGAGGACTAGGAACAAGTGTACCGGCAGTAGGCCGTTACATTGATCTATTGGAAGATCTTTTTTTAGTTCGCAAGCTCCAACCCTGGGCATCAAATGTGGGAAAAAGACTGGTTCGGGCGCCTAAGGTATATATACGAGATAGCGGTCTTACTCATACTCTTCTGAAAATAAGAGACTATGACGACTTATTAGGTCATCCGGTAATTGGGGGCAGTTGGGAAGGGTTTGTTATCGAAAATTTGCTAGCAGATCTCCCTTCATGGGCATCTCCCCATTTTTACAGGACGTCTGCCGGAGCAGAAATTGACTTAGTGATTGAAGCCGGAAATAAGAAGATAATTGCAATAGAAATCAAACGATCAATGTCGCCGTCTTTAAGCAAAGGTTTCCTGATTGGTTGCGAGGATGTCGCCGCTACTCACCGCTACTTTGTTTATTCGGGTATGGAGCGTTTTCGAGCATCTAAAGAGGTAACTGCTCTTCCTCTGAAAATGATGATTGAGGAATTGAAAACTTTGTTGTAAGGTTCTTTCGTCACGAAATATCGAAAATACTCTCCTTATGCCTATCAAAATATTTTGGCTACACAGATTTGAAAACGCTTCCGAACTCGGCATAATGGCGAGGCCAAGAGGAAATGAATGGCTGGAAGAAGATATTCTTAACCTAAAAAAACAAGGTGTCCAGATACTTGTCTCTTTGCTCGACCGTAACGAAATCTACGAATTAGGCCTGGAAAAAGAGCCGGAGCTATGTTTACAGAGTGGTATTGAATATGTCAATTTCGCAATAGCCGATAGAGACATACCCAAATCTGATAATCGATTTCGCCATTTTGTCGGTCAATTGAAAGAAAAAATAGCTGTCGGTAGCAAAATGGTCATCCATTGCCGGATGGGGATTGGACGTTCTACAATCATTGCCGGTTGTTTATTGATAAAATCCGGATATGAAACCGACGATATCATTGCACATATTAGCAAAATCCGGGGGCTGCAGGTACCGGACACAGATGAACAAATTGCATGGCTAAAAAGACAGGAATAAGCTTCCGGCGTTCGATTTCTCTTCAACTATCAACAAAAAAGCCGCTGAAAATCAGCGGCTTGAAGAGCGGTGGAGGTGAGGGGAATCGAACCCCTGTCCAAACATAATCGCCAAAGGCTTTCTACATGCTTATTCCGGCATTGATTGTCGGGAGGCGGCCGGGGCCGGACAAACCAACCTCCTCCTTAGCTGAATGGGTCTTAAGCAACGGTCACAGCCTTCCGTTGCCGCATCCTGCATTTATTTTGAGTCGGCGGTGCAGCTTGGTAACAGGCGAACCTGCCGCAGGGCCCAAATGACTATCTAATCACTGATTAGGCAGCCATGGCATACTGAGTATTGCCATTTGAAGTTTGAATATTCAGATTAACGTGCTAATTATCCAACGCACGGCATGCTTACACCTTCAAAGATCTATGCTGTCAAAACCAGGCACCCCCATGATCCGGCACCATCGGCGGTCGGAAGCGCCGTCCGCGGGTCGGCGGTCGGCAGTCGGCGGTCGGCGCGAACGACAAATATACGAAAAATCTGGAGCTTATTTGAACTTGAACTGATGGAAGATGTCGAGTCCCAGGGCATATGCCATGATACCGAACAACAGGATCATTCCCACCATCTGCGCATATTCGATGAACTTATCACTGGGCTTGCGGCCCGAGATCATCTCGACCAGCGTAAAGAGCGCATGCCCTCCGTCCAGCGCCGGTATGGGCAGGACATTCATAAAGGCCAGCAGGATGCTGAAGATGCCCGTCAGCGTCCAGAAACTCTGCCAATCCCACTGGGAAGGGAATATGCTGGCAATGCTGATTACGCTGCCGATCGAATCCTGCGCCTTGACTTCCTTTGAAGTAAAAAGGAGCTTGAGATTGTGGATATAGTCACTCAGCGTCTCCATGCTCTTATGGATACCCGCGGGAATGGCCTGCAACAGCGTATACTTAATATGTACATAGCCCAGGATGTCTTCCATGGCCTTGTAGCTGATGCCCGTGCCCTTTTTCTTATCGAAAGCCACCAACGCCTGCACGGTGTCCCGACCGCGAAGAAATGTAAGCGACCTGGTGTTCTTTTCCTTAATGGAGTTGAAGGTGGTGTCTTTGACCAGGTCGGTGGCATACCGGATGGGATGACCTTCCAGACCGATGAGCGTATCGCCGGGCCGGATGGTCCCCTGCATGATCGTGAGATTCGGCAACAGCGAATCGACGACGACGGGGTACTGAACATACGCCAGGCCTTGCAGCCTGTTCTTGTTCAGCTGCATGATGAGACCGGGAGGCACGTTTAGCGTGTCACGCTTCCCGTTCCGGATGACCGTGACCGTCTTGGCCTCGCTCATGATGATCTCTGTGCCAGCCTTTCCCACCTTTTCTATCGGCTTTCCCGCGACGGCGACGATATTGTCCCCGTCCTGCATGCCCATCCTGCGACCGAGACTATCAGCGTACAATCCGTATTTGAGATTGGCCACGGGGACATATTTCTCTCCCCAGACCCACATGATCATAATAAATATGGAGAAGGCCAGTAGGACATTGACGGTGACGCCGCCCAGCATGATGATCAGCCGCTGCCATGCGGGTTTGCTGCGGAATTCCCATGGCTCCGGGGGCTTTTGCATCTGTTCCTTATCCATGCTCTCGTCGATCATCCCGGATATCTTGACATAGCCGCCGAAGGGTATCCAGCCGAGACCATATTCCGTATCACCGATCTTCTTCTTGAACAGAGAGAACCAGGGGTTGAAGAATAAATAGAACTTTTCGACCCGGCATTTGAACCAGCGCGCGGGCAGGAAATGGCCTAACTCATGTAGGATCACCAGGATAGAGAACGATAGAATGAACTGAAGTATTTTAGTTC
>Ga0206921_10170_pt1 | contig 19216 bp, 21 predicted proteins | sample Alteio_BWOrgHeat_66_FD_152930 | JGI IMG/M metagenome (GOLD analysis project Ga0206921, IMG submission 152930) | Enriched cells from forest soil in Barre Woods Harvard Forest LTER site, Petersham, Massachusetts, United States -... | ecosystem: Environmental > Terrestrial > Soil > Temperate forest >...
CGGATCTGCCCGGCCTTGGCGAGCGCCTGGTGGGCATAGTGGAAGGCGCTGTCTGAATTTTTCCCATAGAAAAGGTGGACTAGACGGTTCATGGTGTCCACATAGGCTGAATCGTGCAAGACGCCCTCCTGCTGACCGAGCCCGCCACTCAACAAGGCACGAAGACGGTCGATCTCCCTGGTTTGAGCCGGGGCGCTTCCCCAGACCCCCACCAGGAACACCCACAGCGAGGCTCCAATGCAGAGAGATTTCATTCAGGCTACAGTTTAAATAATGAAGACGACACGGATACGAACAAACTCGTAAGAACGTTGTTATCTTTTTAGGCTCGGTGGTAGATGGCAAAGTAGGAAAGGCGGCCGGGGAACAAACATAGTGAAAAAACCGGCCAATATTCACATGCTGTTAATAAGAATTGTAGAGAAAAGAGAAGGGTCCGGGTTATATTTGAAAAGACAGCAGTAATCCATAAAGTCATCAGCGGGCAGTACCCATAACAATCCCGGACCGGCCGCAGGCCGGTTAAAAATAATCCGATTTCACAACGCTAAAAAGCACAGAATTTGACTGAAACTATTATTAACCTGGAAACCGTTAACCCCATTGAATTTCTCGGTGTAAATAACGGCAAGTTGGACATTCTGAAGAAAAAGTTTCCCTTATTAAAGATCCTGTCGCGCGGTACCCAGATAAAATTGAGCGGCTCACCCGAACAAGTGGAGACAGCAAAGGAAAAAATCGATTTGTTGGTGCAATACCTGGAACGGAACGGTCATGTAAGCGAGAACTATTTCGAGCAAATACTGGGCGGGGACGACGCCGAGACGGTAGACCATTTCGTCGACCGGCACCCCAACGATATCCTGGTTTTTGGCCCGAATGGAAAGACCGTCCGCGCCCGCACCGTCAACCAGAAGCGAATGGTGGGCGCCTGCGAAAAGAACGACATCGTTTTCGCCATCGGCCCCGCCGGCACCGGTAAAACCTACACCGCGGTGGCCCTCGCCGTCCGGGCGCTCAAGAACAAGATGGTCAAAAAGATCATCCTCACCCGCCCTGCCGTCGAAGCCGGCGAAAGCCTCGGCTTCCTCCCCGGCGACCTCAAGGAGAAGATCGATCCCTACCTTCGCCCGCTCTACGACGCCCTCGACGATATGATCCCGGCCGACAAATTGGGCTACTATATGAGCACCCGCACCATCGAGATCGCTCCGCTGGCCTATATGCGCGGCCGTACACTCGATAACGCCTTTATCATTCTCGACGAGGCCCAGAATGCCACCGATCTGCAGCTGAAGATGTTCCTTACCCGCATCGGTGCCAATGCCAAGGCTATCATCACCGGCGACCTCACCCAGATCGACCTCCCCAAGAACCAGAAAAGCGGTCTGGCCAAGGCCCTCTATATCCTCCAGAAGATCGACGGCATCGCCCATATCGAACTGGACGAGGAAGACGTCGTCCGTCACCGCCTCGTCAAGGCGATCATCAGAGCCTACGAAAGAGATAAAAAAGAAGAAGAAACCAAATAACGAATCCAAATAAATTTAGGCCCGCTCCTCCGGAGCGGGTTTCTTCATTATTCCACAAAAGAGGCTATTTTTGTTCCATGTTAAAGCTATTCATTCCATTAGTCCTTCTGCTGTCTGCATGTAACGGCCCCAATTCCTACAAAAAGGCCCAGGACCCCGAAGAGGCCGGCAGCGAGTTCATCCGGGCCGCCCTGGATGGTAATTATGAAAAGGCCAGCTTTTATCTGTATGCCGACTCTACCAATAAGGTGATGTTTGCCAAGTGGAAAAAGGACTATGACAGGATGAGCGCAGAGGAGCGGCAGAAATACCAGGACGCTAGCATCCGTCCGATCGAAATAAAGAAGGTCAATGATTCGGTGAGCACCTACACCTACACCAATAGCTACAAGAACGATACTACCACCATCCGCATCATCCGTTCCAACGGCGACTGGATGGTCGATCTGGAGGAGATCCTGTACCACCACCGGCGGTAACCGTCAACCCTATCTCACCAGGGCCATACCCCCTACCGTCGCCAACAACCCCAGGACCACGCTTCCCAGGACATACGCAAAGAAATAAGCGTAATCCCCCTGCCGGACGAGGTTGATGCTCTCCCAGCTGAAGCTCGAAAAAGTAGTATACCCCCCGCATACCCCTGTGATCAGGAACATGCGCCATTCCAAATCCAACCAGGCATACCGGGAGGCTATGCCCCACAACAGCCCGATCAGGAAACAACCCGATAAATTGACGAGAAAAGTACCCATCGGGAATGCGATGGTCATGTGCTTGCTGACATAGACGGTTATCAGATATCGGCAGATGCTGCCGATGGCTCCCCCCGACCCGATAAGCAATAACGGCTTCATAATTCCTAAAGGTAGCTACCGCCTTCGCAAAAGCAAATTTTTTTCCTCCCACCGGATGCAGTAGGTTTGTTACACCTTAATCATTCTACGAGTCTTATGATGACAGTTTCCCACCCCTGGCACGGAGTGCCTGTCGGTCCCGGCTCCCCTCGCGTCGTAAATGCGATCATCGAAATCCCGCAGGGCTCCCGCGCAAAATATGAGATCGACAAGGATAGCGGCCTGCTCAAACTCGACCGGGTCATCTATTCTTCATTCTACTACCCGGTCAATTATGGGTTCATACCCCAGACTTACGGAGACGATAAGGACCCCCTCGACATCCTCGTCATCACCTCCCTGCCGGTACAGGCCCTTTGCCTGGTGCAGGCGAAGGTGATGGGCGTCATGCAGATGGTGGACAGCGGAGACGCGGACGATAAGATCATCGCCGTAGCAGCCAACGACCCCAGCGTCAACCACTACAATAACCTGGAAGATATGCCCCGGCATTTCTTCGAAGAGCTGCGCCATTTCTTCGAGGAATACAAAAAGCTCGAAAATAAAACAGTGGTCGTGGAAGAGTTCGGGGACAAGACCACCGCTCTGAAAGTGATTGAAGACGCTATCCGACTCTACGACGAAACGTTCCGGAAAAAATAATCGCAGATGTCTGTTCAAACGATAATCTTGCTGGTGATCGTAGGACTGCTTGCCGGCATTCTCAGCGGTCTCGTTGGCCTGGGCGGCGGCGTGATCATCGTCCCCGCGCTCGTATTCCTGCTCGGGTTCAACCAACACCAGGCGCAGGGCACCTCTCTCGGCATCCTGCTCCTCCCGGCCGGCATCTTCGCAGTCTTAAATTATTATAAGAAGGGATTCATAGACGTGAAGGTCGTACTGCTCCTCTTCGTGGGCTTCCTGGTCGGCGGCTGGCTGGGCAGCAAACTCTCGCTCAGCGTTTCGGAAGCCACCCTCAAAAAGATATTCGCCATCGCACTGCTCCTCATCGCCGGCAAGGTCCTTTTCCTGGATAAATGAACATGATCATTTGTCCGCCAGCACACGTCTGATCACCCGCAGATGATGCGTACGCTGATTGCTGTCCGATTGAACGATGCCCATATTGTCGATCCTGTCGATCCGGACTTTTCCCGAAGCATGGATGATCTCGTTCGCATTCAATAAGATGCCTACATGCGTGATCCTACCCTCTTCATTGTCGAAAAAGGCGAGATCGCCCGTCTTCGTTTCTTCGAGGAAACCAACGGGTTCCCCCTGTGCAGCCTGCTGATGCGCGTCACGCAGTACAGCGACACCCAGGAACTTGAATACCGTCTGCACATATCCGCTGCAGTCCAGCCCGAATACCGATTTGCCTCCCCACAGATAAGGAATGTTCAGGAATTTCAAGGTCAGCTGCCGGATGGATTTGGCATCCGTCGCCGGCGTGCCCGGATCCCAGCTCTTGCCTTTGTAATGGACGGAATTCTTGCGCCACTGCGCCCGGCCGTTCTTCATGGCCGTCAGATGGCTCCCCATGGGTACCATCATCGGATGCCCGTTATATTCCAGCGGAGCTACCCATTCCGGCGTCAGCGGCGCCAGCTCCGTTTCAAATTCCTTCTCGTCTATCTCCGTCAAATGCGAGGAAGTACACCAGCCTTCATAACCGTCATAATTAACCCGGACCCGGCTCCATTGATCCCTGGTCTGTTCGAGTACCTCGCAACACTCCCCGAAGATGAGCTGGCTGACCATTTCCGTCCGGTGTGAGGGCTCGCCCCGGAGAGGACTGACGGGGACGCAACAAATTGCTCTGATCATACGGAAAATTATGAAATTTCGCCGTTTCCGAATCTTATATTTGTCACCCGTGCATGAGAGACCCTTTCCACCATATGACCGACCAGGAATTATTGGCGCGTTACAACGAAGACCGCAATAACGAATGGCTGGGAACTTTGCTTCAACGTTATACCCTATTGTTATTCGGGGTGTGCATGAAATACCTCAAAGACGAAGAGGAAGCCCGCGACTGCGTCCAGCATATCTTCATCAAGGTCATCACCGAACTACCCAAATACAAAGTGGAATATTTCAAATCCTGGATCTATACCATCGCCCGCAACCATTGCCTGATGAAGCTGCGCGACCGCCATGGCCGCAACACCGCGCTCAGCGATTCACTGCTGGCTGCATGGGACGAAGATGGCGGGAACAGCCGGCACTGGGAAAAAGAGCGGCTCCTGGAATGGCTGGCGCAAGCCCTGGAAGAATTGGGAGAAGAGCAGAAACTCTGTGTAACTTTGTTTTACCTGGACAAACGATCCTACCAGGAGATCGCGGCGACCACCGGGTTCACCCTGATGCAGGTGAAGAGCTATATTCAGAACGGCAAACGCAACCTTCGCCTGCTCATCGAAAAAAAGACCCGTGAGGGCACGCAAAGCAAACCGAAATGAACAAGGATTGGTTGAACATATTATCCAATAGTAACAAGGACATCGACAATCAGCAGTTGATGGACTATCTCAGCGGCAAACTGTCCGGCGAGGCGCTGCACGAGATGGAACGCACCATGGCGGACAATGCCTTTCTCAACGATGCCGTGGAAGGCCTTCAGCAGCTGGAAGGCAAAAAGAAAATAGAAACCTATGTCGACGAGCTGAATGCCGCAATGCTGAAAAACCTGGATAAGAAGAAGAACAGACGCATGCGCCGCCGTCTTCGCGAGGAACCCTGGACCTACCTGGCCATCCTTCTCGTGCTGGTCCTTTGCGTCATCGGCTACTTCCTCATCCGTAAAATGCTCCACGGTTAAGGCGATATTCCCAAAATAACCTATATTCGACTTATTATTAACTGTTTATATGCACCTCATTCGGCTTTCTACCCTGCTGCTCCTTGTTGGCGGATGGCAGGTTGTTCTCGCCCAACGCGTCAGCTATATCGTTTCCTTCCCCAATCTCGCCCACCACGAAGCCCGGATCGAGCTCGTCGTCAGCGATATTTCCAACCGGACAGCCATATTCCGCATGAGCCGGTCTTCCCCGGGCAGGTACGCTACCCACGAGTTCGGCAAGAACATCTATGATGTCAATGCCTTCGATCAGTCCGGCAAACCCCTGGTCATCAACCGCACCGACGGAGATATGTGGGAAGTCCCCCGCCACAGCGGCTATGTCCGCGTGGAATATACCCTCTATGGCAACTATGCCGACGGCACATATGTAGGACTCGACCCCGATGACGTCCACCTGAATATGCCCGGCGCCTTCCTCTGGATGAAAGGTTTGGAGAACGTTCCGATCACCATCCATTTTAATATTCCCACCGAATGGCACTGGACGGTAGCTACCCAATTGCAGCCGACCGGCGATTCACTCACTTTTTCCGCCCGCAATTTCCAATACTTCATGGATTGCCCCACCAAAATTGGCCCCTTGCGCTATCGCAAATGGGAGGTCCGCAACCCTGACGGTAAAGTATACACGTTCCGCATCGCGCTCGACGGCTCGGGCGACGATTCCACCTTCACCACTTTCAGCGAGAAGGTGCAGAAAATCGTCCAGCAGGCGCAGGCGGTATTCGGCGAAACGCCGGCTTATGATTACGGCCTCTATACTTTTCTGGCCAGCATCAATCCTTACGTGCATGGAGATGGCATGGAACACCGCAATTCGACCATGATCAGCATTCCCATCGCTTTTCACGGCGACGACCGCCTGCTGGATGTGTTCGCACACGAATTCTTTCATTGCTGGAATGTCAAACGGATCCGCCCCCGTACGCTCGAGCCCTTCAATTTCGAGAAAAGCAACATGAGCTATGAACTCTGGTTCGCTGAAGGATTTACCCAGTACTATGGCGGGCTCCTCGTCCAACGCGCAGGTTTCGGAAAGGATACCGATTTCGTCAAACATACCCTCGCAGGCCTCATCGCCACCAAGACGAATACCCCGGGCGCCCGACTCTATTCGCCCGTACAGGCCAGCGAGGAGGCCGTCTTTACCGATGCGGGAGTAGCGGTAGACAAGACGAATTTCCAGAATATCTTCAGCTCCTACTACCCATATGGCGGTGCGCTCGCGCTGGCGCTGGACCTCGAGCTCCGGGGCCGGTTCGGCAAGACGCTGGATGACTATATGACGGCAGTATGGAAAAAATTCGGCAAACCGGAAGTCCCCTACAATGTTGCCGGTCTGCAGGAGGTGCTCGGTGCTTTCACCGGGGACAGGAAATTCGCCGACGGCTGGTTCAACCGCTATATCAACGGCCATGAGCCCATCGACTACAATGCGCTGCTGGCGCCCGCGGGCTTCCTGCTGAAGCCCGCCGAAGAAGGAAACAAGGCGTGGATCGGCAACACCCGCTCGTTCACCGAGAAAGAAGGGCTGATCATCGGGTCCAATACGCTGCGCGGCACCCCCGTGTACGATGCCGGGCTTGATGTCGACGACAAGATCATTTCGCTCGACGACCAGGATGTCCGGACACTCGCCGATCTGAACAATATCCTGGCTCATCAGCATCCCGGCGCCAGGGTGGACATCCGCTATCTCCACCGCAACGAAGAAAAAAAGGCGACCCTAACCCTGATCGAGAACCCGTCCATGGCAGTGGTCACTTTTGAACAGGCAGGCCGGCCCGTGACGCCCGCAATCCTCCAATTCAGAAAGAGCTGGCTGGGACCTAAATAAACACTTATGCCTATTCGCCCCGCTACCTCCCGCGACGGCCCGGCCATCAGCCGGCTGCTGGCGCAACTCGAATACCCGGGGACCGAAAAGTTCATAGAGACGCAGCTGGAAGCCATGCTCCAAAGTCCGGCCGAGGTCCTGCTCGTCTGGGACGAACCTCCCATCGTGGGCTTTCTCTCGCTGCATTATTTCCCCATGATCGGCGTGGGCAGCGACTTCGCACAGATCAGCTACCTGGTCGTGGACGACCAGGCGCGCAGCGAAGGCCTCGGCCGGCAGCTGGAAGAAACCGTCACACACCTGGCCCGGGAACGCGGTTGCGACCGCATCGTGGTGCATTGCAATTCACACCGCACACGCGCCCATGATTTTTACCACCGACAGGGCTATATCGAATCTCCTAACTATCTGATTAAAAAGCTATAGTGAAGGCACCGGCCTCTCCCTCCCGACCCCCGGGCAGGCATGCCAATTGCAACTGTATTTGTAGTAACTTTTCTTAAAATAGTACAGTTATGACAACGTTGCAACAGATCCGAAATTGGAGTGCTACCCATCACCCGCGTTGGCTGATCATCCTGCGCATCGGGTTGGGACTATTTTTGATGGCAAAGGGGATTAATTTCATGCATGATGCGACCCTGCTGGATCGCCTGCTGTACGGAGAGACGTCCCTGGCGGTGAATGAGCCACACTGGTTGCCCCTGATCATCACATGGGCCAATCTGCTGGGAGGGTTCATGATCATGATAGGCCTATGGACCCGGCTGATCGCCTTATTACAACTACCCATCCTCGTGGGGGCTATTATCTTCATCAATGCCCAAAGTGGCGGATTCGCGCCGGAGTCCGAGCTGGGTCTGGCCATCCTGACCCTGCTGCTGGTGATCTTCTTCCTGATTGAAGGCAGCGGACCCCTTTCTCTCGACGCCTATTTCGAAAAAAATCGCGGACGAGGCTCCCAGGGCAGGGATTTGCCCTGACCGCGGCCATACCCATCGCCGATCCCTCAGGTATCCCGATCCCTCGGAAATTCCCGACCTCTCTGATATCTCCCGACCCCTCTGAGATCTCCCGCCCCTTTATTGATATTGAATATAAATAGGGCTCGGTTTCTGAGCAAGTACCTGTTTGGGGGTCATCATCTGGGTCTCCTTCAACTTAACACCCCTGGGCATTCGGGTGTCATTTTTATAGAACAGTTTGAATCCCGTGTACTCGATCGGGAAGTCGGCAACATAGCTCTTATAGCTATCCGTCTTGAGGCTGACAGGCCCCCACCCGTCCATGTCCAGTACGAACTGAACTTCCGGAGTCGGACGGATCTTCCTGGCGTCGGTCAGCATATTCTTTGTAAATCGGTGGAATACCAGGATCTTGGGCGGAAGATTGTTCTCCCTCGCCAGCTTCGAGAGATAGCCGATACACCAGTTGGCGTCCGTGGCATCCAGGGTCCCGATTACCGTACCCGGCTTTTTCCCCGACTTGTTCATCGCGAATTCCGGATCTATGCCCAGGTGGACATTGGGCAATTTCAGGTATTTCTCCAACATCGGCACTTCGGTCTGCACATTGCTGAAGCCCACTTGGATATCCAGGAAAACGATGGCATTGATCCGGGCCGCCATATGCAGTATCGAATCGATGTGCTTGAAGGGCATCCGGGCCCTGTATTTACCATCTTTGCCGGGAGAACCCTGCGCGGTGACGGCAATATAATGAAGCGCCGGCAGCACCGGGATGGTCGTATCGGCTTCTTGCCATTTCTTACATTCACTCTTCAGCTTCTGCAACATCTCGTTCGGCGGATATTCACCCAACACACCCATATTCTTGGAATACAAATTGCCATAGTAGGCGACGATCCGGTTGAACGGAAGCAAAGCCCCCGGATTCGGATAGGCAGTCTTCACCGGCCAGCGGCCCGAAGAGTCGCCATTGGCCAGGTGTAACAATAATTTGTTGTAATGCACGGTATCCAGGGGCGCCGGTGCAGCCGCCACGCTTTCGGCTGGAGCGATCACCGTATCTTTTTTGCCGGCCGTGCTATCCGCCTTCTTTCCGGCCTCGGAACGGCCATTGCTGCATGCACTGAAAACAACCAACCCACAGATGCCTGTCAAACAGGCCGTTTTTAGGGCTCTCATCGGACCCTTGACCACATTCTTTCCCATGTTTTACCTTTACTGCGCTATTTTTTTTAGCTCGCGCAAAGGTAACGGAAAACTCGTGTCCGCATTGTTCCCGACAACCCTTTTTATTCGCTACCCGATCCGGCATAGGCCGAGCCTCTCATTCGCTACGCAGTGACCTCACAGGATTCACCGTTGCGGCTCTCAACGATTGCACACCCACCGTCAGCACAGTCACCACCAGCAGGGCCCCACCGGCCAGGAGAAATAGTTCCGGACCGATCCCTACCCGGTAAGCATAATCCCGCAACCATCGGTGCATGAAATACCAGCCGCCGGCCGATGCGATGACCAGCGCGATCACCAACAGCCTCAAAAAGTCTTTTACGAGCAGACCCAGTATGTCTGTTACACGCGCCCCCAACACTTTCCGGATGCCGATCTCCTTCGTTCGACGTTCGGTCGTGAACAGCGTCAGACCGAACAACCCGATCAGGCTGATAAAGACAGCAATCCCCGTGGCGATATCCATCAGTCCTTCCAGGGCCTGCTCGCGCTGGTACATCTGGGCGATCTCTTCATCGACAAATTCGTATTCGAAGGGCCGGTGGGGATAGAAACCCTTCCACTGTTTTTCCACGCGGGCGATGATGGCGCGGAGCTCCTTCGCCGTCTTTCCCTTTGCATCGAGCCGCACGGCTATATCCGTGCAGGCCATGCCCGCGATCAACAAGGGCTGTATGGGCTCATGATAGGAGTATTTGTGAAAATCCGCGACGACCCCGACGACGGTTAGGTGCTTATGCCCGCTCGATACCTGCGCTCCAACTGCCTCTTCCGGATGCCGGAATCCCAACACCCGCGACAGGCTTTCATTGATGACCACCTCTTTCAGTGTATCGCTGGGAAACAGGTTCCTGCCCGCCAGCAGATGGATATCATACAGCGGAATATAATGCTCGTCGGCAATGATGGCTTCCGTCCGGATGGGCTCGTTACTCTGCGGCCTGTAGCGGATCGTGATCAGCCCGCGGTCTTCTCCCGCCGGCGGCATATTCTCCCGGGCGACATCCAACACGCCGGGCAGCCCGGCTATTGCCGCTTGCAGAACCCGGGCTTTCCCCACACTGTCCCCCCGTTCTCCGGTGCCGAACATGACGATGGCATCCGACCGGAATCCCAGGTCCTTATGCAGCATGTAACCTATCTGCCGGCCGATGCCCATCGTCCCGATAATGAATAGCAGCGAGACCGTGAACTGAAAGATGATAAGCCCCTTTCGCAGATACCATTTTTCGCCGCCCCGCGGAGCCCCTGCGCCATTCAGGGTCTGCACGGGTGAACGCGCCGATAAAAGCCTCGCCGGATACAGACCGGCCCCTATCGTAATAAAGACCGTTATCCCGAGCAGGAAAAGCAAAATAGCCGGCTCCAACGGCCGGAAGACAAGACCCTGCGGTACGAATTGGCTGAATACTCCAAGCACGGGTCTTACCAGCGGGATGGCGACCAGACTGGCCAGCGCAGTCAGGATAAAGGTTTCCGTCAGGAGCTGCAGGATAAGGCTGCCCCTTCCGCTGCCCATCACTTTCCGGATGCTGATCTCTTTTTCCCGACTCAGGGATTGGGCCGTGGCGAGATTGATATAGTTGATGATGGCCAGCGCCAGGATGAACAGGGCGATGCCGAGTAAGGCATACAGCGTCGAGAGTTGTGCCGTGCTCATGGAGCTTTCGCCGCCTGTGATCGTGAAATGCACCTGGTCCAGCGGTTGCAGCTCGACACGCGTAATTAACCACCGGTTATAATCTTTGCTGACCACGGACAGCGAAGCCCTTACCCTGTCGGGATCGGTTTTCGGCGCCAGTTTCACCAACACCGATACTAACGCGGGGCCTCTGTGCTGGCTTGAATCGAGATGCAACGTCCGAAAAAGGAAACTATGCTCCACCGTTGATTCAGAGATAAAATCCGTGAAAGGGAAATCCGTATGTTCGGTCCAGTCACGGACTACGCCGCTGACATGCACCCGAAGACTATCCTGGTAAACGACCTCGCGGCCAATGACCGCCTCGCTCGGAATGTTTCCGAAATATAGCCGCGCCCGGCTTTCCGTCAGCACGACGCTGAAGGGATAGGACAGGGCCGTCTGCTGACTCCCCGCCAGCCAGTCATAAGCCATGATCCGGAAATACTCGGGCCCGGCCGTGATCGATTGCACCGGGTAGTCGAATTGTCGATTCCGTGCCCCTGCGATGGTGGCGGTATCATTCATCAGTGCATGATAAGGCGCCACAACCTCCACCCCCGGCACTTGCTTTCGCACCGCCTCCGGCAGGTCTGCGAGGACCACTGTTGACAGAAACTCCCGTTCGTTCTTCAGAATTTGCTCGTAGGAGTTGATCCGGTAAATGCGCTTCCCGTCGGGATGGTTGCGATCGAACGAAAATTCGTAATGGACGATAACCCAGATCACCAGACAGGCGCAGATGCCGAGCGCCAGCCCGGCAACATTTACGAAAGTATAGACCTTGTTACGGACGAGCGTGCGCCACGCGATCGTCCAATAGCTTTTGAACATAACTACTCCCCCACATTTTCAATGCCGGATGAGTTGCCTATTCATTATCAACAATATCCACATGCCTTATTTGGCGCTTTTGTCCGCTTCCGATACAGCAGGTGTCCGCTATTTTTCTCCTTTCCTCCTGCCGCTCAGGCGGGCCAGCGGATTCGGCATTTTGTCGGCATTATGGCCGCGGCTCACCGGCATATGCTCCACCCGCGTCATATCGGGCATCAAACAGGCCATCTGGTCGGGAGGCATAACCCGAACTTTCTGTTGTGTCATCGCCAATAGCCGCAACAGACTGGTATCCGCGTCCCCCGATCGCAGTAAGCGGGACTGGCCGGCGACGACAAAAGGTCCCACCATCAGCAAGACAAAAAAGCATAGTTTCATATGCGTATTTCCGGGTAGGATGCCGAAACCTGTCCCTTTACACAGACCCCGCCAAAATTTTCCCGCGAGGTCCGGCGCAATTTTTTAGACGTCTAGCGCAGCTTCTTAAAGGCGTTGATCAGCCCATTCGTCGACGAGTCATGGGAGCGCACTTCATCCCCATTCACCAGTTCGGGCAATATCTTTCCGGCCAGCTGCTTGCCCAGCTCCACGCCCCATTGGTCGAAGGTAAAAATATCCCAGATCACCCCCTGAACGAAGATCTTATGCTCGTACAGCGCGATCAGCTGGCCGAGCGTATACGGCGTGATCTCCCTGATCAGAAAGGAATTGGTAGGGCGGTTGCCGCTGAATCCCTTATAAGGGATCAACGCCGGAGGCACTTTCTCGGCCTCCAGTTCGGCTACCGTCTTTCCATTCATCAGCGCTTCCGTCTGCGCGAAGAAATTCGATAACAATTTGACATGATGGTCCCCCAATGGATTGTGGCTGATGGCAGGCGCGATGAAGTCGCAGGGGATCAGGGTAGTGCCCTGGTGGATCAGCTGATAAAAGGCATGCTGACCATTGGTGCCGGGCTCGCCCCAGACGACCGGGCCCGTAGACCACTCCACCGGTTTCCCGCTGCGGTCCACGCTCTTCCCGTTGCTTTCCATATTGCCCTGCTCGAAATACGCGGCAAACCGGTGCATGTATTGGTCATAGGGCAAGATGGCCTCCGTTTGCGAGCCGAAGAAATTGGTATACCAAAGACCGATGAGCCCCATCGTTACGGGGATATTCTTTTCAAAGGGCGTCTCGCGGAAATGCCCGTCGGCATCATGCGCCCCTTTCAGCAATTGCTCGAAATTTTCATAGCCGATGGTCAGCACGATCGAAAGACCGATGGCGCTCCACAACGAATAACGGCCGCCGACCCAGTCCCAGAATTCGAACATATTGGCTTTATCGATACCGAATTTCACCACGTCTTTCTCGTTGGTCGATAACGCGGCGAAATGTTTGGCCACATGCGCCTCATCCCCGGCCGCCTTCAGGAACCAGTCCCGTGCCGAATGGGCATTGGTCATCGTCTCCTGGGTGGTGAAGGTCTTCGAGGCAATGAGGAAGAGCGTCTCTTCCGGCGTCACCTTCTTCAGGGTCTCCACGATATGCGTAGCATCGACATTGCTCACGAAATAAGCTTGCATGCCCTCCTTCCAGTAGGGACGCAATGCTTCGGTGACCATGACGGGACCCAGATCGCTCCCGCCGATGCCGATGTTGACGATATACCTGATCTTCTTTCCCGTATACCCTTTCCATTCGCCGTTGTGTATCCGCCGCGCGAATTCTTTCATCTGCGCCAGCACGCGCAGCACGTCCGGCATCACATCCTTCCCGTCGCTGAACACAGGCGTCCCGGAAAGATTGCGCAAGGCCGTGTGCAGGACCGATCTGTTCTCCGTCTGGTTGATCTTTTCCCCGGTGAACATGGCCTCGATGGCTTCTTTTACGGCGCATTCGGCGGCCAGCTGCCGCAACAGGTCCAGCGTCTTTTCCGTAAAGATATTCTTCGAATAGTCGAACAGGATATCACCCAGCCGCAACGAATACCGGTCGAAACGCTGCGCGTCGGCCGAGAACAGGGACCGCATATGCACGCCCTTCATTTCTTTCTCATAGTGGTTCCTCAGCTGTTGCCATGCTTTCGTGTCTTTGGGACTAACTTTCGGGAACATAAGAATATAGTTTAATTGAGTTGTTCGATGATCTGCACGGCCCGGTCGACCATTTCGGGACTGATATCGAGATGCGTGACGAAACGTACCTGGTTGGCCGAGATCGCGATGGCCAGGAGATCCTTCTCTTTGAACCTTTGCGCCAGCTGACGGGCGCATCCATCCCCTTCTGTTTCGAAGATGATGATATTGGTCTCCACCGGCATGATCCCCCGGACAAAAGACTTCTTCTCCAGCGCTGCGGCGATCCGACGGGCATGCGTATGATCCTCCGCAAGCCGGCTCACATTGTTTTCCAAAGCATAGATGCCCGCGGCAGCCATAAAACCTGCCTGACGCATGCCCCCGCCGAATACCTTGCGGACCCGTCGCGCCTGCCGGATAAGGGCGGCAGGTCCGATCAGGATACTGCCGATGGGACAACCCAGCCCCTTGTTCAGACAAATAGAGATGCTGTCGAATAGCCGGCCGTATTCGGCGGCCGGCTGACCCGTAGCCACCAGCGCATTGAACAGCCGCGCGCCGTCGAGATGCAGCTTCAGCTGGTTGTCGCCGCACACCTGGCGGATCTTCCGGATCTCTTCCAGGTCATAACAGCTGCCCCCGCCCCGGTTGCAGGTGTTTTCCAGCGTTACCAGCGATGTGCGGGCCCGGTGGACGTCATCGGGATTGATGGCCGACGCCACCTGTGCAGCCGTGATCCTGCCCAGCTGGCCTTCCAGCACCCGCACCTGGCTGCCGGAGTTGAAGGCGATGCCGCCGCCCTCATAGACATAGACATGAGCACTCTTCTCGCAAATGACCTCGTCGCCGGGTTGCGTATGACACTTGATCGCGATTTGATTGGACATGGTGCCGCTGGGGCAATACAGTGCCGCTTCCATTCCGAACAGGCGGGCGGCCATGGCTTCCAGTGCATTGATGGAGGGATCCTCGCCAAAGACGTCGTCGCCGACATTTGCTGTCATCATGGCGTTCAACATGGCGGGAGTAGGTCGGGTGACGGTGTCCGACCGTAGATCGATGGGCATACCAAAAGTTTAGGACCGCAATTTAAGGGGAAAAGAGCAGAACCGCTCACCCGCCGCTACCAAGAAAAACGTTAGCGCCCGCCCACCCGCCGGCCACCAACAGAACCGGCCACCAACAAAAAAGGAAGCCTTACGGGGCTCCCTTTTTTCTTTTTATTCCAGAGGGTCTTTAGGATAAGGCCTGTTCTGTAATGTGGTTTCCTTTTTCTTTGGCAGCCTTGATCAATGTCAGCACGCGGCTGCGAACATCATCGCGAAGCCCATCCGTCTCCCGTTCGAAAATATCCCTCAGCTCATCCAATTCATCCGCCGTCACACCCCTCAGCTGCCGGAGCTTGCGTTTTAAAGATTCCGCCGTATCGGCGATCCGCTGACGGGTTTCCCTTCCTTCTGCCGGGGCGACGAGGACGCCGATTGCTACCCCTGCGACAAGACCTGATAAGGCGCCGATCAAAACTTTCTGCGCATTCATAATATTAATTTTAAGTGAACAATCTCTTTATCCCGACTATCTGGACAGTTTCAAGAACAATGCCGGAAATAGTTAAAGGAACCTTACAGCAGCGGCCTCCTCATCGAGACCCCTTGGCTGGGAAAATTTATCCCCATTATTTGTAATACTTCATCATCAGCCAGGTATAAGCTTCCGATAAGTGATGCTGGAATATATGCTGCGGATCATTGGGAAATACCTTGTAGTAGGCCGAATCCGGCTCCAACACGATGGGAACCCCGGCTCGCTGGTAATTGCTGCCGTTTGAATAGTCGGGCTCCCTCAACCCGGGTAAAGATTGCTTTACCGCTTTATAGACATCGTTTCCCAGGGTGGTCCGGAAAACCTTTTGCGCCTTTCGGGTCCGGCGTTGCAGTTTGTTGTATTTCCCCTTGATATACAGCCGCACAAAAAATGCCTGTTTCTGCAAGGCTTTGTCGATATGACCAAACGGATTCACCGGGTTGAGATCGTCCGGCGTCTGTATGGTAAAAGGGGTCTCCGGCACCCAGTCCGCTGCATTCACGATCGTAAACGCCCAACCACCGCGCGTGATAAAATCGAAATCGTAGGCATAGAACAGATTCCCCGGTTTTGGCGCGGCACTGCAATAGGTCTTGAACACGATATCCGGCGGCAATTCGCCCTTCTGCTGCAAGTAGTACAAATAGCTGCGGGTAAGGAAGGCCAGCGCGGCCCCCTGGCTATGCCCGAAGATGATCATTTCACGGACGCCCGCCGCATAAGCCTGCCGGATTTGCCCGAGCATGGTCGGAGCGAGATAAGCCAGCCCCAACAGCCACCCCACATGGACCATGGCCTTATCGTCTGCCGAGAGCCGGTAATCGAAATGCAGACTGTCCCCCAATTGCACCGACCCTGTGGCCGGGGCCATGGCCGCATAAAAATTCTCCAGCCAGCTGAGTTTGTCATTCACGGTTCCCCGGATATTGATCACGGCTACATGCCGGTCGTCGCGTAGCCAAAGATCCCAGCGGTTACGCATGCCTGCTTCAGGACTCCGGTATTGCATAGTATAGTGGTCCCCCGATCCTCCGAATACGGTATCCGAAGTCGCCGCACTATGAAAGGAAAGGCCCAGCAATTCGAGGTATTCCCGCGCTTCGAAACCAGGATGGAGAAAGGACGTGACCCCGGGCTGACCAAAAGACAAACCGTGGAACAGAAGAGTCGACACCAGCAGTAGTACGATCCGTCGGGTGAGTAATAGCATGTCCGAATGTACGCAAATCCCTATTCCGTCCGCAGGTTTTCGACGGGATTGACCCTCCCCGCTTTCAGCGTCCTCGTCAATACGGTGACCAGGGCTATCCCAAGCAACCCCAATCCCGCCACCAGGAATATCCACCACGATAAAGGTGTCCGATAGGTAAAATCCTGCAACCACCGGTTCATCAACGACCACGACAATGGACAGGCGATAAACACAGCCAGCAATACAGGCCGCAAAAAATCCCGCGACAACAAGACTCCGATCGAGCCCGCGGAAGCACCCAGTACCTTGCGGATGCCGATTTCCTTCACCCGCTGCTGCGCCGAAAAAGTCGCCAGCGCAAACAAGCCCAGACAGGCGATGACGATCGTGATCACCGTAAACAAGCCCAACAAACCCGCCAGACGATCCTCCGCCTTGTACTGGCTGTCAAAGGCTTCGTCGGCAAAACTATATTCGAAATCGCCCTGTTTGTCACTTCAAGATCAAACTGCCCCTTTACCCGAAGCACTTGTCCCAAAGGGTCTTTATCGCCAAAATATTTTTTTGCCATACTTTCCGTCAGCACAACGGTATGGGGCCTTCGCAATACTTCGGCCCTGTTGCCCTTCAGCAGTCTGTAACTGAACATGCGGAAGAAGTTACTGTCCGCAAACAGGAAATGATCCTCTTTGGCAAAGAATTCCTCCGGTTTCGCGGGAACCTCTACGCTGACAACCGGGCTCACATACACACGCAGCCAACTCTCCACATGGCTGTCGGACTTCGCGATGATCGGCGCGGTCGCATCACTGACCAGAGGGGTATTGACATTCGCGTCTCCGAAATTGACGGTGGCCGTTATCGAGAATATCCGTCTGGCATTCGCCTGCCATTTGTCAAAACTATGCTCGTGCAACACATACAACAAAATGGTCATGCAAACGGCGATGCCGATGGCCAGGCAACCGATATTGATCAGGCTGTATAACGGGTTGCGCCGGATGGTCCGCCATGCGCTATGCAGGTAGTGAGTGAGCATACCTGAATTTAGTGTTTTTTTGCCTACCTTTGCCAACTTATGACACAAGAACAGATCAAATCTATGAGGGACCGTGTAGTCGTCCTAAGGAGGTTTCTTTGACGTCGATAACCGACAATATAAGATCAACGAAGAAAAGCAACTTTCTGTAAGCCCGGGTTTCTGGGATGACAACCGGCGCGCAACGGAAATTCTCAAGAATATCAAGCTGAACGAATACTGGGTCAGGCTCTACGATTCCGTGGACACCGCCGTGGAGGATTTCGTCGTCTTATTCGAATTCTGGAAGGCCGGCGAGGCCACCGAGGAAGAGACGCGCGAGGCCTATGAAAAGGCCATGTCCCGTATCGAGGAAGTGGAGTTCAAGAGCACGCTCAATCAGCCCGAAGACGAGTTGCCGGCAGTAATGCAGATCAATTCCGGAGCCGGCGGTACCGAAAGCCAGGATTGGGCGGAAATGCTCCTCCGCATGTACCGGATGTACGGCGAAAAACAAGGCTGGTCCGTCACCGAACTGGACCTTCAGGATGGAGAAGGCGCCGGCATCAAAAGCGCGACGATCCAGTTCGACGGCCCATTCGCCTACGGATTCCTGAAAGCGGAGAGTGGCGTACACCGCCTCGTCCGCATCTCCCCCTTCGATTCCAACGCCCGCCGCCATACCTCTTTCGCCTCCGTCTTCGTCTATCCCCTCGTGGACGACAGTATCGAGATCGAAGTCAGCCCTGCCGACCTGGAATGGGAATTCTACCGCAGCGGCGGCAAAGGCGGCCAGAACGTCAATAAAGTAGAGACCGCCGTCCGGCTCAAACATATCCCCAGCGGTATCATCGTCGAATGCCAGCAGGCCCGGACCCAGGGCGAAAACCAGGAAAAAGCCCTGAAAATGCTGAAGAGCCGTCTCTACGAAGAAGAACTTCGCAAACGCGAAGAGCTCAAGAACGCCACCAATTCCACGAAGAAGAAGATCGAATGGGGCTCGCAGATCCGCAGCTATGTCTTCCATCCCTATAAGATGATCAAGGACCATCGCACCGACTATGAGGTCGGCAATGTACAGCCGGTGATGGACGGAGAACTGGACGGATTCATCAAAGCCTATCTCATGAACGAAAAAGAAACTACCAATTAAATAAACCGATAAAAATGAGCCTAGGATATTTCAACTACCCAGCGCCGCATAACGAACCGGTATTGACCTACGCCCCCGGCACCAAAGAAAAGGAATCCCTGCAACAGGCACTCAAAGAACTTAAGAGCACCGAACACGACATCCCGATGTACATCGGTTCGAAGGAAGTCCGCACCGGTAAAAAGATCGCCCTCCGGCCGCCCCACGAGACGGCCCATACCCTGGGTTATTTTCACAAAGGCGACGAAACGCACGTTCATCAGGCCATAGATGCCGCCCTGCAGGCCAAGGCCGGATGGTCGTCGCTCCCCTGGGAAGACAGAGCCGCCATCTTCCTCAAGGCTGCCGACCTCATCTCCACGAAATACCGCGCTTACATGAATGGCACGACCATGCTGGGTCAGAGTAAGAGCGCCTAT
>Ga0206921_10169_pt2 | contig 19026 bp, 22 predicted proteins | sample Alteio_BWOrgHeat_66_FD_152930 | JGI IMG/M metagenome (GOLD analysis project Ga0206921, IMG submission 152930) | Enriched cells from forest soil in Barre Woods Harvard Forest LTER site, Petersham, Massachusetts, United States -... | ecosystem: Environmental > Terrestrial > Soil > Temperate forest >...
TGGGTGCGCTCTACGAGCAACTCATTTCGAAGGGTCAAAACGGGCAATTTTTTTTCGCCCGAACCAGTAGCTACTCTGTTAGGAACATTGGTGTTTCCTGAAAATCCGAAAGACGGAGAATCCATTTGTGACCCCGCCTGCGGCAGTGGCAGAATGCTTTTAGCAGCAGCCAAGATCAACCGCCACCTGCGATTTTATGGAGCCGATATTGACCCATTGTGTAGCAAAATAGCCCTCGCCAACATGCTGCTCAACTCTCTAACCGGCGAGATCGCACACATGGACAGCTTGGCCAATGCATTCTACCGAGGATACAAAACCGGCACTGTGTTAAAAGATGGCTATCACCACCCGTACTATAGGGAATTCACCAATCCCGAAGAAAGCTATATGTGGTTGCGTCCAACGGACAAATCTGCGCCCAAAGGATTTGACACTCCGTTTGAGCCGACAAAATCACCACTGATGAGTTCAGGTATACAAGGCAACTTATTCGATCAGTAAAAGGCACAACAAAACGCCGAACAAAGCCCGGCGTTTTTTATTTATTAAGCGTAAAGACCAGTACCGCTATCACCTACCGCTTCTTATTGCAAATTATTTGCTGATGTTCGATATGAGCCATTAATACCGCTTCAAACATCTTGATCTGATACGGCTGTTTATTTCGTAATTGCCGTTCTTGCTCAAGGGTGAGTATGGGAAATCGGTTGGTGACGTATGCAATAAGTTCGTTAGCATTTTGCACTTCAGGAATATGCTGTTTGATTTCCGTTTTCGTCTTGTATTCAACCATGCAGCCATGATATTGGCAGCGTTCCAGCAGTGCTTTCAACAGCGCGACGACGGCGGTACTGTGATGGGTTTCAGGCGGTATTTTGACGGCAATTCGTTTGACTCCGTACGTTCTAATATATTTTTCATACCGGTCCAGAATGCGCTGTGATTTCTTGTCCGACCACGTTCCGAAAAACGTATGCAACTGCCAATGGATAAGCGTGCCGTAGCTAATTATGGCAATACCAGTCCGTTTTGCTCCCAGGCTAATTCCAAGGATTGTAGTATTCCGCTGTTTCATCATCGTCAATTGAAGATTTTGTCTTTTCGTTAATAATATGGGTGAAGAGCGCTCCGCGTGATTTCGTGATGGCATAGTCCGGCATTGCCATCACATGCGCCAGAATATTGCGCAAGTATCGGTGACTATGTTTTTTAGTGGCTTTGAGAAAGAATGATAGTGACGGCTGATCGTTGAGAGTATCGGCTATCTCATGTGCCAATTGTATTTCTTGTGGTGTATACATGTAGCTTTTTATAGGGTTCATAGTGTTATTGATGAACGTACGTTTCGATATTTTTTCATTCGTTACGTTCGTTCGATTTTTAATAAAAAGTGCGGTTTTGCGCAGTGAAAAAAGCAGCAACTTTTGGAAAGTATCTTACGGTACATTTAGAATTGTCCTTTAGCTTCTTGCGCGCTTTTGATCTCGTCCTTTAGTTCTTGATAGAGTTCGAAGTACAGTTCGTTGGGGAACGTATTGTAGATAACACCAAGCTTGATCAAGTTTTTGCCATTGGGCATCGCCTTGCCGCTTTCCCATAACGAGAGTTGCGTTGTGGTTTGAAAGCCCAACAGTGTTGCAACATGACGTTGTTCCAATTGATGCATTCGACGGTGCATCTTTAATCTGTTTGGTATTGATTGCGTTTCAGCTTCCACGTCATAAAGGATAATAGAAATGATGGAAGTGCAGTAGGGGGTAAAAAATTTCTGAAAGAAAATTTAGAACTCATCCATAAAATAAATGGCAATACGAATTAAAACATTCTTTCAAGTGGATCGCCATATAGCCCAATTTTCGTATATTTATTTACCAAAAATCGTAAACAAAATTGAGCAAGTCTAAAAAAACCAAATCGAAAAAGGCACTGGTGAAAATGATATGCTACTCTTGTGTGCAGGAGATATTTTTACAATCCGAAATTAAAGAAAAGGGAAAAGAAACAGAGTGTTCATATTGCAAATCGCTGTCCAACTGTTACTCAATCAGCTATCTATCAAAAAGAATTGAGGGAGTTATCATTTTTTTTTATGAACAGACCAACACCTTTCCAGATAATTTGGATCTAAGATTAGATATTAATGAAATATTGTTTCCCTGGGAACGAGAGGGCGAACCAATTACTACGTTAATTCAGAATATTGCTAGGGTGTCTCAAGAAACTGCGGCGGATATTCAATGGTTTCTTGAACAAAAGTATGTTATTGATGAACTTTTAATAGATGGCATAGAGCCTCCTTTTTATAGGACAAGCCATTATAAAAAAACAACCCCTAATACAAGAGGCTTTTTGCATGTTAAGTGGCATTTTTTTCAATATGGGGTAAAGCATCAGTCGCGTCATTTCAATCCAAGCCATCTTTCGTTTTTGAGAAAAATTTTTGGAGATTTGGACAACTTAAGTGCGACAAATGGAAAATCTATAATTGTAGCTGCTGGCCCTGATGGTGTTTTGACTAATTTGTATCGTGCTCGGGTTTTTCAAGATGATGAGAAACTGAAAATCGCATTGTCACATCCTGACGTTCATTTGGCCGCTCCTCCGTCTTCGATTTCCCGATCTGGAAGGATGAATGCTCATGGGATTTCGGTGTTTTATGGCGCTACTTCACCCGAGGTAGCACTTGCGGAAGTTCGACCGCCAGTGGGAAGTAGAGTAGCCGTAGCTAGATTTAAAATCACGCGGAAACTTCGGCTACTTGACCTGAATGCTTTAGATGCCGTTGTGGGTTCGGAAAGCATATTTGACGAAAACTATAAAGCTAAGGCTGAAAAAGCGAATTTTTTATTTTGGTTTGGCAAATTCATTACGAGGCCAATTATGCCTGATGATGAATCATTTGATTACTTACCCACTCAAGCGATTGCAGACTTTTTGGCAACCTCAAGAAAAATTGATATAGACGGAATTATATTCAGGTCGGCTCAAAGACCAGGAAATTCCAATAATGTGGTTTTATTTCATAAGGCGTCTCGATGTGAGCCAATTTTTCATTTCAAGGGCACAAAAATTAATACCAATATCCTCGAGGATGTAAATTTCTACGAGGTAAACATTAATGTTCCGAAAAATAAAGAAATACTCAAAATGCCGTTTTCTGGATTAGAATTCTATGTTGAAGAAGAAACGGAAAAAGACGCGAATGATTGGCGTTCGCCGATGTTGGCAATCGAGACTGATTTTATAGTAGTGCACCATATAAAATCGGTTGAAATTAAGAGTGACGCATACGATGTTTTGCATGTTAGAACAGAAATTTAACGCTAATGATCTTCGCTCTTTATTTAGAAGATAGGTTAATAATTCCGGCATCCTTTGGCATTGACCGCCTTTATCAAAAGATGATAAGACGGTAGATTATTCGCTATGGAAAGAAATTGAGTATCATTTTTAACAGTTCCTGACAAACAAAACTCTCCCCCAGTTATTATTCATACTCATTGTTGCCTTAAATGGGCCCCAAAAAAACTGCCAATGTTAACGCATTATAGATTGGCATTATTTCTAGGTCTATACAAAAACCCTTCTTATTGTGTTTTGGAGTGCTGTTAACTTTCCACTTCTGTACATGTTGGATAGTGTCAGCTTATCCATAAATGTATCGATATAAAAATAGTTGCAATTTTTTTATACATTATATTTGTATATGGAAGAAAATATGTTGCCCGAGGGCTTAACCTATTGGGATGTAGTGTCAGAAAAAAGTATGGATTTAGCTATTTCGCAGTCTGAAACATTACTTAAGGAAACGATATCTACAGCGCAATCAATACAAGATAAGTCGGATAGGCTGACATCTGTATTAGTACCCTTATTTTCGGGTATCCTTGTTTATATTATTACATACACTGGTAATTATAACGATACAATCGTTCTCACTTCCATATTTTCGTTGGGAGATATAGCAATTGTTCTTTATTACTTGTACGGCAATTTAATCCCATACAAAATAAATGTAGCCGGAGCAAATGCGAGTGAATTTTTAAATGATCAAGTTATCAAACACGATGACACAAAAAACCAATATCTAAAAATAGGCATGATGGTTTGTAACAACATAAAAATACGTGTTGATAGAAATATTAAAACTAACGATGTTCGTTCTAATCGGGTTAAAAGCGCGGTTAATGTATTGTTTATTGGCCTGCCTGCTTGTCCGATTTTGGGGTATCTCTTACATCTCTTGTGTGTGCGTTATTTTTAACAAGAACCCTGTATGTTGCTGTTGGTAAATTCGGATCTGGTGGTGGCGGTGGTGGTGTAGATTGACTGCTGTTTGTTGTCGCCGACGCCGTAGGTGTTGTTTCTTCTGCCATAACCAAATATATCTTATATGTGTCTACAATAGACCCGATTGCAGTCGGGTTTTTTTTAATTGAGTAAATATAGCATAACTTTATCATATGAGATACATCGAAACCCGCACTGAACTTGAATTACTACAAAAAGATGAAAGGGTCTTACTAAAAGAAATAGAATCGTGTCAATTTATACTAGATAGCCTTGAAAAAGGCTTGGCTTAATGTTAGGGGAAAAATAAAAAAAGAAAGTAAACTTCGTGTCCGAGGTGCTATATAGTTTTACCTTTGATTAATGTCGTAGCACTACAAATCTTTCACAAGCTCATGCAAACTTTTTAAATCAACGATAAAATGCCAACATCAGTGAAATCATTTTCTAACCCAACACCTGAAGGATTAGCGAGTCAAATTAATGCCTTTTTACACAGCACCATGTGCGTGGTGAAAGATATTAAGTTTTTGGAATCGACACCAAAAAGAAATGTAGCGTCACAACTACCAGCTCCTACTCCACTATTTATAGCAATGGTCATCTATGAACATAGATAAAAGTTCCAGCATGATGACGACTATTTTACTTTTCGAAAATCGATAATTCGCGATAGTTTTACAAGTTGTGTGCATAACGATAGCGTTTTTAAAAAGAAACGTTCTTCAAATACATTACCCTTTATTTATTGCTAGTTCTAGATTGAGTATTAAACTTTTTATTCTATCGAATTCACTTCCAATTTGGGTATAGTAAAGTGATAATAAATAGGAGGGTATAAATTTTTGTAATGAAAACGTCTACCACGATACTGTGGAAATCAAGGTGGTTTAGTTCTAACGTCGTCTCTTAGACTGCACACTATAGGACGAAGAATCTCCAAAGAGACATTTTCACCATATTCATCAAAGGTTTTTTTGGGTTCTAACCGCCCAAATTTGCCTTCAACAGCTTTTTGAAATTCCTTGATTGCTTCGAACCATTCGAACTTATCAATTATGAGTTTATTGCCAGTTAACGTCCAGTTCCAACCAAAGTTAATACAGACATTTCTTTGCTCGTGTATGTCTTTGCTTTTGAAGCGGTCTATTGCGATTGCGGCAAAATCTAATTTTTGTTTCAGTTGATCCAGCCAATTGAAGGCATTGCTGTGTAACTGATTTTTCTTTTCCTGAACACGAATAAGTTGAGCGTCTTTTTCCACCTTCTTTTGAATGTATTTTTCTTCTGTAATATAACCACTTACGCGCATATCAATGAGGACGTCCAATTCTTTACGGATTTTTTGCTCTGACAAAGCGTTTTCTTTCATCAATTCATGCTGTTTAGTGATTTCATCCTGATGATTTTCATGTAGTATTTGTATGGCCCAATCTCTAAATTCGGGTTCAAGATAATAGCTACTCAATTCTTGTTCAATCATCGCCTCCAAATCTTCCAGCTTAGTATAATGCTTATGGGGACAGTCCCCTTTTCGTTTAGTACAATGATAAAATACGTACGTCTTATATGCACCCGTCGACTTGATTAATTTGGTCTTTAAGGATGCCGTTATTGCGCATCCACAGCCGCCGCATCTGATAAAGCCGGTGAATGCGAATTCATATTTCTTGGAACGGGGTTTGCCTTTGCGCCCTAGTATTTCCTGCACCTCGTCAAATTCTTCAATGGTAATCATTGGTTTGTACGACCCTTTGTAGAGTTTTCCTCTGTACTTAAAGTAGCCATAATAGTACGGGTTGGTGAATATGCGATATAATATGCTTTTATGCAACGGTCTTGAGCCGGTATTTGCCGATTGACGGGTACGCAAACCATATTCATTTGTTAGGATGTCGGCAATTTGTGCCACGCTGTATTGACGGGACAGTAATAAGTCAAACCCTTTCCGCACTATGTGCCACCGATCGGGATCCTCAATAATGGCATTGGTGCCATGAACTGCAAACTTGGTATTCAAATAGCCGAGCATGGCCAAAACCGGTGGTTGCCCCAAAGCACATTTTTGGTACAAGCCGCGACGAACCTTCTCCGCTAAATCTCTGCTGAATTGGGTTGCTACGCTAGCTTCAAGACTAAACAACAATGAATTATCCCGACTTCGATATTCACGGCTCATGGTCCAGACAGATTTGATCACTCCAATCTGTAGTAAATACTGAAATTCCCCGGCCTCCAAGTGATTGCGAGCCAAGCGGTCAATATGCCATACAATAATTCCCGCTGCCTCTCCTTTTTTTATGCGGGCAATCATGTCGGAATATGCGGGCCTATTAAAGGGGCTTGCTGCCGATCGCATTTCACAAACAGTGTCAATAACAATCAGGTTTTCCCTGGCAATTATAGTTCGTAAGTCATCCAATTGACCATCAATTGACAAAATCTGCCGGCCCTCAGGTTCGGTTGATTTTCGAGCGTATATAAAATAATTGATTTGTTCTTTATCCATCAATAATTCAAAGAGGGACAACGGAACCCACTTTTGTCGCCAAACGCAAGCTATCCGTTGCCCCTCATCAGGTCCAAAATATACTATGGATTATCACTTACGTTTGGCATATTATTTATATCATTTGTATTGCTTTTAGCAAGTGGCGTTATGCACAAAAGCGCGTAATTTAATAGGATCAACGCCTTTTTATGTGCTTCGGCTTTATTGAGAGTTGTGCCAAATTTCTTCTCATATAATTCTATAAAACTTTGCAGTTGTGCTTCGGTAAGTTCCACCAGTTAAGTATCCCATCTTCCGGAAAACACAGTAGGAGGTATTGCTTTTCAAATCGGCCTTAATCTACCAGCTATTATGAATGCAACTTTCATTTATCATAGTAGAATGGACATAGATTCTACAAGACAATTTACACCCATCGGCTACACCACCTTTCGCAATGAACACAAACCCTTCGGTATAAAGTTGCCGGATCGCTTTTCGCATATTTACAGCATTGGGAAGACCGGCAGCGGCAAAACAACGCTGTTATTAAACATGGCACTTGATGATATTAAAAAAGGGCACGGAGTCGTGCTCATTGAGCCCCATGGAGACGCATGCAAAGCGCTGTTGGCGTGCATGCCAACGGAACGGATGAAAGACGTCGTCTATTTTGATACCACTGATCCACGGCAGTGCCAGGGCTTCAATCCACTCTACAACGTACCTGTTGATGAACGGCATTTGGTTGCTTCTGAGATCGTATTGTCATTCAAAAAGATTTGGGGAGACAGTTGGGGCCCGCGATTGGAGTATATCTTGCGCTATGCGATTCTGACCTTATTGGAATATCCAACTGCAACCCTCCTAGACATTCAACCATTGTTGTTGGACAAAGGCTTCCGGAACCTTGTACTGCAATTCACCAACAACGGCGCCATACTATCCTTTTGGCACAATGAATTTGACACCTATTCGCAAAGCTTAAAAACAGAGATAATTATGCCGATATTGAACAAGGCCGGCGTATTTGGTGCTCATACCATTCTTAGAAGCATTGTAGGGCAGCAAGAAAATATCAATATTGAGGAAATCATGAATGAGGGCAAAATATTGATCTGTAACCTCTCCAAAGGCATTATCGGGGATGATGTGTCACAGATATTGGGAAGTTTGTTGACGACCGCTATACAAACCACAGCAATGCGCAGAGCCAAGTTTCTAGAACAAGAGCGAAAGCCTTTTATGGTCTATATTGACGAATGCCATTCATTCATCAGTTCCTCCTTTGCCGGGATGTTAAGTGAGGTGCGCAAATACAAAGTCGGGCTGTATCTGACGCACCAGTATATGGCGCAATTGCCCGAGGAAGTGCGAAGCGGAATATTAGGAAATGTCGGAACCATTATCTGCTTTCGTTTGGGGACAGCAGATGCCAAAATCATGGAAGATGAGTTTTATCCGGTATTCACTGTGGAGGACTTCGTCAACCTGCCACGATTTCATATCTATTTGAAGTTGTTGATTAATGGGGTGGGGAGTAAGGGGTTTAGTGCAATGGTAATAAAAGGTTTGGAGGACTTAATATAAATTCTCATTAACAAATATATTAAAACTAAAATGGTGATGCTACTAAGTCGTCTTGTGAACCCCAATCCTCATTTTGAATAATGTCTTTTTTTGTTTGGCTATTTGAAATGTCAAATAATATATGTCACTTTAGCATACTTATAAACCAACATTATCACTTTCTGACAACGATAAAAGGTAATCGGTTTATCCTAAAAAACCAGCAATGATAGTCGCCCAAACTAAAGAAAATATCTTATACTCTGTAATTTACAGCGAAAGTGTGTTAGCACTTGATAAATATCATAAACTCATTTTTATTGTTCACAACAAAGAACATAATTTCAAATTTAATCTTGTATTCGATTTTGACGATAAAGGTGAAGCTTTTTCAACAACTTTTTGGGAAACGCCAGAAGATAATACTCTCGTGTACCTTTTACATAAATGGGATTCCCCAACTTGGGTAGAAATAGGAAAACCGATAGAATTAAGTGGAAAAGATTTAAACGGGCAGTATTTTTTAAAATTTAGGAGCCATTCATTCGAAGGGTCGCCGCACAGGAATTTTAGCATTACGGTTTGGAAACTTATACCTAAACTTGAAACTAATGGCTGATTTAAACTTACCGGATGTTCCTAAAAAGGGTGGTAAAACTGAGCTAAATTCGGGAAAAACTGAGAGCAGGGTCGATAAATTTTCCGGACAACATACTACGAGTTTAATTATTGGATTGCTTTTTATAGTAGTTTTTATAGGTTTTATTATAATTGTATGTGTGAAAAGTACTGTCGATCCGATAATCTATACTGGGTTTTTCTCAATATTAAGTGGATTAATTGGATTTTTTACCGGAACGAAATCAAAAAGAGATTAAGCTATTCTTCATCATTTCGTCAGTAGGAGTCTTGTTCCAACTCTTTTGTATTAATTTTTAAAACACTATAGAAAGCCTTGTGAATATAAATTTTGCAATCTACGTTTACGTCTTGTACAGTAAGCGATAAATTATCATTGAAAAAGAATTGAGTTTGTTCTGTAGCGCTCTTTTTAATGCCAATAATTCCAAATGAATATAATAGGTATAGTATCTCCTTTAAAAATTGGCTAAACTTAATATGATCTTTTTGGTACTTAATGACTAATTCTGCTAGTTCCCCTTTGAAGGTCTGATTAGGAGAGTCATTGAAATAAATCGACGCAAACTCATCTTCCTTTATATTGCGAACCCTGAAGCCATTGTATTTTCCATAGAGAAATTTAAATAGTTCCTTGATATCCCCATAATTCTCGCCCCACTCATCTTCTATTGCCATAAGGCGGTCTTTGGAGTAACTTATTTCAGCCTTTTTTAAAATATCATAGGTAAATGACGTTTTATTTGAAGCAAACTCTATCGCGTGGTTTACGTAAGAAATAACATCTCTTGGGCGATAAAAGGTCCTTTCAATCATATAATCAAAACCGCTCTCATCCTTGTAATTTTTATCGAAAGCTGTTTTAATATCCAGGTGGTGATCAGTGGCTAAATATAGCCGTCTATTTAAAAATTCTTTTAATTCTAATTTTGTCCACGTTAAGTCAACGTACAAAGGTTTAAATTTTTCTCTCTGTCCTCCTTTATGCGACGCTCCTGCAAATATTAGTTGATATAGATTATCTCGTAAAGAGATAATTATTTTTACTCCAGCTAGCGTTTGAAATTCCTTTATAACTTCAATCATTGCTGCGATCAAGTCATATCGTATGGATGTTGGAATCCATTCTTTATCTAAATCGTCAATTAAGATGAAGTGTTTTTGTTGCTTATTGGTAAAGATTTCTTCGTTGAGAATATTTACCATTTCATGAATGTCATTAGCTAAGGTTTCGCTTATAACATGTTCAGCCTTATTTTTAATTTCTATTTTGGTCGTGTCTTTGTTATCGCTTGACGTATTTAATTTGGCTTTTAGAGAGGTGATGTTTGCTCCAATTTCGCTTTCAAATCTTTGCTGTACCGTATTCTCAATTTCTTTAACCCTTTTTTCGGTATCGAGCCAAAATTCACGACTCCATTTATCAAAGTATTCTAAAGCTTTTGCTCGTTTAGGATTAAACTTGCGTTCTAATAGCTTTTCTTTAACCATTGTGAACCAATTTGTTTTCTTTTGATTGCTGTAATCAAAATGTAATCGCAACAGTTCAATCACAAAGACATGTTTCCATAATATTTTATAAAAAAACGAAAGATTTACATTTAGCTGTCTAAAGTAATCCAGCATTGTAGAGTTTGACAAAAATCTCAATGACATAGCTTCGGGTTGTATTCGACAAACCCTTTCTTGTGTAAATTCAATCTGCCTTAAAATTGCCGATTTTCCGCTTCCTGTCCTGCCGATTAAAATTGACCGTTGATTATCCATATCCAATAATGCTCTAAAAGCATCTTTTTCGATAAAGGCCGGCTTTAATAATTTGTCGGTTTCTGCATCAGGAGCACCGATTTCTAAAAATTTATCGAATCTGAATTTTTTTTGAACAACGGCTTTTTTACTTTTCATTTATTAAATATTGGAATATTGAATGTCGTTATTTTTGGCGGCCGTACCAAATATTAATTCTATTAATGGTGTATAGAACTAAATATAGCAATAATGCCCTAAAAAACTACCCCCTATTTCCCCGTCCCACCCCGGGCTACAATCAAAGAAACATTCTTTAAAACTTGTACGCCATGAACACACAAAATCAGACTATTGATGTATACAGCATCATCACGAACCGCATCATTGAACAATTAGAAAAACAAATCATTCCCTGGCGCAAGCCCTGGACCGAAGGCGGTCACCCGCAGAACCTTTTCACAAAGCGCCCATACACCGGCATGAACACCTGGCTCTTAGGCTCATTGGGCTATCAACAAAACTATTTCCTGACATGGAAACAATTGAAAGCAGTTGGCGCCAGTGTCAAAAAAGGTGAAAAAGGGACAATGGTGGTTTTTTGGAAGCGCATTCCTCAAGAGGAAGGAAAGGTAAAATCAATCCTCCGGTACTACTATGTTTTTAACATTGCCCAAATTGATGACTTGCCGGAAGTGATCACCATTCCGTTTCCTCCTGATACCGTTTCAGGCATTTCTTCATGTGATGAAATTATTGAACGGATGCCTAATTGCCCGACTATCAAACACAGCAAGCAAAAGGCCTATTATGATCCTGCAACGGATTACATCAATATGCCCAAGCAAGGATCGTTTGACAGCCTCACCAGCTACTACGGCACATTATTCCATAAACTCATTCACAGTACCGGCCACCAGTCACGATTGAATCGCAAGGAAATTGTTGAGCCAAACCATTTCGGTTCCGATCCCTACAGCATTGAAGAATTGACGGCGGAAATCGGGGCCTGTTATCTCAACTCCATCACTGGCATAGTGAATAAGGAATTTGACAACAGTGTGGCGTATATCAAAGGATGGATTGATCAATTGCGGAATGATAAGCGGCTGATCGTGTATGCCAGTGGGCAAGCACAAAAGGCGACTGATTATATTTTAAATATACAGCCGTACCAGAAAAGTGAAGAAAATCTTGTTGAACAAGAAGCAGAGGCCCAGTAGTGGGCCTTTTTTTATTCGACAGTGTTGATGAATAATTTTAAAAGTTTCATTTTCTGGCGATTAAGTTTAATCGAAACAGTTTATCACTTATTGTTTCATTTTAAATAAACGTTATCTTTATTGCACCGAGCCAGATATGCACGATATTATGCCTCAAGTTCTTCACTTTGTCCTGATTCTGATCGGTGTGTTCTTTCTTTACACCGCTATTTTTATCTATGAAGACGGTAACAAGAAAATTCAAAATAGGTTGGCTGACATATATTTAGCCATCCAAATTGTCAAGGAAAAATATTCTTCAATACGGGCTCTTATGATTAAGGCAAACGAGCTTGTATTGACATTTTTCGCGCAGTATTTTGATGACGGGAAACTAACTTTGAATTTTATTGGCATCTCTGGAATGTTGTATGCTTGCTTTTTTCTCTACTTTGGTTTTTTATGGGAGAAAGACATGCTTGATCAACGTTTCTTAAGCATTTTTAACTTGCAATATTTTTTCTGCTGTGCGTTTTTAATTGTAATAGTATTTTGGGCATTTCGAAAGTTGAATCGTAGATGGCCGATTTATTTTATCGTTGTAACGTCAGGGTTGGTATGTTTATCTGTAGTGATGATCCTTGCAGGTAACGGGCTACTACAAGTCTTCGAGTTTATTCTCTCACCCTTCACTTTTTCTATTTTCTGTTTCAAGCTTAACATTGTAATTTCCAAATGGAATATTAAAATTCTTATTAATAAAAAAGGTCGCCTGTTAGTCATTCCAACATTGGCATTAATAATGGCAGCCATTTTTGGCTTTATGTGTGGAATAATTTGGATATTTAGTGTGCTTGCTAACGACGAGTGGGCGGCATCAATATTATTCACTACATTAATCCCAATGCTTTTATTGATTTTCATAACTAACACTGCATTTATATTTTTATTTCTCGCAATTGCAGCAAACAGGATAATATTTCCAGTAATGTCGGAGCCTATAAGGGCGCTCTATGAACACAATCTGATAAAAAACAAAAAGACTCTTGCTGCAATTGGTTTCCTGTTTTTATTTCTGGCATATCCTTCATTTATGGACAGCACATTAATGAAAGCGGTTAAGGATCTTTTTAAATAGAACTAATGACGCAAAACATCAAAGAAATTAAACCCTTAAGCCCGAGTCTAGAGGCCGCGATTCCGGTCGACCTTCTTGATGGCCTTCGAAAGGGTGAAGTATACGCATTCGTCGGGTCTGGTTTGTCAATACCTGTAGGCTTCCCCACCTGGGAAAATTTAATTTATAAGATTTACGAGGTCGTAAAAAAAAGCCAGTGGAACAATGATTCTGACACCCTTGAATGGATTGAAAAAAACCTTGCTTCTAGGCCTGACTGGGTGGCAGAGGTACTTAAATGGAAGAATTTAGACTCTTTTAACAAAGCCATAAGAGACATCTTCAAGTCAAATACTTATAGTGGGCTTTCGATACCTCACGCGTTACTATCCTTGCTTCCTTTTAAAGGATACATAACTACTAACTATGACACTTTGATTGAGGATTGCGTCAGGATATTTCAAATTGACGACCCACAAGTTTGGAATTACATCGAAATTCTGGACAACCCTAGCCTCCACTCTGATGATAACTTGAAAGTTTTCAAAATACATGGCTGCATTCAAAAAAACATAAATTCATTAATACTTACATCTAGTGACTATTATAACCTCATAAACGATCAAAGGTTCGTGAGGTTTCTGGACGGCATTTTCTTGAAAAATCCAATGGTGATATTGGGCTTCTCTCTAACGGACAGGAACTTCCGGTCTTTTGTTGAAGAAAGGTATAATCTTTACGAAGGCAACTGTTCGCCTATCTATGCAATCATTAGTTCTAAAGAGACTTGCTCAATGGAAATTGCGGCCTATTCAAGCAAATATAATATACACTTGATCCCAATTTCAACTGCAAATAATTATGAAGAGCTTTCGTCATTATTGATAAGTCTTTTTTGTTTAACTTACCAGGTTGACTCGAAAGTTATAGGCCCTGCTATTAATAATTTACTTGTCGCTAGGCTGCACCATAGTGGCAAATATCAAATTCAGCCAGTGCCGACCGATAACGCGGATATAGTGAAAGCATCAGCATTGCTATCGGTATTCCAAGAACCTATTGATATAGGTTTATTTACCACGATTTGCATTGATTACCAAATAAATTTGTCGCCGGCGCACCTAAAAGTTGCTTTTTCGGTTACCAAAAATAATATTACCATAAAGCAAAAAATAGAACCTTCAGACTCTGATATAGAATTCGTGGCAAGATGGTTATCAAACCATATTGAAGCGGTCGCATTTGGTCAATTTGGCAGGTATCTAACTATTTACAGAAAGAAATTTCTTTCGAAATTATCTAATACGATTTTATTTCTTCTCTCCAATAAGGTCGGATGGGATGCCTTTGTTGGCGATTCCAGCGAATCGGTAAGCAAAATCGAGCGGATAAGCGAATTTTACCGCCAAGAGGGTGATTGGTTAAATTGGATAAATGTTTGTGATGACGTTGAACATTTTATCGATAAAAAGAGCAGCACATTTATTGAATTAATGAAGACGAAATTCTGGGTTTTTTTCTGGATGAGAAGGTTTGAGGACGCAAGAAAATTATTTGTATATTTTCCCGAATTGGGTCATCTTTTTTCGACTTACGCATATCAAGTCAAAATAATGTATATGACCCCGCGGTCTTTAAAAAAATTGGTCAAACAGCTGGAAAAGGCGTCACCCGACCACTTTAACCTTTCTTTCTTAGGTCGATCTCTTGCTCGATTGTCTTTAAAGTCCAAGAGTCAATCGCTGAAAAAATTAATGCTGGAGAAGGCGAAAGGCTGTTTACAATCAGCATTGGACCTAGCTAAAAAAGATAACGACATGGTTGATGTCGCTGTGCAATCTTGGTACTTATCGATTATTTGCACGGATTTAAATCACGAACAAGAGGCAAATGAGTACTTTTCTGAAACTAAAAGATTAGATGAAAGCATTATGAATCGTATTCCGGGTATTGCTTGGTTAAAGTTGGCCGAATATCGCATGTCATTAAAAAACAAGCCTGTCGACAAGAATAGAATTGCACAACTCAAAACACTGGCGTTGGAAGCCATGGAAAAAATGGGTATATTAGATGCTATATATTATATAGACAATGATTACTATTATTAATCGTCAATTAGGTTTTCCGGAAACTTGATGATTAATATCTTCCCAGTTGTGGATGTCACACATAGCGAATGTTCTTTGAACATTTCTTTCCAAGTCGATTGCGTCCATTAACCATTGCTCTGTGGGATGCCATTGCGTGCTACCAAACCATATTCGAATGGGACGTATTTTTCTATCTTGTGTCTCACCTCGATAATTTGTATAGTTAACCACTACAATATTGTCTACTTCTAACTCTATTTGATTCGACATTTTTTTTACTTCACAAATTAATAGTAAAAGTACGTGGCAACTCCGTAATTGACGTCTCTTTGGGGAAAAAAGGATGGGTTGTGGAAAATTATCTAAGAATAATGCGGGCGTGTTGCTTTCATAATTATGGAGTAAACATACTTAAAAAGCAACAATGCATTAGGGCTTTACTTCCATTACATATCGGTACGGCGTTGCATAATATGACACAGTTTACACCCGTTAACAGGAAATTCGGCATTCATTCCTCTCAAGCTCAACAAACAGCCCGCCAGGTTTTCGCAACATTTTTATCCGCTTTCAGCCAATAAAAATTTTGCCAGCTATTATTCGCTATCGCGAATGCTGAACCTGTCACGCTGTTTGTGTGAGCAAGGTCGTCATTCTTATTCGCTCCTTCTGTCGTGGTATCCGTCTCGTTCAAGCCCTCCGCTCCGGTTCGTATCCTCACCGGTGCTCGGTTTTCACTCAGCCAATCCCACGCCAGCCGCTCATCATAATTTTGCTCGCCTGCTCTATCGCAAAAAGCTTCACAAAGGGTGCGCGCTGTATGGCTGCACCCAGTCACCCGCACTCCATACAGCACTGACACCCCTTTGTTCGTGTCCAGACATACCAGACAGTCGCCAACGGCTCCCTCTGCCTGGACTTTTTGCTCAGCTCGCAGCCACCTTCGTTGCTCTTCGGTGTCTTTGGTCGGCTCGCTTGCGGAAATTAGCAGGATTTTATATAAATTAGTTAAATATTTACACCACAATAAACGGTACTGCATTGTTTCAGTTGGCATACGACAAAATGCCGCCAGTCAATACGTGGATCAAGTATCTGCGGGCGCCTACTGGTTTCTCCTAAATTCTTCCTTTTTATTTGTATGTTACAAATCCTGGGCTGATTGCTATATTGAAACCGCGCTCAATGGCACCGACCCCGTCCTAAGAACAAAAAGGCGTGCCAGCCTATTCAACATTGCTTTCTGAATTAAATATTTATCTTCATGCCCGAATGCAACCGGTACAGCACGATCATAAGATACAAAGCATCCAATATTTAAGGGGCCTGGCTGCTTTGGGCGTTGTGTTTTGCCATTATGGTTCGAATCTAACTTTGTACCCGCGCCTGTCGGCATTTTTTAATTTTGGACAATCAGCCGTATACGTGTTTTTCCTTATCAGCGGGTTTATCATTGCTTACGCACTTATAAAAAGTGGTTATACAACAAAGCAGTTCTTCACCTTTTTATTCAAGCGGTCGGTAAGAATTGACCCTGCTTATTATTTGGTTATCCTGCTCACCCTTTTACTTTTTCAGCTACTGTCACATATTCCGGGTTACCGTGGAACGGGCATCCCGTTCATACCCGCTCAACTGTTCGCCAATATGTTTTATTTCGCGCCATTCACCAAATATCCCTTTTACAATTCGGTGTTCTGGACCCTGTCGGTAGAATTCCAATTTTATGTCGTGATTGGCTTGCTGTATTTTTTGTTTGAAAGCAAATGGTACCGAAAGGGTTTTTTGCTTATGTTCAGTTTAACTTCACTGGTGCATTGGCCGAACGCCTATTTCCTGGTTTTCCATTACGCTTCCATATTTGCAGCCGGCATTTCCCTGGTCATGCTGTATCAGGAGCGTATCTGGTCAAACCTGGTCCTGCCTGTTTTATTTTTAGGGATGGCTGCGCTCCAGTTCGGGCCCCCCGTCTTTATCCTGCTGGTGTCAGCATCGGTGGCGATCCTATATTATGACCGGCCAAGCAGAGTGCTCAATTTTTTGGGTATGATTTCTTATTCCCTGTACCTGACACATGGCCTAGTACTCATCGTTTTTTTAGGCATTTTGAAGCGATGGTCGATACGCCCGGATAACCGGCCCCTTTGGTGGCTTTTTGCTGAAGTGAGCGTTGCTGTCATGGTTGCCTGCCTGTTCTATGTAATCATTGAAAGGCCTTCGTTAAAACTTTCTAAACGGCTTGTCTACAAAAAGTAGCATCCAAGGCAGCTACATTAACCATACCCATACTAAAAATATAATAAATTCGCTTAATTATGAGCCGATAAGAACCGATAGGAGCCAATTATGAGCCGATAAGCCCCTGTAGATATCTTCCCTTAGTTTATTTAACCCAAAACACCCAAAAAAATTACGTTGCTGTAGTTGATACTTCTTCTTAAATCCCCCTCCGGGCGGAAAAGGGATTTGAAGAAGCTAACTAAACTAAAACTATTTTTATATACAATTTGGTTCGCGTGTTAATTGATGGGTTTAAAAACCCGGCTCCAGCGCACTTTATGGAAAAAATCCTGGGTGGAATCAATGCTCATAACCGTAATGATAGCTTTGCCGATGATATGGTCCTCAGGTACATATCCCCAAAAACGTGCATCCAGCGAATCATGACGGTTATCGCCCATCATCCAGTAGTAATTCATTTTAAAAGTATAACTATCCGCTTTTTTGCCGTTAATCAGGATGGTATTTCCGGCAGTATCAATTTTATTGTGTTCGTACACCTCAATGGCACGCCGGTATAAGGTAAGCGTCGAATCATTAAGCTTAACCGTCCATCCTTTTTGAGGAAGTTTTAACGGACCAAAATTATCCAGGTTCCATTTGAACCGAGGGTTGTGTGGGAATATTTCCGGGTCGGCAACGCCAGCGGGGTTTATTTCTTTCACCACACTTTTAACGTTCGAAAAGGCTTTTACGGCAGCAACGCTTTGTGTGGGTATCAGCATTTCGTAGGTGTTGGCAGCTACTCCGTTGTTTGAAGTTACGCCCAGGTCCAGTAGTGTTTGCGGGTTTATTTCGCGGCCATCCGTGGTAACCGTATAGTTGGTTTGCGCCATCGGAGCATTGGGCATTGCTTTGCCATTGATAAAAACTTGTGCGTCCACAATGGAAAGCACGTCGCCGGGTGTGGCCTGGCAACGTTTGATCAGCGTGGTGCGCTGGTCGACTGGTATATTTTGATCAGCTTATTCGGGCTTGTTAAACACCACGATGTCGCTCTTTTTTATATCGGCAAATCCCGGCAACCGGAAATAGTGTAGTTGGATAGCATCCCAATAAGTTTTTATGCCAAACACCTTCGATTCTAAAAAAGGGATGGATAAAGGCGTAAAGGGCATACGTGCACCGTAACTGCATTTGCTTACAAACAAGTAATCACCGGTTAATTCAGTCCCTTCCATTGAACCGGATGGAATAGCATAAGCCGAAAACAATAAACCACGGATAATAGTAGCCGCTACAACGGAAAAAACAATAGCGTCCAGCCATTCGCGGGTTTTGCTTTTTTTAGGTTTGGGCTTACTCGATTCCTTTTTTTGCAGAAATTTCCAGTTCATGATAAACGGCGTTTATCACTTAGATAGCTTGGCGGGGCAAGTTGTTACAAAAAATTAATGGTAATCGCGTGACCTTGCGTTTTTACGGCTTTGGCGGTGATCGCTTGTTGCTTTTGCAATTGTTAATTTCATTAAAGGCAGGCACGACGGTTTCCTTCCCCCAAATTATATTTCCGGCACGCCGGGGATTTGTTTGATAATGCAGATTGCGTTCAGCAAAGTGACGATCGATAGCTAATTGGCAATCCTCGAGTGAGGGGTA
>Ga0206921_10172_pt1 | contig 19016 bp, 13 predicted proteins | sample Alteio_BWOrgHeat_66_FD_152930 | JGI IMG/M metagenome (GOLD analysis project Ga0206921, IMG submission 152930) | Enriched cells from forest soil in Barre Woods Harvard Forest LTER site, Petersham, Massachusetts, United States -... | ecosystem: Environmental > Terrestrial > Soil > Temperate forest >...
GGAAATGCCAACAACGGGCGAAAAAGTCACCGTGCCACTATTGCACTATTTGCTGTTAAATCTATTACCCCTACGGCTGATATTTTTGACTAAAAACGCGGCCATTGCAACCGCATGCGGGCAATTTATGCTTTTTGATGCGGATATATACAACAAATATCAATGGCACAACAAGGTAAGCGACAAAGTGGTTGAAGATGCCGAAATTATGCGCCAAATAAAATTGACCGGTTATAATGGCGAGGTTTTATTAGCTAATGGAATGATCTTTTGCCGTATGTACAGCAGCTACAACCAAGCGATAAACGGTTTTAGTAAAAACGCGATTGCCGCTTTTAACTATAGCATTCCCAGCCTGCTGGTTTATTTACTGCTGCTTTTAGGCGGCCCGATGATCGTGGTGATGACGCTTAATTTTAGCCTTATATTTTTTATGGCGGCTTTAATTTCGCTTACGCGTGTAATGATCTCGCTATCGGCCGGGCAAAACGTTTGGTACAACCTGTTGCTTCATCCTGTTCAGATGATCAATATGGCTGTTATAGCCTTTTTATCGATACAAAAGTATCTTACAAAAACTATTGAGTGGAAGGGGAGACGGGTGTAGGGCTGGAGATTAGAGACTTGAGATAGAGATCAGGAAAAAAACGGATGACTAATGACACAATGACCAATGACATTTTTTAGTTAATTTTGCGGTGCAATGGGTGATTATAAACTACAGGTAACTATCGACCAGGACTCAGGCTTTTGCTTTGGGGTGGTGTATGCCATTGATATGGCTGAGGAAATACTTGAAGAAGATGGCTATTTATATTGCCTGGGTGATATCGTGCACAATGATGAAGAAGTTAGCCGCCTGAAAGCAAAGGGCCTGCGCATAATTGAACACGCCGACCTGGTAAACCTTTCGAACGAGAAAGTGCTGATCCGTGCACACGGCGAGGCGCCCGATACCTACCGCATAGCCTTAGAAAATAATATTACCCTGATCGATGCTTCGTGCCCGGTTGTTTTGAAATTACAAAACAGGATCAAAACCTCTTTTGACAATAACGAGAAGATCTTAATTTTCGGCAAGCATGGCCATGCAGAGGTGGTGGGGCTATCCGGACAAACCAATAACGAGGCCCTTGTCTTCCAGGATCTTGCCGAACTGGATAATGTTGAGTTACCGGAAAATATTACGCTGTACAGCCAGACCACCAAAAGCATGGAGAAGTTTTACAATATTAAAGACCAGCTTTTGCAACGGGGTTATAATTTGAAAGCGAATGACACCATTTGCCGCCAGGTATCCAACCGCGACCAGGACTTGCCCAAATTCGCCACTAAGTTTGATAAGATCGTTTTTGTTTCGGGGGTTAAATCGTCCAACGGCAAGGTTTTGTACGAAGTATGCCGCAAGCATAACCCCAATACCTATTTTATATCCTCTGCATCCGAACTCAAAACCGACATGTTTGCTCCCGGCGACAAAGTCGGCATAGCCGGTGCAACCTCATCTCCAATGTGGCTGATGCAGCAGGTAAAGGCGGAACTGGAAAGGTATTAGTTTGCAGTTTGCGATAACACTGTAAATAATGTTTCTGACTTTCGGTCTTTTCCTGCTTTCGGACTAAAAACAAATCTCTAATCACTACCTTTGCGCAGCAAAAAAATATGTCGAAAAAAGGAGTTTTACTGGTTAATTTGGGTACGCCCGACAGTCCGGAAACCAGGGACGTACGCAAATACCTGGATGAATTTTTGATGGACCCAAGGGTAATCGATATCAACCCGTTATCGCGGGCGCTGTTGGTAAAAGGGATAATCGCCCCGTTCCGCAGCCCCAAGTCAGCCAAATTGTATAAAGCCATCTGGAACGATAAAACCGGTTCGCCATTGCTGCATTATAGCAAACTACAGCATCAATTGCTGCAGGAACGTTTAGGTGACGAGTATATGGTTGAACTGGCCATGCGTTATCAGAGCCCCTCTATCGAATCGGCATTAAACCGCATGAAAGCCGCTTTGGTTGAAAGTATCCAGGTGATTGCTCTTTTTCCGCAATATGCATCGGCCAGTACAGGCTCCGTTTATGATAAAGTGATGGAACTTCTATGCAAATGGCAAACTATACCTTCAGTTTCCTTTGTCAACTCTTTTCATGATAATGAGCTGATGATAGCGACTTTTGCCGGTAACGCAAAAAAATACAAGCCCGAAACGTATGACCATATCCTGTTCAGCTTTCATGGCTTGCCCCAACGCCAGCTTATCAAATGCGACCACACCGGCAGTTATTGCTTAAAAAAGGATGGCTGCTGCAATACGCTGAACGATAGCAACAAGTTTTGCTACTCGGCACAGTCATATGATACTGCCCGGTTGATTGCCGAAAAACTAAATATCCCCAAAGAAAAATATACAATTTGCTTTCAATCCAGGTTGGGTAAGGACCCATGGGTACAACCCTATACCAGCGAAGTGGTTGCCAAACTGGCCGCCGAAGGCAAAAAACGCCTGCTTGTATTTTGCCCAGCATTTGTTGCCGACTGCCTGGAAACCGTTTATGAAGTAACGGTAGAATACGGCGATGAGTTTAAGGCCCTTGGCGGCGAGCACGTACAACTGGTTGAAAGCCTTAACGATTCGCCAACGTGGATTGATGCGCTGGAGAAAATGGTAAGGGGATAAGCCCCGTTTTGGCAGGAATGGTGCTTGTTTTGACTTACGACGAATATGACCATAGCTGAAATACGATCCTGCATCAGCGAAATAGAGAACGATCAATCGCTATGCGAAGAGAAAAGCTTTGACGACCGCGTTGAGGTGATCGACTTTATGGCCTGCTGGATAATTGGTCAAATTGACGAGTTATTCCAAACGGGGGTTCAATCAGCCGAGATGATCCTGCTTAAAGATCGGGCGGAAAAAATAAAAACCGAACTCGAAAACGTCGATAACAACCTTTTTCAAAAACTTCGCGCCGCTATCCGGGCTGGGAAACATATAGCAAAACCATTTAAAACCCTCGTTAGTGAATACGTTGCTTTTAATTTAGGTGATAATGAACATCAGGAAGAAGCAGGTTATGATAACCTGGATATGTTTACCAACGGCTTATTCCCGCGTCAAGCGATTCCGGAGCAATCAAAGGAATTGGAACCGGATATGGTATTCTACCAAAAAACGCCGGCCAGGATCGTCTTTGAATTGGTGGAGAAGATGCAATTCACAAAAGACGATGTTTTTTTCGATCTGGGCTCCGGCCTGGGACAGGTAGCCATCCTGGTAAATCTGCTGACAGGAATTCCGACGAAAGGTGTTGAGTTTGAGCCGGCGTTTTGCAATTGTGCGCGGGACAGCGCTGCCGATCTTAACTTATCAGGGGTGACATTTATAAACGCAGACGCACGACGCGCAGATTATTCAGAAGGGACTGTGTTTTTTATGTACACACCTTTTAAGGGTGAAATGCTGCAAGAGGTGTTGGATCTGCTGAGAAAAGAGTCGCTTTTGAGAAAAATCAAGATCATTACTTATGGGCCCTGTACCGCGCAGGTCGCTTTGCAAAGCTGGCTGGAGTGCGCAATCTTCGCCGGTGATAACTTTTACAAACTGGCGATTTTTAGCAGTTTTTAAATTGGTTTGGAAGGTGACAATGCCCGCAAGGGCGACAATTGGTTATATTAGTAACGCAAATGACAGAGTTTGATCACAGTATTCAGTTGCAGGAAATACGGTTGCATATCCGCAGCGTGCAGGGCAACGTGCCCCTGCACCGCCAGGAATCAAAGCGTAAATATTCTTTTTCCAACCTGCCGTTTAGCGATCAACTGGCGATCTGGGATGAACTGTGGCGTTCCGAAAATAGTTTCTGGCTCAGGCTGCACGCTTATTTCTTCCTGGAACGGCACTTAAACAAAGAGGCAGAGTTGCTGGAGATGTGGCCGGTAATTGTTCGCTGGCAGGATCAGGTGGATGACTGGGGACTGTGTGACGCGCTGGCAAAGGTCTATACCAAAATACTGCTGGTGGCGCCACTGGAAGTTTATGAACAACTAAAAAAATGGAACGCCGACGAAAACCTTTGGAAGCGCCGCCAATCCCTGGTGTCGCTGCTGTATTATAGCCGCACCAAAAAACAACATCCCACATTTCAGCAGGTAAGGCAGTTGCTAACACCCTTATTGCCGGATAAGGAATATTACGTGCAAAAAGGAGTAGGCTGGACGCTGCGCGAATTGCACACCGTTTACCCAAATGAAACATTGGCCTGGTTAAAACAGGATATCAAATTGCTTAGCAGCATTGCTTTTACGATTGCCATCGAAAAGATGGATGCAGCAACTGTGCTGGATCTAAAGGCGATCAGGAAGTTAAAGTAAACGCGCGCAACCTGCTGATCACATACGATTATTTCGCCGAATGGTAACTCTCCGGCGGACCTAAATAACTCGCTTTTTCGCCGCCCGCATTGATCACTATTTTTTGAAGCACAACTCCGGGGTCAACCATCCAGTATTTTAAAACATGCCTGCCGGCTTTGTCCAGGTGATGTTTTGATGCCAGTATTTTAATATTATTGCTCACATCTTTGTTCCATGCCTGTTCCGATTTATCCACATTAATATTGATCACCTGTGGCGTTTCGTTATCGAACGAAATGGCGTAACGAAGGCCTCCTGAGTTGGTAAAATCGATGGTCGGCGAAATATAGGCTTCAACCGTCATTGTCCCAGTATCAATTAAATTTACCTGGTATTCCAGGTGCGGGCCGTTGTTGCCGGGTTCCTGGCTTTTAACGGTTACCGGAGTCGGCATCACTCCAGTCAATGTGCGGCCATAATCGGGGGATGATCATCCATTGGGCTGCGGCACTGCTAATTGCCCTGGTATAATGGGCGGCTTCCATGCTGATATAGCCGTTGTTTTCATTAAAGCCTATGGCATTTAAAGGCAATAGTTTGTTAATAACTACCTCCACGGTGATTTTTTCGCCATTTGCCGATGTGATTTTTACAGGCACACGGGTTACGCCTTTTGGCGCTTTTTCCCAGTTTATGTTTAGCCATATCCGTTGTTCAGTATTAATATTGCCGGTTTTTGGTTCGACGTTTACATAAGGTGGCAAGGCTGCGATACTAAAGTTCACCGTGCCCTGTCCACGGTTAAATATATCCAAATAATGCCCCTCCTGGCCGGGGTAGAATCCCGGTAAAACAGCCTTCGATTTTTCATCTGGCCACCAGGCGGCAGAGCCCTCAATTGCGACACCCATTTGCGGTTTTGTCGGAAGGTCGATCGTCGTCACGTCCGGCATTTTGTCAACCGGCGGTTGTTGCCAATAGGTGTAGCCAATATGGGTTTGATCCATCATGTGGTCCCATTTACCCTTAGCCATCACCGTATTGTAGTAGTTCGAAATTTCGGCGTCCTTTTTAAACAACGCCGTTACACTGTCGGCCATCAGGTTTGTTACCGATCTGCCCTGAACTGCATATAGTTTATTTTTTGCCGTACAATAATAAAGCTCATTTAAATTGGCACAGGCCTCAACGGGGTGTAATACCAGCTGGTAATAAGCATCTTTATACTGCGGGGAGATGGTTTTATACAGTTGCTGTGCGCTGTTTTTTAGCTTATTGTAATCGTTAACTACATTTCCAAATTCATTGTAGTTAATACGGCTGTAGGTGTTTTCATCAAGCAGCTCGGGTTTGCGCCGGCCGTTGTATTTGGTATATAAAGTCAAAATATCGGCTATTTCGGTGGCATGTTGTTTGCCAAATTGTTGCGCGGCCCACAAGCGGGTATATTCATCCAACCGGCTGGCCGGCCATTTATCCGGTGACCAGGCGTAATCTAAAAAGAAACTAATGGGGAATTCCATTGGTTTCAAATCGCCGACATTTACAACCCATACCTGTTTGGCATTGTATTTATAAGCAAGGTGCATTTGTTCCCATGTTTTGCTGATGGGGTTGGTGTTTAACCATTTATAATTACGCGGACCTCCCACATAATCAAAATGATAGTAAATGCCATAGCCCCCTGCTCTTGGCGATTCAGCCAGCTTGGGCAGTTTGCGGATATCGCCCCAGTTATCATCGCATAGCAAAAGCGTTACGTCATCCGGTACGCGCATGCCTTTGTCATAATAGTCCTGCACCTCTTTATACAGCGCCCACATTTGCGGGGTTTTCGATGCGTCCTTGCCGGTAACATCGGCGATGATCTTACGCTGATCGCCGACGATCTTTTCCAAAAGGGCAATATTGCTGCCCTCGGTCATGGGCATATCTCCGTCGCCGCGCATCCCAACGGTTACTATTGTTTCCTTACTGCCCATGTTCTGGATGCCTTTCTTCCAAAAATCGCGCAATACTTCGCCGTTGGTTTCATAATTCCAGGGGCCTTTACCGTAGCGTTTCCATTCCTGTTGTGCTCTATCCATGGGTTCGTGGTGCGACGTGCCCATTACAATGCCGTATTCGTCCGCCAGTACCGGGTCCAACTTATCATCATCATTAAAGGCATTTCCCCACATGGCCGGCCAAAGGTAATTCCCTTTAAGCCGCAGGATCAGCTCGAACATCTTTTCATATACCAGGTGATTTACACCGCCAAATTTTTCTTTGGCCCAACCCGAAAACGATGGTGCTTCGTCATTAATAAAAATGCCACGGTATTTTACAGCCGGTTCGCCATCGGTATAAGTACCCGGCATTACGTAAATATTTTTATGCGGAACGACCGGAACATCGGCCCACCAGTACCAGGGTGACACCCCGATCTGCGCCGAAAGGTCGTAAACTCCATAAATAGTTCCCCTTTTATCACTGCCAACAATTACCAGCGCCTCCGCAACTCCCGGTAAGGGGTTTTTGATCACGGTTGTGATATGTGCCTCCCATTTCCCTGCAATAGCGTTTACATTAAGTTTTTTTTGTTGGATGAGTTTATCGATTGCCGGGTTTTTGCCAATAGTGCCGATCAGCACAATTTCCTTCGAACCTGAAATTTTACCGCTGAGAAGTTTTGGTGAGATTTTGGTGACCGACATCATATCAGCCTGCAAATTCCTCACTGCTCTTATTACACCCGGATATTCTTGCTCGCCGGTATAAATGGGTGCAGCTTTATTATTGGCTGAAAGCGGGAAATAGCCGGTTATATTATTAAAGGAAACGTAAGATCTATCACCAGGAGTCTGCGCCTCTGCGATGCAGGGCACCATGCCTACGATATATAAAGCGACAATAAGCAGGCGCAAACGATTTTTCATGGTCCTATTTTTTAAACTTGCACATTATTATTTAAAAGTCGACTACTTTCCCGTAAGCCTTTTTAGGCTGAAGGTTTTGATCGAACAATAAAGGATAGTTTTTTCTTCCGGCCACCGGGTAATTATCCAGCCAGGTATGTTTGTCGGAGATATTCCAAAAGGTGACCCCGGTTATTACATCCTTATATTGGCGGAACACTTTAAATACTTCGGCATACTTTTCAATTTGTTTTTTCTCCAGCTCAGGTGTATACACATCCGATTCTCCTGGCCGCAACGTGCGCCTGTTTTTTTCCCAGGGATATATGGAAATATCAAGTTCTGTCACCTGTACTTTTAAGCCAAGCGACGAAAACTTTTTTATCGTGGCCACCAGGTCTTCCGCCTCAGGCTCGTATACCGACCAGTGAGCCTGAATACCCACCCCGTTTATAGGCACCCCGGCATCAACCAGTTGCTTTAGTAAACGATAAACGCGCTCACGCTTTTCGGGGCGTTCGGTATTGTAATCATTATAAAACAATATAGCCTTAGGATCGGCTTGGTGTGCATATTCAAAAGCTTTGGTTATAAAATCGTCGCCGCAGATCTGGTACCATAGTGAATTACGCAAAAATTTGGTACTATCATCATCAACGGCTTCATTTACCACGTCCCAGGCATATATTTTACCCTTATATCGGTTTACCACTGTTGTAATGTGATCTTTTAGCCTTTTCAGTAATACAGCTTTGGTAACCAGGTTGCCCACGCTATCCTTGAACAGCCATTTGGGTGTGTTCTCGTGCCAGCACAGGTTATGTCCCCTTACCTTTAACCCATGCAATTGTGCAAATGCCACAATCGAGTCGGCATCCTTCCAGTTGTAACGGTTTTCTTCGGGATGGATGGGGCCCATCTTCATGGCATTTTCAGGTGTGAGGCTGCTAAATTGGTTTAATATAAGCGCGGCTTGCTGGGGGTCCTTAAGGTCGGCAGCCGTAACGGCAACCCCGATAGGGAAATATTTTTTATAGTAGTATTTTAACCCGCCTGGAGTTGCCTGTTGCGCCTGTAAATGCAGCGCACCGTATAACAGGATGATTGAAAAACATGCCCTTCTTTTTGCCATAAAAATTACGCGTTAAAAAAGATTAAAAGGTTAAATAAAGGAATAGTAGTAGCATGCTAAAATAACATGTTTATATCACTTAATTTAGCAATCGATTACAAATATATAGTAATATAGGCCAATAATTCTGTAAAAAGCCGGATACAAGCCCTCATTTGTTAAACAAATGAGGCATATAAATCCCACTATCGGACTGACATTTTTTTACCGTCTAATATCTTATTTTCAATTAATTCAGCCAAACGAACTCATTTTTGCCAAAATAATATATTTAAATCCTATAATGTACAATATTAACATCAAAATTAGCCTTGACGAATTTTCAAATAAATTTTTAAATAAATCTTTGCAATCGATTGCATTTTTAATTTTTCTTTTTACTTTTATTCCCAATTAATAGCCAATTATAGTTTTTTTAAACACGTTGTCCGATGATGCGTATCGCTGCACTGTTATACAGTTGTATTGATTCAATTCTCATACTGCTATAAACAGCAGAGGCCGGCGGCGACTGGATTATCAGCGGCAACTTTACTTTACACAACCAATTAAAATCTAAATCAAATAAAATGAAGAAAACTCAACTCAAGTAAAATTAAGGCTGTTAGCCACTATCTCAGGGTTTTTAACCAGGGCACTATTAACAGCCGGTAATCGATTGCACAGAAAAACTACAAACTAAAACAAACCTATTACACCAATTAATTATGGAAAAACTTAAACTCACTAAATGCTTGAAAACATTGCTGCTCATCGTAGGCATAAGCATGTTTTCGGGCCGGCTTTTCGCCCAAAATCCCACCATCAAGGGAAAGGTGGTTGATGAAAAAGGGCAGGAACTCGTTGGCGCCAATGTCAAAATAAAAAATGCGCCGGGCGCCGCAACTACCGATATCAACGGCAGTTTCACCCTGCAATTGCCCGCCGATGTAAACACCCTTGAGGTATCGTACATTGGCTATTTTACAAAGGAAGTAACCGTAAAGGCTTCTGCTAAAAACATCCTTATTACTTTATTACCAAACCCCAACAACCTGAACGAGGTGGTTGTAGTTGGTTACGGTAACCAAAAAAAGAGGGATGTTACCGGCGCCATGTCCACGGTTAGCGGCGCAACCCTGCAAGAAGCGCCCTCAACCAACTTTGTAGACCAATTAAAAGGTCGCACAGCAGGCGTTGATATTGTTAGTAACGGTGCAGGCCTGGGCAGCCCCGATCAGATCAGGATCAGGGGCAGCCGTTCGCTGGCAACCACTTCAAGTAACCTTAACAACCTGGAGCAACCGTTAATTGTGGTAGATGGGATTCCTTTCGGCGGGAACTTTAACGATCTGGACCAGGATAACGTTCAAAGCATCGACATTTTAAAAGATGCATCATCAACCGCCATCTACGGTTCGCGCGGATCGAACGGGGTTATCCTGGTAACCACCAAACGTGGTACAAAGGGAAGATCGACAGTTACCTATAATATGTACTATGGTAATTCGAATATCTTAGGCGAATTGAAAGTATTTAACGGGCCAGAGTACGCGCAATTTAAAGCCTATTCGGGACAGTTAAATACGGTGAACCCGGGTACGGTTGCCTACCCGCTTACCCCTGCTGAGGTTGCGGGCGTAGCGAATGGAACTTCAACCGACTGGCAAAAGCTAATATACAAAACGGGCCATAACCTGAACCAGAACATAACGCTGTCGGGCGGTGATGATAAAACTCAGTATGGAATGGCTGCGGGATACCTGTACCAGGACGCGACGATCCCCAATCAAAATTTCAGGCGGTATTCGTTGCGTACCACAATTGATCATAAAATAAATGATATTTTTAAAGTAGGTATCAATAGCTTAACCACCTTAAGTTACAATAATAACCCCGGTGGCACCGGTGTGGTTTTCGGTACCAATAGTTCAGGCCAACCGGTTTTAATTGCCGGTGGCGTTACGGGCGGTCTTTTAAGATTAAGCCCTTTAACGTCGCCCTACAATCCTGACGGTTCGCTAAACCTGTTGCCACAGGCCGGTTCAACCGACGCTTCGACGATTAATCCGCTAACACTTAAAACCGATCCTACGGCAATCTATTCGGATGCACGTGAACTAAGAACGTTTAATAGTTTGTATGGCGAGGTAAATATCCTGAAGGATTTAAAATATCGAATTAATGTTGGCCTGGATTTTACACAAATGAACGGGGGCAGCTATACTGGCCCTAACACTTATGCCAACAGCAATATCACTACACTGGGGCAGGCCACCACGCAGGTTACCAACCTTGAATCGTATACTTATACTATTGAAAACCTGTTAACCTATGATCATACGTTTGCTCAAAAGCATCACATCAATTTCACTGCCTTATTCAGTACCCAGAAAGACCATAACCAGCAATCGCAATTTAACGGGCTGGGCTTACCTGCGGACTATATTCAAAATACGAACCTGGCGCTTGCGGGCAGTATAAGCGCAACGCCTACAGGTAATTTCTTTAACGAACGTGGCCTGATATCCGAAATGGCGCGTGTAAATTACGATTATGACGGCCGCTACCTTTTAACCATTACCGCACGCCGCGATGGGGCATCAGTGTTAGCGCCAGGGCATCAATACCTGGCGTACCCCGCTGCAGCATTGGGTTGGAACATTATGAACGAACAATGGATGAAAAACAATACCACCATTGATAACCTTAAATTAAGGGCCAGTTATGGTGTTACCGGTAACCAGGGAAGTAATCCATATCAAACATTGGGTGCGTTATCGGCAAATTATTATAATTTCGGCACCACGGCCGGCGGCCAATCGGCTGCTTACACCGTAACTACGCTTCCCAGCCCCGATTTAACCTGGCAGTCAACAGCTGAATTAAACATCGGTTTAGATTTTGGCATTTTACACGACCGCATTACAGGTACTATCGATGTTTACAATCAAAACACAAAAAATATCATTGTAAATAACATTTTGCCACCAAGCAACGGCGCATCAAGCCAGATAACAAATTTGGGCAAAACCAATGATAAAGGGCTTGAGTTTAGCGTACACACCGTTAATATAGAAACCAGGAACGGATTTAGCTGGACCACCGATTTCAATATATCGTTCGACAGGAATAAAGTTACAGCTTTACCGAACGGAAGTTTGGCTGATATTCCTGACGGGTGGTTCATTGGCGCACCTTCAACTGTGATCTATGATTACAAGAAGATCGGCATCTGGCAAACCGGCGACCCGGGCCTTACCGCACAAACCTCACCTGTACAGGTGCCCGGACAGATCAAGGTTGCCGATTTAAACGGCGACGGAAAAATCACGCCGGCCGATGAAGAAATTGTGGGCAATTTTCAACCACAATACGTTGCAGGTTTAACCAACAGGTTTAATTACAAACGCTTTGATCTTTCGATAGCCATGTATGCCCGTATGGGTATGATGGTTGAAGTGCCCTACTTGGGCGCTGACGTGGGTACCGGCGGTTATTCATTTTTTGAACAAGGCAGAAATAACCAGTTGAAAGTAGATTACTGGACGCCGACCAACCCGACCAACGCATTTCCAAAACCTGATGGCAGCGCATCGGCGCCGCTTTATGGTTCTACTTTAGGTTATGTAAATGGGTCGTTCATCAAAGTGCGCAGCATTAACCTGGGTTATACATTCGAACCAAAATTACTGGCACGGGCAGGGATCAGTTCGTTAAGAATATACCTGACTGCCGAAAACCCTTTTATGCTTTACGCTCCTTTTGTTAAGGACGGCTTTGGGCCTGATCCGGAAGGTAACGGATACGGCGGTGGCGCACAGGCTACCGGCTCCAGTTACTTAGGCGCCCCCGGTCGCCAGGTTAGCGTTAACGCTGATGACCCATCGGTACGCAACTTTAATATTGGCTTAAGTGTAAAATTTTAACCGATTATAATTTACGATTATGAAAATATACAATAAAATATCGATCATTTTTATAGCTGGAGCCGTTTTGATAAACGTTACCAGTTGTAAAAAACTATTGCAGGAAAATCCAAAATCCAACATCGTGCCGTCATTCCTAAGTACCCAGTCGGGCCTTGCGGATGGTATTGCAGGTGTTTATAACGATTTACGGAGCAGTTACGGCACCGAAGGTTTTGAACTGACCCAGTATGCCGGCACGGATGAGAATTTTGCCGGCGTAAGCGCCCAGAGTAACGGTATGTTTAGCACCTATAACGGTATAAACGGTGGTACATTCAGCGGTTTCTGGGGCAACTGGTACATTGACATCAATACCTTAAACGGGATATTGCAGTATGGCCCTAAAGCCGGATTACCGCCCGCCACCCTGAACTTATACCTGGGCCAGGCAAAATTTTTACGGGCATTTTGCTATTATTACCTGGTAACCACCTACGGGCCGGTGCCTTTGCATACCACTTTTAATACCCAGGCCTCGTCCTCGGACACACGCGCGCCTATTGCCGATGTGTACAAGCAAATTATACAGGACCTTACCGATGCAAACACCGAACTTCCGGCTACGGTTACGGCTCCGTTCCTGGGAAAAACAGCTACCCAGGCTACAGCACAATTTATGCTGGCCAAAACTTACCTTACCAGGGGCTGGTCTTCAGCGTCACAATCAGGTGATTTTGCGCAGGCTGCTACAATTGCTACCACGCTTATTAATAACCAGTCGACCTACGGCGTTGGATTGTGGCAGAACTATGCCGATGCATTCGCGATAGCAAATGACTATGGCAAAGAAGCGCTTTTGGTAAGCGATCATGACAATAACACCACTTATGGTGAATATCAGTCGGGCGCATCAGGCGGAAACGCACAAAATGTGCTGCCCAACCTGTTCAGGTGGAACTACGTTACTTTAACATCGGCTGCTTCGGATAATGAAGCAACGGTGCCGGTTAATTTGAACACCGGCGGCGGCGTTTCGATGATGTTCAGGGATGTTGCCAACGGCCGTCCCTACAGTCGTGCAATGCCTACCCCCTATGTTTTTAACCAGGTATTTCCGGAAAGAGTAATGGATACCCGTTACAACAAAACTTTCCAAACCGTTTGGATAGCCAACACCACCCCAACAGGAGGGTCAAACACCGTTATCGGTTCGCCAAGCGTTACTACGCCGCGTGGTACCTTAATTTGCGGAAAGGATACAGCGATATGGATGCCGGGTTTCGAGATGACCGATGCACAAAGGGCGAATTTTAAAGGGGTTATTATCACACCAAGCCAATATAGCCCGGTAATTTTCCCGACAACCAAAAAGTTTGACGACTTGACAAGAGTGGGCCCTAACGACCCATCAACCAGGCCGCGCTGCATCATCAGGTTTGCTGAGGTTTACTTTGTTGCTGCCGAGGCCTACCTTGAAATGAAGGATCAGACAAACGCGGCCAAATACCTCAACCTGATCAGGGAACGGGCGGCATATGACCCATCAAAGAGTTCGGCACAAAACGCATCTGATGCTTTGGCAATGGATGTTGCGCCCGCGCAGGTTACCCTCGATTTTCTTTTGGATGAGTATTCACGCGAATTTTACAATGAGCCACGCAGGTGGAACGACCTGGTTCGTACACAGTCGTTACAACGCAGGGTGGCCATGTACAACCCGCAGGCTAACCAGTTTATCCAGGCATTTGATAGTTTAAGGCCAGTTCCGCAGGATGAAATTAATGCAGTTTTGTCGGGCCCGGCAATGACCCAAAACCCAGGCTATTAGTAGTAGTTGATTATATATTTGAGAAATGCAAGGGCTGCTTCGGCGGCCTTTGCTGTTTTAGAGACTGGAGGTTAGAGACTAGAGATTAGTTGACTGGAGATTAGGAAAACTTACTGCCTTTTTGCCGAAACGTAAGTTGCAGCTTCTTTCGGACTTTTCAGACTTTAGGACTAATCTATAATGCTTCGCTTTACCCCCAACTCCAGGCCACGCAACTCTGCCAGGCCCTTTAACCTGCCAATAACCGAATAGCCTGGGTAGGTATTGTAATTAAAATCATCCAGCAGTTTATGGCCGTGATCGGGGCGCATGGGTATGGCCACATCTTCCCGGCCGCTCTCCGCGCGGCGTTTTTGCTCCAGCACCACGCTTTTCATCACCGCATACATATCGTTACTTCCGCCCAGGTGATCGGCTTCGTAAAAACTGCCATCGGCTTCGCGCTGAACGTTGCGCAGATGCAGAAAATGTATATGCGGGCCTAATCTGCCTGCCATCGCCGGCAGGTCGTTATCGCCTCTTGCGCCCAGCGAGCCGGTGCAAAAAGTGATCCCGTTGCTATCCGACGTGTAGGCATTTACCACATCCTGCAGGTCACTTTCTGTCGAAACAACCCGAGGTAACCCCAATATCGGGAATGGCGGATCATCCGGGTGAATACACATTTTTATGCCGAGATCTTCTGCATGGGGAATAATTGCTTTTAAAAAGTAAGCGAGGTTTTGCTTAAGCGCATTTGCATCGGTGTTTCGATACTTTTTAAGATGCTCTTTAAACTCAGCTATCGTAAAAACGTCATCGGTGCCGGGTAAGCCAGCCATGATGGTATTGGTCAGGTGTTCTTTTTCAGCTTCATTAATACTGTCAAGATATGCTTTTGCGCGTTGCTGCTGTTCTGGCGTAAAATCGCGGTAAGCGTTTTCACGTTCCAATATAAAAAGGTCAAATGCTGCAACCGCAGGCGCGTTATATCGCAATGCAGAAGCATTATTCGGCAGCCTGAAATCAAGATCGGTGCGCGTCCAGTCGAGCACAGGCATAAAATTATAGCATACTGTTTTTATACCAGCTTTGCCCAGATTTTTTAGCGTCACGATATAATTTTCGATATACTCGTCCCTTAAATCGCCCGCAGTTTTTATGCTCTCGTGGATATTCACACTTTCAACTACTGACCAACGCATACCCGCAGCATTAATGACCGCATCCCGCTGTTTGATCTCTTCAACACTCCATACTTCGCCACAGGGGATATGGTGTAAGGCATTCACTATTCCCGTTGCGCCGGTTTGCCTGATGGCAGCTAATGTTACGGCATCATTCGGGCCGTACCATCTGAAAGTTTGCTCTAAATTACTGAACATAGATATAGATTATTCGCACCAAAAATAGGATTTATACTTTAAAAGAGTCAAGAGCCGAGAACCAGGAATCAAGATTAGAATGTAAACGCCCGGCTTGTGCGATTTCAATTCTTTTCAACAAATTTCACACCGTGGCGGCATTTTTCTTGATTCTTGACTCTTGGCTCTTGATTCTTATAATGGTATCTTTAAAAAATCAAGTTTTTCCGCAACGTTTTTGGAACCTGGTTTGTTTGATTGATAAATATAGATGATTTCGCAACCGATTGCTAAAAAATAATAACCTGTTTTTTTATTTTAACTAATTTAGATCATTTCCGGTCGAATTATAACAAAAAACATACGAAAATATTCAATTTTTTGATGTAATTTTATTGTAATCGATTGTATAATTATTCCTATTTTAGCCTGTAATTATGAGTGAACCCGAAAAAGAAATTACTATTTATGATATAGCCAAAAAATTAAATATTTCGGCGGCCACAGTAAGCAGGGGTTTAAAAGATCACCCCGGGATAAACAAAAATACAAAAAAGAAAATATTAAATGCTGCGGATGAAATGGGATACCGTTCCAATTCGTTCGCTAGTAGTTTACGCAAAAAAAAGAGCAACATTATCGGCGTGATCGTACCCAGGCTAAACAGTAACTTTATGTCGGATGTGATTGCAGGTATCGAGAAGGTGGTTAACGAGGCTAATTATAACCTTTTCATCAGTCAGTCGCTTGAAACCATGAAAAAGGAAGCGAGTAACGCCAAAGCCATGTTTAACAACAGGGTGGACGGCTTATTGGTTTCGCTAGCGTACGACACCACGAACATTGAACATTTTGAGGCTTTTGTAAACCGTGGGATCCCGGTGATCTTCTTTGATCGTGTGCAGGAACACCAGCAATGCCCGAATATTTTTATTGATAATTATAAAGCCGCCTATAACATCACCAACCATTTAATCGAGCAGGGTTGTAACAGAATAATGCACATAGGCGGTAACCAACTGCGCAACGTTTATACCGAACGCTACAACGGCTATAAACGAGCGTTAACCGATCATGGCCTCCCATTGGAAAAAGATTTGCTGATCGTTAACGACCTTAGCGCTAAGGCCGGCGCCGAAGCCGCCTGGTCGATTTTGAAAATGACTGAAAGACCCGATGCGGTATTTGCCGCCAACGATATCTGTGCTATTAGCTGTATGCAGGTGCTAAAGAAGCAAGGCATTAAAATCCCGCAGGATATTGCGTTTGCCGGTTTCAACAATGATCCGACATCACTGGTTATTGAGCCAAATTTAACTACAATTGACTACAGAGGACATGAAATGGGGGAAGTTGCCGCCAAAATTTTGATCGGCCACCTGGATAACAATAACGATCTGCAGCAAACGCATAGCCTTATCCTGCGGTCGGAGCTGATCATCCGCGAGTCGTCGCTAAAAAAATCAACCAAATAATTCTATCAAAAAAAATCCGGCAAATAGCATAATGGATCAAAAAATTAAAACAGCAATTATAACAGGCGGGGCATCAGGGTTGGGACTGGCAACCGCTAAAAAGTTTGTCGAAAACAACATCAAAACGATCATCATAGGCCGAAACGAAACGGGTTTAGCGGCGACTGCCAAAAGCCTGGGCGAACTTTGTAGTTATAAAGTTTTTGACCTGGGCAATTTAAAAGGCATACCGGCATTGGTTGATGAATTGGTTGGCGAGTTCGGGCCGGTAGATATATTGGTTAACAATGCCGGGATCAATCAAAAAAAGGCTTTTACCGAAGTGACCGATGAAGAATTTCAGCGGGTTATTTTAACAAACCTGACATCCGTTTTTGTGCTAAGCCGCGAAGTTGCCAAAACAATGCTGCAGCAAAAGAGCGGATGCATCATTAATATCAGCTCGATGGCGGCGCAGTACGGTATTCCCTATGTGATTGCCTACACAGCTTCCAAAAGTGGCATTGACGGAATGACGAAGGCAATGGCGGTTGAATTATCGCCCCAGGGCATCAGGGTTAATTGTGTTGCACCAGGATTTATTGAAACCAATATGTCGGCTAAAGCGCTGGACGAGGACCCGCAACGCAAACAAAAAGTACTTTCGCGCACGCCCATGGGCAAATTAGGTTTGCCAGAAGATATTGCCGATGCCGTTTATTACCTGGCTTCGGATGCGGCCAAATACCTGACCGGGGTGGTGCTGCCGGTTGACGGGGGAAACTCAATAGGATTTTGACCGGCTTCAGAAGTATTGCATTGCACCGGGTTTTAATTTGGTGAAATTCAGGGCCATCTTATATCATAGTATCGCAAGTTTTTCTTATCTGGATAAAAAAATTCTCGTTAGATGAGAATAAATTATCTATGTTTGGTCAACACAATTTTATTTAAACCTATTTTTCTCCTGTTGTACAGCGCTTTGTAAGATCAGCTTCCATTTTCTGAAATTCCGCCCCGGGAGTTTTTACGGATGTTTTGTCGATTTATATTGCTTTTGATCGACCTGAAAAAAACAGCATTCCTAATTAATTTATAAAACTAACCTGATTTTTATGAAAGTAAAATTTTTACTCACAACACTTTCTGTTGTGCTGGCGGCGAATTTTTTTGCCGGTGCATCAACAACCAAGGGGAACCCATTAAAAACAATCACAGCAACGTCCGCACGGCCAGCTATTGCCGTCACTTTCGGGCCTATTGCTACACAAACCTATGGCGCGGCGGATTTTGATCCTGGCGCAACCAGTTCTACCGGTACTATAACTTATACCAGCGGCAACCTTAAAGTTGCAACCATAGTATCGGGCAAAATACACATCGTTGGTGCCGGGGTATCAAATATTATCGCTAATGATGGCAGCCAGTCGCTGGTGCAAAAACTTACCATTTCAAAAGCAAAAATAACCGTTACTATTTTAAGCCAAACCAGGGCATACGGCGGTGCCAATGCGCCTTTTAGCGCAACCTATGCGGGTTTTGTAAACGGCGAAACAACGGCCGTGTTAACCACGTGGCCCGTTTTTACAAGCGCGGCCGGGGCAACGTCGCCGATTAGGGCTTACCCTATTACCGTATCTACTGCAGCGGTTGCTGCAAATTATATTTTCAGTTATGTTAACGGCGCTTTAACGGTTACAAAGGCGCCTTTAACCATTACGGCCAATAGCGTGGCAAAGCTTTACCAGGCCGCATTGCCCACGCTGACAGCAAGCTATACCGGATTTGTAAACGGTGAAACGCAAACCGTACTTACCAAACAGCCAACATTGGCTACACCGGCCTTAGCCACATCGGCCGCAGGCAATTACCCGATAACAATAACCGGGGCAACCGCCGCAAATTATGCTATTACCATGGTGCCGGGCGTATTATCCGTCCAATTCGATTTAAACCCAGCAAATGTCAGTTACCAAAGTGCGGTAGTTAAGGAAGGCACCCCATTTACATTAACCCCATCAAATACCGGCGGGCCTGTGCCAACCGGCGAACCACTTACCGTAACAACCTTGGCCGGTCGTGGCGTTGCCGGCGCTGTGAACGGCAAAGGGACATCG
>Ga0206921_10173_pt1 | contig 18954 bp, 15 predicted proteins | sample Alteio_BWOrgHeat_66_FD_152930 | JGI IMG/M metagenome (GOLD analysis project Ga0206921, IMG submission 152930) | Enriched cells from forest soil in Barre Woods Harvard Forest LTER site, Petersham, Massachusetts, United States -... | ecosystem: Environmental > Terrestrial > Soil > Temperate forest >...
AGGTCGGGCACCAACCGGAACCGGATGCAATGTCTTTCCGCCCCCAGGATGAGCTCGTACAGCGAAGCATTCTGTTCCGGGGCAATCGTGGAATAGATCTCGGTGACTCCATGGCGTTCGCATTCTTCCAGCACGCCGCTGATATTAGCCAGGATAGGGTAGTTGGTAACTTCCCGCACATTCTCCTGGTCTTCGCAAAACCCGATCACCCTGGAGTTGAAGCTTTGGTTCTCCAGGTATTGCACCAATTTCTTGGCCACGTTGTTGTAGCCGATAACTACGATCTTCTTCAGCAGGTGGTCCTTTTTTCTGAAGTACTGGTAGATCCACAGGAAGATGAAGCGGTTGACCAGCAAGAGTAAGGCGATGCCGACCAGCTGTGCCACGATGAATGTCCTGCTGATGACGATCTGGTGAAAAAAATACAGGTAGAGCGTAACGAATCCTGTGAAATAGAGAAAAGCGTTCATCGACCGTCTCGAGAAGGTCTCGAAATTCACAATGGTCTTGCTGTTGTAAACCCCGCTGAGCGAGGTGGTCAGGATCCAGCAGCAATTCATGAAATACAGGAAGTAGTCGTACTCGAGCACCGCGGTGATCGCCAGGCTTCTCCGGAAAAGGAATTGGGAGAAGAAAAAGATGAAATTGATGACGGCGAGGTCCAGCACGACCAGGGTGATCTGGAGATGGTTGAGAAACCGGCTGTTCATAGCGGAAGAATTTGGGTGACTAAGAATGGGCTTTCGGTCGGCGGACCTGAGGACCGCCGGATGAACTATTGGGTGAGCAGGGTTCGGAGGAAGGCGCTTTCATGATGGTCGTGGACAAATCGCTGGAAACCTTGGGCCGGCAGGGGCTCCCGTTGGGCCAGGGAAAGGGCTTTTGCTATGCTTCCGGCGTCATCGGGATCCACGGCATAGCCCAGCCGGTACTCATCGTTCAGATCGGACAGCAGGCCGCGGTCGGGGACGATACAGGTCTTCCCGTGTTGCGCCGCCTTCCCCATGAGACCGCTGGACCCATAGAATTTACTGTAGCATAGCAGGATGGTGCCGGCCTCCCTGAAATAAGGATCGATATCGGATTCGTCCACGAAAGTGTCGATCGCGATGACCCGTTTATGGGGATCCGTATTGCCGGCAAAACTGTCGATCGCCTGGTTGAAAGTGGCGCGGTAGTCGTTCCTCACCTTGCCGGCGATGAGCAGTACGGTGTCCCCTTCGAAATGCGCCTGGCGGTAAGCCGCAACGATATTGCCGATGTTCTTCCGGGCTCCCATCGCTCCGAACGCCAGGATGATATGCGTGGAAGGGGGGATGCCGAATTGTCCGCGGATAGATACGGAACGGGTTCCGGTGCCGCCGTCTTCAAAAACGGGATCGGGCAGATAGCGAAACCAGGAGGGATAGCGGACGCCGGCCATGCGGTCGTTCAGCAGGAACAGCGGCTCCACCTGTCGGTTGATCTTCAGGATATGGAAGAGCAGCCTTTTCTTGACGTGGTAGAACAGGCTTTTCAGTGAGCCCCTGAGACTTTCGGCGCGGGTCGGTATCAGGTGAAAGGGTCTGAAATAGATGCCCGTGATCCGGAAGGGCGGACGGCTGAGACCGATCGCAACCTGGTACCAGTCGATCTCCAGGAAAATGACCCGGCCGATCCCATGTTCGAGGGCAAACTTCCGGATATAGCGGTATTCGCGCAATTTGTCGCTCAGGCTTCCGAGTTCGTCAGGATGCAACCGGTCTTCCGGGACAAAGAAGACCCGTTCATGTTCCATGCCTTTGCAAAGATTGGCGGCCATCCCATTGAACAGGAAAATAAAGTCTTCCCGTTGGGCTGCATGGCTGAGGATGGAGTTCACGAAACCGATGTGGTGTCCGTTGTCGTATACATTCAAATCGCAGATCAGCGTCTTCATAGTATCAGTTCATTTCATGCTGTTCGAATTTCCTGGTAAAGGTCTTTCTTACCAGTTCACGGCTCAGCAGGTAGAGAAAAACGGAATTGGTCACGAAATACCTTTTAAACAGGCGTTTCGGTTCGAGCCAAAGCCGGAACAGCCATTCCAGTCCCGCGTTCTGCATCCATCTGGGGGCGCGTTTTTGCATCCCGATCATCACGGGAAGGGCTCCGCCGATGCCGATCATCACGGCATTGATCCTGCCGGCCATCGAGGCCATCCATTGTTCTTGTTTGGGACAGCCGAGCACGACGAACACCAATTTTGCACCGGAATTGTTGATCCGGTCGATCGTCCTGACCTCTTCTTCGGGTGTCAGATCGCGGAAGGGGGGGCTGTACAGGTCCCTGATACAAAGACGGGGGTAGTTGCGGTCGAGATAGTTGCGTGTCCGCGAGAGCAGCGTATCCGAACCGCCATAGATGGAGACGGGGGTCTGCATTTTTTCCGACTGTTTCAACAGTGCGGGAAGGACGTCCATGCCGGCCACCCTGTCCTGTTTGATGCCGTGGAGCAGCCGGAGCGCCCAGGTCAGCGGTTTGCCGTCGGGAGTGACAAGCCCCGCCTTGCGTACCTTTTCGGAGAAGGACTTGTTCCAAAAGGCTTCGACTACCATATGTACATTGGCAACATAGATGTACTGGCTCCTCCCGGTGGAAGCACTGTCCATAATGTACTCAATGTAGTCCTGGTATTTCCCTACGCTGATGGGAAAGTTGAAGATTTGCATTGTTTTCATGTAACACTTTTTTATATATGTTTGATAATAAGCGGAAATTCGTTTCTGGGGTATAGTAGCTGCGGTAGGTGTCTGCTGCATTCAGGGACCAGGTCTGCCGGATGGATGGGGGCAGCGCATTCCATTGGCGGATCTTGCGTCGCAGATCGGGCGCGGAGCCTGTTTTGAAATGCAGCCCGTTGTAACCTTCGATGATCAGTTCGGCGGGTGAACCGGTATCAGGACCGATGACGGGTGTGCCGCAGAAAAATGCTTCGATGATGACGAGGCCGAATTGTTCGAAACCGATGGTTGTGAATATCAGGGCTTCGGCTGCATGCAAATGGCCGATGATCTGTTGCTTGTCCTGGTGACCCAGGTAATGGATATTGCTGTATTCCGCGGCGCAGGCTTCTACTTCTGCGCGCAGCGGACCGTCTCCGATGATCCGGAGCGTAAAAGGGCTGTTCCGGAAACTGTCCAGCAGGAGATGTATCCCTTTTTCAGGTGAAAGCCGGCCTACGAAAAGAAAGCCGCTGCGGGGGTCGAACCTGTCGGCAGCCGACACCCGAAGACCTTCTGCGCTGAAGAAATTAGGTTTGATGGCGATGCGGTGCGGTGCTATCTTCAGCAGGCTTTGACAGAGCATCTGCCGGGCAGGGTCGGTGAGACAGATGAGCAGATCGATCTTTTGCCAGGTGCGAAGGAAATAATGCAGACGTGTGCCTGCCAGCAGCCACGCCGTGGAAAAGGCGGAACCGCGGTATATCTTTCTGGATATCGCCCGTAACGGGAATATCCGGGACATACAGTCCGTGAACAACTCGTTGCGGACGAAGAGAAAGCTCGAGGGACAGAGTATCCTGAAATTGTGGATCGTATGCACGACGGGTACACCCATCCACCGGGCGGCCAGGAAAACGGCGGGGCTGGCGGAGAAGAACCAATTGTGCACGTGGAGGATATCCGGTCTGAACCGGCGTATGGCCCGGCAGGTCTTCCAAAAGGAAAGAGGGTTGAAAAAGAAAAAAAGGAATTTCAGCGCCGCGTAGCGCCGGTTATTGAAGAGCAGGCATTGCGTTTCCCAACCTGCCGCCGTCAACATCCGCAGTTCTTCTTCGAAAACCGCGTCTTCGCCGCCGCGCTGGATATAATAGGTATGGATAAAAAGTACTTTCATATGACGGGGCTATTGATTTTATCCAGCTGTCCGTTCTCCACATAGGAGATGCCGGGCAGGTGGCTGATGATGGAGAATATTTTTTCGAGCAGGCGCCATTGACGGTGATGGTCGATCTCCCAGGAGTGTCCCCAGAGATGCAGGCATCCGCCATGGAGGAGGATATGTTGCATGTAGTGGTCCAGCAGCCGGAGGATGTCTCCGGAAAATCCGGAACCGCACCAGAGGCCCAGGTTCTGAATCCGTCCGCGTTTGAGCAGGTGCCGGAAATAGGTGAACCGGTCGTGATCGTATACCTGCAAAGTGGTCGGCAACACGCCGGTCGACCAGCGGGGCGAGAGCAGCTCGGTCGTGCGCACGAGCCTGAAGCCTGTGTCGTGGATCATCGAGAGCTGCCGTTTGGTGAATTCGCCGTAGGGCGGACAGAAACAGAGCGGGTCTTTTCCCAACAGGTATCGGAGCCAGTCATAGCTGCCCCGGATCTCCTCCCATGCCGCATAGGGGGGGAGTTTCTTCAGCGAAAGATGCCGCAAAGTATGACCTCCGATCTCGAAATAACGGGACAGGTCGAGGATGTCCTGTTCCTTCATGACCCGATGGCCGGGGTTGGTCTTCGGGATATAGAAAGTGGCTTTCAGGTCATATTTCGCCAGCAGAGCGGCCAGACGCCCGTCCGAAGGATGGCCATCGTCCCAGCTTGTAGTGATGTATCTTGTCATCGATGTCTGTAGTTGCTTTGAGGAATGATCGGTATGGTTTCAGAAGGGTACGGCCCAGTGAATAGAGCCGCCTGTGCAGCTGGTTTTCCTCATCCAGGCGGATGAGGCCGTTATGGCGGTTGAAGATGCGTATGCCCTCGACGATGCGCTGGCTTCGCCGCCAGGGCGTATCGACGGATTTATTGTCTCCATGCCACCGGAAGACGGCGAAACAGTCTTTCGCGTAATGGAGCCGGTAGTTGTGGTAAAGCAGGTTGGCGGCGAATTCCTGGTCCATGCAATAGTGCAGGTCCTCCCGAACGAAGATGCGGTTGTCGACAACCTTGCGTTTGAAGAAAAAGCATTCCGAAGAAATAAAAGCATGGAACAGCGATAGGAATTTCACGGGACGGTGGGAACGGTAATGTTTCGTGATCCTGCAGTCGGGATCGCAGAAATCGAGGTCTGAGTATACCCCATCGATGGCGGGGTCTTTCAGCATCCCGGCCGCGTTATGGAAGGAGCCCGGCAGGTAGAAATCATCGCAGTTGAGCCAGGCCAGGATATCGCCGGTCGCCATGCGGAACCCCTTGTTGAGTGCGTGGCTCTGCCCGTTATCCGGCTCGGAGATCCACCGGATATGCGGATATTTTTTTAGTATGTCGAGGGTGTTATCCGAGGAACAATTGTCCACAACGATGTGCTCGAAATCCGGGTAATCCTGGATCAGGACACTGCGGATTGCATCCTCAATAAACCGGCCCTGGTTGAAGGAGGGCGTTATAACGGAGATTCGCATGTACAGGTAGTTGATGGAGGGTCGCTTGTCGGCAGCAGTAGCCCGCCAGGAAAAAGATCAAAAAGAACTGAAAGTGGTAAGAAGGGATATTTTCTACGAACAGGATCAGGAGTTCGCAAAGGATATAGATGGCGATGAGGAAAACTATCCGGTTGTTGTGCCGCGAGAAGAGCCCTCTGTAGCAGGCTGAAACGAGCGGCGTGATATACAAAAGGAAAAAGACGAACCCTCCTTTGAGCAGACATTCCAGGAAACCGACCTCGATGCTGAACCGGTAATAGAAATCGCCGGTGAAATCGTGGTTCCGCGCCTGCTGCCAGAGGAAATACGGGCTGAAATAATTTCCCTGGAAGCCCCGGCCGAGTATCAGGTCGCGCGTGTTCATATCGGCGAAGAGCTCATTGTACAGAAAGGTGCGTGTGTCTTCATCGTCGAAGTCCTTGACGTGGATGAAGGATTTGAACAACTCGAGCCAGCTGCCCAGGTTGGTCAGGAACTGGAAGACCAGGTATGCGGTGATGACGATGACGACCGCTTTTAGCGGGGCCCATTTTTTCACGGAGTTCATCGCTGCAAGCAAGCCAAAAAACAGCATGATCCTGAGGATGATGGTCCTGGATTCAGATACCTGGCTGAAAGCAATGCTGAGGATGATGAGCAACACGACGAAAAGCCGGTATTTCTTCCAGTCGATGGCGAAGATCGCGAGCGGGATAACGGCATAACAGCATGCGAGACCCTGGGTATAGATATTCTTTCCCTGTATCGGGAAAATGAAGAAAAAGCAGAATAGGATGCCGGTGGCGAAGAGGAATTTGACGAAGGGCCGAATATCGGAAGTCTGATAGCCGACTTTGAAAGCCAGTACCGGGATGACGGCCAGCGCGGCCAGCGGATGGTTCAGCTGGGTGACGAGGCTAAAAGCGGGATTCTTCAGATCGACGAGGAGGTTGAACGCTACGAAGCCGAGGAATAGCCAGACCCAGGGACGATACCAGGACGGCATGGGAAGGTCTTCGGTCTGTTCGGGCCGGTTGAAATAGAACTGGTACAGCTGCCACAGCGACAGCAGCATGAAGATGAGATAGACCACGCGTTTGTAAAAAAACAAATGCGGGTCGTCGAAAAAGATCGTTGCGACGAGCACGAAACCCAACAGATAATTCAATGAAAACTTCCTCATTCGGCTTGATTTGCTATGGCGAGTGCGCGGGGGCTGTCTGCCTGGGCTGATCCGGGAATCACCCGGGAGATGAAATGGGCAGGGTTACCTCCCCAGATCTCGCCCGCGGGAATGCTTTTAGTGACGACGGCTCCGGCTCCCACGATGGCCCCGTCGCCGATGGTGACTCCTTTCAGGATGGTGGAATGGGCGCCGATGAATACATGGCGTCCTATGCGTACCGGTTTCTTACGCACATTGGAATAGTCTTCCGGGACCATGGCTCTTTTGCGGTGGTCGAGATCGTGAAAATCGGTGTCATAGATGACACAGTTCATCCCGATGCAGGTGTGGTCTCCGATGGAAATATTTTCGTGACAAACGATGGCGGTACCGCTGAGGCCCACATGGTCGCCGATGGTCAGCGTCGCGTTTTTACCGATGATGAAAAAACAAGGCTGCTGTCTGCCGATCATATTATAATGCCGGCCGTTCTGCAGCTCGAGCGCGGAGCCTGCGGTAAAATGGCCATGGATGCTCATCTCGAGTTCGGGCACGCCGTTGCTCAGGCAGGCTCTCCCGAGGCTGACCCCATTGGCGCGGAGGTACATGCGGGTATACCGGGTAGTTAGTGCGGCCCAGGCGCCGCGGCGGGCGATCTTGATGGCTCTAAGCGGGTATCTGAGTATTGACATGGGAGGAGGTGGTTGGAATGGCGGTAGCCGTGGTGGATAATGCGATGATCTTACGGTAGGTGTCGAGGGTCTTGTTCAGGATGGCCGTCTTGTCGTGGCGTTGCTGCGCCCTTTCCCGGCTATTGCGGCTAATCCAGCGTTGCAGTCCGGAATCGCGATACAGGCGGTCCAGTGTCGATGCGTGTCCTTCGACATCATTTTTCCGAACGAGCAGACCGGTGCGGCCGTCGTCGATCAGCGAGGACACGCCTCCAACCTTCGTCGCCACGACCGGTAAACCGGCAACCTGCGCCTCGCACACCGAATTGGGGCTGTTGTCGATGAGGGAAGGATGATAAAGACAGAAACATTCGGTATAAAGCCTGCAGATGGCAGGTGCGTCGAGAGCGCCATGGATCACCACATTGTCGCGGCTGAGCGGGCGGTCGTCGAGTTTGCGCAACAATTGCCTATAGGCATCGCCATGCAGCGAACCGACGATGTGGAGCCGGAGGTCCGGATGACGGACGGCGAGGTGGCTGAAGACCTCGAGACACACCGGCAGCGCTTTCAGGGGGTTGTCGCCGCCCATAAAAAGAATCCCTTTCCCGGTGAAAGGATGGTGGTAGCGGAAGAATTCCGGGCGCAGCATTTCCCAGCAGACGGTGATGCCGGCGTGCGGGTTGATGGTCCGGACGAAGTGTTGATCCCATTCCGTCCGGCAGAAAAAATAGTTCGCGCGGCGGATCTCCTGTTTTTCGTACAAGCTGCTCAGCGACCAGTACAGGTACCGTTTGGAGAACAGGTTGGTCAGTTGGTGCTTGTACAGTGAAATGATCCCTTGTATCGAAATGATATGGGGTGGGGTCCGATGGCCGCCGGGCAATGCGGAAGCCAGCTGCAGTTCGGTGCCATGGACATGGACGATGTCGTAGGATGCGGCATGTTCTTGGAGGTAGGCGGCCATTGCGTTTACCTGGGTGCGGAAACCGCTGAGCAAGTGGCGGATGCCGCCTTTATAGGGGATGATGATCAGCTGATATCCCTCTTCGGTGAGCCGGCGTTGCATCCGGTCGGTCCTGGAACTGGGCGTGAGGATCGTGAGATGGTGGCCTTCCTGCGCCAGCGCGGCAGCCAGCGAGACCAGCCAGGGAGCGGGATGTTCTCCCTGCCGGATGGGATAGGGTGCGAGCCAGAGTATTTTTAACGGAGCATTCATTTGGTAGCGATGATGGTGATGACGATGGGATAGTTGGGATCTTTTACGTCCAGCTTGCTGCGGTCAAGCTCCTCGAAGGCGATACCGCGGAGGAAATTGATGGCTGCATAGCAGTTGCCGCCGTAATCGACGGTGACATTGGGCGCCCCGAAAACCTCGCCGAACGAGCGTTGTGCGGACAGCGTGGTAAACCGCCAGTAGTCGCCCCAGCGATCCATGTCGTAGCGCGAGATCTGGGCGATGCCCGAAAGGGTGCAAAGCAGGGTGCCGCCGGGTTTCAGCAGCTGGCGGGCGCCCCGGATCGCATCCATGTAGTTGTAGATGACATGAATGGTCTGGGTACAGATGAAGCAGTCGAACCGGTCTTCCGGCAGCGTCGCCGGCCGGCTAAGATCGCCGATCAGGGTGGCGCCGGGCGTACCCTCCTCATAGTGGAGGATGTCCATGGAATCGAGCGCGCTGCCGTATTGCCGGATATAGTTGTCTTCGGCCACTTCAAGCACACGGCCCCTGATGGAATGCCGGTTGGCCCTGATAAAGGCATCGATATAGAACCTGTCCACGGGTGTTCCGCGGTCGTCCCCGTAATAATCAGAGACGGGAAAGATCGACTCGAAATCGATGCCTCTCGGCCGGCTCAGGTTCCTTTTGAGTATCTGGAGAGATTTCTTGATCATGATTTTGTTTTGAAGAGAAGAGATAAATGGAGCGAAGTCTTGCTATCTGGACGGTATGCGAGAATTCATTTTTTGCAACGTCGTTTTGCCTGTTCGCCAGTGCGGGCAGTCTTTCGCGGTGATCGAGGAGATAGTCGACCATGGAGACATAATCGTTGGGAGCAAAAAGGCAATCCGCGGGCAACATCTCGGGTAGACCTCCCACGTTGAACGCCAAAACGGGGATATGGGCTGCGATCGCCTCGACGACACTGTAGGGGCAGGTATCGTTCAATGACGTATGGATATAGAGATCGGCATCGGCCAGCCAGGCGGAGATATTATCCGTCCAGCCGGTGAAATGGAAATACCTGTCGAGCCCTGCCTGCGCCACGGCTTCTTCGAGGTGGGCGAGATCGGGACCGTGTCCGACGATGGTGATCCGGAAATCCCCGAAACCGCGCCGGAGCAGCTCGTTCGCCAGGGGGATGAACAGCCGCTGGTTCTTGCGTTCTTCCACATGCCCGGTATTGAGGATCGAAAGCGGACGGGTAGGGGCGCTTTTCGGCAGCGGAGGCGTAAAGTCGACGCCATTGGGGATAACGGTCGTGCTTGCGTCTTCGGGAAGCAGCGGTCGCACCTTGCGGATGGTATAAGCGGCCACGAAAATGAACCTGTCCACGCTACGGAACTTGCGTTTGTACCGGCGCTCGAGGTAGCTGCCGGAGCGGGAATCCAACCGGTAGCGCAGGACGTCTTCCTCCACCGGGCTGTCATTGAAATGGCAGGTCAGCACGAGCGGCGTCTTGTACCCGAAGAATCTTTTGGCGGCGTGTCCCGAGAGGATATCCTGTGCATTGATCAGATCGAATTGGTGATGGCGGTGGCGCGTCAAAGCACCGCGGATGAGGAGCCGGTACCTGACCTCGAAGGACAGTTCGAGGAAACGCCGGTCGATGAAGGCAGGTATGCGGACGATCCTTCTGGCCAACCCTGCCAGCATCCGCCAGAAAAGAGGCGCGTCATCCACCGAGAGGTAGCTGATCCTGATGTCCGGGTCCCTGTCAAAATAGCGGCGCAGGTTCCGGATATAGGTGCTTACTCCCGACATTGCGTCGGCCGGCAGCCATGAAGTGCAAAGAACGTGTTTCACGCGGATAGTTTTTTATTGACGCAGATATAGGCGAAGTCCCTCCAGAATGCGACCCTCCGGGTGTTCACGTAGTGCCGCGCGACGATGCCGGGAGAGTGTTTGAGGGTATATTCAAGATCATAAGTGTCATCCGTCCGGATGAGTATCTCCTGCTGGGTGAAATAGGAGGCTGCATTGAAATGGTTGGCCAAAATGGCGAATGCGGTCTGTTCGCTGAAATCGAGCAGACCCATGGGGGGATGGTCGTCGGCCAGCCGACGGCACAGCTCGGGCCATTTCGGATAGGAGGAAAGATCTCCGCTGATATACATCAGACCCGAATTGAATGGAATATTTTCCTGGCACCGGTGTTCTCCGAGGCATTCCAGCAACGAGCCCGAATAATAGCCGCTGCTGACATCGCTGCCCATTTTTACATAGGGTGATCCCTGGGGGATGTCCGTGAGGTCGGGCGTCGAATACCAGAGCACGTCGGTATCGGAATAGAGGAGGGGGGTCTTTTGGGCGAGGTAGACGAGCGAACCGAATTTCTTCCCGTAGACGAGCCGGTCGGCATAGCGGCAGAGGTCGGGGTTGCCGTTATCCCCGAAATATTCGTATGCTTCCTGCCAGGAGATGACCTCGAGCTTGCGGGGCCACCGGACGATGTCGTGGAGCGGCGTCCCATCCGAGATCACGATCACCTCGGGGAGGCTATCCCAGAATAGATACACGGAAGTCAGCGAGGCGTTGAGGTAGCGCTGTCCTTCTCTGCCGCACATATAGACCAGTTTCAGGGGGAAGGCCGGCCGGCCGTCTTCTTTGAGTGAGAAAAGACGGTGCAGGCGCGAACGGCGGATGGCGAGACCTACTGTCTTATAGAGATTTTGTTTCCATTGCATGGTCGGGATTTTTTTTTGAACCTTGCGGTACAAGGCCCTGATAAAGGATAGTTCGTTCAACCCGAAAAGCCGGGCAAGCAGCAGATAGAGGAGGATGCCCGCGGCGAGTTTGATCCCCAGCGCGGCCATGGGCGGAAGATCCGTGTTAGCCAGGACCATCCCGAGCCCTTTTACGACCAAGCCCACGAGGGACGAGATCGCCAGATAGGGCGTGATCCATGAAAGCATGTGTTTCCAGGAAATATTCGTCATTCTCGAAGCCACTCCCATGTACACGGCATACTGAATGGTCTTGCCGACGATGGAAGCGACAACCACGTAAAGGATGCCGTACTTCGCCAGGAAAAGCACGAGGGCTATTTCGAAGACGGAAGTCGCCAGGAAGATATGCATCAGCAGGCGTGCATTTCCTTTGGCGAGTATCAGTTCGCGATAGATGACGACAAAGGGTTCCAGCAGCGTGATGAAGCAGAACAGCTCCAGGAAAATCACGGACGGTATCCACTTGGCCGTAAAGAGCACGAGCGTGATATCATATGCGTTGACGAGCATCAGGGCCAGCAGCGGGAAGCAGATGAAGGCCACCAGCTGGGTGGTCCTCCTCAACAGTTCTTCCAGCTGAGCCTTTTCGTCGCGGACTTTTGCAAACAACGGAAAGGCCAGTTTGAGGACGATGCTTTGTACGAGGCTGACCAGCAGATCGGGCAAACGGCCGCCCCGGTTGAAATAGCCTAGATCGGTCTTGCTGTAAAATTTTCCCACGATGAAAGTGTTGAACTGCTGCATCAGGAAAAAAAGGAGGCTGACGACCAGTATCCTGCCACCATAGGGCAGCATGTCCCTGATGGAGGAGTAGGAGAAGGAGAAGCCGGGATACCAGTCGGAGCGTATCCAGAAGATGACCAGCGTCACCAGCTGGAAGACCAGCAATGAACCCACCAGCGCCCACACTCCCATTCCCTTGCAGGCCATGACGATCCCGGTGATGCCGCCTGCCAGCGAGCTGATGATCTGAGCGATCGATATCTTCCGGAAACGAAGCTCTTTCATCAGCAGCACCCTTTGCACCTGGGTAAGCGCGTTCACCGGCAACCCAAGCGCCACCACCTGCAAAACGGGAGCGAGCGTGGGTTCATGAAAGAACAAGGCTATGGGCCTGGCGGTCACCAGGAGAAGAACGGTCAGCAAGCAACCCAGGAGGAGGTTGACATAAAAGACGCTGGTCACCTGGATGGGCTGAAGCACCTTCGCGCGGATCAGGGTCTTTTCAAATCCGCCGTCGATGATGGCGCCCGAAAGGGTAGTGAAAATAGCCGTGAGCGCGATGAGACCATAGTCTCTGGGTTCCAGGATCCTCGCCAGGATGACGCTCACCACGAACTGGACGATCTGAAGCGAGAACTTCTCGACGATAGCCCAGAGTGAGGCGGTGACGGCCTTGGATTTCAGGTCCTGAAAATCTGCCATGATAATTGATGGATTGGATCAGAAAGGTTCGACGAGACCATAGGTGAAATCGGGTACCCGGGTCTTCAGCCGCTGCACATCGCTGTCAACCATTTCCCTGACGAGCATGGGAAGGGTATAGCGGGGCTCCCAGCCCAGGATGCGGCGGGCCTTGGAGGCATCTCCGATCAGGAGGTCTACCTCGGTGGGCCTGAAATAGGCCGGGTCGATGGCTACTACCCTGGTGCCTTCAGGCACCTGGTATTCTTCCGAACGGCAGGCGGCGACGATGCCCTTCTCTTCCAGGCCGCTGCCGATGAACTCGACCGTGATGCCGAGCTCGGCAAAAGCCATCCGGATGAAATCCCTGACAGAGGTAGTGACCCCGGTGGCAATTACATAATCATCGGGCGCGTCCTGCTGGAGGATCCGCCACATGGCATCCACGTAATCACGTGCATGTCCCCAGTCCCGGCGTGCATCGAGATTGCCCATGAATAGGCAGTCCTGCAAACCCAGGGCGATGGCTGCCACCGCCCTGGTTATCTTCCGGGTGACGAAGGTTTCCCCGCGTTGGGGACTTTCGTGATTGAAAAGGATCCCATTACAGGCGTAGAGGCTATAGGCCTCGCGGTAATTGACGGTGATCCAGTAAGCATACAGCTTTGCTACGGCATAAGGGCTGCGAGGATAGAAAGGGGTGGTTTCCCGCTGGGGAATTTCCTGTACCAGGCCATAAAGTTCGGAGGTGGATGCCTGGTAGATGCGTGTCTTCTCCTGCAGGCGTAGGATGCGAATAGCTTCCAAGAGACGGAGGGTGCCGAGACCGTCGGCATTGGCGGTGTATTCCGGCGTATCGAAGCTGACTTTAACATGGCTCATCGCCGCCAGGTTGTAGATCTCATCCGGCTGTGTTTCCTGGATGAGGCGGATCAGGTTGGTGCTGTCGGTCATGTCGCCATAGTGGAGATGGAAACGGAGGTGCTTTTCATGCGGGTCCTGGTAAAGATGATCGATGCGTTCGGTGTTGATCAGCGACGATCTTCGCTTGACGCCATGGACCATATAACCTTTATCGAGGAGCATTTCGGCCAGATAGGCTCCATCCTGACCGGTAATGCCGGTAATTAACGCTGTCTTCATACTGTAATGAAATTATTAAGAGATTGAAAGTTGATTTACATGGGACTGAGAGGGGATGATCTCGATATGTTGTTTCTCGACCTCGGCGACCATGATGTATCCGAGTGAAGGCAGGGCAATCTTTACGGTCCTGCTTTTGACTGCTATAATATTTCCCTCCTGGGTGATGAGGGGCCCTTTGATGACCCGGACCCGGTCATCGACATTGACCGCGGTTTTCTCCAGCTGAACGTTGGGAAATTGATGCGTAAAATGCCGGATCGCTTCGATCTCATCTTCCCGTATCACGGCAGGTTTCCTGAGCCAGTAGACCAGGTTCACGATACCGGAGATCCGGCTCAGCTCGACGTGACGGCACTCCTCGGTGCGGACGAAAACATAGGAAGCGAATAAGGGCTCCTGTACGAATTTCTTCCGGTCATGCCATTGACGAAGCACCCTGTTCAGCGGACAATAGCTTTCAAACTTGTTCTTCGCCAGGTGCTCTGCTACTTTCTTCTCCCATCTTGGCCTTGTGTAAACGGCATACCATTGCGTATTCATAGCTATACTTTTTTAAGGGATTCATACATTGTGCGAAAAGGCTCCGCCCATCTCAGTAACAGAAGGGTCTGCTGAGCGACGATGAAGTAGGTTAAGTTGGGCGAGAAAGATCAGGATCCGGTTCCGAGCAGCTTCCTGACGACGGAAGAGGTCTTCCGCTGCTGCATCGAAAATTCATTCCCATATCCCAGATCCAGTCCGTATTTCCCTTTAAAGAAACCTCTCGACTTGATGCTATTGAAAACCAGGACGAGGTTCTTCAAGGGTTTGATCCTATTGGTCTCATCCAGTAACTGAATAAATGCCTTAGGTGTAAAATCATGCCGAACCACATACAGCGAAATATCGCAGTATTCGGTGAGTACATAGGCATCGCTCACAGGGTTGACCGGCGGAGTATCGATGATCAAAAAGTCGAACACGCCATACAGGTAGTCGAAGAGCTCGTTCAACCGGTTATTGAACGAGAGTTCTATTTTTTCCCCCCTGATGTCTCCGGCCGCGCAAATGAACAGGTTGTCGTACGACGTGCTCTTGATGATCTCGTATGGTTCGATATCGCCCTGGAGGAAATCCGATAATCCGGGACCACCCGACGGGTTGAATTCCGCCGTGATCCGGGGGTTCCGCAGGTCGAAGTCCAGCAAGACCACCTTTTTTCCCGCCGTTGCCAGCGAAAGCGCCAGGTTTGCGCTGATGAAGCTCTTGCCTTCCCCGGAAATGCTGGAGGTCACCATCAACCGCCTGTTGTTATTCTTCTTTGCATGCAAACCCAGGGCCGTGCGCAACTGCCGGAATTGTTCGGTCAGCACCACGGGACGTGACAGATTGGGGATCAGGATCGAGGACGATTGGCGGGCGGCTGCTATCTCCGCAATGATAGGCGCAGCCGTATAGGTTTCAATTTCGCGGCGGAAAAGGATCTTTGAATTAATGAATTCGCGGGTATAGACGATCCCGCCGGCGAGCAGCAGCGCCGCCAGCAGGGCGATGCCGAGGATCACGGTTTTTTTCGGCGAGATGGGGTCCAGCGACGACTCCGCCTTGTCGATCGTCCTGCTGTCGGCTATCGTGGACGCATAGGACAAGGAAGCCTCTTCCCTTTTTTGCAGGAGGAAGGAATAGACATTGTTCAGGATGGACTCCTGGCGGCTGCTTTCGAGCAAAGTCCTTTCTTTCTCCGGGAGTCCCTGCAGACGGGTAGTATATTTGTCATTGGTCGATTGAAGATTGGACAGACCGGCCTCGAGGCTAATTTTCCGGATGCGGATATTCTCCAGGATATTCGGTTTTATTTTCTGGATCTCGTTGGCCAGCGATAGCATCGCGGGGTTGTTTTCACCGACGGTCTTGCGCATCTTGTCATAGTTGGTCCGGGCGTCGTACAATTTCTGAAGCAGGCCGTTCAGCCCGTCGTCCTCAATACCCAGGGTAGAGGGTACGATGCCCGAACCGCCATTGTCGGAACGCACATATTTTTCCACCTCGTTCAGCACCGCCAGCTGCATGCTGATATCCGAAGATTTCTGGTCGTTGCTGCTGACGTTCTGGAGGAAGGCCGCCCCCTGCTGGCTGAGATCGGCGCCGCCATTGCGGGTCTTATAACGCTGTAGTTTGTTCTCGGCCGAATCGAGTTCCTTGCGGACGTGGAGCAGCCTGTTCTCGACAAAGGTGAGGGTATTGATGGCCAGTTGATTTTTATCGTCGATGGAAGCGTGATCGTAGACCGTGATCAGCTCGTTCAGGATGTCTTCCGCCCGCCGGGGTATTTCGTCTCCAAAAGTGAGGGTGACGACGGACGAAAGCTTGTTGGTGGAGGCGACGCTCAAGTTGGCGATCAGTCCATTGGTCACCAACTTGGGATTGAGCACCAGGAAATACATGGATCGTGTGTCCGTTTCGCTGTAATGGGGATTGCGGTTGAACCGGAGGAGCAGCGAAGTGCCGGGATAGGTGACCCAGGAACCGAGCGGAAAAGACCCGGCTGCGGTCCGGACGGACGCCGTGGCGGTGTCGAACCGGAAGGGCGTCTTTCCCAAAAAGAACTTGCTATGCTCCTTATACAGGCTGTCGAATCCCATGGCCTCGATGACGATGGGGGACGAGCTATAGGCGGGATGGGCTTTTACGCGGCCTTCGGCCCAGACGGGGGCATACAGGCCCAGGTTGCGGACCACCTCGCGCATCAGGGTTTGGGACTGGAGCACTTCTATCTCATCCTCGACGATCTTTTTGGTCGTGAATATATTCAGCGACGCCAGCATCTGTCCGTCGCCCGAACCTTTGTTCGCGTCCTTGATCAATAGATCGGCCTTTGCTTCATAGGTGGGAGAAGCCCACCGGAGATAGCCGAAGGCGGCAATTACGGCGATGATCACGAGCAAGCCGAACAGCGGCCAGTAGGGAATGAAGCGGTACCTGATGAAACTTATCAGGTTGCTGTCTTTCTGTTCGCGGATCGTTTTATTCGACTTTATCATGGCCGGTCATTTTATATTGGTAACTGCTATGATTCCGAAAGAAAGGGCAGCGAGCACCACAGATACCCACATGGCGGTATTGCTGCCGCTGCGGACCTTTGCCTTATTGGGTTCAACGTAAACCACGTCATTGGTCTGCAGGTAATAAAAAGGGGAAGTGAAAAGGTCGGATGAATTGAGGTTGATCCTTTTGATGACCTTGCGCCCTGACTCCTCCCGGATGATCATGACATTATCCCGGCGGGCGTTGATGGTTAGGTCTCCCGCCAGGCCCAGGGCCTCGAGCAGCGAGATCTTTTCGCTTGGGACGGGTATCACGGAAGGGTGTCCGACCTCTCCGAGCACTGTGACTTTGAAATTAAGCATCCGGACGGTAACGATCGGGTTAACGAGCAGTTTCCTGTCGTTGAGCAGGCCGGTGAGGGTATCGGTCAATTGTGTTTTCGTCATACCTGCGACACGGAGATCGCCCAGGATCGGAAAAGTGATGTATCCGTAGGCGCTGACCAGGTAACCGGCCGTCTCGTTGCGGCTACCCGACAACGTGGTAGCGCTGACGTCTTCCCTGTTGGAGACATTGAAGGCGGAAGAGGCGTCCTGGTTGAGGCTGCTGACCTGGATGCTGATGATGTCGTTGTTTTGGATAATAGTCTCCGGGAGGGCAGTCGATGACCGGATGGCTCCATCGCCCTGGTCTCTGAAGTAAATAGCCTTTTTTGTATTGATGCAGGAGGAGACTCCCCAGCAAAGACTACTCAATAGTAATAAATTTCGCGGCCATTGGCCAAAGCAAATTGCCATACATTAACAGGATGAATTGACGAATGATAGAGGCAGACAACCGGGCTTTATTAGGAAGCGGCAGCTTTAGCAGGATGCAACAGCAAATCCGAATAACATGCCAAGATGCGATAATGGGGAAAAAGCCTGCTGCGTGGGGGCCCCGGAGTTGGATTCGGTAAAGAAACTGAAGGCTGATGGTAAATATTTTCCCATTTATTTAACAACCAAGGCATTTGGGGAATTTTTTGGACAAGCTACTGGCTCAAATGCAGGTTATTAGCCGTGATCAGTGTCCTCCGGAGGCTCTGTGTCATTTCGACCCGGATGGACCGGGAATAGTCAGGAAGATCCGGCAGATTGGTATAGATATCATTATTCGTCATCCGGATATCGCTCACCGGGTTCGTATTCCCCTGGATCAGTATGCCGGCCGTCACATCATAGATGACCGTATCGGTGGCCGCATGCAGCTGGTTACCGGTGATCACGTAGGAATGCAGCTGGGTCGTCGGATATTCTATTCCGCGGATGATGATGCCGTAGGTATAGTTGACCATCGTGTTGTTGGTGATCACGGCGTTGCTGATATCGCAACGGATGCCGTAATTCGTCCGGTGGGGAGAACCGTCGCTGTTCGCAGTACCCTGCGGCAAGGAGCAGTCGAGGTAATTGCCGGAGATGAGGGTCGTGCTGGTATCATTCGGATTGGAAGCCTTAGGTTGAAAGTTATAGTGCTCTTCCGAAAAATGCTGTGTCGTATTCCCCGTGAGCGTTAAGCCATAACCCGTACCGAATACGAAGCCGTCCATCGGCCGGTGGGTGACCAGCGCGCTGACCGGACCGGCGCCGGAATAGCCGTCCGCGGTATTGTTGGTGACCGAAACGTTGTTACAGCGCCCGTTGGGATTGTCGTAGAACCACAGGAAGACGGCAGGGTCCGTATCGTTCTTCGCATTGTCATGTCCCAGCGGCGCACCGAAATAGTTGGTTGTGATCGTCCAGGTGTTGATGCCTTGTCCTCCGAGGGCCGTGCCGAACCCGTTGAAATAACAGCCGCTGACGGTCAGATTGGTGATGAATTGATTCTGTTTGCCCATGAAGAACAATGCCCGGGTCTGGGCCGTGATCATCCCGTGCGTATTCTGGAACGAGAGATTCTTCACGGTGAGGTTCGAGCATGGACTATAAGCCAGCACGAAGAGCAGCGTGGAACCCTGGTTGAGACTGGTCGTGATGATGCTGGTGTTACCGTCGCCATAGATCGTGATGCCCTGAAGGCCGTACGCGAGAAAGTTTAAGATGTTCCCGTCGCTGCCGACGGTATTGCAGAGATAGGTGCCGGCGGGAAAATAGACGTTGGCCTGCTGGTCATGACCAGCCTGCAGGGCCTGGTTAATGGCCTGCGTATCATCCGTGACACCATCACCTTTAGCGCCGAAGTCATGGACGTTCAAGCTCG
>Ga0206921_10174_pt1 | contig 18947 bp, 12 predicted proteins | sample Alteio_BWOrgHeat_66_FD_152930 | JGI IMG/M metagenome (GOLD analysis project Ga0206921, IMG submission 152930) | Enriched cells from forest soil in Barre Woods Harvard Forest LTER site, Petersham, Massachusetts, United States -... | ecosystem: Environmental > Terrestrial > Soil > Temperate forest >...
CCGTCGCCTGGGGAGCGCAATATGCGGAGCAATATGTCAACCCGCTGCATCCCGACCTTGTCGTGCTGGATTTCGGCATGAATGATTTCTGGCGGATGCGTCCCGGGGAATTTGGCGACTCGATCCGGACGATCATGCGCAAAGTGCGGGCCGCCAATCCCGGTGTTGAATTCCTGCTTTTGTCGAATATGAAATTCGATCCCGATTATGTGCTGGAGTCGGATTCGTCTAAGGGGTTTTATACGGGGAACCTTGCGGGCTATCATGAGCAGCTGCGCGCATTGGAAGGGCCCGGCGTCATCGGGCTGAACATGACCGGGATCAGCGAAGTGCTTTATCAAAGGAAAAAGGCGAAAGACTGTATTGTCAACCCGTTGCATCCGAATGATTATATGGCGAGGTGGTATGCGCAGGGGATGGTGGCGGTGGTGTGTCCGTGAGGGGCTGCCTTCACCTCGTCAATTCATGCAGCGGGAAAACGCCCTCGACATTGGCCAGCCCGCTTTCCGTAATGATGCGCGCTATCTGTTGAAAAGGAGCGCTGTTGTCGGCGATATTGGAAAAATAGACGATGCTGAGGCCGTCGCCGGGCAGCTGGATCACGAAATTGGAGAAGCCGCAGGTGCTGCCCGAATGGAAGAGGAAGAGGGGATAGCCTGCCGACTCGAACCATCCCGCAGCATAATAGCTGTCGGTCATGCCGGTGATGGGGAACCGAAGTCGGCGCATGACATCGGCCAGTCGGAGCAGCCGGTTTTGTTGCAACGCTTTTATCCACTTTGAATAATCGCTGAGAGAAGTGTAGACGCCGCCATCGCCTTTGGTGGCGCTGGTGACGCTTTGGTCGGAAGGGACGATGTGGCCGCTCTTGTCGCGTGCATAGCCCATGGCGCGGTGTGGGATGGGCTGGCCCGGCTGATAGATTGTGGAGGCCTTCATGTGCAGTGGGACAAAAATGCGTTCGCGGATGAAGTCGGAGTAGGTGTGGTGGGAGGCGTGTTCGATGATCAGCGCGAGCAGACAGAAACCGGAATTGCTGTAGCGGAAGCGGGCACCCGGAGGAAAATAGGTTGAATCGTGTTTAGCCAGGAGCCGGAGGACGTCTTTATCGAGCACCTGGGACGTTTGGGTAGCTGGGATCAATTCTTCATAGTCGAGGATACCCGATGAATGGGTGAGCAGGTGACGGATGAGCACCTTTTTGCCGACGCCCGCGGGCAGATCGGGTAGCCAGCGGCCGATGGGGTCATCGAGACTCAGAATGCCGTCTTTCTCCAGCAGGAGAATGCCCATGCCCGTGAATTGTTTGGTGACGGAAGCCATGCGGAAATTGCTGAGGGAATCCAGCGCGGCTTTTGTCGTGAGATCGGCGAGGCCGGTCGCGTTGCGGTAAATGATCCCACCATTCTTTTCGATGGATAATGCGAAGCCGGGCTGGGCGCGGTCCTGGTGATGAAAGAGGGAATCCAACCTTGCCGCCAATTGCGGCTGGGCGGCGGCGGTGATGGTGATGAGGAGGACGGTGAATGTTGTGAGGAATCTCATGGCAGGAAGATACTAAAAAGCGATCTAAGTGGTTTCACGTATTTTTTTGAAATATTTTAATACGAGATTTAAGTCTCGATGGGACGAAGATTTTGCACGGTTATGTTCCAAAATGACGCGCTGGTGGTGAAAATCGACGCGAATATACAATCTCCCATACATCAGGGATTGCAAAAACCGATCGAACAAAGCGGGCATTTTTACCCGTTTTTTCACCGAACCTATTGTGCAGTGTTTGGTAGTTCTAAAAGTTTTCTCTTACTTCGAGCCCACAAATCCTACCCTTCTTTTTTCTGAACTTCTAACTCCTAAACCGCCTGGCCCATGAGATATTTATGTCCGCTATTGCGCGATGCATTGCGCGCCCCTCCTTTTTTCGGTGCAATCCCCGATTATTTTCAAATGCCTTTTGTAATGGCTAACGTCCGGTGATCCGGCGACTGCCTGTAAAGTAATTCCGGCTATATGCAAAAAATTCCGGCTTTGTTCGGGGCAGCATTACTTTGCCTGACCCTTCAGACTTCCTACGCCCAATCGGTTGATTCGGTGACCGGCAAACTGCTGAACTATCCTTCGCGACTATTCGGCAAACTGCAATCAAGGCTTTCAAGGCTGAACAACGACCTCGCAAGTCAGACGGAGAAATATCTTAATAAGATGGCGAGTCGCGAACAGAAATTGCAGCGAAAGCTGCTACCCATCGACTCGGCAGGTGCCGCGAGACTATTTGGAGGGTCTGCCGGGCAGTATGCAGCGTTGATCCAGCAATTAAAGACGGACACAGGCAAACCCCATCAAGCCCTCAGCGGGCAATACCAACCCTATGTGGACTCGCTACAGGGAGAACTGCGTTTTCTGAAACAAAATCCCCAGTTGATGGGCGCCGGCCTCCAACCTCAGGCCGCATTGAGCCAGCTGCAGGCCCTTCAGGCCAAATTGCAGGTTGCCGATCAGGCGAAACTATTTATCCAGCAGCGCAGACAATTGATCGCTCAATACATATCGCAACATGGCAATTTGCAAAGCTTGATGGGTAGTTACTACTCCGGGCTGAGCCGGGATGCTTATTACTATTCCCAACGGTTGAATCAGTATAAGGACATGCTGAACGATCCGGACCGGCTGGAGCAAAAGGCACTAGGCGTTGTGAGCAAATTACCGGCCTACCAGAATTTTATGAAAAGCAATTCCCAATTGAACGGGCTATTTAAGATGCCGGGTGGTGTAGATAGCAGCACGGCGAAGGCCTTGCCTGGATTGCAGACACATAGCCAGGTAGCTCAACAGGTGCAAGGTCAGGCAGCGGCCGGTGGAGATGGAGGAATGGGCGCCTTGCAATCGAAATTGCAGTCAGCGCAATCATTGCTCGACAGTTATAAGGGCAAGCTCAGCCAGTTGGGAGCCGGGGGCACTACAGCGGATGCCCCGGAATTCCGTCCAAATGATCAGAAAACCAAGACGCTCTGGCACAGGCTGGAATATGGAGTCAATTTCCAGACGACTCATAACAGTTACTATTATCCAATCGTGACCGATCTGGGACTCTCGCTAGGCTACAAGTTGGGCCATTCCAATATTGTCGGCATCGGTGCGAGCTATAAAATGGGATGGGGTAGCGATATTCAGCATATCGCGATTACCGGCCAGGGTGTGGGGCTGCGATCCTTTCTGCAAATAGCCATCAAAGGTGGCCTATCGGCGACAGGCGGGTTCGAATACAACTATACGACACCATTCATCTCCTACCAGCAGCTCAAACAATTGCAATATTGGACGAGAAGCGGCCTTATCGGGCTGAGCAAGACGGTGTCGATGAGAAGCCGTGTATTCAAGAAGACGCAGCTCCAGCTGCTGTGGGATTTTTTGAGTTATCAACAAGCGCCGAAGACCCAGCCGCTGCTGTTTAGGATCGGATATACATTTTAAAGCGCAACACGGACAGCAATGTTTCTCTAAAAGCAGATAAAGATCATGAATCCACGTTTTTCATTTCTGAGTATTATTTTTCTTATTTGGCTAAATAACAACTCATTTGGCCAGAACATTTACACATTACCGCAACTAACACCCCAATCTCCCAATACGGCCAGCCTCGGCAAATATGGCGATGTCCCGGTTTCATTGAGCAATGGAATGGCCAATGTTTCCATCCCACTGTTCAATCTAAAAGTTGGCTCTTTCGGCCTGCCGATCACGCTCAGCTATCATAACAACGGATTGCAGAACGACGAATTGGCTTCATGGGTGGGATTGGGCTGGGATATTCAGGCCGGCGGGATCATTTCAGTGGAACAAAGAGGAAATTATGACTTTGATCAGGATGGCGTCGGAATGTTTACGACGAATACAGTCAATCCCAATTCTGTTGCAGCATTGAACAAATTTCTTGCCGGACAGATGAGCGCACAGGAGCAATACGACTACGAGGAAAGTGTAATGCGAGGGGATATGGATTCCGAGTATGATCTGTTTCACTACAGTTTCAATGGCCGGAGTGGTAGTTTCTATTTCGATGGGAACCAGAATATCGTTTGCGTACCCAAAACCGACCTCAAGATCACCCATACTATCGATGGATTTCAAATCATAGACGAGAAGGGGAATACATACTACTTCCAAGCCACCGAAGCTAGCCAGATGGGTCCGCCCGAAGGGACTGTCGCTCCCAGAAAGAGCTTTCATAACACGGCCGCCTTTTTATTGGCAGGAATTCTTACGGCAGAAAACAGATCAATCGCGTTTACCTATCAGCCCTATCCGATGACTTATTCGCGACTTTCCTACTCACTGGGATCTTCTGATTTTCAGCCTTGGGCCCAATGTCCGCATAATAGTCTTGGGGCTTCGACGATGGTCTATACGCTGAATAACAACTTGTTGTACGCTATCTCCTTTGATGAAGGCACGGTCTATTTTGATGTCAGTGACGATATGCGTCAGGATTTTAAGAATATTAACTCGAATATCAACGTTCCGTATCTGAAAAAGGTAAGGCTGGTAGACAATACAAACAATGTCCGGGAAGCCTATACTTTCAATTCTTCTTACTTTGCCTTCAATAGCGCCAGGCTGCGGCTGGCTGGCATCACCCGAAATAATGGGACTGCACCGGCTGAAACCTGGAGTTTCGACTATTATAGTCCTGACCTGGTGCCGCTGTATTTCGATGCCGGAAAGGACCATTGGGGCTATTTCAATGGCGCGAAAGGCGTAGGAACTATGGACGTTCCAATCGCTGATTATTCGACCATCACGGGGATCCCATGGGCTAACGTTAACGGGAACATTGATAAGACGGCTGATTTCTCCAAATCCATTTCCGGCGTCCTTCAGCGGATCACTTATCCTACAGGCGGGGCTACTGATTTTACCTACGAGTCAAACGAAATACAATTCCTTCATGCTTCCGAGTTGACCGCTAGCCCTTTTTTGGCCACCAACCCACTTCAATACGGACATACCGTTGACATTGTCAATGACAATACAGATGCTAACGCTACCGCAAGCGGGACGTTTACGTTAACCGGGCCGACCCCGGTAGCCGTTCAGGCCAGATATGCCTACGACCCTTCTAATTTTACTACTTCAGCCATATATGTCAATCCGTCCAGTAACCCTTTTGCCCTACCGAGTCTGTTAGATCAACTGTCGTCACAGCCATATTCCTGTGCTGATGGGTTTTGCGTGTTGCAGACCACGATACAGCTGCCTGCAGGCTCCTATAGTTATAATCTGATCCGAAATACGAATGTGGATTTCCAGGATGGCCGGGGGGCGGCCTCGCTGACAATGAGCATTTTTGTCTCTGATGAAGACAACGTCATTACTTATCCGCTGGGTGGCTGCCGGATAAAGGAAGTCGTTAGCAGCGACGGCCTGGGACATACGGTAACGAAAAAATATGAGTATACCGAGACAAGTGATAAAGTCGTCTTTCGGAATATTCCTTATTATATATCCAGGAATCAGACGAATGTAGATGTGAATGCCGGAGATCAGGGACTTCTTGCCTGTCAACAGTGCCATCCGCAATACATCGCCAGCGATGAAAGTGTTGTGCCTCTTTCCGGCAATCCGATCCAATATGAGTATGTCACTGAATACACCGACGAAAATGGTGACAACGGCAAAGTCGACTATACGTTTTCAACGGATGTCGACTACACCGGCAACTCAGGCGCCCCGTATGTGCCCAGGTGGATCACCACCTGGCGGGGAGGTATTCAACTTGATAAAAAAAGCTATAAAAAGACGGAAAGCGGCTATGCGCTTGTTGCCGAAGAAAGCGCCGCCAATGAGGCGATCACTCCTTCGCAGAACACCGGACTACGAATAGAATACGGGGTGTACTGTGCCGAGCAAGGGTTACAATACCGGCAATTTAACACTAACCAGGAACAATTCATTAACGAGACCTTCCATCAACTCAGTTCGACCCAGGCGATGTACGATAATTCCGGAAACATCTCTTCCACCAACACCGATGCTTATCTTTCCAGTGCGCATACACTACCCACCCAGGTGTCAAGGATCAACAGTCGCGGAGAAATGGTCCGACAGCAGATCATCTATTCAATGGATTACAATGCCGGTACTGTGGCTGACAATGCTTCCGCCGGCATAAAAAATCTCCAGAACAAGAATGTTCTGACGCCGATCGAAACGGTGACCGTTAAAACCATCAACAATACCGATTATGTCATCGACGGCTTGTTAATGACGTATAAAACAAGCGCCACTGTGCCCGATGTTGTGTATCGCCTAAAGGCTGCGGCACCCATTCCTTTGAGCAGTTTTACCCTCAGTTCAATTGGTGCAGGTGGGTTATTTATCATGGACAGCCGATATGAAATAAGAGCGGAATTAAGCGCCTATGATGCCTTTAATAATTTGCTCCAGGCACATTACGCCAATAACTCTTACTCTTCGTATTTATGGGACTATCACAGCCTTCATCTTGTCTGTGAGGCTAAAAACGCGGTCCAGCAGGACATTGCTTATACCAGTTTCGAATCCGACGGCACTGGCAACTGGTCCGTTAGCGGCGGCTCTGTCGACGCCACTCAATCTATTAGTGGGCGTAGTTCGTATCAGAACGGCACGATCAGCAAATCCAATCTCAACCCCGCCACCACGTACATTGTCTCTTATTGGTCGCAGAACGGCTCTTATACCATCCCCGGAACGATCTCGGGTTACCCTGTCAAGGGCAAGACGGTATCCTATCACAATCCGGTCTGGACGCTCTATGTCCACAAGGTGAGCGGTCAGAGCACGATCACGGTTAGCGTCACCGGCCATATAGACGAGCTCCGCCTGTATCCTGCCACCGCCCAGATGACTACCTACACCTATGATCCTCTTGTTGGCTTGACGAGTCAGGCGGATGCAGGCAACCGGATAACCTACTTTGAGTACGATGATCTGGCGCGCCTGAAACGTGTCCGTGACCAGGACTATAACATCCTGAAATCCTACGAGTATCAGTATCAGGGCCCCATCCCGGCCTATGCTTTTTACAATTTGGAGCAGGACAGTGTCTTTGCGCGCGACAATTGCCCCTCTGGCGGCGCACCGTCTTCGATAACCTATTCGGTCCCTGCGGGTACCGTCGGCTCCAATATCGGGCAGGATGATGCCAATTTGCAAGCGAGGGTACTGATGCGTGCCCAGGGGCCAGTTCAGGCCGATATCGTTTGCACCTGCACCTGGCAGAATGTTAAACAGACGGGTTATTTTACGCGTAACAATTGTGGGAGCGGGTTGATTAGCAATCCAATCTATGATTCCATCCCTGCGGGAACCTATAGTTCGATCATTAGCCAGGTTGATGCCGATCAGCAGGCAATCAATGCTGCCCAGGCTTATGCCAATGCCAACAGTGTGTGCACATCCCAGATGGTCGATATCACCTGCAACGATCTGATCAATGTTACTGATGTAACAGCAGTCTTCACCAACACCTCGACGGGCCAACAGTATACTTTTAACCTGTTTACCGGGACAGTCGGGAGTGTGCCCACCGGCACCTACAACGTTACCCTTACTTCCTCCAATATTTATTCGATGGGCTTTTTGTGTGGATTTTCTTCGGGGGGCACTTCCGTAACCATTTTTAACGTCAATATCGACGCCAACACCTGTAATCAATTATATATAGATACCACGGGGCAAGGCACCTAAAATTTTATAACTATGAAATTGATCTTGTTTTTCTTTATCGGCATGATAGGATCCTTTTTAAACGGGATATATGATCTCAGCGTTGTCTCGCTGGATGGAGCGCCAGTCCCCCTGAGTCAATTCCAGGGCAAAAAATTGCTGATCGTCGTGCTTCCCGTATCTCGTCAGGCAAATGATATCAGCCTTCTGAAAGCAATGGACTCTATAAGTCGGAAGTACAGCGTGCAGATCAGTGTGATCGGGATCCCTTCCGGTGAGAACGGGTATGTAGCAGATTCACTTGCTTCATTGAAGCAATTCTATGGTTCTCTGATGGGTAGCCAAATTCTGCTCACACAGGGGATGTATACGAACAAAAGCTCAGGATCTCGCCAGAGCGCGCTTTTCGCGTGGCTGACGGACAAAAATAAGAATACGCATTTCGACCAGGATGTAAAAGGACCGGGTCACAAATTCTTTATCGATCAAAAAGGGCAGCTGTTGGCCGTTTTTCCGCCGGACATTCCGTTGTCGGATCGGACGATGCAGCATTTGATCACGCCATAAAAACAATTTAGTATAATATTTCCTAAATCCCATATGACCCACATGTCTAAAATAACAATAATCTTTGGTGCACTCCTATTGCTCGAACTCGGCGGCTTTAATGAAGTGATGGCTCAATCAGCCAGTTTTAATTTTTCCCAGGGATCCCAGTCCGTTTCCGGTTGGACGAATGTGGCGGGCGACCCATCTGTTGCCGTACGCAATGTGACAGCTCCGTCAGGGATCACTATTTCCTCGGTATCAACCACCAATTGGGTTCCCTTCAGTAACTGTTCTTATGATGGCGGAGGTCAGCCGGGCGGCACTTTTTTCCCCGCAGCGGTGATGGCAAACCACTGGTTCAATTATGACGTCAGATTAGGTAACTACAATGCCATGGTCCCGCAGCTGATCATCGGAGGGTTGAATATCGACAGCGTGTATACACTCAAGATGACAGGCAGCTTTTCGCTGGGTATCCCCGCGAACTTCAGCCTCGATCCTATCAGTTATACTGTCACCGGGGCCATTGTATACGGGTATGTCAATATAAACGGGAATTTCAATACATCGGAAGGCGCGACCTTCCAGAACATAGCGCCGGATTCCAATGGACATATCAAGATCTATGTGAATACGCTCGATGGGAGTAATGTGGCGAGCATCTGTGGCATCCAAATCATTTCCGGGCGGACGACTCAAGTCGCCCCCTCCCTGACAATGAGTCAACCAGTAACAGGCGATATCATTCCCGAAGATCAGAATGTCAACATCACGGTCACGGCAACGGAGTCCACCGGATCGATCGCTCGTGTAGAATTCTATGCCGATACCTCATTGCTCGGTGTCGATTCTACTGCTCCGTACAGCTTTGTATGGGTGACTCCCGATCCGGGAAAATATACGATCAAGGCCCGGGCCATCGATGGGACGGGTAATACGAGTATTGCAACGGCCAATATCGTGGTGGAGTCGCTCAATTATTTCTGGTCGACGACCGGCAATATTGCCACTGGGGCCGATTCTAACTTTATCGGTACGGTCGATAGCAACCGCCTGGCCTTCCGGACAAAGAACATCGAACGAATGACCATTGCGGCCCTTGGCAATGTGGGTATCGGTACGGATTCACCTACGGCGCAGCTGCACACGACAGGGAGCGTCCGGCTTGCAGGTTTGGCGAGCGATAGCAGTAATGCGCAACCACGAATGCTGGTAGCTGACACCAGCGGTAAACTCTATTACCGGAGCCTGGCGACCGGGGGCTTGAATCCGGGAGCCGGACTTGGAGGGACTTCCACGGGTATCGCCATCGGCGATAGCATACCGGGATCGGGGCCGCATAACTTCAATTCTAACCGTTACCAATATCTCAATGGTTTTATGTATTCGATTGGCGGTACGGTGAACGATCCTGTGAACCACCCGAACTTTCGGATTTATAACAATGGCGACCTGGCGGCGGGAACCACCATGGATCGCAGCGTCAATACCAACGATCAGGTCGGAATGAGGTATTATTCCAAAATGAACTATTTGCAGATTGGCGCCTCGGACCGGCTCGATACTTCGCGGAGCAATATCGTCTATGGCGGCTTGCCAAGTTCGGCTATATTCCTGAACAGCGATGATTCCAACTCGATCCATGGCAAGTTCATGAATTCTTTGGTCGCCGGCTATACCACGACCATGGATACTAATGTGTGGTGCGAAAACTGTCTTCTGGCTATTGCTGCTTCGCACCTCAATAGCGGCATGGGAGGTACATATGATCTGGTAGTTGCAGGGTCGGGACTCAAGATATCTGCACCCGTCAATAATTCCTTCCTGGGTGGAGGGGCAAGCTGGGTTTCCAAACCCATTAATGCCAATATTATTGAAGGCTACGGGCATAATAATAGTGATACCTCGTGGTACTCAGCTGTATCAGGATCATGGAATATTTATGGCGGTACCAACCAACTGACTGCGGGTCAGTTTTTGACTAACCGAACCCCGAATGGCACCGTGCTGGGGAATGCCAATGTCGATTTTTCGACGCTTCCATATACCGGTACTCAGGATGCCAACGTCGCTAATCTTGGAAGTTATCCAATATTTGCCGTTGGCAATTCAAACGCGTATTGGCATTCGACTACAACCCGGACGATCACCTCGCAATCGAATGCCTTAACGGTTCTGTATAATGGCAGAACACAGATCAACACCACAGGCTTTGCCAATAATCTTACGCAGTCAAATGTGACACCACAAGCGGCGCTGGATGTCGTAAGCACGAATACGGGTGTACTTCTGCCGCGGCTGACGACGACCCAACGGAATGCAATTGTCAGTGCCGATTTGCAAAATGGATTACTTCTCTATAACACCGACAGCAGCGTCTTCCAGTATTACAACGGAACCGCTTGGAATTCGGTGGGAAGTGGTACGGGCGGTTCCAGCCGGTGGTTGTTTGCCGGAGGTACTGCTTATGATTCCGTAGACAATATTGCCATAGGGACCAGCAACCCACAGGGCTACAAATTGGCTGTTAACGGCACGGCCATCTTCACCAAGGTGAAAGTGAAGAATGCAGGAACCTGGCCGGACTATGTATTTAAGAAAGGATATATTCTTCCCGGGCTTGAGGAATTGGAAAAATATGTCTCTGAATACCATCACCTGCCTGGTATCGCATCAGAACAGGAGGTACAACTGCATGGTATCGATCTCGGAGATCAGCAGGCTGCGTTGCTAAAAAAGGTGGAAGAGCTGACCCTGTATCTAATTCACGAAAACCGATCGCTTACGGATCAGAATAAACAATTGAGCGACCAGAACCGCCAGCTGGCGGAGCAAGGTGCTCGTTTGGAGGCCCAGCAAAAGGAGATCGATGAATTAAAGGCAATGATCCAGGCTAAAAAATAAATACAACCGAGAATCCATGCGATATCAGACATATCATCGACTGTTTGCAGCCGCATTGCTTTTGAAAGGCTTCCTAAGCATAGGGTACGCGCAGTCTAACCCTCCAGCGGCTGTGACACAAGTACCTGGACCTTCGAATTCAGTCGCATCGACTCCTGCGGGATACGGTGCGAGCGGGCAAAGCATTCTGGTCAATTATGTGCGCGAAAGGGATGGAATGGGAAGAATTACCGATGCCGTCCAATTTGACGCAGCCGGCTATATTGATGTCAAACAGACAACGAATTATTTTGATGGGCTAGGTCGGCCGCTTCAAACTGTGCAACGGCAGATAACACCCGGAGACAATCCGGCCGATGTAGCCGCGCCTGTGATCTACGATCAATACGGGCGAGAAATATATAAATACATGCCTTATGTTGCCAGTACCGGCAATGTGAACGATGGAAACCTGAAGCTGGACCCCTTTACGGATCAGAAGAATTTTTACCAGAATATATATCCATCTCAGCAACCGTCTTATAACGGAGAGCAAGTCTATTACGGACAAACGGTATATGAGGCATCGCCATTGAATCGCGTGCTACAAACCATGGCTTCCGGCAACAACTGGGCAGGCAGCGGAAGGGGAGTAAATATGCAATACCTTGTAAATGATTCTGCAGACAACATCGTAATCTGGAATATCTCGTCGGACGCGCTGACTTATTCAAATGGGGATATTACAACAAATATTCCTGCCTTTGCGGGGTACTATCCTGCTGGTCAATTGTATAAAAATGTAACTATAGACGAACAGCAGCATTCCGTTGTGGAATATAAAGACAAGGACGGTTTGGTTATCTTGAAAAAGGTACAGATCGGTACTGTGCCAGCCGATCTATCCGGGTATGATGGATGGCTTTGTACCTATTATATTTATGACAATCTGAATCAGCTTCGTTTTGTCTTGTCGCCGAAAGCCGTGGTTGTTGCAACCGCCAATGGATGGAACCTGAGTGCCGACCCTACGACCACTAATGAGCTCTGTTTTCGGTACGAATACGATGAACGTCACCGTATGATCGGTAAAAAAGTACCCGGAGCAGACTGGGTTTACATGATCTATGACTGGCGTGACCGGCTGGTTTTTACGCAGGATGCAAACATGCGTGGACGAAATCAATGGCTGGCGACTCTTTATGATGGACAGAATCGGAATATAGCAACGGGCATGATCAACTATATCGGAACTCCGGATCAACTCCAGGCATATGTTACTGCTAATACGAATACCAATACTAATACTCCAAATCCGATTGCTATTTCCGGTACTTCGACCACTTCCATTGCCGGTGACATCAATCTTGCCCAGTCCAACGAAAATGGCGACCAGCAGGCCCTGAATACCATTACACTAGACGATGGTTTCGTTACACAGGATAATGCTGATTTTACGGCAGAAATCGTTGCAGGGAGTGGAACGGGAATACCGTTTACCAATACGGTCTATACTGCCGCCAGCGCCTTACCTCCTGGCAACAATTTTATTGGGCTAACCATGACCTTCTACGATGACTATTCGAATACAACTAACAAACAATATAGCACCACTTATAACTCCTTGCTAGATGCTGGCGGCAACCAGCATGTCGAGACCATGCCTTCCGTTAGCGACAATCAGGCTGTTCAGACAACTGGCCTTGTGACGGGCACAAGGGTGCGGGTTATTGAAAACCCTAATGACCTGACGCTTGGCCAATGGTTGGAATCGGCGACGTTCTTTGATGACCGTGCCCGCATCGTCCAAACGCAAAATGATAATTACAAGGGCGGACGGGACATCCTGACCACCCTGTATAATTTCACGAATCAGCCCGTCACCACCTATCTGTCCCACGCAAACCCTGCGGCATCGACAAACAATACTACCCGTGTCAAGACCAATATGAACCTGGATGCGGCGAGCAGGGTTCTGCAAGTGTACAAGACCATCAATGACCAGGACAATACCAAACGCCTGGTTTCCCAGCAAAGCTATGACCAAATGGGACAATTGATGCAAAAGCAGCTGGGACAAAAGAGCGATGCCAGCTTCCTGGAGACCCAGGATTATACCTACAATATCCGGGGCTGGCTGAAAGGGATTAATAAAGACTATGCTAATGGTGGTAACGACCGCTGGTTTGGGATGGAACTAAGCTATGATTGGGGTTTTACCAACAACCAGTTGAATGGGAATATTTCGGGTAGCAAATGGCGCAGCAAAGGCGATGGCCAGCAACGCGCCTATGGCTTTGGATATGACGATGCCAATAGGTTATTGTTTGCCGATTTTAATCAATACAGCGGCGGGTGGAACAAAAATGCGGGGATTGATTTCTCTTCCACAATGGGAAACGGGGCTGATCCATCCACTGCATACGATGAGAATGGCAATATCCAGGCCATGAAACAAATGGCCTGGAAGGTAGGCGGCAGCAACCCGATCGATCAGCTGAACTATACCTATTTTACCAACACCAATAGGCTAAAGAACGTCATCGATGGAGTCAACGACCCGACAACTACACTAGGAGATTTCAGGACCTCTTCGCTAAGTCCCAATAGTTCAGGCAGAAATGCATCGGTTGTGGATTATAACTACGATGCCAATGGGAACCTGACCCGCGACCTCAATAAGGACATCGGTACCCTGGCTACGGATGGTATCGTCTATAACCATCTTAACCTGCCATGGCAGGTGACTATGCAGTCGGCAACAGGTACCAAGGGTACGATCACTTACATCTATGATGCAGCCGGCAACAAGTTGAAGAAGACTACGATGGATAACGCCGGAAATCTGGAGACGGTGACAACTTATATTGGTTCCTTCCAATACCAGGGGACCAGCGCGATCAACTCGGGTACTGCTCCAGTTGACGCCCTGCAATTCCTTGGTCACGAGGAAGGCCGCGTGAGGGTAATAACCGACAACAGCAGTGGGCAAAATGTTACCTCTTTCGTCTTCGACTATTTCCTTAAAGATCACCTGGGCAATACCCGGGCGGTGCTTACCGACGAGCAGGAGACTGATCAATATCCCATGGCCACGATGGAAGCGTCGAACAGCGCCCAGGAGGATCTTTACTACACAATGTTGGATGACACCAGGAACACACTACCTCCCGGATATCCTTCCGATCCGACCACCAACCCCAATCAATACGTTGCGAAACTGCATGTTGGATCGGACGGGCAGCCCGCTATCGGCCCAGGGATAGTGTTGAAAGTGATGGCGGGGGATCAGTTCAGCATCCGGGTGAGTAGTTGGTATCAATTGAATGGTACGACGCCTCAAACACCTATCGCCAATGCACTGACAGATGTTGTCAACGCCATGATCGCGGGTATTGGCCATATCCAGGGTGAAAGTTCGACAATGACAGCCTTGCAGGGCAATAGCACGGCCATGAGCTCGAATGTATTTCAATTCATTACGAACGAAGGCTCCAACCCCGACAATACGAAGCCCCAAGCTTTTCTGAACTGGGTACTATTGGATAACCAGTTTAATTACGTCGCGTCCAGCAGCGGGTTTCAGCAGGTGGGTGCAGATGGCACACTAACACCGGTGACCCTGGCAAATCTGCCGATCAATTCCAGCGGTTATTTGTATATTTATACCAGCAATGCGACACCGAATGTCGATGTGTTCTTTGATAATTTGCAGGTGACTCATACAAGGGGGCCGTTGTTGGAAGAGGATCATTATTATCCTTTCGGGTTGACGATGGCGGGGATATCCGATAAGGCAATCAAGACGAATTATGCTGAGAATAAATATCGATACAATGACAAAGAACTTCAGAATAAAGAGTTCAGTGATGGAAGTGGTTTAGAAGAATACGACTATGGAGCGAGGATGCAGGATCTGCAATTAGGAGTTTGGCATCAATTAGATCCGTTGGCTGGAAGAACAAATGAATGGTCCCCCTTCGTATATACTAAGGATAATCCGATTCGATACATTGATCCGGATGGGAGAAGCACCGGTGAAGTCCCATCACAAGTTACCTCGGTCGATCTTGACAACCATGGCAATGTAGTCAGAATAAATGATGATGGTGATCCTGGTGTCTATATGAATCTAAATGATGAAAGGGTTCTAGTAGGATATATGGATCCCAACAAGAAATACACCATTGGGGGTAGCTATAGCTACTATGGAAAAGACGACTACTATGTTAAACATCCCGTAGCAGATTGGTGGGGGATGAAGATACCGGATCCGATGAATCCGGATCAGAATAATGATGAAGCAGCTAAAAGGAATGTGGCTGGCGAAACTTTGTTAGCAGTTCTTCTGGATGGAATAGGAGATCTTTTTGAGGGATCTATTGTCGCTAAGACGGGCTTAAAGCCGTTAGGATTAGGTTCTACGGGTAGAACAGTGGCAAATAATCTTATTGAGCAAATGGCGATGAAGAATATAATGGAAAATCCTCAATTAGGAAGGCGAATTATTGAGAATTTAGCCGATGCACGGTGGCAGGGATGGACAAAAATGGAATACGTCGTCAAGTCTGCGAATGGACAAAAAGCGGTAGTGCATTACGTTGCAAAAATTGTGGATGGTGTTATAGAAGCAATTGACGATTTTAAATTTAAGTAGAATATGAAAGTACGCTGTTTATACAATACGGGTAAAGCACTGCTTGATTATGAATATGAGCCTTTAAAAGGTGGTAAAATGGGGAGGTTCGGAACTACAATACAATCGGAATATGGAGAATTGGATCTGGGAAAGGAATATTTTGTTATGGGAGTAATTGTGTTTCAAACTTATCAAGCCTATTTAATAGATGACAATCAATTTATATCGGCATGTCCTTGCCAATTGTTTGAGTTGATTGATGACAAAGTAAGTTCAAATTGGCATTTTAGACCAACCGAAAGGCAAGAAGAAATATATCCCTTCGTACAGGCCATTTTCGGATATTACGAGCTATGTTTTGACAAGAAGGCCTATGAAAACCTTATTGTCGAAAAAAATGAGCTTGATCAGCGAATTTACTTTAAAAGAAAGATGGAACTCCAAAATGAGCTTGATGAAAATAGATGTTAAGACATATCTACTGCGAAATCGATAATTAAGTGTAAGGAAGTGAGGGGGGTGAATGGATAAATTTCTCGCATTCTTTGTTCACTCTCTAAACTACTCATAAACCTCTCTTCTATACCCGACGGTAATATGCTAATAACCCAATCCTCAACCTTGATCATGGTGGAAAAGATATAATTGTTTCGCATCAAAAGGAATATCTCGATCGAGCTGGTGGGCTTTCTATATCATTCTATCCTCGAACTGTACATGATTTGGGCGTAACAGGAATCTATAATGACGTCGGCGACAGGGGAGCTCAATTTTCCAAAAACAAAAATGGCAAGTATGATGTTCGGGTTACCATAATGGAACTTATCAATCCAAATTTGCAGAGAGGGTGGGGGATAGATAAAAAGAACCCGGGACTTGTAAACGAAGTGAATGCTCATGAAGACGGACATGGAAGCCAGTTTGAGGAAGCTTTTAAATCGAAGTTGACTGTAAAAAGTGGGTTTAGTGAAACAAAAGACGGTAAGCAATCTGCTATCAATTTTTCAGGAAAGATAGATGACATCTTAAATCAAGCTGATAAACAATTTGATGTGGTTAATAAAGCAAACCCAGATATCTTAAAGGGAACTACTAAAGAAACTTATGTCACGCAAATATTTTTCCAGGCTTTGGGTGAAATATTGACTCAGATGAATACGGGTGATAAAGAGGCGGATGCTAATAAACGTGCGGCTGAGAAGCTTGGCGGAAAAGACAAAATGCCCTATACAAATGGAGTATATCCTATCAAATTAAATTGAAAATATGCCAAAGGCGTGCTATATAATTATTCAATGTCAGATGTTTATATTATTGCTTGGGAGTTTTGCTTGTGGTGGATCTACGAAAAAAAGGCAAGAACAACACGATTCTATCAAGGGGAAATACAGCGTTATCGACACTGGATTCATGTCTAGAAAAGGGACATCCCCGCTTGATTTCTTTTTGAACACCTACGCGGACTCTCTCAATCGATTGTATTCGGGTCGTCTTCCAGAATTTTTGAAAGATGTGCAATTTGACTATAACTTCTCAGGTATTTCTGCGAATTCAAATGTGGGACTTCCTCTGAGAAAGGTGATATTCGATAGAGTTACAAATTGTCAATCACTTTTGATGATAATTAGTGACACGTCAGCCGTATATAAAAATCATCCTGTAAAGCAGAATTATATAAAAATTGACTCGGCTCAATATTCGAATTTCGAGTTGGCGAAAATGAGACTTAGGAAATTGAATTGTCCTTAAAAGTGAGCGATCTCAAGAACCAAATCATTTGTTGAGTAGTGAATCATATTTATACTGCAAGCAAGGCAAATGTTTCCACAAAACATCGGAAATGCCGTTGGAAAATCGCTAGTTTATGCTTTATTCTCATTTACAGCCAATGGGATTTGGCATGACAGAGAAGCGACGAAAGAAGAAGATTACAATTATCTCATTGGACATGGCTTTATCGCAGGGGCAGCAATGGGATATGAGGATTTTATGCTCGCCCGGGAACGGTTTTCCAACTGGAACTGGTGTATATTCACCACAAATCGGTATCAGCAAAACTATACCCCTGAATCGTTAGTTCTTCATGGCGATAGTATCCCATGGTAAAAATGAATTTTTCTAAAATCATCTACTTGGCAAGACTGAGTTTAAAGTTCCGATATATCAAGAAATAACCAAACACTAAAAAGTATTAAATGAATACTGTAGAAATTCTTGGGTTTGTCGGCGTCTTGTTGTTTTTTATAAAAATAGCCGTTCATGTCTTTATCAAACGTAAAGTGGATAAGTGGTTTCACCTCGGAGCATTCGGTCAGTATTCAAATCCAGTCCTGTTTTTTCCAATCACAGACGATGTAACCGGGTATCTGAAGCCAATAAAAAAAGTGGGCAATGTTAGTTATTTTATTGCCATAGTTTTAATTTTGATATTTGTAATTGGAACTAACCTACATCGGAAAAATGTTCCTAGTGGAAGCACTAATAGAAGTGAAGCCTTATCGCTTTTGTGGCCTTCTCCGATATTAGGATAGGTTGGAATTAGCCTCGAGAGAGCTAATTTTAAACAATCAATACAAAAAAACAGCGTTTTTCGGAGGCTCAAATTGTCTCTGTTTCGAAACAGTAAGAAGGCGCGTCTCATTCGAACCAATTTGAGAATATTATAGGGCAACTGACGATCCGGGTTCCGAAATAACACCAATATTTGCCTACTTTTTTAGTAACTTACCAGCCTCTCCAACAAACTGACCTTCCTTTGTGATCGCCTTTTCATTCGCCGTGACCTGGTGATCGAATAATCACTTATATTTATAAGTCAATTTCACTGACAGATGATGCAGAAAAAGTATTTCGCCCTGGTTCTAATCTTAGTCGCCTTCACCGGCCTGCTATCCTGTAAAAAATCCGGGAGTGGGGGTGGGGGAGGCGGCGGCACCACAACCCAGACCAAAACCGACCCGCCATCGGGGGCGACGGATGGGGTGACCTTTGCCAACGCGGGCAAATCGGCAGTTTTCGACCTGTATGCGCCGGGCAAGACCAGCGTCGCGGTGATCGGCGAGTTCAATAACTGGCAACCCACGGCGATGACCAATTCAACCGACGGGACGCGGTGGTGGGTACAGATCGACAACCTCGACCCGACAAAAGAATATGCCTATCAATACCT
>Ga0206921_10175_pt1 | contig 18785 bp, 14 predicted proteins | sample Alteio_BWOrgHeat_66_FD_152930 | JGI IMG/M metagenome (GOLD analysis project Ga0206921, IMG submission 152930) | Enriched cells from forest soil in Barre Woods Harvard Forest LTER site, Petersham, Massachusetts, United States -... | ecosystem: Environmental > Terrestrial > Soil > Temperate forest >...
GGCACCCTAACCTGGTGGAGCTTCACGAATTCTTCGCGATCGAAGACCGCTGGATGTTCACCATGGAATTGATCGGCGGCGGCGACTTCCTGCGGTACGTGGAAGGAGAGCGGCAGAGCACGTGGAACGAGCGGGAGGGCCGCATTCGACGTCTGCTTCCGCAACTGGCCGGAGCGCTGTGCGCCCTGCATGAACGCCAACTGCTGCATCGCGATCTGAAACCAGCCAACGTCATGATCGAAGAAACCGGCCGCCTGGTGCTTCTGGATTTCGGGCTGATCCGGCCGGCAGATTCGGCAGACAGTCTGAATGCAACCGTGGCGGGAACCCCGGAATACATGTCGCCCGAGCAGGCCGCTATCAAGTCGCTGACTCCGGCCAGCGACTGGTACTCCGCGGGAGTGATGCTGTATCGCGCTCTGACAGGAGTTATGCCCTTCAGCGGCGCGATGCCGGAAGTGCTGGAGAAGAAACGAACCGAAGACCCGACACCTCCATGCGCGATCCGGGCCGATACCGCCAGCGACCTCGATGCGCTGTGTCGCGGATTGATGTCGAGAGATCCGGAGGAACGCCTGCGAGCCGCAGGGAGTCTGGCTCGCCTCGATGAGAGGGCGGCTCTCCCGGAAATGCGACCGAGCCGCCCAGCCCTTGTGGGAAGAGACGCGGAGCTGGCAGCGCTGGCAGCAGCGGCAGCGGAAGTCCGGAGTGGAAAACCCACAGTAGTGCACCTGGCCGGACCCTCGGGCATTGGAAAGTCGTCACTACTGCGGGAGTTCGCAACTCAACAGAATGCAGGCGTGGGCGCGCTGGTTCTGGCGGGGCGATGCCACGAAAATGAGTTCGTTCCCTACCCTGGCCTGGACGGTCTGGTGGATGCGCTGGTGTATCACCTTCGGCACGCGCCGCGGCAGCAGTTAGAAGAAGTGCTGCCACGCAATTTCGAACTGGCTGTGCGCCTGTTCCCGGTCCTCGGACATCTCAGTTCGCGCCAGGGCACGGCGGCGGCTCCAAAGGATTCAGGAGAATTCCGCCTCCGGGCATTTGCCGCGTTGCGCGAAATGTTCGGGCGGCTGGCCGAACGCCGACGTTTAATCCTGATCATTGACGACCTGCAGTGGAGCGACCGGGATACGGTGCGGTTTTTGTCGGACCTGATGATTGCCGGCGATGCGCCGCAGCTTCTTCTGGCGCTCGCTTACCGGTCGGAGGACATTTCCGGTTCGTTTGGGCTGGAATCGCTGCGAACGCTGCACGCTACCGCAAACCGTGCGTTTGGGTCCCGCTTTATTGAGGTAGAGCCGCTGTCGCCGGCGGACACCGAAGCGCTGGCGGTTCGACTCTCAACGAAAGGAAGTCCGGGAGCCGCGGCGATAACAGCACTGGTGACTCAATCGGGCGGCAATCCGTTTCTGATTCAGGAAATCACAGAGTATCTGGAGAAGGATGACAGCGGTGATGCCCAGTTCGCCGTTGAGAAGGCATTGCAGAGGCGGCTGGGATTACTGAAACCGGAAGAGCGGAGATTGCTGGAACTGGTGAGCGCGGCAGCAGCGCCGGTGGAATCGGAAGTACTGCAGGCGGTGTGCCCGGATCTGGCGGAAATCCGCGGCAAACTGGTGGCGGCGCGCTTGCTGCGGGCGCGCATTGTGCAGGGGCGCGAACATATGGAGATTTATCACGAGGCTTCGGGTTGCCGCGCTGAGTATGGTGGATGCGGAGTCCCGGCGGGGGCTCCATCGGCAACTGGCAATCGCACTGGAGGCGACAGATCGCAACGATCCGGAAGCCCTCGCGGTCCATTATCTGGCGGCGGGGGACAAAGAAACAGCCCACGCGCACGCCGAACAAGCCGCGGAACGCCTGGCGAGAGCGCTGGCCTTCAATAAGGCGGCCGAATTTTTCAACATGGCTCTGGAAACATGCGCCGACCCCGCGCGCCGCCGCCGGTTGGGAAGGCGGCTCGGCGATGCTCTCTCCAGTGCAGCCCGCGGCGCCGAAGCGGCGGCGGCTTATCTTGCGGCCGCGGACCATACCGGCGGACAGGAAAAACTGCAGCTGTTGAGCTTTGGCGCTAGTCAGCTGATTCGCTCCGGAGAGGTGCGGCGCGGAACCGAAATGCTGGACGGCGTCTTGCGTGAGGTGGGACTCAACGTGCCCAGGAGCCCTGCCGGACAGTTACTGACGATGGCAAGGCTGCAGTTGAGAGTGTGGCGGCGCGGCGTCGAATTTCAGCCGGTGAATCCCGAAGATGTGCCGCCGGACCAGTTGTTCCGCGTGGATCTCTGTGGACTTGCCTGCCTGATGTTTGCGTTGACGGATCCGCTGCGAAGCGCCGCTTTTACGGCCCGGTATTTGCAAATGGCACTGGACACCGGAGAACCCTACCGGGTCGCGATGGCGCTCTCGGGTTCTGCCCTCCATCTCAGCCTTTTGCCCTGGAAGAGAATGTCATCGCTCGCCGATGACTATCTGCGCCGTGCTTCGCAACTGGCGGCGCTCTCGGGCGTTCCACGCGGACAGGCATTCGTGCATTTGATGCGCGGCCTTGTTGGTTATCTGCAGGGGCAGTGGGAAGCCACCGCGCTCGAATGTGACCGCGCCGCGGCGCTGTTTCGAGAGAGTTGCACGGATATCGCGTGGGAACTGGCGATGGCAATGATGTTCTCGCAACTGGCGCTGGTGCTTCGCGGGCGATGGCGGGAAGTGCGCGAGCGAACCGTCTCAATCGCGCGCGAGGCGCAAAGTCGCGGCGATATTCAGGAGTGGCTGCCGCGACTTCAATCGTGCGCGTTCCGCGCGTTGCTGGGCGCGGGAAAACCAATGGAAGCGTTAAAGACGCTGGAGCGCGCTTCGGCGGTCTGGCCGAACGAAGCGTATAACATCCACACCGTAAATGCCCTGCTCGGCGAGATCGAAGCCGGCCTGTACCTCGGACAGCCCGATGACGCATGGAAGCGATTGCAGCGAGAGTGGAACGCGTTGAAACGATCGCGCGTTCTCGCGCTGCCCACAACAAATGCAATGATCCGTCTGGCGCGAGGGCGGCTCGCGCTGGCGATGGCGACTCGGTGTGCGGGCAGCGAACAGAAAGCGTTTCTCCGGCTTGCTGGAGGTGAAGCACATACCATCGAAAGGCGCGGACCGCAGTGGAGCAAAGGGTTTGTCAATCTGTTGCGTGCGGGCCTTGCCAGCTTTGAGCGTGCCGGAGATTTGGCGCAACAGCATCTGGAAGCGGCGGAGCGGCATTTGCGAGACGCCGGTCTGGAAGGCCACCAGATGGCGGTGGCATGGCGGCTCGCGCAGGTACGTGGGCAGGCTCGGGGATCGGAGCTTGAACAGTGGGTGCAGCGGGAAGAAGTAGCCGAGCCGGACAGGATTGCGGACCTGGTCACGCCGGGCCTGTGGACAGCGGGATTGGCCGGATTGAAGCGCGGGCAGGATCGGCCGCGCGCTGATTCAATCGGTCGCCAGCGTGCGGCCGCGGGCGCGACGGAGCAGAAGCCAGGCAATAAATGGAGCAAGGCCGACCAGCCAACAAACCGGAGTGAATCCGACACGATCGGCTGCTATGCCGATCAGAGGCGAGATGCCGGTTTGGAGAACTCCGTACGCGAAAACAAGCGTTGAGATCGCAATACCGGAACGTTCGCCGCCCCAGATATCGACCGGGAGCGTGTAAAGGTTGACCGAGCCCGCCACACCCCAGAAGTAACTGACGGCAATTGCCAGGGTAGCCCAGAAGGGCGTTGGACAGAGCGGCGCGAGCAACGTGGCGACGCAGCCGAAAGCACTAATGAGAATGGCGCGGTTGCGGGCTTCGACCGCTGGCATCCCCCGCAACATGGCTCGTTGCGAAATCCAGCCGCCGGTAAAGCCGCCGAGCACGGAGGCAACCGGCGGAAACCAGGCGAAGGCAGCCACTTCGCCGACTGTGAGATTGAAGTTCTGGACAAGGTAAAGCGTCGTCCAGTTAGACCACAGAGTATAGATCCCCATCCAGAACATATTGGCGACAGCGATGATGATCAACAAGGGATCACGCAGGAGTTTGAGCTGTCCTTTTTGTCTTTGCGGCGCTACTTGGGCCCAGGGCGGAACGGCACGGCGGGCGAGAAGCCAGACCGGAATCCAGAGGAGACCGAGAGCGGCGCATACGAAGAATGGTTGACGCCAGCCGGGCAGCCACCTGACCAGAAGTGGCGAAAGCACACCGCCGATGGCGAGGCCGATCTGCGTCATCGCAGCCCCGATGGCACGGTTTTTTGGCGGCAGGTAGACGGCATTGAGTTTCCCGGCGGCAGGGACGCCAGCCGATTCCCAGCCGCCAAGAAAGATCCGAGCGCCGACGAGCGACGCGAGGCCGCGGGAAATGCCAGTGAAGGCCGACGTAAGCGACCACATAGCGACCGACCAAACCATGCCAAGTTCGACGCCGACCCGGTCGAGGAACCAACCTGCGAAGGGGGAGCCGAGTGCGTAGGAAATAGAGAATGCGGCCACAAGCCAGCCGTACCCCGCGCTGTCGAGATGAAATTCGTCTTTGATGAGCGGCGCGGCGGCGGCGAGGATCTGGCGGTCGAGATAGTTCAGGGTAGATGCGAGCGCGAAGATCGAGACCACCGCCCAGCGCGCAGTAGAAGAGGAGCGATCCGTCACGGTCGCGGCTCGGAAAGATCGTCGGACAGGAATTGGACAGACGGCATCGGATTTTCGTTGACCAAAAGAGAAAAGATATCGGGGCGCGAGTAATGTCCGGTGACGTCGAACTCCCATTTCGTGCGTTTGATATCGGCGAGGTCAAGTTTGGCGGTAAGGATGGTCTCACTGCCACGCGCCGGGCCGGCGAGTATGTTGCCGGCGGGGTCGATAATCGCGGAGCCCCCGGCAATCAACTCGTTGTACTGGCAGGCGGCAAGGACAAAGCAGCGGCCTTCGAGCGCAATATGACGCATGGTTGCAGTCCAGCGCTCGCGATCGTCCACGGTGGGGGCGCAATAGAGCTGAATGCCTTTGGCGTACATCGCGGTCCGCAGCAAAGGCATGTAATTCTCCCAGCAGATGACCGCGCCAAGTTTGCCGTGTGGAGTGTCGAGTACTGGCAGCGTTGAGCCGTCTCCAAAGCCCCAGATCAGCTTTTCAGCAACAGTCGGCATGAGCTTGCGGTGTTTGGCGAGAAGCGCGCCATCCGGGGTAAAAAAGAGCACTGTGCAGTAAAGAGTCCCGCCGTCGCGTTCAATGACGCCAATTACAAGATAGATCCCGTTCGATTTCGCGATGGAGCCCAATTGGCTGCAATGAGGACCAGGCACGTCGATCGCGCCATCGTAGTAGCACCGGAATTGTTCGCGGCCTTCGTCGGTGCGCGTACCGACGCGCGCGCCAAAATCCATTCCCTTGGGGTAGCCGCCGATAAAGGCTTCAGGGAAGAGGACGATCTTTGCGCCGCGCGAGGCGGCGTCGCGCGCGAAATCCGCGGCTTTGACAATAGTGGCGCCGGGATCGAAGAGGACAGATGCCGCCTGGACGACAGCGACGTTGCTGTGAGTTTCTATGCTGAGAGCTTCCATTTTTTCAGGCGTTGGCTTCGACGAGATGGTGTGCGCGTTGCTCGCGCGGGCGGGCGGTAAGAAGAAGGGTTGCGATCAGGCCGATGAGTGCTGCGAGGGAAATCCACGCGCCCGGAATTGCCTGGTTGTGGGTAGTCTCAATGAGCCAGGTGGAGATGTAAGGAGTGAAACCACCGAACAGCGCGGTCGCCATGCTGTAGGCAAGCGAGAAGCCCGTGGCGCGCACTTCAAGGGGCATGATCTCGGTGAGGTAGACGACCATTGCGCCGTTGTAACTGCCGTACATAGCGGAGAGCCAGAGTTCGACGATGAGGAGCCGGGAAAACGAAGGTGAAGCGACAGCCCACTGTAGAGCGGGATAGGCGGTGACGAGCGCGAGAACGGTGCAGGTGATGAGAATGGGCCGCCGCCCGATTCGGTCAGAGAGTCCACCCATTAACGGCAGCCAGATGAAATTCGAAACGCCAACGCACAGCGTGACGATGAGCGCGTCGCGGTCGGTCAGATGAAGGACGTTGCGGCCGAAGGTGGGCGTATACGTCGTAATCATGTAAAACGACACCGTGGTCATGGTGACCAGCATGGTGCCAAGCGTCACCAACTTCCAGTTCGTAGCCACGGAGCGCAGGATTTCACCGGATGACGGACGCCGGCGGCGTTGCTGGAATTCCTCGGTTTCAGTGAGACTGCGGCGGAGAAGAAAGAGGAACGGGATGATCAGACAGCCGACAAGCAGTGGGATTCGCCAGCCGAAAGAATCCATCTGAGCTTTGGTGAGCGAGGAACTGAGCACGACGCCAATCAGTGCGGCAAAGACCACTGCGCATTGCTGGCTGGCGGATTGCCACGCGACGTAGAAGCCTTTGTTACCTGGAGTCGCGATTTCAGAGAGATAGACAGAGACACCGCCGAGTTCGACCCCCGCGGAGAAACCCTGCAGCAGGCGTCCCGCCACCACCAGCAACGGTGCTGCGATGCCGATCGCCGCGTATCCAGGAACAACGGCGATGGAGATTGTCCCGATGGACATCATGCCGAGCGTGAGGATAAGACCGGCGCGGCGACCGTGCTTATCGATGTAAGCGCCAAGGATCAGAGCCCCAAGAGGCCGCATGAGGAAGCCGACGCCGAATGTCGCGAAGGCCAGCATCAACTGCGCCACTTCGTTGCCTTTCGGAAAAAATGCGCGGCCAATGGCGGAGGCATAGTAGCCGAACACCATGAAGTCGTACATCTCCAGAAAGTTCCCGGCGGCAACGCGGACGACAGCGCGAATCTTGGCGGAGCGCTCGGAAGTTGGCACTATGAAATCCATCGTATACTGACAGCCAAGTATGACCAGAAGACAGATGATACTTACTGGAGTTGCCGCGATGACTGCGATTAAATCACGGGCTGCAACGGCTGCGCCGAAAGCGATTGTATTCGACACGTTTGGAACGGTGGTGGACTGGCGGGGGTCGATTATCGCCGAGGGCGCGCAGTGGGGGCGGGAGAAGGGCCTCAATATCGATTGGGGCAAGTTTGCGGATCGGTGGCGTGCGGGTTACGGGCCATCCATGGACAAAGTGCGCAAGGGCCAGTTGCCGTGGACAAAGCTGGACGATCTGCACCGGATGGTTCTGGATGAACTTCTGGTGGAATTCAAAATCACCGGCCTGAGCGAGGAAGACAAACAGCATTGGAACAAGGTGTGGCACAGGCTGAAGCCGTGGCCGGATTCGGTGGCCGGACTAACCCGGCTGAAAAAGAAATTCACGATTTCACCTTTGTCGAATGGGAATGTTGGGCTGTTGACTGACATGGGAAAGTTTGCGGGATTGCCGTGGGATGTGATTCTGTCTGCGGAGCTGGCTCGGCACTACAAGCCGGATAAGGAAGTTTACCTGATGGCGGCGGAGATCCTGGGAAACACACCCGGGGAAACGATGATGGCAGCGGCGCATGTGGGAGATCTGCGCGCGGCTAAAGCTCTCGGGCTGCAAACAGCGTTCATCTACAGGCCAAACGAGTACGGAGTTGTTGAGCGGGCCGACCGGGCGAAGCAGGGAGATTTTGACATAGTGGCGAACGACATCGGAGACCTTGCCGGCAAATTGGGGGCCTGATTTTAGGGAACAAAGTGTGTGGTACTTTTCGCAGCCACTTTCGTGAACTGCATGGGAAAGCTCTTCGCGTTATAGTACGCATCCCACTCATCTTTGTAATTGGACGACGCGGCATGGCCCGATTGGCCTACTGGAATGTTTAGCAGGGAATTATCCCAGTCACCCAGCGAGACGTCCATCCGTTCGGAAGGGCCAAGAGTCCGCGAAGTTTGTTTGACAGTAGTCGACGAACCGCTCATGGGCACAGGACCAACGTCGAAGAAACCGGAGACCAGCGGCAGACGGCTGCCAACCGGATGCTTCAGGTCGAGGAAGTTGGACCTTCCCCATTTCCATCGGTTGACGTCGCCGCCTTGCTGACGCTTCCCTTCCTCCATCGCATCGGCGAAACTGCGGAGGATAAATTCGTCGTAATCGGCAAACCATCCAGTGGGGCGGTCGCGCAACAGGTTTTCGACAATCGCGGGGCTCATCTGAGCGTCGTATAGCCCGCCGTTGCCGGGAGAGGCACGCTCGGCCATCGCTTTGCGTACGTATTGGAAAGTCAGGGTGACAATCAGCGGCTCGGAGCGATCCTTATCCATCTGGCCATTCCAGGTGCGCAGCATTTTGACGGCATCGGTGAACGCCGGGTTGGAGGCGTTTCGTTTCGTGTAAGCCGCAACCATTTGCCCAGCGAGGAATTTCGCGAAGCCCGAATAAACGTCTTTCTCGATGCGCAGGCTGTCTTCCGGCTTCAGTTTGCCGGAGGCCATCAACATATCGCGGATTTGCTGCGAGCGGTAATACGGGGCGAAACTACCCGACACCGGATGCGCGTAATTGCGCGGAAAAGGATTTTGATTGGCTGTGACAATGTAGCCCGAAGGTGGATTGAACGCGCTGGGCAGCTCATCAAAGGGAATGTAGCCGTTCCATTCATTGAGGCCGGACGAGCCATCGACGGGGACATCGCCCGTGTAGTTCGTTCGGTCGGGCAGTTTACCGGTGGCCTGATAACCGATGTTGCCGTCAACGTCGCCATACACTATATTCTGGCCGGGGCCGCCAAAGCGCGACACTGCCGAACGGAATTCGGTCCAGTTACGCGCGCGGTTCAGATCGAGAAACATGAAATGGAACGTTGAAGGGTCGGCAGCGGCCCACTTCAGGGAAAACCCGCGGCCGCCGTCTTCCAGAATCACCGGGCCGTGGCGAGTCACCCAGTACTCCAACTGTTGGCTGGAACCACCCTTGACCATGATCAGCGCGCGTTCGCGCCTGGCCTGCTCCACCTTTCCCTGAAAAGTGTATTGCCCAGTGCGGGGGTCGAGCCGCTCCATGTAAAGATCCATCACGCTAAAGCCAAGATTGGTAAAGCCCCAGGCGATGCGGTCGTTATGGCCCACGATCACGCCGGGAAGGCCGGGCAGAGTAACGCCGGAGACATCCAGCCCGGGCGCTTCCAAATGCGCCATGAACCAGGTTGACGGGATGGACCATTCCAGATGCATGTCGTTGGCAACCAGGGGCTTGCCATTGGCCGTGTGAGTTCCGGCGACGGCCCAGGCGTTCGAGCCCGGCGCAAACTCGCTGCCCGACCAGAATGGCATCAGGTAATCGACCTTATCCTTTTCGCCGTTAGCCAGCATTTGCGCCTTAACCAGCTTCTGCTTGTAGGTGTCGGTCAGGTTGCGGTACATCTGCAGGCCGGCGAGTAGCGAGTCGACAACCGACCAGGGACGCGGGTCGTATCCGATCAGCACGAATTCCAGACCGTAACGCCCTCGGCGCGATTCGATATATGCATTCACGCCGCGCGCGTAGGCCGCGAGGAGCGCTTTCTCCGAAGGATCGAGAGCAACGTAGATTTCTTCGGCAATTCGCTGCATACGAAGGGTGCGGGATTCCCGATCCGACGGCAGAGCAGCGGGCCCGACGATTTCCGAGAGTTCACCCGCGGCCAGACGGCGCAGGCCATCCATCTGGAACATGCGCTGCGAGGCAGTTACATAGCCCTGAACATAAAGCGCGTCTTCAATGGTTTGGGCTTTGATGTGGGGGACGCCGATCGCGTCCCATTGCACATCAACCGATTTGGAAATCGCGGTGTGAACGGTTCCGGAGGTTTCCGGCAATGCCCTGTAGAGGAACCAATAGAACGCTCCCGCTGCGACGAGCAGCACAAGAACGATGAGTACGTTTACCGCTGCGACTAGTCGGCGCACTGATGTCAGTTTAGTTGGTTGTCTTCAGTTTGCCGGGGCGGATTCGGGCGGAAGGCCATAGATAACCCGGTTGGATTCCGAGACGACGGGTTTCATCATGGGGAAAAAGATGACGTCGTAGATATCGCGCTGTTCGGTAAAAATCATCGCCATGCGTTCGATGCCGGGACCGATGCCGGTGGTGGGAGGCATGCCGTGTTCCAGCATTTCGAGGAAGTCGTAATCGAGAGGCTGGAATTCACCCTCGCGGAAATCGCGGGCGTAGTTTTCGCGCCAGCGGGCAAGCAGTTGTACAGGGTCGTTCTGCTCGCTCCAGTTATCGCCGCACTCCATGCCGGCGATAAAGATTTCAAAACGCTCCACGTAGCGCGGGTCGTCGCGCATGGGCTTTGCCAGGGGCGAGATTTCAACTGGGTGCCCGTAGACGAGCGTGGGCTGGATGAGCGTGGGGGCGACGCGCTCTTCGAAAGCCGCAACCAGAGCGTTGCCGACTGTTTTTTCGGGTTGTTCGATGCCCATTGCGATCAGGGCGTTGTTGGCTTCGCCGGCATCGGTGATGTTGCGGAAGTCAACTCCCTGCGATTCGAGGACAGCGTCAGCCATGGCGATGCGCTTCCAGGGCTGCTCAAAATCCACGTCATGTTCGCCAACTTTGAAAACGGTTCGTCCGAAAGCTTCCTTCGCAATGGTGCGGAACAGAGACTCCACCAGTTCCATGTTGTATTCGTAGTTCTCGAAAGCCGTCATGGTTTCGATCATGGAGAATTCGGGGTGATGGCTGCGGTCAATGCCTTCATTGCGGAAATAGCGGCCGATTGTAAAGACCTTATCGAATCCGGCGGCGATGAGGCGCTTCAGGTAGAGCTCATGCGAGATCGAAAGGTACATGGAGTGATTCAGCGCATTGACGTGAGTGCGGAAGGGCTTCGCGGTGCCGCCGCCGTACTGCGGCTGAATGATGGGCGTGTGGAATTCGAGGAAGCCGCGGCTGCGGAGAAAATCGCGGATAACGAAATACATGCGTCCGATAGCGGCGAATCGCTCGCGCTGTTCCGGGTGTGAAACGACGTCGAGATAGCGTTTGCGGAGGACCAGTTCCCGGTCCTGCATCCCGCTCCACTTTTCGGGCAGCGGGCGGAGGGATTTCGCAAGAAAACGCAACGAATCGGCCATAACAGAAATTTCGCCGCGCTGAGTCTTGCCGACCGTGCCAATGGCTTCCACAAAATCGCCTATATCCAGCACGCGTAGTTCGTCATAGCCGACATGGTTTTGCGCCGGATCGGTCGGCGTCAGAGTCTGGCGGCGCAGGACGATCTGGATGCTGCCGAACTGATCCTGGATGTGACCGAAGGCCATGCCGCCCTGCTTGCGCCAACTGATGAGGCGCCCGGAGACGGTGACGGGTTTGGTGTCGAAGGCGTCGAAATCGTTGAGGATGGCGTGGCTGTAATGGGTGCGGCCGCTTTTGGAGGGGAACGGCTCAAGGCCGATTTCACGGAGGTGGGCGATTTTCTCGAGACGAGTATTGCGCAGGACTTCGAGAGGCGTATTGGAGATGTCAGACATTGAAATTAGGGAAAGACTCAGGGTAACAGCGTTAGACAACCCTGAGCGGGCAAGCGTATTTGGCTATGACTGGGTCAGAAGTGACGAGTGGCGAACCCTCGACAATCGCTTGCGCAATGAGGATGCGGTCAAACGGGTCTTTATGGAGAAGCGGCAGCGATGAAACAGCGGCGCCATGCTCACCGGTAACAGGTAATTCGGTGTAGCCTTCTGCGAGCAGACTCCGACGAAACAGGCGCGCGTCAACCTGAAAATCGGCCCTGCCCAGAGCGGACTTGATGGCAATTTCACAGATGCTGATGGCGCTGAAGAAGAGGTCGTTGCCCCGGTCCCTGACAAGTTTTCGCGCAGCGGCTGATAGTCGATCTGCGTCGTCAGCCATCCACAACAAGATGTGGGTATCGATGAGAAGTATCACTACTCGCCGTAAAACAGCCGCTCGATTTCTTCGGCGCCCATCGTATCGAAATCGTCAGGCACTGTGATCTGGCCTCTTAAGAAGCCGAGGCGCCGCTCTCCGGTGATAGAAGGCTCAATCGCAGAGACCTTCACCAAAGGCTTTCCAGCTTTCGCGATGATGAATGGTTCGCCATGGGCCGCCTGCTCCACGAGGCGCGACAGGTGGGTTTTTGCCTCGTGAATATTCACCGTCCGCATGAACTTAGTCTACCAGACTTAGTTTAGTCAAGGTTTCAAATATCGGGCGAGAAATTCCTCCGCCGCGTGGTAAGACTTTAGCCAACTGCTGTGAAGCAACAGGTCGTGGATTTCGTCAGGGAAGATAAGCTGCTCAAAATAAACCCCCTGATTGCGAAGGGCTTCGGCGAGTTGCACGCTTTCGGCAAACGGAACGTTACGGTCATCGTCGCCGTGGATCAGCAATACCGGAGAGCGCCAGGTGCTGACTGACGACATTGGGGACGAATCGAATGCCAGGCGGGCTTCGTCCTGCCGCGTTTTGGGATCGTAGCCGGGAGCAAACGTCGGGATTTCGAGGTTCCAGTCATGGACGCCATGCCAGTCGACGCCAACCTTGAACAGATCCGAGGCGCGGGCGAGACCGAGGGCGGTAAGGTAGCCGCCATAGGATCCGCCCCAGAGGCCGATGCGTGTCGCGTCCACATCCGCGCGGTTGCGCATGTAAAGTCCAGCTCCCATCACATCGTTATACTCGCTGGCCCCGGCAGCACCGTAGTTGAGAGCCTCGCGGAATTCCTCGCCGTAGCCGATGCCACTGCGGTAGTTCACGGAAAGGACGACATAGCCCCTCGACGCCAGGTATTGATTGAAGCCATATGAATTGTTGTAGTACTGCATGTGGTGCCAGCCGGGCATCATCTGTCTGCGGGAGCCGCCGTGGAAAAAAATGAGGCCGGCGTGTTTGGCGTCAGGCGCGCCCGCGGGGCGGAAGAGCTGGCCATGGATCGTCATGCCGTCGGCGGCGGAGAAGGTAACTTCTTCGGGTTCCTGAAGAGACGCGGCCGGGAAGTCGGGAGGGACGGATTGGGGCGCAAGATCGCGCAGGGAGTTGTTGTCGAAGAGCGCAGGACGGACCGGGACTTTGGCGTCGGAACGGAGGACGGCAATTCGGGAACCATCGAGCGAGGCGATTTGGCCTTCGATGCCTTTGCCCTGGGTCAGGCGGCGGGGCGCGCCGCCGGTTGCGGGAATGGCCCACGTGTGACGGCGGTTTATATCGTCCTGATTCGACGAGTACAAAACGCCGGACGAATCGGCTGAAAGAGTAACGTGTTCCACTTCGAACTTGCCAGGCGTGAGAAGTTTCGCTTCCCCACCCTTTGCCGGAACCGCATAGATGTGTAGCCAGCCGTCGCGCTCCCAGGGAAACACGATTTGGCCGTTGGACGACCAGAAAAGGTGATCATCGGCATTCCACGCCCAAAATGCGCTGCCTATACCGGGTTGCGCGTGCCAAAGTTCCCGGGCCTTGCCGTTGTTGACGTCAACCATGCGGATGGACCACGGCTGGGCAGTGCGCTTCGGGCCGAAAGCAAAAGCGTATTTGGAAGCCGGCTCGCGAATGAAAGCAAGTTGGGAGCTATCCGGCGACCAGACCGGAGAAGTGTCTCTGTCGACGCTGGGGTCGGGATAGGTCAGTGTCTTTTTCGCGATGTCGTAGACTGCGGCAAAACCGTGGTCGCCCCGAAGTGACATAAAAGCAAGCTTGTGGCTGTCCGGGGAAAAGGTCAGATGCTGAGCAACGCCGCGGGCCTGAATAAGCTGTCTCGGCTCGAGGTTATCGACTCGCGCGGACCAGACTTGACCGGCGGAAATCCACGCAACGAGTGAACCGTCGCGAGCGACTTCAGGATCATGGCCGTCGGCGATTCTGCGCGCCTGCCCGCTGCCGTAGGCCATCCAGACTTCCTGTTTTGCTCCAGCGGGATCACTGGTGGGATTTGGGATCTCGCCGCGGCCATTGGGACCTCCGCCGCGAGTGAAAAAAACCGCCGAGCTATCTGGTTTCCACGCGATATTGTCAATTTCCTGGCCATCGTCCCCGGTAAACTTCGTCCAGGGAATGCCTTTGTATTCGGGGGCGCGGGCAACCCACACATTGCGCGCTCCCCGCTCGTACTGTACCCAGGCGACTGCATCGTGTCGGGGTGACGCGACAAGATCGCTGGCAAAGGGGGCGCTTAAAATCTGCTCCAGAGTGAAAAAAGATGAAGCGGCAAACAAATATGAAGCCACGAACGGGGAAAGAGCAACTAAAAAGAACAACAGGCGGCGCATGATTCACGATTCTAGCCCGAATTCCCGCAAAGAAGCGAAAACCAGAATTCATTACGCATGGGTTGTGGCCGCCGTGACCTTCGTGATTCTGCTGGTTTCGGCAGGAGTGCGATCAACACCCTCATTGTTCATGGTGCCGATGGAGAAGGAATTCGGCTGGTCGCGAGCGTTTATCTCCAGTGCGGTAGCCGTGAATCTGTTGCTCTACGGTCTGATTGGACCGTTTGCGGCCGGGCTGATCAACCGCTGGGGAATGCGGCGGGCCTGTTCTGGCGCGGCGGCACTCGTGGCGACGGGCGTACTGCTCGCATCCCGACTGTCGGCGCCATGGCAGCTGATTGCGCTCTGGGGATTCGTCGTTGGGATTGGGACCGGTGGCACGTCGATGGTGCTGGCGGCGATCGTCTCCAGCAAGTGGTTCCACTTGCGGCGTGGGGTCGTGCTGGGCGCCCTCTCAGCAGCGAATGCCACCGGGCAGCTGATTTTCCTTCCGGTGCTGGCTCGAATGGTGGAAGGCCTGGGATGGCGAAGCGCCTGCATTGCGATTGGCGCGGTAATGGCCCTGGTGGCTGTGGTGGTGCGCATTTTCATGCGGGATTCGCCGGAGGAGATAGGCCTCCACGCCTACGGCTGGACAGGCCATACTGCGGCGGCGGCGCCGGCGATGAAACCATTTGAGGCTCTCGCCGCCGCAATTCGCCGGAGAGAGTTCTGGCTGTTGGCCGGCACCTTTTTCATTTGCGGCGCCAGTACCAACGGGCTGGTGGGCACACACCTGATTCCGGCCTGTCACGATAGCGGGATCCCGGAAGTGCGCGCCGCGGGATTACTGGCTTTGATGGGGATTTTCGATATCGTGGGAACAACGGGATCGGGCTGGTTGACAGACCGGTTCTCACCGCGTGTGCTGCTGGCAGTCTATTACGGGCTGCGAGGCCTTTCGCTGGCGGCCCTCCCGTCGTTGCTCGCAGCCGGCGATACCCCGCAACTGACTTTGTTTGGCGTGTTCTATGGTCTCGATTGGATCGCGACGGTGCCGCCGACAGTCCGGCTTACAGGCGATGCTTTTGGAAAAGAGAATACCGGGGTGATTTATGGATGGATCGGAGCGGCGCATCAGGTTGGCGCGTCGCTTGCGGCATTCGGTGCGGGCAGCGTCCGGACCTTCATGGGCGACTACCGGATTGCGTTTCTAGCAGCCAGTGCGCTGTGCCTGATGGCTTCTGTGGCGTTTATGAGCGGCGTGGGGAAACCGGTTACTCGCGAGGCGGCGCTGGCGTAACGGCGGCCGGCGCAACTGATACCGGCGCAATTGGTGCAGACCAAGGGACTGAAATCTCCGGCGCACAGTCTCCGGCCGCGGCGCGAATGCGAACGCTGCCGACGCGGGCGCCTCCATTGACCGGCAATACCGCGGTGACGTAGCGGCCGGTGTTATCCGTCTTTGGTTTGGAATCGTGAACTTCGCCTTCTGAGTCTGTATGGAAGTCGATAGCGGCATCTGGCGGGTAGCCGGCAGCTTCCACACCCACCAATATTCCGTGGGGCATAAGCACGACACCGCGAAGGTGACACGCCTTGTCCACGCTTTCGATGGGCATGGGGACAACTTTCGCATACGCCTTGATCGCAGGGTCATCCTGAGCGGCGACGGCAAAACGGTACGGCTCGCCCAAAGCCGGGATTGCAGTGAGTTCAATGGGGTCGTTGGGTTTCTCGAGATTGCCGCAGGTACCGGTCCGGCCGGCACAAATGGCGACTCCATCGGCGTCAAGAGTAACGCCGCGCAGAGCGGGTACCGGTTTCATTTGGGTAACCGGCCACTGAAAGAGAACGTAAACCTTGTCCTTCGGAAGGCCGGCCGCACGGAGGCTGAACGTGACCGTTCCACCTTCGCGCGATGTTTCCTTAATGGATAGCGTGGCGCCGGGAGAATTGAGTTCCGGGCCCCAGTTCATGTACGACTGCACCACGCCCGCGGCGATCTCCTGAATTTGCGGCGGCGTCAGAGGGGTAGTTTGCTTAGGTGCTTCCTGTTTAGCTGGTTCCTGAGCATACAGGCTGCACGCAATAATAGATACCACGAGAAATCGGATCGGCGTCATGGTTCTCCAACAACGGCCGCAACGCCCGGAACGGCGAAGCGATAGCCGATGCGCGGGTCGGTGGTAATGAAAACGGGTTTTTCGCCCGGGGGCTCGATTTTCTTACGCAACTGGTTGATGAACACCCGAAGGTATTCCACCTGATCGCCATACTCGGGTCCCCAAATCGCCTGCAGGAGGCGTCGGTGGGGAACTGGTTTGTTAGCGCGCGCGGCGAGGTAGCGAAGAATATCGAATTCGGTCGGAGTCAGGCGAACCGCCTTGCCGCCGGCGATTACACGGCGCTCTTCGAAATCGATTTCGAGACCCGGGACGGAGATCTTGCGGGGGGCGGTGTCGGTCGCAAAACCGGAGCGCCGAAGCGCGGCGCGAATGCGGGCCAGAAGTTCATCGAAGCTGAACGGTTTGGTGATGTAGTCATCGGCGCCGGCATCCAGCGCTTCGATCTTGTCGCGCTCGGCATCGCGCACGGAGACGACCACGATCGGAACGTCCCAGCCGGCACGCATGGCGCGGCAGGCTTCGAGGCCGCCCATGCCCGGCATATTCAGATCGAGAATGACGACATCCACGGTTTGCTGCCGCAGGATTTCCAGCGCGTCTTCGCCGCTCTGCGCATCGAGGATTCTGGCGCCCTGGGAGCCGAGACTGGCGCGCAGAACACGCCGGATCTGGGGCTCGTCGTCAATAAGCAATATAGTGCGGTTGAGGATCACTGGTTGTTTCCACCGGTTGTTCAGAATCTGAGGGCAAAGAAGCTGAGGGTAACAGAAAACGAAATGCGGGGCCACCGATCTCCTGGTCAAGCCAAAGAGTGCCGCCATGCACTTCGGCAATAGAACGAGCTATGGCCAGACCAAGGCCGGTACCCTCCACAGCAGTCCGATGCCCACTCCCACGATAAAATTTCTCGAAAATGCGCTCGCAATCGGCAGCCGGAATTCTCCCGCCTTCGTTCTGGATCGTAATAAACACGCGCTGGCTCGCGGAGGAGGCCTGAACCTGGATCGCCGCGCCGGCTTTGGAGTACTTCCAGGCATTGTCCAGCACCTGAATCAACATTTGCTCCAGAAGGAACCGGTCACCCTGAACCGCGGGCAGGTGGGCCGGAAGGTCGATCAGCAAGTTACGCCCGCTCAGGTAGCGGGCCATACGGCGGGTGACCTTGTCGATGAGTTCACGCACATCGCAGGTTTCATTCCGCGGATTCATGCGATACGCCTCGATTCGCGCAAGATCGAGCGATTCGCTGATCAGGGTCGTGAGCCGGTCGGCTTCTTCGTCGATAGCAATCACCAAATCTCGACCTTCCGGACTATCGACGTCGGACGATCGGCGCAGCATTGACGCGGCCGCCTTGATGCACGTCAATGGTGTCTTGAAATCGTGAGCGAGCGCATTGAGGACCGTGTTGCGCAATTCTTCACCGCGCTGGGCCGTTTCCATCCGGGCGCGATCTTCAGAAGCTGTGGCCCGGTCCAAAGCAAGATCCACGAGGCTGGCAAGAGCGTCGGTTACCTCGGCGGACGGCCCGATGCCGTACAAACTAAGGGTCACATCCTGGGGGCCGCTGCGTATGTGCAACCTGAGGGGGGAACCCGCCCTGGGCGCCTCCCCAAAGGCAAACTCCTGCTCGCCTATGCGAAGCATGACCGCCTCGGCTCCGAACAGTTCCACCACTCGGCGCACGACCAAACGCCCCGTTTCGGCGATGGTGTCGGTAGACAACATCGATGCGCTGAGTTGCTGGAGGCGAGTGGTTTCCTCCCTGCGGCGATCGGCTTCGTCCGCGCGCCTGCGGGCACGGATGGCAAGGTGACTGCCGGTAATGGCAGTAATCACAACGGCTGAAAAAGTGACAGCTCCATCCACGGTACGAATTGCGAAAGAATTCACGCTATCAATGTAGTAATAGTTAAACGCGAGGCAGCCGGTTCCCGCGGTAATCATCGCCAACCACCAGTCACCCCGGGTGGCGATTGCCAGAACGGCCAACAAGAGCGCCATGCCAGCCGTAGATCGACTGACCTGCAGCGAGACGATCAATGTCTGGATGCCCCACACAGCCACCGCTGTGAGGGCGATGATGCAGAATCTGGCGATATTGGACTTCGAGAACGGCACGCTTCGTTTCGATTCGCTTAATCCTTTATTGTCTCGAAAAACACGAGACACCGCCAGTAAGGAAGGGTAAAGAAAACACAAACGGCCCTTGGTGGACGCTACAATCCAGGAAATGCAAATCCGGGATCTGATTGCATCCGGAGCGCCATCGATTTCTTTCGAGTTTTTCCCGCCGAAATCGGACGATGCCGCCCGGCAGCTGGAACACACCATTGCGGACCTCGCCGGCCTCGGGCCGACTTTTGTTTCCGTCACCTGGGGCGCGGGCGGCTCAACGCGGGAGAAGACGATCGAGATTGTGACTCGCATCCGCCGGGACACGGGGATTGAAGCGGCAGCGCATTT
>Ga0206921_10176_pt1 | contig 18672 bp, 5 predicted proteins | sample Alteio_BWOrgHeat_66_FD_152930 | JGI IMG/M metagenome (GOLD analysis project Ga0206921, IMG submission 152930) | Enriched cells from forest soil in Barre Woods Harvard Forest LTER site, Petersham, Massachusetts, United States -... | ecosystem: Environmental > Terrestrial > Soil > Temperate forest >...
TCCCAAAAAGTACGCCCCAGTTCAGATTGGAGTCTGCAACTCGACTCCATGAAGCCGGAATTGCTAGTAATCGCGGATCAGAACGCCGCGGTGAATACGTTCCCGGGCCTTGTACACACCGCCCGTCAAGTCACGAAAGCTAGTTGCACCAGAAGCGATTGCGCTAACCCGCAAGGGAGGCAGATTGCGAAGGTATGACTAGTGATTGGGACTAAGTCGTAACAAGGTAGCCGTATCGGAAGGTGCGGCTGGATCACCTCCTTTCTATGGAGAACATGTTAAAGGAACCCTTTTGAGGGCGCGCTTTAACGTAACTCCGAAGTGGATACCCAAACAAGTTATGCGCTATTTAGTTTTGAGGGGCCAATCCGAATTGGTTCTTTCGTATTGAAGTTGAACTTTTGGGTGTATGTCGTGCCCTTCGCTAAACTGGATTGGGCCTATAGCTCAGTTGGTTAGAGCGCGCCCCTGATAAGGGCGAGGTGACTGGTTCGACTCCAGTTAGGCCCACCATATTTGGGGCCGGCTGAAGAGGGCGGGGATGTAGCTCAGTTGGGAGAGCACCTGCTTTGCAAGCAGGGGGTCACCGGTTCGATCCCGGTCATCTCCACCAATTTGGGTGACACGACGGTCAAAAGTTAAAGCTGCATGAATCTTTTAAGATTCGAAGGATTCATGGAGCTTTTCTGTCGCAAGATGGAAGCTTCTCCGGCCAAATTGGCCCGGCTCGCTCCCTTAGGGGACGAGGCTGTTCTTTGACAAACGATAGAAATACTACTATGTAAGCTGAACCGAGTGCATTTAGAAGATTCTTTTATGCGGTGGCGAAGAAGCATGTGATCAAGCTACTAAGAGCATACGGAGGATGCCTTGGCGTCAGATGGCGATGAAGGACGTGACAGCCTGCGAAAAGTTCCGTGGAGCCGGCAATAGGCATTGAAACGGAAATGTCCGAATCGGGAAACCGTATGGGGCAAACCCCCATAACTCCCGCCTGAATTCATAGGGCGGGGTGAGCCGACCTGGTGAAGTGAAACATCTCAGTAACCAGAGGAAAAGAAATCGAACAGATTCCCCAAGTAGCGGCGAGCGAAAGGGGAACAGCTCAAACCTTGTGCGTGTAAGCCTGTAGGCGTTGCGCATGGGGGGTTGTAGGGCTTGCTTGGCCGCGTTACAGAGCGGTCGTGGAGTTACAAAGGAGACGGATAGCCGAAGGGCCTGGGACGGTCCGACACAGAGGGTGAAATCCCCGTAGGCGAAATCTGCTCTCTCTCCATGCAAGTACCTGAGTACCACGAGACACGTGAAACCTTGTGGGAATCCGGGCAGACCACTGTCCAAAGCTAAATACAAGCTGACGACCGATAGTGAAACAGTACCGTGAGGGAAAGGTGAAAAGCACCCCGGAAGGGGAGTGAAATAGTACCTGAAACCGTATGCTTACAATCAGTGGAAGCACTATTTTAGGAGGTGGCTGGCCTACGGGTCAGTTGCGCCTATCAGTGTAACCGCGTGCCTTTTGCATAATGATCCGGAGAGTTATTGAATGAAGCAAGGTTAAACCCCGTTTGAGGGGTGGAGCCGTAGCGAAAGCGAGTCTTAAAAGGGCGTCCAGTTTCATTCATTAGACCCGAAGCGGGATGATCTAGCCATGACCAGGGTGAAGCCTTGTTAACACGAGGTGGAGGCCCGAACCAATGTATGTTGAAAAATGCTTGGATGAGTTGTGGATAGGGGTGAAAAGCCAATCGAATTCCGTGATAGCTGGTTCTCCTCGAAATATCTTTAGGGATAGCCTCGGGAAGTAGTTAGCGGTGGTAGAGCACTGATTGGGCTAGGGGCCTTAACAGGTTACCAAATCCTTTCAAACTCCGAATGCCGTTAACGTAATCCCGGGAGTCAGTCTGTCAGCGCTAAGGTTGACGGTCGAAAGGGAATCAACCCAGCCCATCAGCTAAGGTCCCCAAGTACATGCTAAGTGGTAAAGGATGTGGAGTCGCATAAACAACCAGGATGTTGGCTTAGAAGCAGCCATCATTTAAAGAGTGCGTAACAGCTCACTGTTCGAGCGATTCTGCGCCGACAATTTAACGGGGCTAAAGCATGTCACCGAAGCTGTGGATTTGCACCTTCTTCGGAGGGTGCATCTGGTAGAGGAGCGTTCTGTCGTAGGATGAAGGCTGACCGTAAGGACAGCTGGACCAAACAGAAGTGATCATTCCGGATTAAGTAGCGTAAATGCTTGTGAAAAACATGCACGCCGTAAATCTAAGGTTTCCTCGAGCAAGGGTAATCCGCTCAGGGTAAGTCGGTTCCTAAGTCGAGGCCGAAAGGCGTAGATAATGGATGTCAGGTTAAAATTCCTGAACCGCCGAAAGACGTTATCACCGATGGGGAGACGCAGAAAGATAGGAGAACCCGGCCGCTGGTCGAGCCGGGAGGGGTTTTGAGGTGGGCTCGTAGGTAAAATCCGCGGGCCATTAACACCAAGGGACTACTCGAGCCGCAAGGCGAAGTCTTTGACTCTACGCTGCCAAGAAAATCCTCTAGGGAGTCCTAGGCGACCGTACCGCAAACCGACTCAGGTAGATGAGGAGAGAATCCTAAGGCGCTCGAGTTATGTGTTGCCAAGGAACTCGGCCAATTACCCCCGTAACTTCGGGAAAAGGGGGGCCCCACTAGCGTGCAAGCGTGAAGGGGCCGCAGAGAAATGGCTCAGGCGACTGTTTAACAAAAACACAGCACTCTGCTAAGTCGAAAGACGATGTATAGGGTGTGACTCCTGCCCGGTGCTGGAAGGTTAAGGGGATGGGTTAGCGTAAGCGAAGCTCAGAACCGAAGCCCCAGTAAACGGCGGCCGTAACTATAACGGTCCTAAGGTAGCGAAATTCCTTGTCGGGTAAGTTCCGACCTGCACGAATGGAGTAACGATCTGGGCACTGTCTCGGCAACATGCTCGGCGAAATAGTAGTTCGAGTGAAGATGCTCGATACCCGTATCTAGACGAAAAGACCCCATGAAGCTTTACTGCAAGTTGACACTGAACTTTGATTTAACATGTGTAGCATAGGTGGGAGACTTTGATGCGGGGGCGCTAGCCTCCGCGGAGTCGTCAGTGAAATACCACTCTTGTTGCATTGAAGTTCTAACCTAGGGCCGTAATCCGGTTCAGGGACAATGTCTGCTGGACAGTTTGACTGGGGCGGTCGCCTCCCAAATTGTAACGGAGGCGCCCAAAGGTTCCCTCAGCGCGGTTGGAAATCGCGCTTACGAGTGTAAAGGCATATGGGAGCTTAACTGCGAGACAGACACGTCGAGCAGGTGCGAAAGCAGGGCTTAGTGATCCGGCGGTACCTCGTGGGAGGGCCGTCGCTCAACGGACAAAAGCTACTCTGGGGATAACAGGCTGATCTTGCCCAAGAGTTCATATCGACGGCAAGGTTTGGCACCTCGATGTCGGCTCATCACATCCTGGAGCTGAAGTAGGTTCCAAGGGTTAGGCTGTTCGCCTATTAAAGTGGTACGTGAGCTGGGTTCAGAACGTCGTGAGACAGTTCGGTCTCTATCTGGTACGGGCGTAGGACATTTGAGGGGAGCTTTCCCTAGTACGAGAGGACCGGGAAGGACGTATCTCTGGTACTCCTGTCATCCTGCCAAGGGTGGTTGCAGGGTAGCTATATACGGACGAGATAAACGCTGAACGCATATAAGCGTGAAACTTACCCCAAGATGAGATGTCCCGGGACGCAAGTCCCCTAAAGGCTCCACGTAGACTACGTGGTTGATAGGCTGGGTGTAGAAGAACCGTAAGGTTTTCAGCTGACCAGTACTAATCCGCCGTGAGGCTTGGTCATATGTTTCATTTCCATCGCATCTTCAAATCGCACTTCGAGTTCAAGAAAGTGGTATTTCTATTGTTGAATTAATATCCAATACTGTGATAAACAGTAACAGTAATTGAGATAGCTGTTTCCCGGTGATTTTAGCGGAGGGGAAACACCCGTTCCCATTCCGAACACGGAAGTTAAGCCCTCCAGCGCTGATGGTACTTCACATTTCTTGTGTGGGAGAGTAGGACGTCGCCGGGATTTTTTAAACGAACCCGACCCCTCGAAAGAGGGGCCGGGTTTTTTTATTTCAGGACCGAATAAGGCCAGTTGATAAATGTTTTAGATCGGTGTCGGCAGGATCCAAGAGAGCGGCTTTACGGAAGTTATCCAGAGCCTTGTCCTTTTGCCCGATCCGAAGATAAATCCCTGCGGCGGTCAAGTAGGATCCAATGGCTTTTGATCTATTCCCCAACAATGAATCGCCATCGCCGCGGGCGGACCACTCGTCACCTAACCATTGGTTTTCCTGGATCAAGGTTAAAGCTCGGTCATATAACTGATCCCAGTTGGAGAGATCCCCGCTTAGTTTCAAATAATTGGCCATATTGATATAGGGATGGGCGCAAAGTTCCTGTAATATCCCATTTATGGGATTTGGGCTTCTTTTCGTTGGTTTTAAGTACCGTTGCCAAAACTCATTCAGTGAGCTTGTGGTTCGTAAATTGTCCGTTTTGGAATCTGGAAAGGCGTGAATCGTCATTCCGGTTGGTTGAAAATAAAAAGGCATTTGAAGATCAAGAACGAGAGACTCAAATGGACCGTTGGAAAAGGCGCAATAAATGGGGATGTGATTTTGAATCAGCTCGGGAATCAAATTTCTTAAGGAACTGTTCCAATGAAGGTCTGGGTATTGATGTTTGACCAATTGTGACTCAAATCCCCTATCCAGCATTGAAGTCCAAAATAAATGTAAGTCGAGCCGTTTGCCCTCTACATCCGTCAAATAAGCCAAGGAAAAGAGATCGTAATCCGATTCCGCAAAATAGCAGGGATTTTTATCCATCGACCTTAAAAGCGCCATCCCGTACCCGCGATAAACGAATTCGTTGCTTTGGTCGTTGATCGTTAGGAATTTTCGTAGGCTTAAAAAGGGCAAGGTGATGACAACGAAGAGCGTGAGGGTCATTAGCAAGATCGGATGGCTTTTGGTCGGAGCGAGTGGAATCAATGAGATTAATGCGTTTGCGAGCCCATAACCTCCACAGAAGGCTAACGCCCAGTTGGCTCCAAGAAGATGATCGTTTAAGTGCCAGAATTCAATGGGAATGACCCGCAAGTAGAATACATTTGCCCAAAGGGTCACCATTAGGACCCCTAGCAAAAACAAAAGGGATTTTTTTCTTCCGTGAACCAGCATGAAATAAACGCCCATGGGTATAAAGAACACAAAAAAGCCGCTGAACTCATTAAATAAACTATTTGAAAGGTAATTGGTTTTCTCCAAAAGCGTTTGAAATTCGGTGGCTGGGGCCGAAATCATGGTTTCCACTTTGAAGTAGCTGATCCGCAGGACGGAATCAAGGAAACGGCCCGAGGTAAAGGGGGCTCCGAAATTTAAATGTGGATAAAGGTTTGAACGCAACGGAAGATATAAATAGCCGCTGAGAGCTAAAAGGGAAAAACAAACGATTTGGATCGAAGGTTTTATTTCGAATTTGAAATTTTTGTTCACGCTGGAAAATCGAAAATATAGGAACCCAACAAGTAACGCTGCGGGCAAAAGCAGCATTTGGGTGGGCCAATGGTTAAGAAGACCTATTGAGAAGAGAAAGGCGGGAAAAAAGAGTTTTTTTTCAGTAACTGGACTTGGATGTCCTTCGCTTGGGAGAAGGATAGTTTGAAGAACTAACAGCAATGCTAGGATAAGGACCATTTGAAAAATATAGACCCCCCCTTTTGCAGAAAGAGAAGCGCTCCAGTAACTTTTCGAGAAGGCGAAGGCAAAAGAGGTTATGAGACAGGCCGCTTGGAGCAAATAGGGTTTGCCGTGGTTGGACGCGCCTGATCGCTGAAGCAAGACCCACAAATTCCAGGCAAACAAACAAGCCCCTAAGGCTCCCAAAAACGCGGAGAAAAAGTTGAGAGCCATGGCCGGATTCCCGACCTTAAATACCAATAGGAATAGGTGTCCTAAGAGATCGTGCAGAGGGTAACTAGGAGAATGGGGTATTCCGAGAGTAACACAGGCGGTGATGGTTTCCGGTGAATCGTTCCTGAAAAGGGAAGGGTTGAGTGTTAAACTATAACCGCTGAAACTCCCCAGGAAAATCGTCGCCAGCAATAGGTTCGGGAGGACTGGAAGGTTTTTGGTACGGGTTTCCAATATTGGCCTTTTGAAATGGCGATTTCTGGAATTGTTTAGATTTTAGACTTTAAAGCTTCTCAGATGAAGAAGATAAGTCGGGCCGAAAGACTCTACAGGGATGCTTATGAAGAAGCCTAAACCTAAAAAGATCAGAAAGGTCTGGGTCTTGAAGCCGGTCACCCGTGTCAAAGCATCCCGGAAAAGGGAGCTTTTAGAGAGGGTAAAGGCCAATGACTCCAAGGAATACCTCCGGTGACCTTCGGGTTCCAAGAGCTGTTCCAAGTAACCTGACAAAATCCAGAAAAGAAGGCCTCTTTGCAGTTCAGCAAGAATGAAAAGCCCATGCTTTCGAATTGTTTTTTAGTTTAGAAGCTCGTATAGTTTAAGGTTAAACGCTGTAAATCAGCGATTTTTACCCCGAGGAGAACAACCAAAATGAAAGTTGTTAACGATTTTTCCTGGATGATCGGCGGACCCCAAGGAACGGGGATCGAATCTTCCGCCAACCTTTTCGCACAAGCTTGTGCCACGGCCGGTGTTTGGGTTTTTGGAAAAAGGGAATACCATTCCAACATCAAAGGCAAGCACAGTTACTTCCAAGTGAGGGTCGCCAATAATCCAGTTCATAGCCACATTGATGATGTTCATATCTTGGCTACATTTGAAGACTCCACCGCTCGCCTACATGCCCATGAAGTCGTCAAGGGCGGGGCCCTCATTTATGATCCCACCAAGATCATGTTGGACGATCTGAATTTAAAGTCTGGCGTCATTACCCTGCCCATCGATTTCAATATGGTCCTTCGCCACGTTGCCGAGATCACCGGGGAAGAGTATGGGAAATTGGCCATCATGAAAAATACGATCGCAGTGGCCGCTTCGATGGCCCTCCTTCGGATGGATATGTCGCATATGGAGGAGACGCTGTCGCGTTTGTATACCGGGAAGAAAGCTCGTTTGGTCGCTCCCAATATGGCCGCGGTCAAGAAATCCTATGAGGCGGTAGATGCTTTGCCGGACGAGATGCACGACCAATTCCCTTACCATTTGGAACCCATTAAAGGCATGACCAAGCGACTCTTGATCAATGGCGCGAGTGCGGCGGCCATGGGTAAACTGAAGGCGGGATGCCGTTATCAGACCTATTATCCCATCAGCCCGGCCACTGACGAGAGCAATTTCTTGGAAAGCCATCCTGAGTACGGCATCGAAGTCGTTCAATGTGAAGATGAAATCGCATCTATCGACATGGCCTTGGGCGCCGCTACGACAGGCGTCCGTGCTTCCACGGCCACCTCCGGCCCGGGCTTCTGCCTCATGCAGGAAGGGTTGGGCTGGGGAGGTATGAATGAAGTGCCCATCGTGTTGTTCGACTACCAACGCGGTGGCCCGTCCACGGGTTTGCCGACACGCCATGAACAAGGTGACCTGATGTTCGCAGCCTTCGGTGGTCACGGGGAATATCCCCGGTTGGTCATCGCGCCTTCCACCATTGAGGACCACTTTTTCACGGCTTTCGAGTCGTTCAATTACGCTGACAAGTTCCAGACGCCGGTCATCGTCTTGAATGATAAGTTACTGACGCACAGTCTTCAGACCATTAAGCCCTTCGATGAAAAGAACCTTATCATAGATCGAGGTCGCCTTGCGACCCAGCAAGAGCTGGAATCGGCTATGGCCGATGCGAAAGGCTTTCCGCGCTTCCGTCCAGACGCCAAGACGGTCATGTCTCCAAGGCCTTATCCCGGTCAAGAGGGAAGCCCTTATTGGATGACCGGTGACGAGCATGATGATTATGGGCACATTACCGAGAACCCCGAAACTCGTAAGAAGATGCACGAAAAGCGGATGTCCAAGTATCGTTTGATGCTCGAACAGATCCCTGAGGACAAGCAATTCAGCGTCCACGGCGACCCCAATGCCGATATCACACTGGTCTGTTGGGGATCCACTTACGGAGTTTTACTTGATGCGCTTCCGGTCTTAAAGGAAAAGGGCATCAAGGCCAACTTCCTCCATTACCGCATGCTCCATCCCTTCCCGATCTCCACCGAGAAGATCCTCAAGAAGGCCAAGAAGTTGATCATCGTGGAGAATAACTGGGGCACGCAGTTGGCGCAGTTGATCCGATTAGCGACGGGGATTTATATCTCTGCCAAGATCGTCAAGTACACAGGCCGGCCGATGTCCTATAACGAGATCCTCAGTGCTGTCGAAAAGCTCGCGAAAAAGGAAGTAACCCCGGAAACCGATCCGCTCACCGGGCAGTCCGTAGAAAAGGTGGTATTGACCTATGGCCTCTAAGCTCCAAACTCCATTAACGGTCGCTGCTTACAAAAGCGATGTCCATAACGACTGGTGCCCGGGTTGCGGGGATTTCGGTGTATTACAAGCCGTCCAACAGACCCTGGCCGAAATGGCCTTGCCACCCTGGGAAACCATGGTGTTCGCGGGAATCGGCTGCTCGGGGAAGGTCTTCAACTATATGGCCTGCCACGGGGTCCATACGCTCCACGGGCGTGTATTGCCTTTCGCCATCGGCGCTAAGCTGGCTAACCCCGACCTGGAAGTCGTCGCGGTGGGTGGGGACGGTGACGGTTACGGTATCGGTGCGGGTCATTTTGTCCACGCAGGACGCCGCAACGTCGATATGGCCTATGTCATCATGACCAACGAGGTTTACGGACTCACCAAAGGACAGGCTTCGCCTACCTTAGGACGCGGCCAACAAACCAAGTCGCTGCCTCTGCCCAATACCAATGATGCTATCCAGCCCTTAGCTTTGGCTTTAAGCGCTGGCTACACCTGGATCGGTAGGGCCTACGCCTTTGATGGTAAGCATCTGAAGGAAATGATCAAGAAGGCGGTCGAACACAAGGGAATGGCCTTGTTGGATGTGCTCCAACCTTGCCCGACTTTCAACGACCTACATACCACTGAGTGGTTCAACAAAAAAGTGAAAGGTCCAGGCGAGAACGTCACTTTGCCGAGGATTTTTAATTGCTCCGAGTTGGGGCATGACGGGGCCGTGAAAGACCCCACGAACGCCGATGAAGTGGCGGAAAAGCAGAAGAAAGCTTTCGAGCTGGCCCATTACCGCGGGGATCGCATCCCGGTAGGGGTTTTCTACGAGATCAAGTTGCCCACTTTCGTGGAACGTATGCAGGCCCAAGTGCCGATGCTTACGAAATACGCCCCGGCTCGTATGCCTTATGAAGATGCTAGCCATCTTCCAACGACCGACCTGTCGAAGGTCTACGAGGAATATCTTTTTTAAACTTTGGTTCTGAAAGCCCGGGTTCCTTTGGGGATCCGGGCTTTTTTGTTTGACGGTGGAATGAATTTCGATGATTCTCGGTCTTTGATCCAGGGACCCAGCCTAAGCTTTTTTGAAGGTGGAAAATAACAGTGGAACTCAATCTCCCCAAAGTCGCTGCTTTTTTGCCCTGCAATGGCATCCAACAGGATGTATTCTCCAAGAACTACGAATTACGCGGAGTCTTCCAGGGCTTTGGCCCCCCTGGCTATCCTTTGGCGGCGGAGTTCATGACCTTCAGCCGGCTTTTTTACGAAGGGAAGAGTGAGTTCCAGATCGATACGTCTCTTTTCAATGAGAAGGGGGAGAAGATATCCGATGCGATGCCGCGAAAATTGCAATTCGACAACGGGTTGGCCATTCATGATCTCATTACGGGCTGGCGGGTGGTCTTTCCTGGGCCTGGGACTTATGTTTTCAAGGTTTTTTGCAATAACTTGAATTTGAGTGAATATAGGATTTACTGCCGTTAAACCCTTTTTGGGGCTTTTTTGCAAGTTTGATTTGCCATGTTCATCCGTTATACTAAGCGCCGTTTTGAAAAAGATATGAGCCGCCTCATTTTGGTACTCCGTTCCCCGAAAAAGGATGAGATCCGGTGAAGACCAACAATCGTCTCCTGCCCCTGTTCCAACAGCTCCTACGCCAGCCGCTTTTTTATCTCTCCTTGGTGGTGTTTCTGGGTGGGGGATTTCGTTTTTATAACTCCGATTGGGACCTGAAACACTCCTTCCATCCGGACGAACGCAATATCCTGGGTCAAACCTCCGCCATCCAAGGTTCTGCCGGCTACAAAGTCCAATTCTTCGCTTATGGTCAATTGCCCGTCTACCTTTACCGGGCTACGGGGGAACTGGTCTCCCCGCCGCAATTCCTCTTTGACAAGCTCCAAGGCAACTTTTTCTTGGCGCGTGCCCTTTATGTCCTGCTGTTTCTAGCTGGGCTGGGCTGTTGCTGGCGTTTTTTTGATGCGGTGCGTCAATTCATTCGTTGGTTGAAAGCCACTAAAAGCACTCGACCTCCCGGTGCCTTGGTATCCCTTGACAGGGTTTTGGCATTGGGCCCGCTGGTCTTCATGGGTTTCCTCACGATCTCCCTGTTCGGGTCTTTTCAGGATTTCAACGCTTGTGTCCAGGCTGATTACTGGCTTTTCCTTGCACTGTTACTTTATGGAATCCTTTGGTTTTTCCCGATGGAGTCCTTCAAAGAGGCAGCTTTTGGGCTTTCTGCCAGTATGTTTTCGTTAACTCTTTTTCTTAAATTTTTTGACGTTTTCGCCATTTGGTTCACGAGTGTGGATGGAGAACACCTCACCCTGCAATTACCCTCTTTCTTGCGGATGCAATCCCAAGAAATCCCCATTGTTCCCCTGGTTTGTCTTCTGTTAGTAGGGGTATTGGCTTTTGGGAGTTCGGGAATCTTCTCGAAAATCTCCGGGATCAAATGGTCGGAGATACCTTGTTACGCGGCGTGTGGGACCACCTTTCTTTTAGGTGTCGTTCCTTTCTTCCTTCCCTTGCAGGTTCAGTGGCCCCGAGTCTTGGGCGTCTTGACCGTTACGCTTTTGGCTACGGCGGTCTTCGTTTGGTTTGCCTGGATGGCTTGGTCCGCTCGATATAAGCTCGTCTTGAATGGAATGCTCGCGTTCTTGTCCTTTGGCCTCTTGGCCTTCATCCTCCTAAAATTCGCGCCCGTCCTGCTTTCGGGCCCTAACCAATTACCCACGTTAGAAGCCGCTTTCGCTTTGACCCTGTTGGTAGTTGTTGGCGGAGCTTGGCTGGCTTGGGTATCCAGCTGGGGACGTGTCATTCTAGCCTTGTTGGCCTCCTGGACCTTCTTCGCTTCCGCGACCCACGGGGGACAACAATACGTTGGCTACGGCGAGTGCATGATCATCGGCCGCTGGTGGGCCGCGCTTTTCTCCACAATCACCATTTTGGCGGTTTATTTCTTCGTGAAGAACGCTTACCAAAAGACAGGGATGGCCCTTCTGGCCGCCGCCGCTTTCGCCTTTGCGGTGGTCAGCATCGAACAGGCCCACTATTGCATCACCGAATCCTTTATCACCCTGATGTGCGTGGTGACCGCCATTACGGCTTATGGAATCGTGCGGGAGAAGGGAAGCTGGCGGAGCTATCTTCTGGCCGGAGCGGCGTTCGGTTTGTCCATGGCCGCGAAAACCAGCTCCCTTTTTTACGTGATCATCATTCTGGTAGGTCAGATTTCTCTCCTCTCCCAAAAGTCGGCGAAGGACTGGGAAAAAGAAGATAAGAAGCACACCGAAAAAGAATGGCTTTATTCGGCATTAACCACTCTTTTCCTGTTGGGTATCTTGGGGGCTTTCCAGGTGGTGGGAAATAAAACCCAAGGTGTGCTTCAAGACCTTTTCTTTTGGGTACACGCGCCTGGGGAAACCCTTTTTGTTGGATTCCTCGCGGTGGTCCTTGGATTGGTTGTTTTGGCCGTTGGCGCGGGGGTGGGTATCAAGATATTCCAATCCCGCATGGAGGACTGGGCTAAATATGTTTTGATAGGGGTCCTTGCGATCTTTCTCTTCGGCCTAGTGGGTTATGGCAATCGCCAAGCCTTTGCCGGCCTTTTTTCTCACGACCAACCCCTGGCCACCAATCTGTGGCTTTGCTTAATGTTTGTGCTTTCGGGAATCGGCGTGGTCTTTGCCGGATGGGGTGGGACCGAGTTCAAGGTCTTGCGCGCCCAAATGCCCTATTGGATCAGGCTGTCCGCCACCGGGGGAATAGGCATCCTGCTTTTTTGCCTCTTGTCACCCTGGTCCTTGCTGGATTATTCGGGGTTCATGTCCTCCCAAAATTATGAATGGCATGTGGTTTCCATCGCTGACGCCTGTTATGTGTTGCAGTTCAAAGACAGCCTTCGTTATCTTTACCAGCTTCAAAATCTGATGAGCGTAGAGCTTTGGTGGCCCCTGGGTGTGACGGTGGTCTTAGGGATGGTCTGGGTGTTAGGACGCTTTTTCGTCCAATTAGCCCGACCTGCCAAGACCGGGACCTTGTTGCCCGCGCCGTTCTTCAAGGGGTGGGGTTTTAAGTTCTCGCTGGCCGACCTTCTTCTAGTTGGCTGGTTCATCGCTTACTTTGGTTTCATCGGGGCTTGGAACACCAAATTCATCCGTTACATGGTTCCTTTGATCCCTGCTTTCTGTATTTTCGGGGCTCGGTTCCTCATGGATGCCCTGGAGTGGGCCAAGGGGCGATTCTCCCATCAACGCTTCCTGAAACCCGTGGTTTTGGCCCTGGTCTTGGGGCCCAGTCTTTTTTATTCGATGGCTTACATGCATATCTATCGGGTTCCCCATACTTGGATCGAGTCGTCGGTCTGGATCTTCAAGCATATTCCCCAAAACTCCATCGTCATGACCGAAGCCTGGGACGATGGCTTGCCCACGGGTGTGGACCATCAGATGGACTCGCGGGTAGAAGGGACCATGGGTCCGCAGAATTACCAGCATAAGGACATCACACCTTATGAAATGCATGGTTTTCCCACGGACGACAGCCCAATCAAGCGGAACTATTACGCCAACCTGATCCCCACAGGGGAGTACATCAGTCTGGCCTCGAAAAAGTTGTGGTACACCCTGACGGATTCCACCCCTGAGTTTAGGCCGAACGGCTTCAATGCTTATCCCATCACTTCCCGTTATTATCGGTGTCTTTGGTCTGGTCTCTTGGGCTACAAGATGATCGCCGAATTCCACAGTTTTCCCACCCTTTTCGGCTGGGAACATCCCGACGACATGGCGGAAGAATCGTTCTCGGTATACGACCATCCCCGAGTCTATCTATTCAAGAAAGTTGAAACGGTCACCCCTGAGCGGATATTGAAACTTTTGGATTCGGATGATTACGTTAAGGGTATAGATCGCGACCGGATGAGGACCATTACTCCTGACAATGTGGACGCCTTCATTGCTGAGCGCCACAAGTATTTAGAAGATCATGGACTTCTGAAACGGTTGGATGAAGAGGCTCCCGTCACGGTGGCTTCAACCGCTCCGGTTCTTCCGCCTGGTACGACACCACCGAGCCCTTCTTCCAAGCCAGCGATGGTTGTTCCCCCGTTGAATCATCGAAAGGGCCACCCGGTCCCTACGGTAGTCGAAACTCCGGTGCCAACCCCCGAATTGAAAGTTGAGGCGCCGATCACGGTGCCCAAGTTACCGAGCATCAAGACCTTGGCGGTCCTTAAGTCCTACGCTGACCATCCGGTCATAGAGACCGACATTTCTCATCCGGTGGCAAAGCCGGAGGAGTCATTTTTTTATCAAATAAGGGCTTGGTTGAGCTGGGTTATCTTTTTGATCCTCTTAGGATGGTTGGCTTTGCCCTTGGCTTTAAGGGTGTTTGCCCCTTTTCCCTCGGGAGCCTATTCCTTGAGCAAGATATTGGGGTTCTTTGTTTTCGCTTGGATCGTTTGGTTTTGGGGCAACCTTCCATTTGGAAGGTTTACAATTGGAACTTGCTGGGTTTGGTTCTTCTTATTGGCAGCACTATCAACTTGGGTGGCTTGGCGTGATCAGAAATCCCTGAAGTCCCTTTGGGCCAAGTGGGGAAGGGTTTGGTTGATCCAAGAAGGGGCGTTCCTCGTTGCCTTCGCGGCTTTCACCCTGGTGAAGATCTTCATGCCCCATATTCATGACCCAGTGGGGGAAGGGTACAACGGAGGCGGGGAAGCAGGAATGGATTATGGTTTCTTGGCTTCAGTGGTCAGAGGCGAAAGCTTTCCGCCCCAAAACATGTGGATGGCTGGTCTGCCCATTGGCTATTCCTTCTATTACGGACATCTGATGATGGGGATCTTGACTAAGACCCTGGGACTGGTGCCTGCGGTCACCTATAACCTGGGCTTGATCACCCTTTTTGCGACCATTTTCTCGGGTTCCTTTGGGTTGGCTTTTGCCTTGTCGGGTAGGCTTTCGAGCGGTTGGATCGCAGGGGCCCTTTGTGCAGTTGCGGGTAATCCTGATGGGATCAAGCAAATCCTGGATGCCATCCACCAATGTTTCCAATCGAGGAATTTGGGTCCCCTCTTCAGTCACACCTACGATTTTTGGGGTCCGACACGCGTCATTCCAAATTCCATCAATGAGTTTCCTTATTTTAGTGTTCTTTACGGGGATATGCACGCCCATACACTTGCCCAGCCCTTCGCCATTCTTTTGATTGCCATCATCGCATCCATCTACATGGCTACGGCCCCGAGAGTTTTTAATTTTAAGAAAGACGGATTTTCCTTTTTTGCAGCTGGGTTGTTGTTGGGTGGGATAGCCTTCTTAAACACATGGGAAGTTCCGCCGTGGGTAATCCTTTTGGGAATTGCTTTGGCTGTCCGGGCCTTGGCGGGATTGAACCTGAAAGTATTACAAAAGGGGCTCGGACTTTCTTTTGGTGTGATCGTTCTTTTCCTGACTCTCTTGGGTTGGTGGGCCGTGATAAGGCCTGGAGGGAATACCCATGGCCTGGGCGGGACAACCCCTGGGCTGATTATATTCGGCGGGTTGGGGTTCATAACAGCCGCAGTCTGGCTCTTCAAGCAAAAGCCGACTGTAGGATTCGCCCTCCAACTGATCAAGATTGCCGTGGGCCTCGTTGTCATCCTGGCAGTGGCCGGAATTCTTTGGTCACCTTTCTTGGCCCACTTCATGCCCCAGCAAAATACAGTTCTTTGGGTCTTGCCTTCGATTCGGACGGCGGTGAAGGACTACTTCGGCATCCATGGCTTTTTCCTAGGGGTCCTGTTGTTGAGCTTCCTGCCGGTCTTTTCGCCACAGATCTGGAAGTGGATTGAAAAACCCAAAAAAGAAAAAGGCGGCCTGGATGCCTTCTTGAACAAGGTGGTCACGGTATTCGAAGGCGTCGTTTTGCCCAAGGGCCCAGTCCAAGGGATGATGGCCTTGGGATTGGCTTCCTTGTTTGTCCTCTGGGGCGCTTCCTGGGCCCATTGGGCGGAAACTCCCGATGCCCTGTTCGGTACTCTCGGCTCCGTCCTGCATTGGGATGCCTTGAGCCATCTTTCAACTTCACGAGTGTTTGCCACCCTAGCGGCTGGCCTTTTCCTGGCGGCTGTCTATTTCAAGGATAACTGGATCTTGTGGGCTGTTGAAGGCGTGCTGGCGCTTTCCTGGGTAGGGACTATTTCCCTGCGTGGAATCCATTTTTACCAAGACGCTCCTTTGTCCTTGGACCTGGGGTTCTTTTCCATCCTTTGGCTCTTTGGTTTTTTTCAATTAGGGTTGGCAGTCAAAAGTCAAAAGGACCGAGCATTGTCCTTTGCTTACTTGCTGGCCTCCTTCTTTTTTCTTGTCACTGCGACGGTAGAGATATTCGTGATGAGCGAATATTTTGGGTTTGGCGAGGGGATGCGAAATAACTCACTTTTTAAATACTATATTGTCGCTTGGGAAGTAGCTTCCATCGCCACCGGTGTTTTCCTGCCCAAAGTCCTGGAATTCGGTTGGACCAGTCTCCGAAAGATCAAAAGGGAGGCGCCGATGCCTCGTTTGGTCTTGGCTGGAGTATCGGGGTTGTTCCTCTTCGTTCTCGTAAAGGCTTTTTTGGATAACTTTTTCCCCTATCTTCCCGTGATGGCGATCTCGGTCCTGGATGTCGCTTTCTTGATCTTCCTCCTGGTTTGGGGTGGGATTTCGAATTGGTTGAAGGGAGATATCGAAAAGATATCTATCCTCGCAGTTGGAGCGGTCTTGATTGTCTTTTCGTTTTTTCCCCTTTTACCCCAGGCGGGTTATGGTACGGCCTTGTTCGTGCTGGAAGGTTGGGGGGATGCTCTTGGTAGGACCGTTCTTTTCCCACTGGTGCTGACAACCGCCATTCTGGTTGCCACTTATTTCCTATTGGAAGGTCGCAAGGATCGTGGACGGCTCATGGTTTTTGGCGGGTGGGGCAGCTTGGCGGGAGTGCTTCTGGTGGCCATATGCGTGTATCCAGTGTTTGCTACCTATCGTAAATGTCACGGTTTTTTACCTTCCCTTCGGCAACAATGGACCGGCTACAAGGAAAGCCCGACCTTGAACGGGCTTGAGTATATTCATTTAACGAACCCCGAGGATGACGCCGCCATCCGCTTTTTGAACGACCATATCCCTGATCAACCCTGTTTGGTTGAGTTCGTGGGCGAGGGATACAATTCGTGGGGCTCGCGCTTTTCGATCTTTACGGGCATTCCCGCTCTTATGGGTTGGGATGGACATGTGGGGGAATGGGTGGGGAAGTGGCTGGGCGATGACATCCGTAAGAGGTTTGATGCCACCGAAACGGTCTTTCAAAATAATGACCCGCTCTATGTTAAAAAAGTCTTGGATGCTTATGGTGTCCGGCTTGTAATGGTGGGAAGTCTGGAGCGGCGTGGAGTGCCGGGGCGAAAGGGTGGCTATCCACCTGAGGGGTTGGCGAAGTTCTCTACTTTCCTTCCGTTGATCTATAAAAACCCGGGAGTTGAGATCTATTACAACCCTCCCGCGGAGAACAAACTGTAAATTTGGGATGAGCAGTCAAAATTAAATTTCTCTATGAGGAGCAAAGATGGGTTCGGTTTTTACCTGGTGGTTCACCGTATTGATCCTGGGATGGGCTGTTTTTCCGATTGGCTTCATCCTCTTCAGGCAATTGCCCGATAAGGGATATTTTTTCAGCAAGGTTCTAGGCCTTTTACTATTGGGTTACCTGAGCTGGCTCCTGGGTTACGTGGCTTTCAACGGGGCCATTATCTTTTTTTCCTTTGCGATCCTCGTGGCCCTTTCGGGAGCGCTCTTGTGGAGTTGGACCGGGAAGGTCTTTTTTGAATCCATCCAAAAAAAGGTCCTCTCATTCATCGTGACCGAAGGGCTTTTTTTGCTCATCCTTCTCATTGCCGGAGCCTACAAGATGAGGGTCCACGACATTGTTGGGACCGAGAAACCGATGGACTTCGCCTTCATCAACGGCATTCTGACCTCTCCGTCCATGCCACCCCATGATCCCTGGCTTTCAGGTGGGACCATTTCTTATTACTATTTCGGTTATTTCATTGTGGCCGTCCTTTGCAAGATCACACAGGTCACTCCGGGAGAAGCCTTCAATCTGGACATTGCCCTGACCTGGGCCCTAGCGGCGATGTGTACTTTCTCCTTGGCCCATGCCTTAACCGGGAGGTTCCGTTATTCCTTCCTGTCCATGGGTGCCCTCGCCTTTTTTGGGAATATGGACTATTGGCATCGTGCTTTCCAAAGTTTCGCCATTGGCAATCTGCGGCACCCCTATTACAACGATCCAGTGGGCCCCGACGCCGTGACTGGGATCACCGGATCTCTTAGCTTTCTTTTCTCACCGCTGCAACATGGGTGGGATTACTTCCAAGCTTCCCGGATCATGGTCGTGGGGAACGCGAATGACAAGATGATCAATGAATTCCCGTCCTTTAGTTTTTTCCTTTCCGATCTTCATCCCCATGTGATGGCCATTCCTTTTGTGCTCTTGGCCCTTGCCCTTTGTTACTGCCTATTGAAGGCCCCATTGCCGGGGCTCAATGTTTTTGGCGGTAGGCGAATGTGGCAGATCCTCCAATGGGTGATTTTTGCTTTGGCCTTCGGGGGACTTTCCTTCATGAATAGCTGGGATTTTCCGACGTTCACTTTCCTACTGGGTCTCTGTCTTTTCCTCCAACAATGGTGGAACAACGAGAGGGACTTCGGTGTTTGGTTCAAATCAGTGGCCCTCGTGGGGTTACCCATAGTGGTCGGGGCTTTTCTGCTTTACGTACCTTTTTACATCAGGTTCCAGTCCCAGGCCCAAGGCTTGGGGATCGCTGGCAGCCGGACTTCGCTTTATTATCTTTGGGTCATCTTCGGCCTTTTCTTTGCGGTCCTGATACCCGCTTTGTTAGGGAGAAGTTATCCCTTGAAAGGCGAAAAGACTTCCAAGGGAAAAAACAAGAAAACCGATGGCCTGACCTGTGTTGTCTGTGGGGAAGAGGGGTCCGGGAAGAAATTTTGCGGTTTTTGCGGTGGAGAGTTGGGGCTTTTGAACGAAGAGGTAGTGGCCCTACCGGATGATTCTCTCCGTCAATTCTTGGTGAAAACGCTCAATTGGACAGGGGCGGGTGCCTCGATAGATTGGTTGAAATTGGGT
>Ga0206921_10179_pt1 | contig 18520 bp, 15 predicted proteins | sample Alteio_BWOrgHeat_66_FD_152930 | JGI IMG/M metagenome (GOLD analysis project Ga0206921, IMG submission 152930) | Enriched cells from forest soil in Barre Woods Harvard Forest LTER site, Petersham, Massachusetts, United States -... | ecosystem: Environmental > Terrestrial > Soil > Temperate forest >...
GCTCTCGCGATCGCAAAGCAGTACGTTCTTGGGCCCTTGTATACGCCGCCTTCGCTGTTCAATGAGACGCCGGATGGCAAGAAAGGATCGCTGACTATTCCGGGAGTGTGGGGATCGGGTAACTGGAATACAGGCGCGTTCGATCCGGAGACCGGAATGTACTATGCGGTGTCGCGCACCGTGGCGGACGTTTACGCGTTGACTAAGCAGGAAGATCCGAAGGCGACGATCGACTACACGATTATCGATTTCAGTCCTGAGCCGCCGAACCCGCAGCAGCGGCGCTTTACGACTGGGATTCCGCAGGAGCCTCCGCCGGGGCCGGGGCCGCGCCCGGGTTTGCCGAAGCCGCCCGTGCTGCCTTCGGGCCTGCCAATCTTCAAGCCTCCGTATGGGCGAATTACGGCGCTGGATCTGAACAAGGGGGATTTGGCATGGCAGGCGCCGAATGGGGATGATGGACTGCGCAATAATCCATCGATTAAAGATCTGAATGTGGCGCCGCTGGGGAGTAATGGACGCCCGGCGCCGCTGGTAACGAAGTCGTTGTTGTTTCTGGGCGATTCGAGCGACGCCGTAAGTGGACGCGCAGGCACTCACGGGCCGGTGAAATTCCGCGCCTACGACAAAGCGACCGGGCAGGTGGTGTGGGAGCGCGAATTGCCGGCAGGCACGACCGGCGCGCCGATGACGTATCTTTCCGGCGGTAAGCAGTATATTGTGGTGCCGATAGGCGGGCAGGATTATGGGTCGGGGTGGATCGCGTTCAGGCTAAGGAATTGAGATGTGGAGACCTGTTGCGATTGCCGTGGCGGCTTACGGCATTACGCTGTTCGGGCAGCAATCGTCACCTCCGGCATTGTTTACCGCGGCCCAGGCGAAGGCGTCTACGGCGTTATATCAGGAAGAGTGCGGGGGCTGCCATTCCATGGATCTGACCGGCGGCACCGGGCCAGCCCTGTCAGGCGATGGGTTCTGGGCATCGTGGAATAAGAAGACAGCGCGGAATTTGTACAGCCGGATTTTGACCTCGATGCCACAGCAGAATCCGGGAAGTCTAACCGAGAAGGAAACGCTGTATTTGATGGTTTATATTTTGCAGGGAAATGGGTATCCGGCGGGGGAGACTCCGCTGACGAGCCCGAGTCAACTGGATAAGGTTGTGCTGGAACGGCTGTGGTAAACCGCGGCGCTGATAATAGGAATTCGTGCGCTATTTTATCAGCCGCCGTGAGCCACCAGGGGGCCGGGTTCTTTTCGTTGAGAGCGGGTCTCGTTCTCTTGCAGAAGTCATGCTTGGGCATATGGCGGAGTGGGATGTCGACTGCCCGCTTGACCTCGTAACCTGTTACGCCGGGCTGCCGGCCGGATTTGACCCTGCCACAGAGGTGTTTCGGGTTTTCGATTACCCTGGCAAGGATGGCCGACAGCGGCTGCTGCAGATCCTGAAGAAGCGCGATTACGCATACATCGGCGTCATTTGCTCCACCGAGCCCATCATGCTTTGGTGGAAGTGGTTTCTGGCGCTGCGGCTTCCGGCGAAGTTATTCATCGTTAATGAAAACGGCGATTACTTCTGGTTCCATCGCGATAATTTCAACAGCGTCCGGGAGTTTGCTCTGGAACGCTCGGGGCTTACCGGGGCCGGCGCCCTGCGCACGCTGGGGCGATTGCTCGCGTTTCCGTTCACCCTGTTCTATCTGCTAATGTATGCTTTCACCGTTCACGCACGGCGGCGGCTGCGCCTGGCGCTCAGCGGGAACTCACAGGGATCAAAATCATGAAAATCATTCAGGTATCGAAGACTGGCGGCCCGGAAGAACTGAAGCTCGTTGATGCTCCTGTTCCCTCCCCCGGACCCGGGCAGGCGCTGGTGAAAGTCGCCGCATCCGGCGTGAATTTTATCGACGTGTATTTTCGGATCGGCTTGTACAAAGCCGACCTGCCGTTTACGCCCGGCAACGAAGCGTCAGGAACGGTGGAGGCTGTTGGCGACGGCGTGACCGACCTCAAACCGGGCGACTTTGTTGCCTACGCGATGCACCGCGGTTCTTATGCCGAATACACGGTTGTGCCGGCGGCGCAACTGGTCAAGCTGCCAGAAAACATCGACTTCAATATTGCGGCGGGCGCGATGTTACAGGGGATGACCGCGCATTACCTGACGCATTCCAGCTATCCTCTGAAAAAAGGCGACAAGTGCCTGGTGCATGCTTCGGCTGGCGGCGCCGGCCGTTTGGTGGTTCAGATGGCGAAGATGCTGGGCGCGACCGTCTACGGGACCGCCGGCACCGAAGAAAAAGCCGCCATCGCGAAATCCGCTGGCGCTGACGAAGTCATCGTCTACACCAAAGACGACTTCGTAGCTGGGGTGAAAAAGTTTACCGATGGCAAAGGCGTGGATGTGGTCTACGATTCGGTCGGCCAAAGCACGTTTCTAAAGGGGCTGGATGTCATTCGGCCGCGGGGCATGATGGTTTTGTTCGGCCAATCGAGTGGCGCGGTGGCGCCGTTTGACCCCGGGATTCTGAATGGCAAGGGGTCGCTGTTCCTCACCCGGCCGAGTCTTGCGCATCACTGCCTCACGCGAGAGGAACTGTTGTGGCGGGCCAACGATGTGCTGGGCTGGATTGCCTCCGGAAAACTGCACTTGCGGATCGACAAAACATATCCGCTTGGCGAGGCTGGACAGGCGCATCGGGATCTGGAAGGGCGCGGCACGGCTGGTAAGCTGCTGCTGATTCCCTGATGGCCGAGAGAGAAGAAGCCCGCCGCAAGCGGGCCGGCGCATTGTTGAGCGAGCATAAACTGGATGCGCTGCTGGTTACCAATCTTCACAACGTCCGCTATTTGAGCGGCTTTACCGGCAGCAATGCGCAGATTCTGTTATTGCGGGATGGCTCGGCGCGTCTGCTGACGGACCCTCGTTACGACGCGCAGTCACGGCAGGAAACGAACTGCCCTATCGAGATCGTCAAGGGGCCGTTATTTAAAGCGGCGGCGAAGGCGATTGGGCGGGTGAAGGTGCGGCGGGTTGGTTTTGAGGCTGCCAGTACGCCGTGGGCAACGTGGAAGGCCCTCGACAATGCCCTGCCCGCCCGAGCCGACCTGCGGGCCTCCGACGGATTGGTCGAAGGACTTCGTCAGATCAAGGATGCCACGGAAATTGAGCTGATTCGGTCTTCCTGTGCGCTGAACTCACAAGCGCTGGAAAAAGCTCTGATGTGCTTCCGGCCGAGCATGCTGGAAACGGAACTGGCTGCTGAAATCGACTACGCAAGCCGCCGTGCCGGCGCCAGCGGGCCGGCGTTCGACACGATTGTTGCCAGCGGCGCCCATGCCGCCCTTCCGCATGCGCAACCGCGCGCGAAAGCCATCCAGAAAGGCATTTTGCTGATCGATATGGGAGCGTTCCGGTCAGGGTACGCGAGCGACATGACACGAACGGTTCACTCCGGCCCGGCGGGGGTGAGATTCAGACGGATGTACCGGGCCGTGCTGGAGGCGCAACTGGCCGCCGTTGACGCGGTGCGCGACGGCGCGACGACGAAATCGGTGGATCGGGCAGCTCGCAGAGTGCTTCATGCCTATGATCTGGATGAGCATTTTACGCATTCGACTGGGCATGGGCTGGGCCTTGAGATTCACGAAAGACCCCGTATCGGCAAGACCGATAAAACGCGGTTGGCGGCAGGCATGGCGATCACGATTGAGCCCGGCATTTATCTCGAAGGCTGGGGCGGAATCAGGATTGAAGACACTGTGGTGGTAACAAGGAACGGCTGTGAAATCCTCACACCCACCAGCAAGGAATTACGCGAATTTTAGGCTTTTAGCAATTGTTTTCGCTGATAATGCTGGTAACAACGTTCGTTTCCACTTTCATAACCCAGTTTTACTTGTCATACTGCGTTTGATGATTACGCTGGACGGCAAGTCCCTTTCTATTGACGATGTGGCGCGAATGGCGCGTCATCGCGAAACCATAGCTCTTGAGTCCGCTGCTATCGAGCGCATTGACCACTGCCGTGCGTTGCTGGAACGCAAGATCGCTGCCGGCGAAATCATGTACGGCGTCAATACGGGGATCGGCGAACTGGCGACGGTGAAGCTGACACGCGAGCAGGCCGCGGAATTTCAGCGGTATCTGTTGTATTCGCATGCCGCAGGCTGCGGCGAGGCGTGCGATGAGGAAGACATCCGCGCGGGCATTTTGTCTCGCCTGAATACGCACTGCTGGGGGCACTCGGGGATCCGTTATGAAATCGTGCGCACCTACGTGGACATGATGAATAAGGGCGTGACGCCGGTAGTTTTCAAGAAGGGCTCAGTTGGAGCCTGCGGCGATTTGTCTCCCATGGCCCAGGCTGCGATCACGCTCATGGGCGAGGGCGAGGTCTTCTTCCAGAACAAGCGTCTGCCGGCAAAAGAAGGCATGGCTGCGGCCGGAATCCCTGTTGTTGAATTCAGGGAACGGGATGGGCTCGCCGCCATCAACGGGTCCGATCTCATCACTGGAATGGGATGCCTCCAGATTTACGATGCCGAACGCTGGATCAAGACCCAGGACGTCGCGCTGGCAATGACGCTCGAGTCGCTGAACAGCAACATGAACGCTTACGACGACCGGCTGCATCAATTGCGCGGCTATCCCGGAGCGATCGAGACTGCCGCGAACATCCGCAGGATCACGGCAGGTTCGAAACTGCTGGATCAACCGGGGAAGAAAGTGCAGGATGCCTATTCGCTGCGATCGTGCCCGCAGGTTGTGGGTGGCGCGCGCGATTCGGGTAAATTCTCGCGCAACATGCTGGAGATTGAGCTGAATCACGTTGCCGATAATCCGAATTTCTTTCCGGATGAGGATCTGGTGGTCAGCGGCGCGAACTTCCAGGGAACGCCGATGGCGTTCGCTCTGGAGGCGCTGGGGACCGCTATGACGACGGTTGGGGCGTTGTCCGAAAGACGGGTGAATCGGCTGGTGAATCCGAATCTTTCCGAAGGACTGCCGCCGTTTCTGACCAAGGGCGCCGGGATGTTCAGCGGGTTGATGGTTTCGCAGTACACCGCGTGTTCTCTGGTGGCGGAGAACCGGGTGCTGTGTCACCCGGCCTGCACGGGGTCGATTCCGGCCGCGGCGGATCAGGAGGATTTTGTCTCGATGGGGATGACGACAGCTATCAAAACGAAGCAGATCATCGAGAATTCATGGCACATTCTTGCCATTGAGCTGATGTGCGCGGCGCAGGCGCTCGATTTTCGGGCGCCGGTGAAACCGGCTGCGGCAACGCAGGCTGCGCTGGGAGTGATTCGCAAGTATGTCGCGCATATGGACAAGGACCGGCCGATGTATGACGACATCAATACGCTGGGGCGGGTTGCGAAGTCAGGGGAAATTCTGGACGCAGTTGAGGCTGTTTGCGACAAGTTGAATTGAAACCGGCCTCCGCCAGGCGCGATAGGCTGGAAGAGTGCCCAAACCTGAAGTAATGAGTCCGGCCGGCTACTGGCCGCAGCTTCGCGCCGCGGTTGAAGCCGGCGCGGATGCGGTGTATTTCGGCCTTAGGCACTTTTCGGCGCGCGCCAAGGTTGGTTTCGGTCTGGAAGAGTTGCCCGAAGTCACCCGCACCCTGCGAATGCGGGGCGTGCGGGGCTATCTCACCTTCAATACTTTGGTTTTTGAACATGAACTGGCGCAGGCGGCGCGCACCATTGCGGCAGCGGCCGAGGCCGGCGTGGATGCGCTGATTATTCAGGACCCAGCGATCATGCGGCTGGCGCGCCGAATTGCGCCCGGTCTGGAATTACACGCCAGTACGCAAATGAGTATTGCCGATGCGGAAGGCGTGCGGTTTGCTCAGGAGCTTGGGGCCGATCGCGTTACGCTGGCGCGCGAGTTATCTGTGGCTGAAATTGATGCAATCTATCGCACAACAGGATGCGACCTCGAAGTTTTTGTGCACGGCGCGCTTTGCGTTGCATATTCCGGGCAGTGCTATTCGTCTGAGGCGTGGGGCGGGCGAAGCGCGAACCGTGGGCAATGCGCGCAGGCATGCCGGCTGCCATACGAAATGATCGTCGACGGTGAAGTTGAGCCATTGGCCGATGCACGTTATTTGCTTTCACCCGGGGATCTCTACGCGCTGCATCAGGTGCCGGAACTGGCAGCAGCCGGCGTCGGCGCCCTTAAGATCGAAGGGCGCTACAAAGACGCCGAGTACGTGGCTCTCACGACGCGGGCTTATCGCGAGGCGGTGGATGCTGTTCTCGCCGGGCAGGCGGTCGCGATTTCCAAAGAAAATGAGCTGGCGCTGGAACAGGTTTACTCCCGCGGGCTGGGGCCGTACTTTGTCAGCGGGACGAACCACCAGGCGGTTGTGGGCGGACGCGCGCCGCGGCATCGGGGAGTCCTGATGGGGCGGGTTACCGGTGTTGACGGCACCGGCGTCCGGATCAAGCCGGCTGAAGCCCATGCGATTTCACCGTTGAAACCGGGAGCTGGCCTGGTTTTCGATGCCGCGGACTGGCGCAGTCCCGAGGAGCCCGAAGAAGGTGGCCGGGTCTATACGGTGGCCACCGGACGTCGCGGTGAATTGATTCTGGGATTTGCCAATGGCGCGGTGCGATTCGATCGGATTCGGGCGGGAGATTTGGTTTGGCGGTCGGACGATCCCGGCCTGTTGCAAGTCACGCGACCGTTCACCGAGGCCGCAACGCCCGTTGCACGCCGCAAGGTGGATGTGCACGTAGTGGCGCGAGTTGGGGCGGCTTTGCGCGCTATCTGGAAGTGCGCAGGACGAACCGTTGAAACGGAGTCCGCATATCTGGAGGCGTCGAGAGGACGGCACCTCGACTTCGATGCTCTGCGGTCGCAGTTGGAACGGCTCGGCGGCACGCCCTATCAATTGGGCGAGTTGACGATCGACATGCTCGGCGATCCTTTCGTGCCTGCATCGATGCTCAATCAGATGCGGCGGGATGCGGTGGCTCAGTTACAAGCGCTGGAAAGCGAGGCGCCAGTTGTCGAGATTCTCGATCCCGAAGCCGCGCTGGCATTCCTGACGCCCGCGCGTGAGATTGCAGAACACAAATCGCCACAGCTGCATTTGCTGGTTCGAGCGTCTCACCAACTGGATGCAGCCCTGACGCTCAGTCCGGCTTCGATCACGCTCGATTATCTCGATCTTTACGGGCTGCGGCCTTCGGTGGATCGGGTGAGGCAGGCTGGAATTACGGTCCGCGTAGCGAGCCCTCGCATCTTCAAACCCGGTGAAGCGAAGATCATGAACTTTCTGGTGAGTCTTGGCTGCCCCATCCTGGTGCGCTCTACAGGGCTGCTTCACGCGATGCAAAGCATCGAACATCCGGAACTGATTGGCGACTTCAGTTTGAACACCGCCAATTCTCCCGCAGCGCAGATTTACTTCGATCTGGGTATTACACGGCTTACACCCGGGCACGATCTGAATGCTGAGCAGGTGGCAGATCTCGCCGCCGTCGAAGGTGCGGCGCAGCTGGAGGTTGTTGCTTACCAACATCTTCCGGTGTTTCACACGGAGCATTGCGTGTTCTGCCGGTTTCTTTCTACTGGGACGAGCTATAAGGACTGCGGACGGCCTTGCGAAAAACATCTGGTTGAGCTTCGAGACGCCGCGGGGCGGCAACATCCGGTCATGGCTGACGTTGGCTGCCGCAACACGGTTTTTGGAGCAGAGGCGCAGGAGGCCGGCGCGCACCTGGATCGCTGGCGCGGGGTGGGCATCCGGCATTTCCGGCTGGAATTTGCACACGAATCGGCGGAAGAGGTGGTTGAGGTGACGGGGTTATTTGACGAGGCCCTGGCCGGGAAGATCGGCGCCGCGGAACTGGCGAAAAAGCTGAAAAAAGCTGCCCCGGGAGGTACTACCCAGGGCAGCTTGTTCGTCGCGAACGATTATCAGGTTTTACCGATATTACAATGAGCCGGCCTTAGTGGCCGGAGTTGTTCGAAGCCAGCAACTGTTTGATCTGTGCAGTGGCGAGATCCACCTTGTTGTCGTAGACGCGCTTGCCGAGTTCCGCGGTGGATTGACGGGCGTCGCCGCTGATGCCGTTGCCTGGACGCGCCTTGGGATCGCCAACCGCGGTGGGAAGTTCGTTCATGCGAACCCAGTTCTTATCCTGTCCAAGATAGATCATCGTCGAGGTGTCCTTGGTGTCAGCATGAGAACCGCCGGGAATGTTGTTCGCCTTCAGCCATTTGTCCATCTCTTCAGTGGCTTTGGCATAAACGTCGCCGGCGAAGATAACGCGGATTCCCTGAGCTGAGTATTTGGCATTCATCTTTGTGGCAACCTCAGCCATTTCTTTCTGGCCGCCACCGTGGTCGCCCATAAAAACGATGTTCTTGAAGCCGTTTTTGATCATTTGCTCGGCCACCTGCTCGTTAACCGCGGCAAACAGCGGGCCGCTGAGACCGATCGTGCCCGGCAGTTCGGCCTGCGCGTTGTTGACTGAGAACGGTAACACAGGAGCCACAATCGCATTGCCGAGCTTTTCGGCAATTCCGAGAGCGACGTACTTGCCCATCAGCGTGTGACCGCCGTTTACGCACTGCGGTCCGCGCTGTTCGGTCCCGCCGTTATAAATGAGAGCCGTGGTTTTACCCGCGGCCATGGCCTTTTTCACTTCGACCCAGGTCATCATTTCGAAATCATTGTTGGTGGCATAAGTGGGGGGCGCGACGCGCTTCTGTTGGGCGATTACGAGGCCGGCCAGGGCCAGCGCAGCAATTGTATAGTTAAGAATTTTCATGTGGAAGCCTCGCGGGAATTGTATCACCTGGGTCGTAGAGAGAAGCCCATGAAATCATGCAGTTGTGGCGGTCGAAAGAGAGCGGATTCGGATTCTGCACGACGGCGCGCCGGGCCTCAATGCCCGTTACGTCCTTTATTGGGCGCAGATGAACCGCCGGGTCCGGTTCAACCATGCACTGTTGCACGCGGTAGAACTGGCCAATCGTCAGGATCTTCCGCTGCTTGTATATGAGGGATTGACCTGCACTTATCCCGGCGCCAACCGGCGCGTCCACTCTTTCATGCTGGAGGCGGTTCCGGAGTTTGGCGCAGAGGTTCGGCGCCAGGGCGCGGGCTATTTCTTTTATTTACGCGCGCACCGATCCGATCCGAACGATGTTCTCTATCGGCTTGCAGCCTCGGCACATACGGTGGTAACAGACGACTATCCGGTTTTTATCGCCGGCCGGAACAATCGCTCGGTCGCCAGTCATATTCGTCTGCCCTTCATCGCGGTCGATTCCAGCTGCACCGTGCCGATGTGTGTTCACGAGAAACAGGCGTGGGCCGCATATACGATCCGGCCAAAGATCGACAGGGAATTGCCGCGCTTTCTCACGCTGCCGGCCCCGTTCTCTTTGACTCACAAGTGGCGCGACGATCTGCTACCGGCGGGTGTCGACGCGCTGCGGACGGAGGTCGCGGCTAATGGGGTCGCCCACCTGGTTGCCGGGTGCGAGATCAATCAATCGATAGCCCCTTCCACCTGCTTCCGCGGCGGCGCAGAAGAGGCGGGACGCCGCCTGGAACTGTTTCTCGAAGGCAGCCTTCGGCGATACGCGAAAGAAAGCAATCAACCCTCGGCTCACGCGACCAGCAATTTGAGTTCGTATCTTCACTTCGGGCATATCTCGTCCCTGGAAATTGCGTTGGCGGCGCAATCGTATGCCGAACGGCACAAGCTGATGGCCGGGGAATTCCTGGAACAAATCATCGTGCGTCGTGAACTGGCGTTCAACTTTACGCGATTCGCAGCTAATCCGGAGTCACTCGACGGGGCGCCGGAATGGGCGAAACGCACCATGGCGAAGCACGCCGCCGATACTCGGACCTTCCTTTACGCGCCCGAACAATTCGAGCGCGCCGAGACACATGACAATTTGTGGAACGCCGCGCAGAAGGAATTGCTGCTGCGCGGTGTCATTCACGGCTACTATCGGATGTACTGGGCTAAAAAGATCATTGAATGGATACCGACGTATGAAGAAGCTCTCCGCCTGATGATCGATCTTCACGATGTATACGCGCTCGATGGACGCGACCCCAACACTTACGCCAATATCCTTTGGTGCTTCGGGCTGCATGATCGCCCGTGGGTCGAGCGCCCCGTCTTCGGGCAACTCCGCTATGTGTCGTACGAGGGGATGAGGCGCAAGACCGACACGGCTGCATACATCAGGGAGATCGCGTTGCTCGAAACCACCGGTGAGGACCCCTACCGCTTATGAAATTCATCATCTCCGGAGGGACCGGATTTATCGGACGCCGCATTGTTACCCGGTTGCTTGCCGATACGCATTATGTCGCGGTGTGGAGCCGCAGGCCGGGCAACGAGAAACGCACGGGGGTTGCTTCACACTCGTGGGATCCGCTTACCGGAGAACCACCGTCGGAGAGTTTGAATGGAATGGATACCGTAATCCATCTGGCGGGAGAGTCTGTGGCGCAACGGTGGAACGCAGACGTTCGAAAGCGCATTCGTGACAGCCGAATAATGGGAACGCGGCGTCTGGTGGACGCGATCGGCAGAGTGCAGCACCCACCCAAAGCGCTGGTGTGTGCCTCTGCGATCGGGTACTACGGCGACCGCGGGACTGAGATTTTGCAGGAGAACGCCGCGCCTGGCAGCGGTTTTCTCGCCGAACTGTGCCAGGCCTGGGAAGAGGAAGCAAAACGCGCAGAGCAGTTCGGCCTGCGGGTGGTGAGCCTTCGAGTCGGTCTGGTGTTGGGAAATAATGGCGGCGCACTCCAGCCGATGATTCCGGTTTTTCGCTCCGGGCTTGGCGGCCGTCTTGGTTCCGGTCGCCAGTTTATGTCGTGGATTCACGTCGACGATGCGGCAGCAATGTTCTGCCACGCGGCGACGAATGACGTGAGTGGCGTGTGGAACTGCACCTCACCGAATCCGGCGACGAATGCCGAATTCACGACTGACCTGGCGAAGGCCGTTCATCGCCCCGCAATATTCCCGGTGCCGGCGTTCGCACTGCGTCTATTGTTTGGCGAGTTCGGAGAGCGCATGCTGGACAGCGCGCGCGCAGTTCCGAAGGCCGCGTTACGCAACGGGTTCAGTTTCACTTATCCCCAATTGCCACCGGCGCTCGATACATTACTGAAATAACTACGTTAGTTGGTTTCAATTACGGTAATACTTTTCGGGTATGGCAACGCCGGTTGAAATGATTTTTAATCAATTCAATTCGACGGATTGTCTCGTCTGCGGCGATCGCTGCGGAATGATTCGTTCCTGAACTTAAACGGATCACCATGTCACTTTTACGCGCGTCAACGCGCATCGCCGCATTCGTGTCTCTGGCTGCGGCCAATGCGCTACACGCCCAAACCATCGATGACGGCATCATGCTGAACAAGCACAACATTTTTGCGGGTTTTGTCTACACAACGAGCAGTTGGGACCACTATTGGGAGGGCTCGTTCTATCGCGCCAACGGAAATCTTGGCACGGTTACCACACAAACGAAAAGCATCTACGCGGACTATGGCGTTACCAACCACCTGAACATTATTGCCAACATTCCGTATGTGGAAACCGATGCCAGCCAGGGCGTTCTTGCCGGCCAGAGCGCATGGCAGGATATGACGCTTGGGGCGAAATACAGCTTTTACGATAAGCCGGTGACGGAGTTCGGTTCTCTTCGCCTGATTGGCGTCCTGCACGGCTCGTTCCCGATGACCGACTACAATCCGGACTTCCAGCCTCTTTCAGTGGGCGACCACAGCAAGCGCCTTTCGACCCGCTTTACAGCTAATTTCCAATCGAAGCCCGGTTGGTTTGTGAACGTCACCGGCGCTCATACGTGGCGTTCCCATGTCTTCCTCGATCGCCCCTATTACTACACGAACAATCAGCTCTATCTCACCAACGAGGTCGATATGCCGCGCGTTTTCGACTATTCGGCCAGTTCCGGCTATTTCAAACATGGGGTTATGGCCAACTTCTCGTGGACCCAGCAACGAACGCAGGGCGGCGGCGATATTCGCCCCCAGGATGCGCCGTTCATCTCTAATAAATTCAATTTCTCCAAAATCGGCGCGTTGTTGATGGTGCCCATCCCAGTGAAAGCGGCGCGCAACTTCACGCTCCAGTTTGCCTGGGCGCACACTTACGACGGCCGCAACGTCGGTGAAGCCACCGCTTACACCACCGGCCTGTTGTACACCATGAATTTTCATCGGAAATCCCCTCGCCCATGATAAGACAAAAACCATATTCCTCATATTTCGCAGTGGCTGCCCTTGCGTGTCTCACTGTCTTTCCGCTGGCTGCCGGGGATGATCCAGGCGCCGGCGGATGGCAAATGTCAGTCCTGTCCGGGCCATCGCAGATTCCGGTTCCCGCTCCCTCAGCTGTGACGGACGCCGGTTTTAAAGCCGAGTTGGCGTCGGTTAAATCGGCACAGGCGTCGCTGACCGACGCGCAGAAGAAAGCAATCGACTATTGGAAGGCAGGTGGCGCTGTCCGCTGGAACCAAATCCTGCTTGAACTGGTGGCCAGCACCGATTTGCCACCAGAGCCGAATCCGGATGGCAGCTACCCAGCGCCCGATGCAAACAACCCGTTCGCAAATCCGCGCTACCCGTTTGCCAACCCGCCGTATGGCGCCAGAGCTTACAGCTATGTGTCAGTGGCGATGTTCGAAGCCCTGAAGTCAGCCTGGTATTACAAATATCTATACAACCGCCCCGCACCCGCAACGGCAGATACCAGCATTCAGGCCCTGTTGCCGGTCAGCCTGCCGGGGTACCCTTCCGAGGACGCAGTGGAATCGGGAGTTGCGGTCGTCATGATGAAACTCCTCTTTCCCACCGGCGGTGCGCTGATCGATCAGAAGGTTGCCGAACAGCAACAGGTGGCGCTGCTGAGCGGTCGAGCAACAGCAACCGATATTGCTGCCGGGTATGCGCTCGGCCAGGCTGTAGCCGCAGTGTTTCAGGCGCGAGCCGGCACGGATGGCATGAAGGCCGCCGCGGGCACAACGGCCCAGTGGCAGGCGATCGCCGATGCGGTCACCGCTAAGGGGGAAATCGCCTGGAAAAGCCAGGAGGTTCCGCCGCGTCCGCCAATGTTGCCTTTCTTCGGCGCTGTGAAGGGCTGGAACATGACGCCCGCCGATATTGTCAACGAGCGGCCCGGCCCGCCGCCCTCCACGTCGTCGGCTCAGATGAAGGCCGAAATTGCCGAGGTCATTCAGGTTCAGAAGAACCTCACGCGCGCCCAGTTAGCCATTGCGACCAAATGGGCTGACGGCGTTAGTTCGCCCACTCCGCCGGGCCACTGGAACTTTATTGCGGAGTCTTACATCGGCAGCGCCGGTTTCAGCGAGGTTCGCGCCGCGCGTGCTTTCGCGCTGCTCAACATGGCGCTGATGGATGCGGCGATTGCCTGTTGGGACACGAAGTACTTCTACTACAATCCGCGGCCGGCGCAAATGGACAAGGGGATCAGGACGGTTATCGGTCTACCAAATTTCCCCGCTTATACTTCTGGACACTCCGCCTTCTCGGCCGCCGCCGCATCGGTTCTTACCTACCTGTTTCCCAGTGGCCAGCAATACTTCGACGCGCAGACGGACGAAGCAGCGATCTCCCGTCTCTATGGGGCGATCCATTTCCGCTCCGACATCGAAGTGGGCAAGACTCAGGGTCGCAGGGTTGGCACTTACACCGTTAGGTTTGCGCAGAACGACGGTGCGGATGGCCCGCGGCCGGTAACCGTGAGCTCGGTGCAAACTCTGGATGGCGCCAGCTTCCGTTCGCCTGTCGCTCCCGGAAGTATCGCGACAGTTTTCCAAGCCAACCTCGTGCCAACGGGCGGGATCTCGATGGTTTTCAATGACACCATATCAGCGCCGATTTTTGCGACCACGCAAAATCAGGCGAACATCCAGATTCCGTGGGAACTGCAGGGACAGACCAGCGCCACTCTAAAGGCGACCAACCCGGATGGGACGGCGATCGCGTTCGATGTTGCGCTTGCGCCTTATGCCCCGGCAATCTTCAGCACGAATGAACGAGGAAGCGGACAAGGCATCGTCACGGTATCCAGCACGGGCAAACTCGCAGCCGTGGCCGGAAGTGTAGAAGGTAAGGATACGGAAGCCGCGTCGAGGGGCGATTTCATCAGCATCTACTGCGTCGGCCTGGGTCCGGTCAATAATCCTCCCGCTACCGGAGTTGCTGCATCCGATACAACCTCTACAAGTCTTTCGCCGGTGACGGTAACCTTCAATGGTTCCACCAGTGTTCCCGCGACGTTCGCCGGCCTCGCGCCAGGACAGGTAGGAGTATTTCAGGTCAACGTGCGGATTCCTGAGGATGTGCCCTCGGGTAATGCGGTGACGCTCGCGATTCGTGCGGGCGGAGTTGTTTCCAATACCGTCGCGCTTTCGATCCAATAAGGTTTCAGGGTTTGCTGCCGTCTCAGGGTTTGCTACCCACCACGTCCGTTACGGCATTCCAGACGAACTCCATAAACGTGTACAGTGACGACTCGGCCAGCCGCTCCACATCCCCGTGCGCGCCGTAGTTCAGGCCATCGCTTTCGGTGTTCGGCGGACCTATGCCGTATGACGGAATCCCTTTCGCTCGCAACTGGGCCATGTCGGATGCGCCGGTCGACATGCTCGGCAGCACCATCACTCCAGGGTACATTTTCTTCGCCGTCGCTTCGAGTGCCTTGTACATTTCGGTGTCGAGTCGTGAAGGCGGCGCCGCAGGCCGAAGATTGCCAGCAATCGCTTCGATCTTCACCGCTGGGTCGTTAATCACCTTTTTCATCTCCTCGTACAGCTTCGCCATGTCCTCATCCGGCAGTGCGCGGACATCGAGGGTGGCTTCTGCTTCCGAAGGAATCACATTGGTGCGGAACCCACCCTTCATGATTGTGGGCACGATCGAAGTGCGCAGCATCGAATAGCGACTGGGCTCATTCTTCTTCAGATAAGCTTGGGCGGGCCCGGCTTTGGCGGGGTCCAGCAACGCGTTGTAGCGCGCGGCGTCTTCCGGCTTGCTGATGGTCGCGAGCTTCTCGAAATAGGTACGGGTGGTGTCGTTCAGGCGCATGGGAGTATCCCAGGTTCCGATTTTTGCCACTGCACTGGAAAGGTGAACTAACGCGTTGTCTTCGCGCGGCACGGAACCGTGGCCCGCGGTCCCGGTGACAGTCAGCTTTGTGGCGCGTGGAACTTTTTCCGTCGTGCCAAGGTTCATGATGACGACTTTGCCGTCGCGGATGATGGCGCCCCCGCCTTCGGTGATCGCGAACTCGGCATTGATGGCGTCCAGATGCTTGTCGACCATGAAGCTGATGCCGACCTGCGTGGTTCCCTCTTCGCCGGATTCCGCCAGGAAAATCACGTCGCGATCCAGCTTCGCCTGATTGTGCTTGAGCAGGAGCATGGTGTTGAGCATCGCGGTCAGCTTGTCTTTGTCGTCAATGCTGCCGCGGCCCCAGATGTAGCCGTCCTTCATGATGGCGCCAAAGGGATCGACCGGCCATTTCTCTTTCTGAGTGCCGACGACGTCTGTATGAGCCATAATCAGCAGCGGCTTCTTAGTTCCGTTGCCTTTGAGCCGAGCCACGAGGTTAGCGCGCGTGGGGTCGTTGGAAAAGGTCTGAGTGGGGATGCCTGCGCCTTCCAGCACTTTCTTCAGATATTCGACGACTTTGGTCTCGTTGCCGGGAGGGTTGCTGGAATCAATCTGAATCAGCGAGCGGTAGTGCTGGAGCACTTCCACATCCTGCTTTTTCCAATCGACGCTCCGCCAATTGGAGGTCTGCGCTGAAAGGGCAAGCGGTAACAGCATTCCGAGGAAAATCTTCATGCGGTTAATGTTACACTCAGCGGTCATGACCAGTGAGATCCGTGCCGCCATGCAGGCCACAAACAGCCTTTTCAACAGCGAAATCTTTGGAAAAGGCAATATGGATGCCTTCGATAACATCTATACTCGCGAGGCGCGTATTCTGCCTCCGGGAGCGCCGATGATTTCCGGCGGGGCCGCGATCAAGTCGTTCTGGGCGGACTTCATCAAGGCAACGAGCGCAACGGCTGCAACCCTGGAAACGGTGGAGGCGATGGTCGATGGTGATGGCGTTGTTGAAATCGGGAAAGCTACTGTCACCATGCAGGCGCCCGGATCGGATGCCACGCAACTCCAAGTGAAATATGTCGTTTACTGGCGCGAGGAAGACGGCCGCTGGAAGTGGCACGTCGATATCTGGAACCTGAACGCTTAACTGGCGTCGGAGTTTCTGTACCACTCCAGGGTGAGGCGCAGGCCTTCTTCGAAAGTGTACCTGGGTGCGTGACCCAGTTCCGCTACGGCGGCTGTGGTGTCGGCCTGAGAGTCGCGGACATCGCCTTCCCGCGGCGGCGCGTACAGCGCCGGAATATCCACGCCTTCAAACTTCTGCAGCAGGTCCCAGCACTGCTGGATGGTGACGCGTCCGCCATTGCCTGCGTTGAACATTTTGCCGGAAACGCTGGATGGCGCCTGGGCAGCTTTGATATTCAGCCCGACCACATCCTCCACGTAAGTAAAATCGCGGGAATGCTGGCCGTCGCCAAAGATCGTTGGTGCGCGGCGCTGCAGCACTGCCGTGATGAATAATGACAGGACGCCCGAATACGGACTGCCCGGGTCCTGGCGAGGACCGAACACGTTGAAGTAGCGCAGGCTCACGGTCTCGATTCCAAAACAGGATGCCCAAACCGACATATAGTACTCACCCATCAGCTTTTGCGCGGCATAAGGCGACAGCGGACTCGGGCGCATACTCTCGACTTTTGGCAGCACCAATGCATCGCCGTATGCTGACGATGAAGCCGCATAGACAGCGCGACGAACCCCAGCTGCGGCGGCTGCGCGAAGAACGTTGAAGGTTCCGTTGACGTTGCATTCATGCGAGGGAATCGGGTCTCTTATGGAGCGAGGCACCGATGGGATCGCAGCTTCATGGAAGACCACATCGATCCCGGAAAAGGACGGCGCGATGGCGTCGTAATCCCGAATGTCGGCTTCATGGAGATCGACCGGCCCGTCGACCCCCTCCAGATTCTCCTTGTGTCCGGTGAGGAAATTATCGACAACAACGACCCGGTTCGCCCCCTGCGCCAGAAGCCCGCGCACCAAGGCCGAACCAATGAACCCGGCGCCGCCGGTAACAAGAAAATTCGACATGAATTCGATTTAGGAAACCCCGTCTCAGTTTGCCATGCATGTGTGTCTGAGACGATGAATTACTTGAGAGGATCGAATACTCTTCCAACTGTTCAGGTCACACGGCAGGGCGCGGATCGCCTTAGCTCCGGCCACCCCTGGGTTTTTCGCTCCGATATCAACCCTGAGACAGAGGCTTCGCCGGGCGCGCTGGTGCGAGTGCTGGACTACCGGCAGCAGACCCTTGGCCTTGCACACTACAGCTCCACGTCGCAGATCGCTTTGCGTTTCCTTGGGGCTGAGGCGGACCTCGCAGCCCGGATCGCCGCTGCGCAGCGATTCCGCGAGCAGGTGGTTACGGACTCGACAGCATATCGTTTGGTTCATGGCGAGGCCGATGGTTTGCCAGGGCTGGTGATCGATCGGTATGGCGATTATTTTGCGGCGCAGTTTCTCAGCCAGGGTATGGACCGCGCGACTCCGGAGACTGTGGCTGCGCTTGAAGCGCAGTTCTCTCCTCAGGCGATTGTGGCCAGGAATGATGCCGCGGTTCGCAAATTGGAGAGCCTTGATCGCGAGGTCAGGATCCTTTCCGGGTCACTTCCCGAGCCTGTGGAGATTCATCTCAACGGGTTTCGTATGGAGGCCAATTTGATGCACGGGCAGAAGACCGGCGTGTTTCTGGACCAGAGAGAGAACTATCTGGCGGCGGCGCGATATGCCCGGGGCACGGCGCTGGATTGCTTCACTTCCACAGGAGGCTTTGCGCTGCATCTGGCGCGGGTCTGCGAGCGTGTGGAGGCGGTGGATTCCGGCGCCGCCGTGCTGGCGGCCGCCGCCCGCAACGCGGAAAACAATGGGATGGGGAATATCGATTTCAAAGACGCCGACGCATTCGATGTTCTTGCTTCACACGCCAGTGCCCGGCGCATGTTCGATATCGTTGTGCTGGACCCGCCGGCTTTCGCGAAATCGAAGAGCCAGGTGGCGGGGGCGATTCGCGGTTACAAGGACATCAACCTGCGCGCACTGAAACTGCTGGGGCCGGGAGGCGTGTTGGTTACCTGTTCGTGCTCACATCACATGAGCGAGGCTATGCTCCTGGAAGTGGTGGCCGAAGCGTCGCTCCAGGCGGGTAAGACCCTGCGCGTGCTGGAGCGGCGGACGCAGTCGCAGGACCATCCGATTTTGCTGACGGTGCCTGAGACGCATTATCTGAAGTGTCTGATTCTGCAGGTGGTTTAGCCCGCGTGTCGCGCGTCCGGGAGGGCCGCCACTCCAGG
>Ga0206921_10180_pt1 | contig 18197 bp, 10 predicted proteins | sample Alteio_BWOrgHeat_66_FD_152930 | JGI IMG/M metagenome (GOLD analysis project Ga0206921, IMG submission 152930) | Enriched cells from forest soil in Barre Woods Harvard Forest LTER site, Petersham, Massachusetts, United States -... | ecosystem: Environmental > Terrestrial > Soil > Temperate forest >...
TTCGCTCGTTCCTACAATATACTGATGGCGTGGCCTTGGAGCAATATATAAACTATAACGCGGGTGGATTAAGCGTACTGGGCGTGTAATGGTGACATCCGGTGCATACAACCAAATCAATTCACCTCTCACACTACGTAAATTTTTAAACTCATTTTTGGCACCGAGACCTCGGCAATCAAATACTAAATCGAATAAATAATCATTATGCGCCAGGCTAATTTTCCCTGGACGAACAGCATGCACAAATGCATTTTTTATCCAGGCGATTCCACTTGCAATAAGCTTATTTTGTAGCATTTTTAATAGTGCCTGACTATCAAGCTGGCCTTCAGCAGGAAAATAATAACCCTGTGGAAATTGAGTTATTTGTGGTTCTAGCACGTTTATCTCATGCTGGTTTATGTGTTTGCAGTACTGTTTACCATCTAACTTGCTTGATATCATTTGAATATGGTGCGCTAAATCCGCATAATCTTTAGTATGTGCTAACATCAAACTACCTATTTTCTGAAAATAAATTTTCTTATCAAAATGGGCTATTATTTTGGGCCAATGCCAATTTAGCGCTTCCATCCCTAATTTAAAAATATTTAAATTGTTTTTATCTAATTCAGTAATGGGTGCCAATAAGCCAGCAGCTGCTTCACTACAGCTTCGCTTTTTTTTAAAATCAAATAAAGTGACTTCCCACCCAGCATTCATCAAGGCAAATGCCAGCAATTGTCCCAAGATGCCAGCACCAGCAATACCCGCTTTCATTTTAAATACAACAAGCAATAGGCGCAGTATCTGAATAGGGAACGACAGGCAAGTATTCATTCGTATAACATGTTGTAATATCAAACTTTGAATCCACAATATTAAGATGTTGCATATATCGATTTACTTTATTCCAATCACGTGCCACATTTAACATAGATCGAGAAAAAAAGGGCAAAGTGCGTAAGAAGATCTTTTTATATAATTCATTGCGTAATTGTGGTTTCGCCTGGCAAAGTAATTCAAATGCTTCATCTGGCTGTTCGGTGGTAAAGGCAGCGCCACGCTGTGTGGCTTTTAAAAAACCTCTTATTGTTTCAGGTTGTTGCTGAATTGTTTTATCCGGAACTATATATTGAATGGAGCAGAAACAGCAGCAACCTAATCCTGCTAGCTGATCGAGGCGCAAGAAATTAACGTCACCGCGCAATTGCTCCAACTCCACTTTTTGAAAATTGATAAAACCAATGCCCGCATCAATGATATCACGGCAAATAGCATCAGTAACATTCATGCCAATACGTACTGCTTGATAATCTTTTTGATCAATTCCCGCATGCTGCGCTAAATTATCTATGATTTTTTTACCAAATTCGCCAATATAACCCACTCGTTTTCCTGTAATATCATGAAAAGTATTAATACCACTGGATTTTAAAGCTATTAACCCTGTAGGCGGTTCATCCAAGAGCGTAGCGACTGAACTAATGGGAAACCCTTTTGCATGGCCCGCGACTGTGTGAAGCATCGCTTTTAGACCTATATCGACTTGTTCAGTGCCTACAATTTCAGTAACATCGCTAGGATCTGTAGGTTCTAAAATAGCAAGCTTAATGTCTTCGTCTGCATAAAAACCTAATGCTTTTGCAGCAAAGATAGGTGTGTGATAAGGGTTAGCATACCAGTTGAGTAATAACGTTGTTTTGGTCTTGAGTGAATGCATAATCATTTCTCCATATTAAAAAATTTCAAGATGGCGAAAATGATCCGTGCAATCTAATAAAATGCGCTGATTTTCGACAGGCGTTCCTCACGCTGGTATTATCCAGATCGAGTTCAACGGGTCATTCTCAGCCGGCTTGCCAGCACCCCGCGCCATCTATATTAGTGCATGTTAGTTTTATTATTGGAAATATGTCAAGTAAAAATTTTCATTTAAGCAAACTCAAGAATCAGATACCTTATAATACGCCTCTTTTAAATGTTCTGGTTCATTAAGTTCATTATAATTTAAGAGGATTTCTTCTCCAGCAGTAATGTCGCGAATTGAGATAAAACCAGCCGTATTTTTCCCAATATTCGGATCACTGGAATGATTGATATACCACCCTATGCCTATGCGATCAAATCTTTCTGGGCACAAACACTCATCATCACTCAAAAAAATACAATATTTTATAAAATCGGCAGGAATTTCTGTTGTTTTCATTCTTCTCGAAGAGGAACTCCCAGAAAAAAGACTCGTGTCTTTTGGAATATCGTGTGTTGCAAATACACCTACACCACCCAAAGTAGACGGTTTTAAAACAAATGAAAATTCTGTCCACTTTATTTGAGTTTTATCGCGATTCAAAATCATATTAACTTTATTATCCTCTTTTGGTTAATCCTATATGAATAAATTACTTTAAAAAATATTTTAGTATAATAAAAAATTAATGCACGCATTATTTTTAGGCTCCATAACTCATTTCAGGAAAATCTAACTTAATATAATGTGATTGTATTGTTATATCAGCAGGCACAGCAGTAGGATAAAGGTGAATGTAATAATGATCCACTCTATCAAGAGCAAGCAGATCATCAACAAGTACTTTATCATCACAATGTTGTTGAAAAAGTGACTGGCATAATTCTTTTCTTGCTTTTGCTAATGCAATTTCCATCGAAGAAGCAACATAAAAGCCTGTTTCATGTAGCTCCCCAAAATAATCTTTTTTATAGCCTCCAAAATTACAAAAGTACAACTGAATGCTATTATCATCTCTAGTGGGTGCCTGACTCACAACAACTTCGTGTCCATCGATATATTGCAACTTAATGGATGCATCAATGTGTAACCGATTCTGCATGCCAAACCACTTTTTGACAAGTATAGGGTAGGTTTCTTCGAGAGTACCGCCAACAACAAATACAACATCGTGCAATTCTGTATTGCACCCTGCAGCACGGCCACCAAGTAATACGGCATATAAGTTTAGCATTTTTTGACACACCTCACTTAAAAAATAATTTATAAGACACAGATACTAAACAACCAGGGTAATCGCACTTAAAAATGCTATTTTTTTAATCAAGCACTGCATGGAAAGTATCATTTCATGCTATTTTAAGTGTAATTGCTCTGAGTAAACAACATTCATGATATGATGGCTTATATTATACTCATAACACTTCGAAATGCGAAGTTTGATAGATAAATAAATCCCAAGAATTACGTTGGTATCTAAGACTCTATCTTAATATAATGGAAAAGAAGTAGCACATAATGAAAAATGATTCTTATTTAATATTTGACTTTGATGGTACTTTAGTTGATAGTTTTCGCATCGTAATTGAAAAATTCAACTTATTATCAGATGAATTTAACTTCAAAAAGATAAATGCCGAGGAAATAGATGGCTTGAGAGATTTGACATCACAGGAGCTTATTAAATACTTGAAAATTCCTCCTTATAAAATCCCTCGTGTTTTACGTTGCGCAAGAAAGCATATGCAAAAAGAAATGCATAGGTTACCCACTTTTACTGGTCTCTCAGAAATATTGGAAAAGCTGCGCAGTATGGGTTTTACTTTGGGAATTTTAAGTTCTAATTCTTCAGAAAATATTATCGCATGGCTTGAGCTTAATAATTTTCAGCATTTATTTAACTTTATTTATGGAGAATCCCATTTTTTTGGGAAAAAGTATCTATTAAAAAAAATGCTTAAATCTTGTGGCATGAATAAAGCAAGAACATTTTATATTGGCGATGAGACTCGTGATATAGAAGCTGCAAAACAAAGTAACGTATTTTCTGTGGCTGTCACGTGGGGCTTTAACTCTGAAAAAATACTCTTGCAATGTCAACCCCATTACATTATTAGTAATCCAGAAGGTTTGTTAAAAATAGCTAGCGACAAGAGGATGCTATCATCCTAAGTCAATCACTTTTTCAAGCCAGAAGCCTCTTTAACTTTATGTAAGATAGCATTAATAAATTCTGTTTTAGCTTGGGTATATTGCTCACGATCATAAGTATATTGCTGTGCTAGTTTTATTTTTAATTGTTCATACTCATGCGCCATATCAGGGTGAGCAATCAAATAATCTCTAAAAAGAATTTTGCTTTGCCAGTGCTGAGATGCAAGCTCAACCATGTGTACATGGTGAGTACGCTTTTCGCCAAAAGGCGGCATCCCTTTGACAAAAAACATCCGTTCTAAATCAGGATTTTCATTCCAATACACATATTGTTGGGTTTGTAATCTATCTACTGCAATTTGTTTGATTGCAGTGAGTGAATCCACAGCCACCTGAATATCAATAATGGGTTTGGCTAACATACCTGGAATAGCGGTACTCCCTACATGCTGGATATCAATGACATGAGCCGTTGGCAGAATTTCACGGAGCTTTTTAATTTCCAACTCTGCTAGCAGTGCCCATTGTCTGTTATAGGGAACTAATTGAACAGAATCATTTTTATAAATCTCATACCAAAACAATTCTCTGTCATCGTACCATTTTCTTTTACCCTTACAATCCAATCCCGCTTTTTTCAACACTTTTTGTGAAGCCATATTTTCCGGATGCACAGCAGCAATTAGTTTATTAACTGATAAATGCTGAAAACCCCATTGGATTAATGCTCTTACTAATTCCGTAGCGTAGCCTTTTCCCCAAAATTTTTTATGTAATCGGTAAGCAATTTCGATATCAAGCTGTTCCTCATGGAATCCAATATGAAATAACCCCGCTTGCCCAATAAAATTTCCACTTTCTTTTTCAAATACAGAACAAAACCCTATGCCATGTTTTTTCTGGTATGAAATAGACATGCCTAAAAATCTTTTTACTTGCTCTACTGTATGAATAGCACCATCACCAACATACTGCATTACATCAGGATCAGACCGTAATATGACTAAATTATCTAGATCAGATAATTCTGGTGGTTTAAGGATTAATCTTGCTGTTTCTAAAAAAATACTCATACTAATTCTGCTATCATTTTATTAAATTTTCACTCTGCATAGCCCATAGTTTTTTGAAACGTCCGTTTGATAAAGACCTTAATTGATCCAATGTACCATCTTCAACAATTTTTCCTTGATCAAAGAACAGGATTCTATCCATATGAGATAAAGTTGATAGACGATGGGCAATAGCCAATGCAGTTTTTTGGCTCATTAATGCCGCAAGGCTAGATTGAATTTGGCTCTCCGTAAAAGAATCCAACGCAGAGGTTGCTTCGTCTAAAATGATAATAGGCGCATTTTTTAAGATAGCGCGTGCAATGATGATGCGTTGGCGTTGTCCACCTGACAATTTAACTCCACGCTCACCCACAATAGCTTGATATCTTCCAGGCAGTTGTTCAATAAATTCGTGGCAATGGGCTAATTGTGCAGCACGATATATATCTTCATCGGATGCCAGTACATTGCCGTAACGGATATTATCCATGATGCTGCGATTAAATAATTCAGGGTGCTGAGGAATTAAGGCAATAGTATTCATCAAACTAGTTTGGGTAACAGACTTTATTGCCTGGTTACCAATAAAAATCTCACCTGAACTCACTTCATATAAGCGCAGTACTAAATTAATAAATGAGGTTTTTCCACCGCCAGAATAACCAACCAAACCTACTTTTTGCCCCGCAGGAATACGAAGATCCAGATTTTTAAACAAGAGTGATTTGCCATATCCAAAGCTGACATTCTCAAAACGCAAACTAGCATCATTGACGATGAGTGGCTTAGCATCAGGCGCATCAACAATAGCATGCGGTGTGATAATCGTATTTAAAGCTTGTTGGCATTTACCTATTTCTTTTGAAAATGAAGGCATAGCTTGAGTCAATCCATTGATCATGGTTGCGACTGAAATAAATAAACTTAATACAAATGCGAAATCACCTAACGTTACCCAAAAATGCATCCGACCATAAACCAACCCTACTAATAAAGCGATAATTAATCCTGTATATAACAGACCTTGGTAAAAGTGGGTTTTATTAATATGAGACTGCAGCAAAATATCTTTTTGGCTCAAAACTTCAGTGACACCTGTCAAGCGATCGCTTTCGTGGTTGACATTGGAAAATATTTTCGTACTCATGATATTAGCTACGCTATCTACCACTTGCCCGCTTAATAGGCTATTAGCATTGGAAAAATCCATGGCATACTCCGTCGTTTGATTGGCCAACCGATATCCATTACCAATATATAAAATAACCCATATCAATAATACTATTGTAAAATAGACATGAACTGTGGCGAGCAAGCTGGCTGCAATGATAATAATAAAAATACGCGCTAACACCATTTCCGAAAATAATTTTATAATATTTTCTGTTCCTTCAGAAACAGCCATAATTTTATTTGCCAGCTCACCAGAGAAATGCTGTTGAAAAAATGCCAAAGAATGTTGGGATAAATGTTGAAATAAAGCAGCGGTAATTTCAGTCCGCAATCGCGGGAATAGTTTAATGCATAAATATCCCCAATAACGCATATGCAGATTATGTATGATAGTCATTAAAACATATAATAAAGCAGGCCATAAAATAGCACCGGGAAGTTGTTGCAAATCATGAGTATATCGACTAGCTGTATCAATAATATACTTTAAAAGGTAAGGATCGACTGAAATCTCTACAGAAGCCACTAAGCATAATATGCCTAAGCCAATAATATATCCTGTGTGGCTTCTTAAAAAATACCAGATAAAGTGGGCTAACTCTTTAGGCATGCACTTTCCTTTTTAGGAGAACAGTGAATATATACCGATCATACTTCAAGTACAAAGTTATCACCGCCTATAACAGCATATAATAATGGCGCTGTCACGAGCCATATTTTCTCTGCGCATCAATAGTCAAACCAAGACCCACACTACCAAAAACATCGCCTTGTACAATTTCAGCCTGGGGAAATAATAAGTTAATTTTTTGACGTATCAGGGGAATTTTAGTAGAGCCGCCTGTGTAAAAAATAGCATTGATATCAGTAAATTTCACGCTTGCTTCATGAACAGTTTGTTCAATGGTACGGATAATACGCTCGATATAATCATCAATAACTGCATTGAATGTAGTGCGTAAAATTTTCATGACTAAATCGGGCTCAATAAATGATAAATTCATTTGGACTTGTTCAGCATCACTCAAGTGTTGTTTAGCCGTCTCAACGGAGTCCAGAATATGATGTCCGGCACGCATTTTTAACACATGAATAAGCCGTTCAAGTGCTACTTTATCATATGCCATTGTTTGAATAGAGCGCACATGCGCAATATGGGTCGCACTGTATAAATTACTGAGTGTATGCCACGTCGTCAGATCATGATATAACATGGCGGGTACTTCAATATCACTACTGGAACCACGGATCACGGACCCCATGCCTAATAATGGCATGACTGTATTTAAACTTAAACGTTGATCAAAATCAGTTCCCGCAATATGAATTCCAGCATTGGCTAAGACATCTTTTGCTCGCTCAGCAGTTTTTTCTCCTGGATACAAGCGAATAACAGTAAAATCCGATGTGCCGCCACCCATATCAATAATCAAGGCAAGTTGTTCTTTTTGAATAGCCATTTCATAAGTCATGGCAGCAGCTATAGGTTCATATTGGAAATGCACTTCTCTAAATCCAACTGCTTCAGCTATAGCAGCAAGGGTATTTTGTGCCTGTTTATCTTTTACTTTATCATGATCATCGAAATGGACAGGTCTGCCCATGACCACATGTGTTAATTCAGCATCTATCGCGTATTCCGCTTTTGCTTTGATATGTTGGATAAAATGACGTAATACTTCAGTGTAAGGAATATACTCGTTGAAAATAACCGTTTTATCTTCCATTAAGGAAGACCCTAACACTGTTTTTAACGCCATCATTAAACGACCTGGAATACCCTCTAAATAGTGATTAATACCCGCCTGGCCAAATTCCCACTGTTTCATTTCAGTATCACAAAAAATAGCGGAACGCAGCGTGGGCTTATTGTTTTCTAAAGGAATTAATTGGCATGTATTTTGCCCGGCAACACCGATAGTGGAGTTACTGGTACCAAAGTCAAGTCCGCAGTAGAAAGTCATGGATATAGCCTCAAGGAACGCGTAGTATTTTAAAAAAGGGCGTGAATTATATCACCCTGCTTTAAAAGCGTATAGTCTGTCCAAAGCACTCACTGATATTTTTTATTACTCTGTGCTGCCCTGTTTCTGCGCTAGCAGCATATTACAAAATAGCGCCCCATGCTCCAATGCATCATCCAATGCAATATGTGTATGTGGTAAATTATCTTTCCACTGTATAGGTAATTTTTGGTTATTTGCTTTTTTGTAATCTCTATTTAACATGCCCATGGCATAACTGCGAATATCAATAGCACGATATCGAAAAGGGTTTCTGCCAAAAAACCGTTGTAAATAGTAATCAATAAATCGAAAATCATAAGCCACTGGGTAAGCAACAAAAATAATATGCCCTGGCAGATTTTCTAACCATTCACCGTATTTTTTCAGCGCAATCTCAGGTAATACCGTATTTTCCCGACAAGCTTGCCACGCAGCAGGAAATCCTTGCCACCAACGCATAGTTTCTGCATCGGGCATCGCTTCTGGCAGTGCCTCTAAATTAATGCTAAATGTTCCCAATACTGTTTTATCTGCCAGATAAGCCGCGGAACCAATGCTGAGCATTGAATTTTTCCCTGGCACTTCTCCATCGGCTTCAATGTCCGTACTCACATAAATATCAATGGAAGCCGCATCCTGCTTATTCGCTGCTTTATCGCCTACATAAGACTGCATACTTAACCTCACTACTAAACTAAAACAAAGTTTGCTGTATTGGAATAAACTGAGTGTGTTGCTTTTCAGCCTGAAAATGAATACCTAAACCCAGAAGTCTAATCGGTTTTTCTTGTTGCGCATAAGACTCACATAATAATACATGATACTTATCCAGATTAACTTCATTACTCGCTACTTCCGCGGTGATTAGCTTAAAATCATTAAATTTTATCTTAACATATTGGCTCTTAATGTCACGACACGACGCCACTTCCTGGATACGTTGCAAGAGCTTGTCATGTAGTGCATTTATAATACTAGAACAAGCCTGAATATGACTGATGTCTTTAGAAAATGTTTGTTCTACGCTTAAAGATTTTCTTATCCTATTAGGTTCTACGCAACGCGAATCAATACCACGGCACTGCTCATAAAGCCGTTGCCCTAATTTTTTACCAACCTGATTGCTTAACTCTAGCAGAGATAATTTTTGTAAATCAGCACAAGTCAGTAAGTTTAAACGATGTAGTTTTTCCGCATTAACTTTGCCAACACCATATAACTCAGTCACTGGAAGCGCTTGGATAAAGGTAGATATCTCTTGTGGAAGAATAACAAAGAGACCATTAGGTTTGTTCCAGCCACTAGCAATTTTGGCAAGAAATTTATTAGAAGCAATGCCTGCAGAAGCAGGCAATTTCTCTCTTTCCCAGATTTGTCTACGGATTTCCTGTGCAATCAATGTAGCACTGCCACGACAATACGCTGAATCGGTTACATCAAGATAAGCCTCATCCAGTGCGAGCGGTTCGACCAAATCCGTAAATTCATGGAAAATCTCCTGAATTCTTTTTGCGACTTGCTTATATTTAGGCATGTTAACAGGTAAAAGAATCAATTCATCACACTGTTGATATGCTTGTGATGTAGGCATCGCTGATCGTACACCATACTGGCGTGCAATATAATTGCAGGTACAAATCACTCCTCTTCGATGTGAAGGACCACCAACGGCAACCGGTTTATTTGTCAAAGAAGGATTATCACGAATTTCAATAGCCGCATAAAAACAATCCATATCAATATGAATAATTTTCCGTGGTCTGTTCTCTGATGAAATCATTAAAGTTATCTTACCTTGTTTCTTCTAATGGTTCCTGGCTTTTGCTCACCTGTAATAATAAGAGTATGATTGATTATCCATTGTTTCATCTAACAAACTAATACTCTCATTAAAATGGAGAAATACATGAATATTCCTGAAATAAGTGTGCAAGAACTGCAAGCTTTACGCAAGACAAATGCAGCTATTTTTATTCTCGATGTCCGCAATCCAGAAGAGTATGCTATTTGTAATTTAGCGGGTCATTTAATTCCCCTAAATGAATTGCCCTCTCGTTTGCATGAATTAGACGCCGCAAGTCACATTATTGTACATTGCCATGCAGGTGGCCGCTCACGTCGAGCAACAGAATTTTTAATCAAGCAAGGATTTAATCACGTCTGTAATTTACGCGGCGGAATCACTGCCTGGGCCAATGAGATTGACCCTAAAATGACAAAATATTAAGTCATTTACCCATTACATTTCGAAATGCAAAGTTTGTTATTCGATACCATCGAATCACATCGTACGTACATGTGACAATCCTTGTGAGTGTATTGTACCTACCTAGCAAAATAAAAATGATCCTACTGGATTATAGCAAAACCTCACTATTTACCCTGAATTCATGTAACCGCATGATAATAATCATCATATATATTTAGCTCTCAGTCACACTATTAATCTCTATAGTCTATATTTAAGAGGAAGCAGAGTAATCTGTAGTGTGGTGCTGCTTTGCTTATTACAAACCAACTAAAAATAATAACAAAGAGACTTGACTGGGAGGGACTGTGGTTAAAAAACTACTGGTGTTTCTAGCAACGATACTCTTGATTAACAGCACGTATGCAAACCCGGTAGGTGGTGTTGTGGCTGCAGGATCCGCAACCATTACGGCACCAACTGCCAATACCGTGCAAATCAATCAAGCGAGCGATAAAGCCATCATCAATTGGCAAAGCTTTAATATTGCTCCGCAAGAAACAACTAAGTTCGTACAACCCAATGCCAATTCTATTGCGCTCAACCGTATTAATCCACAACAAGGTGCTTCACAAATTTTTGGGCAACTGCAAGCGAATGGCAGAATTATTTTAATTAATCAGGCGGGTATTTATTTTGGTCCTGGATCTCAGGTTGATGTCGCTGGCATCGTCGCTTCAACGACTGATATCACTAATGCAAACTTTCTTGCAGGAAACTATATTTTTGATCAAACATCTGCACTCTATCATGGCTCTATCATTAACCAAGGCACGATCATTGCAGCCAATAATGGGTTAGTTGCTTTAGTGGGTTCTGCTGTTTCAAATGAAGGTCTGATTCAAGCACATTTAGGGAATGTAGTATTAGCATCGGGCAATAAATTTACGATTGGCTTGGATGACACTGGTCTCATTAATTTCGCTGTAGATGAGGGCATTACAAATCCAGGGTTAGATGCAAATGGGCATCCTCTTAAAAATGCAGTGAACAATAGCGGAACGATCATTGCTGATGGTGGCACTATTTTAATGACCGCAAAAGCAGCGCAAGGCGTAGTTGATCATGTGATTAACATGAGCGGTGTTGCACAAGCACGGTCCGTCAGCGAACAAAATGGGGAAATTATTTTACAGGGAGACGATGAAGGGATTACTTATCTTTCTGGCAAATTGGATGCTTCAGGAAATTTAACCGGGCAAACAGGTGGTATAGTCAAAGTGTTAGGGAATATCGTTGCGCTGGATGGTAATGCATTAATTGATGTTTCCGGTGATCGAGGCGGTGGAGAAGTATTAATAGGTGGGAATGCACACGGTGCTGGGCCAGAACAAAATGCAACTTATGCCTATTTTGGTAGTAATGCAACGGTACTGGCTAATGCGTTAACATCAGGAAATGGCGGCAAAGTAGTAGTCTGGTCAAACGATACGACAGAGTATGATGGCAATATTTATGCGCAAGGCGGTGTGCAAGGTGGAAATGGTGGCTGGGTTGAAACGTCAGGTAAAGATATCTTGGTCATGTCAGGTTCAGGCAGCGCCAGTGCACCTGCTGGAACAAGTGGCACATGGCTGCTCGATCCTTTTAACGTTACAATTAATGCCGTTTCCACAACAGGCGGCGCATTTTCTGGCGGCACATTTACGCCAACAGCAAATAGCGCTACCGTTTTAAATACCAGCATTAATGGTCTATTAAATGGAAATACGTCTGTTATTATCAACACAGGCTCAAGCGGCGCACAAAATGGTGACATTACAGTAAGCGCTCCTATTACCTGGACAACAGCAGCCTCACTCACGTTAACAGCTAACCGTAATATCGTTCTAACAGCAGGAGATCCCATTACTAATACTACAAGCAGCAGTGCTAGCCTTAATCTGATTGCCAATAACGCAGGTGCATTTGATGTGGGTAGTGGTAGTGGAGTGGTTACAGAAGGTGCTAGTACAATTCATATGGTAGGACCAGTTAATATTTATTATAACCCCACCAATTATACCACACCTGTTACTTATACCAATGCCAATGCAGGAGTAGTTACAGCTTATATGTATGTTAATAATGTTGCTGAATTAAGTACTGGAACCAATAACATAAATAAGAATCTCAGTGGTAATTATGCTTTGTCCACAAATCTTAACGCAAGTGGAACAACTATTTCGCCTATTGGTGGTTACGACGGGAAATTTAACGGTCTTTACCATACTATTAGTAACCTTACGATCAGTGCTAGTTCAGGATTGGTTGGATTATTTTCACAGTTAACCTGTGTTAGTGGTGGTGTATGTGGTTCAATATCAAATTTAGGCTTAATAAACGTTACAGTCAATGCTACGGGCTCAGATGGTAACTTTGCTGGAACTTTTACAGGATTCACAAACACAAACTTTAGTGGTGGTTTTGCTTCAATAAGTCAATCGTTTGCTACAGGAAATATAAATGCCCAAAATGGTGATGCAGCGGGTGGATTGGTGGGAAGCATGGAAGATGGGGGGATAGTAACTAATTCCTACTCCAATGTCAGAGTGAGTGCAGGTAATGGCGCTTTTGGAGCTGGAATTACTGCATTCAATTACAGTGGTAGTTCTATCATAGACTCCTATGCTATAGGCAGTGTTGCGAGTTCCACTCAACCTGCCGGCCTTGCTGGTTTTAGTAATGGGGGAGGAGTAATAACAAACAGCTACTGGGATACGGGAACAACAGGAACAAGCAGTTCATCAGGAGGTACTAGTGAAAACACTACTACTTTACAAAGTGCTCTGCCTACTGGATTCTCTGCTACTGTATGGGGAATTATTGCTGGAAGTTCTTACCCTTATTTATTAGGATTTTATCCTAGCACACCACGCGTTGTTTCAGGAACTTTACCCGTGGGTGACGGCAATAATGTCAGCTTAGCAAGTGGCGGTAGTACTCCACTGAATACCGCACCTGTCGGTAACAATAACTTTTATTATTTTCTGGAACCAGCAGGCGCTATTACAGATAGCAATGCAGTTTTAGTTTATACAACAGGCTCTACTAAAGCCAATGCAGTTGGTTTGGCTCCAACAAGCGGCGGAAGTTTAACAGGATTAAATGTTGGTGCAGGCAATACTATTTTTGTTGGAACCACTACGGCAAGTAACTTAACTAACACTTTAGTCGGTGCTGCAGAAGGAACTATAGTGGATGCATCCGATATTTTATATACCTCATCCGGCGCTAATTTAACTTTGAATTCGGGTATTGCTTTTAATACTTCTAGCGCAACGAATTATACCATTAATGGTAATATTACTGGCACATCAGGTACATCTACTGTCAATTTTGCGGGCCCAGTTACCATCTCAGGTAGTCCCACTGTGCAAACTTCTGGCGGCCAAACTTATGCGGCAATCACATTAAGTTCAGCAGCCATATTGTCCTCTACGAGTAGTGGGAATATTAATCTAACAGGTACAATCAGTGGTGCTAACGCTCTTACGGTCAACACGGGAGGAACAACAACTTTCGGCGGAACAGTGAGTGGATTGACGAGTGTGACAACAGATGCTGGAGGCACAACAGCCATTAATAATGGAGGCATTACTACAACAGGCGCACAAAGTTATGGTGATGCTGTTACCTTAGGCGCAACGACTACGTTAGCAGGATCTGCAATCACACTCAGCAGCACTCTCGCAGCCAGTGCAAATGGCTTAACACTCCAAGCTAACGCTATGACTTTTGGTAGCGCTGGTTCTATTACAGGCACAGGTGCTGCGTCTTTAATACCATTAACTGCAAACGCTACAATAGGCCTAAGCGGAGGAGCAGGCACATTGCAAGTAACTGCAGCAGATAGTGCAGCATTTGGCAGTACATTTAGCGGATTAACTATCGGTCAAACAGGAACTACAGGCACTATGACCATTGGTGGTGCAGCTAACTTTGGATCATTAAATGTAACGCTGAATGCGGGTAATTTTGTTAACTCAGCAACAAATAATATTACTGCTGGAACTGTAAATTTTAAGGCAAATAATGCAGCTGGCACTATTGGTACCCTCGCCAATCCAATTGATATTACTGCTTCTAATCTCACATTTACCACAAGTAACGGTAATGTATTCATTAATCCTTCAAGTGCTGTTGCCATAGGCACTTCATCTATAGGAACGGGTGCAGTGAATATAACTGGAACCGCGGCAATCACAGAAAATGGTGCAATTACACAGACAGCAGGTGGTGGCGCAAATACATTTACAACAGGTGGAGCAGCTATTAGCTTGACACAAAATAATAATTTTACCGGTGCAGTATCTTTAAATAATTCAGGTGCTAATAATGTTAGCTTAAATAACATAACGGCATTAAGCTTGGGGACTTCATCTGTTGGCACTGGGACTCTCAGCTTGACAGGTGTTGGCATAACACAAACGGGAGCTATTACTCAAGCTGCTGGCGCAGGAGCTGTTACTATCAATGCTGGTGCAGGTGTTATTACTTTAAATAGCGCAAATAATTTTAGAGGCGCTGTCGCACTTAATAATTCCGGCGCAAATAACGTCAGCTTGACGAATGCGATTGCGTTAAGTTTAGGAACTTCATCCGTCGGCACAGGAACATTATCTCTCACCGGCGTCGGTGTGACACAAACTGGCGCTATCACTCAAGCTGCAGGGGCAGGTACTGCAACTATTAATGCGGGTGCGGGTGTCATTACTTTAAATAGCACTAATAATTTCACAGGTACTGTCGCACTTAACAATTCTGGCGCCAATAATGTAAGTGTAATTAATGGAATCGCTTTAAATATAGGGACCTCATCCATTGGCTCTGGCACTCTTATTTTGGGTGGTGTCGGTGTGACACAAACAGGTGCAATCACTCAAGCAGCAGGCGCACTTACCACAATCAATGCGGGTGCTGGCGTTATTACTTTAAATAGTGCTAATAATTTCACAGGGCCTGTTGCACTTAGCAATTCAGGAGCAAATAATGTCAGCTTAACAAACGCGATTGCTTTAAGCTTAGCGACTTCATCTGTTGGTACAGGTACATTGTCTCTTACTGGGGTCGGTGTTACTCAAATTAACGCTATCACTCAAGCTGCAGGGGCAGGTGCTGCAACTATTAATGCAGGCGCAGGAGTCATTACCTTAAACAGCGCTAATAATTTCACAGGCGCGGTCTTACTCAACAATTCCGGCGCGAATAATGTCAGCTTGACGAATGCGATTGCTTTAAGCTTAGGGACTTCATCGGTTGGGACAGGCACATTGTCTCTTACTGGGGTCGGTGTTACTCAAACAGGGGCTATTACTCAAGCAGTAGGAGCAGGCAGCGCAACTATTAATGCAGGCGCTGGTGTCATTACCTTAAACAGTGCTAATAATTTTAGAGGTTCTGTCGCACTCAACAATTCTGGTGCGAATAATGTCAGCTTGACGAACGCGATTGCTTTAAGTTTAGGGACTTCATCCGTTGGCACAGGCACATTGTCTCTCACCGGGCTCGGTGTGACACAAACGGGGGCTATCACCCAAGCTGCCGGAGCTAGCACTGCAACTATCAATGCAGGCGCCGGTGTCATTACCTTAAATAGCGCCAACAATTTCACAGGTGCTGTCGCACTCAATAATTCCGGTGCAAATAATGTCAGCTTAACGAACGCCATTGCTTTAAGCTTAGGAACTTCATCCGTTGGCACAGGCACATTGTCTCTCACCGGCGTCGGTGTAACACAAACAGGCGCTATCACTCAAGCTGTAGGCGCAGGTGCCGCAACTATTAATGCAGGCGCCGGTGTTATTACCTTAAATAGCGCAAACAATTTCACAGGCGCGGTCTCACTCAATAATTCCGGCGCGAATAATGTTAGCTTAACAAACGCCATTGCTTTAAGTTTAGGAACTTCATCCGTTGGCACAGGCACATTGTCTCTCACCGGCGTCGGTGTGACACAAACAGGCGCTATCACTCAAGCTGCAGGTGCAGGTGCCGCAACTATCAATGCAGGCGCAGGAGTCATTACCTTAAATAGCGCTAATAATTTTACTGGCGCAGTCTCACTCAATAACTCCGGCACTAATAATGCCAGCTTAACCAATGCCATTGCTTTAACTTTAGGAACTTCTACCCTCGGCCAAAACTTAAGCCTCACCGCTGGCGGCTCTATCTCTCAATCAGGCGCTTTGACTGTCCCAGGGACAACTACTTTAGCTGTCACCGCGGCTGCATCTGATATTTTACTTGGGACTCAAGCTAATAACTTTACCGGTGCTATCAGCTTTGGCGGCACTTTAACGAATATCCGCGATGTGTCCTTAGAAAATACTAACGCTTCTGCTGCTATTCCTAGTTTCACTGGCGTCACTAACTTACGTAATCTCACTCTCAACTTTACTAACGCTGCTGTGACTTTCCCCTCTGCTATTACCTTAACAAATGGTGGTAGTTTAACTGCGACAGGGAATGGAATTTCTCAAACAGGTGCGCTCGTTGTCCCTGGCACTTCTAACTTTACTGCTGGCGCTAATGCCATTGCTTTGAATAATGCAGCTAACAATTTCACAGGCGCGGTCTCACTCAATAATTCCGGCGCGAATAATGTCAGCTTGACGAACGCGATTGCTTTAAGCTTAGGGACTTCATCCGTTGGCACGGGCACATTGTCTCTCACCGGTCTTGGTGTGACACAAACAGGTGCTATCACTCAAGCTGCAGGTGCAGGTGCTGCAGCTATCAATGCGGGCGCAGGGGTCATTACCTTAAACAGTGCTAATAATTTTAGAGGTTCTGTCGCACTCAATAATTCCGGTGCAAATAATGTCAGCTTAACAAACGCGATTGCTTTAAGTTTAGGAACTTCATCCGTTGGCACGGGCACATTGTCTCTCACCGGTCTTGGTGTGACACAAACAGGTGCTATCACTCAAGCTGCAGGTGCAGGTGCTGCAGCTATCAATGCGGGCGCAGGGGTCATTACCTTAAACAGTGCTAATAATTTTAGAGGTTCTGTCGCACTCAATAATTCCGGTGCAAATAATGTCAGCTTAACGAACGCCATTGCTTTAAGCTTAGGAACTTCATCCGTTGGCACAGGCACATTGTCTCTCACCGGCGTCGGTGTAACACAAACAGGCGCTATCACTCAAGCTGCAGGTGCAGGTGCCGCAACTATCAATGCAGGCGCAGGAATCATTACCTTAAACAGCGCAAACAATTTCACAGGCGCGGTCTCACTCAATAATTCCGGCGCTAATAATGTTAGCTTAACAAACGCTATTGCTTTAAGCTTAGGGACTTCATCCGTTGGCACAGGCACATTGTCTCTCACCGGCGTCGGTGTGACACAAACGGGCGCTATCACTCAAGCTGCAGGCGCAGGTGCTGCAACTATCAATGCGGGCGCAGGGGTCATTACCTTAAACAGCGCAAACAATTTCACAGGCGCGGTCTCACTCAATAATTCCGGCGCTAATAATGTCAGCTTGACGAATGCGATTGCTTTAAGTTTAGGAACTTCATCCGTTGGCACAGGCACATTGTCTCTCACCGGGCTCGGTGTGACACAAACGGGGGCTATCACCCAAGCTGCCGGAGCTAGCACTGCAACTATCAATGCAGGCGCCGGTGTCATTACCTTAAATAGCGCCAACAATTTCACAGGTGCTGTCGCACTCAATAATTCCGGTGCAAATAATGTCAGCTTAACGAACGCCATTGCTTTAAGCTTAGGAACTTCATCCGTTGGCACAGGCACATTGTCTCTCACCGGCATCGGTGTGACACAAACGGGTGCTATCACTCAAGCTGCAGGCGCAGGTGCTGCAACTATCAATGCGGGCGCAGGG
>Ga0206921_10181_pt1 | contig 18149 bp, 14 predicted proteins | sample Alteio_BWOrgHeat_66_FD_152930 | JGI IMG/M metagenome (GOLD analysis project Ga0206921, IMG submission 152930) | Enriched cells from forest soil in Barre Woods Harvard Forest LTER site, Petersham, Massachusetts, United States -... | ecosystem: Environmental > Terrestrial > Soil > Temperate forest >...
GAACTGATCCGGCAAACGGACCGCCATCTGGGTGAATGGCCTTTTGAAATTGGATTGTGGGTGGGGAAGTCGGCCACGCCGAACCGGATGGGCAGCACCAGGGCAGGCGACAACGATGAAGATAGCGCGCGGCGACGCACGCTGAAGTACCTGGCGAGAGACACGCGGATTCCACCGATACCGCTGGAGAAATGTCCATGGTGCGGGACGCCGTTCGATACCAATTCATTCAAGCTGACTCCGCCTGCCAATGCGCCAAAAAACCTGCGGATCAAGTGTGTCAACATCCGGTGTCCGTTCCGGGGCAATGAGCGCGACCTGCCGATTGTGGCGGTGGATGATTCCATTTACCGGCGGCTGCCGTGCTTCATTATTGCGACGGTGGATAAGTTCGCGGCCCTGCCGTGGCTGGGGAGAGTCGGCGGTTTCTTCGGGAAGGTAGAGCGATATGACACCGACGGCTTCTATGGTCCGTGCGATCCGGGAGTGGGGAACGCGCTTCCGGGCGGGAGACTCCTGCCACCGGATCTAATCGTTCAGGACGAGTTGCACCTGATATCGGGACCGCTGGGTACGATCGCCGGACTGTATGAGACGGCGATTGACGAGTTGTCGGCAAATGGGGCGATCAGGCCGAAGATCATCGCGTCCACCGCAACGGTGCGGAAGGCGGATGCGCAGATCCGGGCTCTGTTCGGGAGGACCGGAGTGGATATCTTTCCACCGCCGGGGCCGGACCGCAGGAATTCGTTCTTCGCGATGACGGTGCCGGCAACTGAAACTCCCGCGCGGCTCTATATCGGAGTGGCGGCGCCGGGGAGGAACGTGAAATCCGTGCTGCTGCGTGTCTACCTGGCACTGTTGTGCCGGGCGCACCGATATCGGCAGGACCTGGCCTCGGACCCGTATCGCACGCTGGTGGGATACTTCAACGCACTGCGGGAACTGGGAGGTGCACGGCGCCTGATTGAAGACGAAGTGAAGAATCGCGCGTTCGGATATGCGGACCGTAAGCGGGTGGGAGAGGCGCAGGGCCTGTTCGACAAACGGGAGTTGAACAAACTGATAGTGGAACTGACCAGTCGCGTCGAGACAAGCGAAGTGGCCGAGGCGAAGCGGAAGCTTGACCTGCCGATGTCCGAAAAGGACGCGGTGGACATTGCAATTGCGACTAACATGATCAGCGTCGGCCTGGATATCACACGGCTGGGGCTGATGGTAGTGTTCGGGCAGCCGAAGACCACTTCGGAATACATTCAGGCGACAAGCCGCGTGGGGCGCGACCGATCAAAGCCGGGGCTGGTGGTGACGATTCTGAATCCGAATAAACCGCGCGACAGATCGCACTTCGAGCGTTTCGCTGCGTATCACGAGAGCTTCTATCGCAGTGTGGAAGCTACGAGCGTGACGCCGTTCTCGCCGCGTGCTCTGGATCGCGCGCTGGCGGCAGCGACGGTTGCGCTGGCCCGGCACGGCCACAAGCCAATGACGAGGCCTGGAGGCGCGGATGCAATCGTCACTGAAAGGACGAATCTGGGCTTCGTCCCCGATGCGATGGGGAGCCGGGCGGAAATGCACAAGGCGGGCACGCCTGAGGACCAGGCCGTGCTGCGCCAGAACGTCCGAACCAAAACGATTGCGCTGTTGGAGACGTGGGAAAGGGTTTCGATCGATCAGCAAGCGCAGACCACGCGAATGAAGTACTACCAGCGGGAAGGGGATGAATCGGCATATCTGTTGCGCGATTACCTCGCTGAGGAACTGAAGACTTTGCCGCCCTCGCACTGGAAAGCGAAATTCCGCGCCAAGTGGAGTATGCGGGATGTCGAACCCGCGGTGAACATCAGCGTGATGGGGCCGGGCCAGCAGAACCTTGATGAGGAGGACAACTGATGGCGCGCGCGCAGATTAGGCAGGGACAACTGATCACGACGTTCGGGCCAGGGGCGATGACGGACCTGCCGGAGCGCAGCGTGTTGATCGCGGGGCTTGACGCGTGGGTGGGCGAGCGTCGGCAGATTCAGGAACCACGGCTGGCGCGGAAGGTGGCGGCGTTGCTGGGAGCCCCGACCATACGGCTGGAATGCCCTCCCGAGGCGGACCGCGATGGCGGCGGCTACGTGCGCTCTTACGTTTTTCCTCTATGGTTTGTGACGCAGGAACTTGTTCCGGGACGGCCGCCGGGATGGCGGACGCGGCGTCTTGTGCAATGGTCCGGGCTGGAAGACAAGGGCCGGAAATTTGTCATGGAGGACGCAAAGAAAACAAAATCTGCGGTCACGCCAATCCGGTTCGTCCGGGCATGTCGAATGGGGCACCTGGGGGATATTGAGTGGCAAGCGTTCGTTCATGGACATACACCACCTTGCGGAAGGGAACTCTACTTCGACGAGCGCGGCACCAGCGGCGACTTGGGTGAGACCTACGTACGTTGCGGGTGCGGGCTGGAACGCCCGATGTCGCAGGCTGCGGACGCACAGAGCGGCGCGCTGGGTAACTGCGACGGGGGCAGGCCGTGGCTGGGACAGGGAAGGGTGGCCGACGAACGGTGCAACGAACGGAACAGGCTGCTGGTGCGCGCCGCGTCGAACGCGTGGTTGCAACAACCGCAACGGGTGATCTCTCTTCCGGAACGGGACGAGAATGTGCGCCGTGCCGTGGACGGGCTTTGGATGTTTCTGGAAACGGTGGAGAGTGCAGAAGATGTGGCGTACGAACGCAGAAAACAGCGGGTTAGCGCCGGGTTGGCAGGACTGACGGATCGGGAAGTATGGGCAGCGATTCAGGAACGCAAGGCGCCCGCGGGACCCGAAGAGAAGCCAGTGAAGCGGGCAGAGATCGAGACCCTGCTCGGACCCGGAGATCAAATTGGCGAGGACACCCTCGAATCCACATTCTTTGCGCGCGTGCTGCCACGCCCGGAGTGGGACCAGCCGTGGATGGCGGGCATCGAACGCGTGTTGCTGGTCGAGAGGCTCCGCGAGGTAGCGGCGCTGGTTGGATTTACTCGATTTGAGTCTGCGTCGGCGGATGCGGAAACCGGTGAACTTGATGCCGGAGTTCGGCGCGCGGAAATCTCACGCCAACCGGAGTGGGTGCCGGCGGTGGAGAACCGCGGAGAAGGTATCTTCCTGCAATTCAGCCGGGAGGCGCTGGTGGCCTGGTGGGCGCGAAGCGTGCAGGGCCGGCAGCCGGTAGTAGAACGATATGCCGAGTTAAAGCGCGGGTTTGATGCGTGGAAGAAAGAGCACACCTCCAGCGACCGTAAGCTGCCGGCCCCGGAGTACCTGCTGCTGCATTCCTTTTCGCATCTCCTCATTACGGCGGTGGCTTTGGAATGCGGGTATCCGGCCAGTTCGATTATGGAGCGAGTCTACGCTGTACCGCAGGTTGGTTACGGCGTAATGCTTTACACGGCGAGTTCGGATGCGGAGGGCACGCTGGGAGGCCTGGTTCAGGCGGGTCGGCGGATCGCGGGCTTTGTCCGGAGTGCGCTGGAGTTGGGTGGCCTTTGTTCCAACGATCCGGTGTGCGGCCAGCATAGCCCGGCCAACGTGCTGGAAGGGCGAATGCTGCATGGGGCCGCGTGTCACGGCTGCGTGCTTATCGCGGAGACGAGCTGCGAGCAGGGGAACGATTTTCTGGATCGGGCGCTGGTAGTGAGAACCGTCGCCGATTCGGGAGCCGAGTTCTTTCCGGACATAGTATGAATCCGCTGGTGACGCTGGGAGCTTCTGAACTTCGGGCGCTGGCGACAGCCGCCGTGGATGGCAGGCTGGACCCAGCCACGCCTGGAGTGGTGGGACGATTCGCGGCAGATGGAGCATCCATCGCGAAGGCACTCGGGGAACTTACAGCCTCAGCATCGCCCGTTGCGGCAGCGCTGACATTGTTGGCGGAGGCCGCGGAACGTCGCGCCGCAGTGGAGAACTTGGTGGAATTAGTGCTCACCGGCCCGAACACTGGTACTGGTCGCGATACGGGGATTGTGGTGCGGCAGTTGTTCCGCGAAGCGCGGAAAAGCGTCTGGGTCTGCGGCTACAATCTCTACAACGCACGCGACCTGTTTGCAGATCTCGCCAGGCCGGAACTGACGGTGCGGATGCTTCTGGATATCGGCGAGGCCAAGGGACAGCCCGACAACGAGGCAGTCCAGGATTTCCTCGATGATTTCCGCCGCCGGCATTGGCCGGAGGGCAAGGCTCTGCCGGAAATCTGGTATGAGCCGCTATCTCTGGTGTCTCATGGACCACAGCGGGCAGTTGCCCATGCGAAATGCGTGGTGGCGGATAATCGGTACCTCTTCGTCTCTTCCGCAAACTTCACGGAGGCCTCTCAGAATCGGAATCTTGAAGCAGGTATCCTGGTTGATTCCCCAATGCTTGCGGCGAAAATGGTGGAATTCCTTGGGGGCCTGATTCGTGAGCGGCGAGTTCGGTTGGCGGCGAGTGCCAATCATTGATTGGTTTCTGCCCAAAGTGGGAGAAGGAGGAACGCTTGGCCTGAATCGGACCTGGAACTGGGCAAGTTTCTGCTTGTTCTTGACCATTATCGCGAGCTGACAAAGGAGTGGTCGCCGGATGCCTGATGGTGAACAATTCGGTTTCGACTTCGAGGGATTTGTCGGCTGGGAGGAAATTGAGACCTCTGCCCGGCGGGCGTTCAACATACGGGCGCGCACGGTGGAGTTGGTTTGGGCAAAGGAGCAATGGAACATATTGGGCCAATCGAGGCTGACCGCCTATCGCGATGAGTTTGGTCGATATGCAGTTCTGTTTAGGCTCCTGATTCTCGGAGGAATCTATCATGACTTTTGTACCGCCTGGGGCGAATACTCCAGGCGCGACTATTCCGGTTGGGCGGACAATCTGCATCTGGATCCCTTTATCGTCGGGCAACTCTACGCAAGACTGCCCAATTGGGAAGCCGACGAGAAAATTCAAAAAGAAGAGGCACTGGAGCGACTGGTGGAGCTTGAACGCGCCACCGTAGTCGAGGCCTTGATGAAGGCGTTCGACGGCCCCTCCGGCCTTTACGCTTCCCTTCGGAAGAGTCGAGGCGCCGGGGAGTCGCAGGAGGGAGATCATCAGGATGACGATGATTACCCTGACACCTACGACCCGGAAGCGTCACAGATGTCCGCGTATTCCTGGATCAAACAGGGTTGTCATCGGTATCGCTAACGGCCAATTCGGTGAGATTCAGCATATCTATCAACCTTCGCGGACCTCGGGCTCCGCGTTGAATGGTTTATTCGGTAAGGAGTGAGCCAGCGGGCCTAACCGTTGGAGTCCGCGGGTCCAAAGCCGAAGGTCAGGAGCCATCGGGAGCAATCCGCTCATTCAAGCCGTCGGAGATCAGGATCTTTGTAGGACGCCTATTTCTTCGCAATCATCGTCGATAAGATTGGCGGGGACCCAAGCCACCCGCGGCAGGTCCGATTGCGTCTGTGGACAGAGGATCTGGACTGCCATTGTCGCGACGTTCCCGTCCTTGTTGATCTCGCCAGTCAGTTCGCCGCGCAATTCCAGATAACTTCGGGCCTCGCCCATAACGGCCACGGCGGTTCGTACCGCCAAGAGTGCGCCGCGTCGGTCCTTTTCCTTAAGCGCATCCGCCAAAATCTCCTCCGCGTATTGGTAAAGCCGCTCAGCCCGACCTTCACCGGCACGGACGTCGTCCAGCAGCGCACCGGTGCGCGCAGCCTCCCGAACCTCAGCATTGCGGGAAACAGCCCGCAATATGTGTGGCCGGTGCCTATCCAAGCTCGATTTGGCTGTCTCGTAACGTCCCGCGATGTCCCGCAGTGAAGCGCCGCGAACTAACTCGCGGTCGATCTTTTCGCGCTCCTCGTGACTACAGATTGAGCAAGTTAGCGGCATATTAGTCATTGTCCCACCAAATTAAATTGTCCCACGAAAGTTAGTAAGAGTGTGACGCCATGACGCCGGTATGCCGATGATTTCGTGGCCATGTGCCGGACGGAGTCGGCGGCGAAGGAAGCGCTTCGGCGGATCGGGCTGGTGATGAACCGGCTGGGTCTGAAACTGCATCCGAAGAAGACGCGGATGGTGGACTTGAGACGTGGGAAGGAAAGCTTTGTGTTTCTGGGCTACACGATTCGCAAGAAGCGGAGCATACTGCGGAACCGGCGCATGCATTTTATGCAGCGGTGGCCGTCGCCCAAAGCGATGAAGCGAATCCGGGAACGCGTACATGAGTTAACCGATGCGCGGCACAGCGGGAAGGATGTGAAGCAAATCATCGCAACGCTGAATCCCGTGCTCCGGGGATGGGGAAACTACTTCCGATCGGGGAATGCCGAGAGGAAGTTCAATCAACTCGACAGCTATGTGTGGTCGCGGCTGACGCGCTGGATGGTGCGGCGCGGAGGGCAGCGCCCAGGTCGATTTGAGAAGTGGACCCATGAAAGTTTGTGGGTATGGGCTTGTACCAGTTGCGCGGAACCGTGAAATACCCGGCGCAAGCCGCATCAGGAAGATCATCGTTAAGCCGTGTGCGGGAAAACCGCACGCACGGTTTGAAAGGGGTTGTTTAGAAACGGGTCAGCCTTGGCTGATACCGCGCTATCTACCAATGCACAGAAAACCGATGCGTCTATGGTTTCCCAAACGACGCACCTGATATGCCCGAAAAGGCACTGCGCGCCCGAACTGCGCCTATTTGAAGCGCATGATTTTAAAAACCATGACGTATGGAGGCTCCGTATCGATCGAAATTTTGTGGGCAGGTTCCAAATTCGTGCGTGACTTTACAAGGGACGCCCCCGTGGTGTGATTGATTACTCCATTGCCACCGTCCTCACGTAGCGCTTCTGAGCCCGATCCCACCAAAAGCGTATGCTCGTGCGCCGGTATCTCAACTGTTGCCTTGTCGCTTCCGCCGATTGCTCCGACTTCGGATACGGTTGCGGTTCCAACGGTAACCCGGCCTTTGAGATTTGGCGCTTTCTGACCGGCCATGGGTCCTGATGGAATTACTGACCCATCGCAAAGGATAAAGTTGGCCGGGATGGTGCCGCCAGGAAGTGCGAACCAATCAATAATTCCTCCAATCGGTACCGGTGATTCTGTAACGATTTCAGGAGCCGCTATCGCGCTGAAATCTCTCACAACCGCACCCACATTCGTGTTTATCGTAATTCTGGAGGGTGCAGCTAAAACTCTGTTTCCGGCTACTAAGAAGGCGTTACGGGGGTCGGCTACGATACCGCGCGAACAAGTCATGGTTAGGACGTTTCCGTCAAGTCTTGCCCCTCCGGACCCTTGCGCCGCGACCGCCAACGGACCCGCACACTTTACCTTTCGCTTTTCATCGGGATCGTTAGGCGTGTTTAAATCGATTCCCGTCACTTGCTGCGGAGGATTGCTGCCGTCGGTGGAATAATTCATGGAAATCGTGACAACACCCTGACCGCTTTCGTCATAAAGCGTTCTGACATGCAGGCCTTGCTTGTTGAGAGCAACGCACTGGCTAAATGCGCTGATTGCTGTGGGGCTAATGATGTGACTATAGACATCCACGGCACTATTGTCGCGAGTGATTGAACTTCCGTCGCTACACATCGCTGCACGAATTGCTTCGGACTGAGTTTGGTTGTAAGTCCCGCCTCCAGAAAACTGGAACGGTACGTCTACATTGGCGCTTACGCCCGTGCCGCTTGCTTTCGCCGATGAGTTGTCACTGCAAAGATGATTACGAATGTCCTGAGAATTAGCGGCAGCATTCGCAGTGTGGAAGGTATCATACAGACCGTGCTGAAGAAGCAAGGCGCAGTCGTCTTGGGCGCGAACGGAACCAGCCGCTAGAAGAACAGCGGCTAGGCTAACAGGTAACCGGCGTAGATGAGCCATATAATTGTGTCCTTAAATTCTTTTTCCGCAAGAGTTTACTACTTTTTCCAAAACGAGCTTTAAGGTCGGTTTCGCTCGTCCTTTGGTCGTCACAAATAATTCACTGTTCGTATTCTCGGCCGCGTGCTAAGGGCACTCTCGCTTTTGAACAATTCAGCCAAGAGAACGGTGATGTCAGAAAACAGAGAAGCCGAAGCCCCTTGTGCATTTTCCCTTTTGCCACGAACAACTCAATTTTCGGCCCGCGATCATGGCCTGCTGGTCAGTATCGATGCCGCCCGTTCAGACCCTTCAGAACTGCGCCGTCGGGACATTCCTTCCGTTTCGGGTTCGGGTAATCTCTGAGGATCGAGTCCTGAAACTGCTAGCGATCGTCTAGAGACACGAGCGGACAGCCAGTTTCAGTGCCGGTTCTGTTAACGCCCGCGTGGAAGCGTGTTATTGTCCTTACCCCTTTTGCGTCCGTATTCAGAACGGTCCCACGGCACGGAGTTGGGGACGCCGTAAGGGAAATGGGGAGCCCGATCTGGTTGAACTCGTCTTCGTTCCCGACACAGCTCATCTTCTCGATGCCGGTCAGCTTTAGTTGGGCATAAGTACCCGGCTTCTGTTTGAGCTCTAGCAGATGGTTGAGATCGAAGGTGTGATCGCCGAGGTGGGAGCCCACCGGCGGCCACGAAGCAAATGCCATGATCCAATCTCCATTCACGCCGGCCGAACGGGCGACGGGCTTTCCCTCCGAGTTTAAGAGAGTGAAATTCAGGCCATTGCGGTAGTACAAAACCGTAGTTTCGGCGAACAGGTAATCACCCCCAATGTCTTTGAGGCTGTTCACCAAGGCCTGGTTCGCGCTGTCCGCCACATCTGTCGCGGCTACGCTGACCCGATTCGCCGCGCGGATTTGGTCGGGCCAGGGCAGGCGGATGACATTTCGCTCATATCGGGAGTCGTGTTTGACAGCGAGTTTGTTGCTGTCAAGCAAAAATTCGTGCGTCAAGTAAGGACCTCCGTCCTCGTAAACGAAGTCGAACGGGTGGGTAAAGGCCGGGGTCAGATCACCCAGCCCAACAGACATGGGCTTTGTGAAGTCAACCTGGGTGTCCAGCGCGTTCCAAGCAGCGGGACCACCGGCGGGGGGCGTTCCATAGTACCGGTACTGATGCATGTCGTTCCCAGCCCCGTTCATTCTGGTATGGGGCGCAATCAGGTCACAGGTCCGATCGCTATGGCATACCAGCAGAAACAATCCATGCAGTAAGATTGCTGCGCTCATTTTTCATTCCTTCTTTCTTCGAGTCGATGTCGACGCATCCCCACGCTGTGTGTCGTCTTCCAACGAAACAAAAGGACACCCGGTCTCAGTGCCGGTGGCCTGGTGGCTTTCGCCCTTTTTGCACATATTCGGCATAGTCGTCGCCCAGGAGGGTAACTTGAGTCCATCAAAGCCGGTATTCAGGTCAGGCTGGCAGAAAACAGAACTCGACATGATTCCGGTCAGGCTAAGATTCAAAACATGCTGACTCACGTCTGAAAGAAGATGATTCAGATCCCATGTGTGGTCACCCATATTCGAGGGCGACGCCGGCCAGGAACTAATGACGACAATGGCGCGCCCGCCGAGGACTCCGCTGAAAGTGTCGAGGACGGTGCTTCCCTGCTTCAATCGAAATGTTGAAGCCCCGGAATAAATCAGCGCGGCGCTTTCGCCGAAGATGTATTGGTGCTGCGCGGTCGGCTGGGTTGCGATGTCGGGATCATTGGGAATGGATGAAATCAACAGCGCCTGAACGGCCACCTGGTTACCAGGAACGATGTTATCCGGCCAGGGCACGGTAATGACCGTTCGTTCGCGGCCTTGGCCATAGGTAACCTTTACTTTCGAACCATCGAGGAGGAAGTGATTCTGGGCGTAGCCCTGATCGAACGGGAAACTGGTTCCAGGCGCCAACTCGCCCACGCCCAGGGAAAGCCTGTTCTGATAATCCGCCGCCGGAAGAAACTTCTGAGCGTGAGTCAGACCGGAGGCATACATGTATTCATGCGCATCCGCTTCCTGCCCGTCCATCGTGGTGTGGGGCGCAACGATATCACAGGTTTTCTCGGCAGTATTGTGGCAGACGAGCAGAAACATGCCATGTAAGATGATTGCAGCGCTCACAAATCTCTCCTTTAAATGCAGATCTACGCACGAATTATGCGAGTGAACATCGCCCAGTAGTGCGGATGAGCGAATCGCGGCGAGTGCGCCAGAGACGCCATGGCATCCCGCATGGCATCTTTGCTCTTATTGCCTTCGGCGAGGCTTCGGTAAAAGGTAGTCATCAACGCCGCGGCCGCACGGGAGTCCACACTCCATAGAGACGCAATTACTTCGGATGACCCTTCCAGCAAAAACGCCGCGGCGAGCGAATCGGAATCGGCCGAATCTCCCAGAATTTGCCGCCCGGTTGCACAGGCGGACAGAACGACCATGGGCGGCACCCGGAATCCATCCGCCAGCAGGTCTTTGAGCAGAAGCGGGCCGGGAGACCAGGGAACTACCAATGCGACGCCAGAGCCAGTGCGAACGGCATGTCCCGCGAAGTGCAGGATTTGCGGCTTCCGGTTACCAGGCATCCCCTGTGGGTCCTCCTGCAAGACCTCTATTTTTCCGGCGACTGCGGCGCGAATACCCGCAATCTCGGCGGTGGCGTCGGGCAATGGGGGCAGATCGGGAGCCCATGACGGATTTCCCGCGGAAGCATCGACCAGCAATAAGCCAGCGCTGGTGTCCCTATATGGAGGGAACCGGTCCTGCGCAAAGGAAAGAGGAGTTACCGCCAGCGCCCAGTCCAGTCCCAATCGACTAGATCCGACCGGCAATACGGCGAACGCTAGGTTGGGCGCATCTTCATCGGTCTGAATGATGACAGTGCGGTTCCGGGACAACTCTTCCAGCCAGGAGCCGAAGATCGTGTCTTTGAGGGCTGCGGCCAAAGCGTCGACCTCGTCCATGGCGGAATCGGGAGATTGCAGCAGGCGATCCAGCCGTTGGGCAATGGCCGCCACTTCGACCTCCGGCTTCGAGGCCCAGCGAAAGTCGATCACTGCCCCATCGACGCGCCAAACGGCCAGCCGGTTCATCGTTCGGGTCAAGGAAAACCGGACTGCGTTCTCTTCACTGGCGTACCGCGCCAAGTGCTTTGTGGTTTCGCGTTCTTCGGCGCTCTTCCATTGCTGCAGTAGCCGGAAAGCTTCGCCTACCTTTCCTTCCCGAAGAGGGATTTCGACGGCGACTTCGCGGGCTTGGCGCAACTCTGCTCGCCACTGTCTGGAAGCGGGCCGATCGGCGCCGGGTTGAACCAGCCAGCCAGACACTCTGCTCAGATGCTCCTGCGCCTGACCGAGTTGGCCGTCGGCTAGCGCGAAAGTGGCGCGAAGACGTTCGTAGGGGACCCAAATCATCGGATCAGGCGATTGACTGAGTTCAGTGTCAAATGCGCTGAGCCCGGACTCATCGCCGGATGCATCGGCGAAACCGATTGCGGCCCAGGCGCGGCTGACGGATCGGGGCGCCGCCGATTGCGAGTAGTGCACGAGAGCGGTTTGAAAGAGGCTGCGCGCCGCGGCAGGGTCTCCGCATCGAAGGCTCAACTGTGCCCACCGAACGGTGTCGCTGAACTTCAGGTCTTCGAGGCCCGTGGCATCGGCTACTTCGGTCATCTGCGCGGCGGCGGCGCGCGCGGCATGCCACCAGGAAAGATCTTCCGCGGAAGTCATCATCATGTTGAAGAACTCCAGCGAACGCACCAGGGGGAGGCTTTGGGTGACGATTTGCCGGAGTGAGGCAGCGGAAAGGCCGATCGTGGTGCGGTACAACCCCCGCCGCCATCCGATATTGGCGGCCAGACCCGCGGTTCGCATCGCCAACACGGGGAACGCGGCTTCCTCCGCGAGGGCGCGGGACTGACGGGCACCCGCCTCGGCGGCATTCATGTCGCCAGCCTGAAAACTGCAGAAGCCGAACTCGCGAAATTCCTGCACTGCGAGCCACTTGTATTCAGCGTATTTCGGTGCGTGGCGCTGGGGACAGGTGAATTCTCCGCGCGCATGAGTAGCGCGGTAGAGCTCTTCATAGTCGCGCCATGCTTCGAAGGCAGGGGGCAGTATGACGGCATAGAGCGATGCGAATGCCGGCTTTTCCAGCTGATAGCGTCCGGTCGTCTGCTGTAGCCGGATTTGGGTCATCCTCCCGAGAGTCTGCGCAGCGTTACGCAGCGCGGGAGTGTCCGGGGCATTCAGAAGATCCAGAAGCCAGGGGTCATGGTGGGCGCTGTTCAGACGCTCCGCCAGCAACTGTACTCCCGCGCTATGCAAGTCTTGCAGGGCATCATCGAGCGCCACTTCGTCGAAGGCCGTGTCGGCATCGTGGCTTCTGCCAAACAAGCGGGCGTGCTTGTCACGGATCGCCTGCAAGCGGCGGCGGGCTTCGTCTCTCCACCCGCCGGACGGCTCGAGGTGAAGCATCCTTTCCAGATCGGCGATGGCGGGGCCAGGAAGGTTCAGTTCATCTTCGATGAGCGCGCGGTCATACAAAGCAACGGAATTATCGGGGTCCAACTGAAGGGCCTGCCCCAGGATCTCGACCGCATGCAGGAGATCGGCGGCCTGGCTGGTGCGTCGGCCCCGCTCGCGATAAGCAATCGCCATTTCCGTCAGCAGATTGGCGTCCGGGTGGGGCATGAAGTCGCGCGCCGCGGCAAGAGATTCAATGGCGTTGTCAGGCGTGCCATAGAGGATCTCCCATCGGCCCTTCGCATAAAGGGCAGCAGAGTCATTTGGAGTTTTGTTGAGCACGCGGCGGATAGCCAGCTCAGCCTCGATTGCCTCGGTCGGTTTCTGGTTGCTGTATCCGCGATCGGCCCGCAGTTCTGAATATCCCGCGCCGGCGAGACGCAAATCCAAGTTGCGCTGCGCGGTGTAGGCGCGGGCAAGGAGCTTCAGCGGGTCCTGGGGGCGAGACTGAGAGCGAATGGCCAGACCAATTCCGACGGCAAGCAACGCGGCGGCAGCAATCGCAAACCAGCGGAACATCTGGCTCTTTTTAGGAGCCGGGACAGCGGTAATCGGCGTGACACCGGTGGGGACTTCTTCCTCAAGCGCGAAGACCGCAAGGGCGGCGCGGAGGGCCTGAGCGCAAGTCTCGCATCGAGACGCATGCTCCAGCGCCACTATCGCCGTATCGTCCTTTCGCAGCCCGGACGCGATTTCGTCCCATATCGTTTCGTCTGGGCATGGGAACCGTGGATCAGTCTGTGTGCTCACCGCTCCTCAACTTTAGAAACACTTCCTGTCTCACTTTGCCTTTTATCCTGTCTTTGATGGTGGGCCGGAACGGTCGGATCAGCGTGAAACCGCTCACGGACGGTACGGGTCAGACGAAGGATCAGACTCTCCACGCCCTTCAGGGATAATCCCAAGGCCGGGATTCCAGCGATTTCGCGGGCCGTGAACCCTTGCCGGTAATAGAGACGGAAGATCGCTTGTTCGCGCCGATCGGCGGGGAGTAAACTCTCCACTCGCTCCCAAATCAGACCCTTATCGAAATCTTGGGAGACTCCGACACCCGCGGTGAGTTCTTTGAGCTGATCTTCCAGCGCAACGGTACTTTTCACTCCCAGTTTGGCCGCGCCGCGCGCGCGAAAAAAGCTTCTGGCCGCGTTGGCCATAACGACTGAGAAATAAGCCTCCACTTCAGACGGCCCTTCTGGCAGCTTCTGTAATATCGATGGGCCAGCGCTGACCAGCTTCAGGCTGATCTCCTGGGCGGCATCTTCGATTTCGGCCGGGCAATTGTATTGATGAGAAATCCGTCCGGCGATTCGAACAATCATGGGCCGCATGAAATTGAAGAATTCGTCGCAGCAGGGATGCTTTCCGGCGGACCGGATGCAAAGTTCATAGAGCCTTGATAAAGATGGGGCCCCCATAGCCGATTATTCGAACTAAATCGGTTCAGTTTATCATTTGTCGCGCTTCGAATAACGGCCGGTTCGAGAAATTTATTTCGTTTCCTAAAAGGCTCTTCTTCACCGTCTGCGTTGTTAAATCCGAACACTCATCTCGTCCGACTAAAGTTGGGCGCCTACGGCTAGAAAGGGAGAAATTATGAAAAAGAGAATGGCGTTGAGATTCGGCTTGCCGGGGTTGGAATGGATCACATTCCTGCTGATGGCGGCGGTTACGGCTCCGGCTCAGACACCGGTAACGATTGATTGGTCCAGCCCCAGTCCCACACCGGTTGGCGCTCCGGCGCAAATTGATAACAAGGTGACATTGAGTGTTGTTGTGACGAGTGTCAATGACATCCTCTATCAGTACATCGTGAATACTTCGGTGACAACCGCCCCGACCGACGATCTCGCAAATCTGCTTGCGCTGGTGGCGCCCGCTAAAGGAGCTCTGCCGGGAGGCGGTGCAGACCCCTGCGAAAGCTTCAAAACGAAGTTCGGAGACCTGGAGGCCGCTATTAAAAGCGACAAATCTCTGAATCCTTCAGCTACCGGCGGTGTATTCGCCAGCATTGCATTGAAAGACTCTCTGGCAGCGTGGATGAAGATTGATCCCTTGAAGACGCTCACGGACCTGAAGAACGATAGCCCCGCCGCGTGCTTCGACAGCCAGGCTCAGAGTGCCCTAGCAGAAATCTCCGCCATAGACAGAAGGGCGAAGGGCTCGCACAGGACTGACGCCGTCGACTGCGTACTCCAACCGGGGCAGCAATGTACTGTAACCGTGAACGAATACTATACCGCCTTTGCTCTGCCGGGACCTGGAGGCCAGCCCCCCCCTCAGCCGAGTACCGTTACTACAGCAAGCGGCAAGGCATTTATCATCACGCCGGCCTCACACATTCTGGTCTTGTCGGGAGGTTTTCTGGCCACGACTCTCGGAGCACGAACCTATACGGCATCCAACGTTCCCGGCCAGACCTCACCGGTGCTCGTGGTAAGCAACAACTCACGAATTCGCCCCGCGGCTGTAGCGCTTTTGAATTACCAGATTCCCAGACTGGACAGCTACCCGGTTGGATTGGCGCTCTCTGCAGGACCGGTGATCACTTTCGGCGGCAACGGTGCGAACGTCTCAACTCTTGGTTTCTTTGCAGGTATTTCAGGACACTTTTGGCACCGGCTATATGTCACTCCAGGGTTCCACTTCGGACAGTTCGCCGATTTTCCTCCCGGGTTCGTGCCAGGCGCCGTGGTACCAACCAGCATCGCGACTCCGACAGCTGAAAACCGATGGACCAGCCGCTTCGGTATCGCGATTACCTTTCAGACTCCAGACTTCACTAAGTTGACGGGCGGCAGTTCTACCACCACTACCACCACATCAACTCCGGCCAATCAGCCGAAGAAAAGCACACCGTAAGCGGCGTGAACCGCGGGGGAAAACATTATGAACCCAGCCAAAGCATTTCTGTTCGTCTTGCTTGTAGCCCACCTTAGTTTCAGCCAGGATTTGATCTCCTCGGACGGAGATGGCGTGCCGGATAAGTGGAAGACAGATGGCTTCGTGGACGTGACACTTGGCGGGCGAACCGCGCGCATAGATCTTAAGGCCCTGCACGTTTCAAAAGGCCGCAAAACCGTGATCGTGTGGGTCGACTGGATGGCGGACTCGACCCACACGCATCGTCCAATGATGGTCACCGACAAACAGCCTGTTCCTTTTGGCGAAATAGGGTTGCCGCACCTGATCGAAGATCAGCCGCTGCAGAGGGTCGTGCGGGCATTCGCAAACTCCGGCGTCGACAATCTCAAAGGAGTGACACTGGCGCTTATCTTTGCTGACAAAGTGAAGTGGCCGAACCGGCCGTTTACACCGATACCGGAACAACCTACGCTGGGTTCAACGTTCACTGGGCCAGACAACACGACACATTACGTCTGGAACGACTTCGACGCCATTCGCGCCAGCCGGTTTCCAACGGGTTTGTTCGGGCACGGCTTTCACTACGCCGCGTTCATCCACAACATGAAGGATTTCAGCAATACAGGACTTTCCAAAACCATCCCCGGCGATGAGTTTTTGGTCTCGCTGGGTGCTCTTAGTAACGGCACGGGCGATGCCGATGATCAGACCGGAACGTTCATGCATGAGCTGGGACACAATCTGGGCCTGCATCACGGAGGGTTCGAGGAAATCGGATATAAGCCGAACTATCTCAGTGTGATGAACTATATGTTCCAGTTGGTCGGAGTTGCGAACCAGTCCATCTATGGTCACTTTGACTACTCGAGATTCACTCTGGGCGACGTGAATGAGAACGCCCTGAACAGCAGTATGGGTTTGACCCTGGTTCCTCTGCAGGCGACCTACGGCACCGCTCATGTCTGCGGCGCTACTCCGCCGCCAAAATGCGACCGACAACACTACACCACACCGGCCTATAACCTGGTTTGGCAGCTGAGCTGCCCGGTGGACTGGAAATGCATCGGACCTGGTAGCGGCACGGAGCAGTGCCCGTCGCCCGGCTCAACAACACCGGAAATCTTTGCTCTGGACGTAAATGGCGATGGTTGTCTGGATACGCTGAAAGGCTACGATGATTGGAGTAACCTGGCTTATTTCACGCCCGATCTCCCGGGTGGCGGTGCAGCGGTAAGAAGAGAATTGTTGCCGGGCGCGGAACTGGACGCACTCAAGCCGACGCTGCTTACGTCCCTCACCGTATCGAAAGTGGCGCCAATGCCAACCCCCGATGGAGTTCAGGTGAGTTGGTCCCGAATCCCATTGCAGAGGGCGGTGGGTTACGAACTGCTACGGAAAGGGCCTTCGGGCGTGACGTCAATCATACGCCGGACAAAGGAAAATCAGTTCACCGATCGGACTGCCGTCCCGGGTGTGATGTACGAGTATTCGGTGAGGCCGATCTTTGCCGCTTCCTTGACGGAGGAGGTGAGATCGTTCAGAGAAAAAATACCGAGCGCGATTGTGAAGGACGCCCAGATTCTGGAACAGAGGGCGAGAATTCTTAACCTTCTGCCTCCAGGCGCGGAGTTGGTTCGCGGCAAAGAAACCAAAGCAAGCGGACCTGCCATCTCTGCGCTGCCGCAAAGATAGAGCAACGAGAACGGCAGGGTTCAAGGCACCCAAAACGCCTGAGCCTCTAACGGCATGGGATGACATCGATAGGAGCGATCTCGTCCTGATGTTGCGACGGCCTCCGCGGATCACCGTCCACGTCGAAGGCGGTCTCGTGCAGGACCTGACTGGTATCCCTGCGGGGTACAGGTGCGGGTGGACGATTACGACCACTCCGACATGCGCGCGAAGACGTGGGATGCGGAGAAAGAGTGCCACGTAACCGTTTATGGGGGAGATGATGTATGAAGGAGGTTACTCACACGCCGGGACCAGTACAGCCGGTTGCAAGCACCGGAAAACGGGCGCAGTCACGTGGCATCTTGCATGTGACACCCACGTAATCGCAACTACAGCCGGAGAGAGTGAAGCCAGCGCCCGCCTCTTCGCCGCCGCTTACAACGCCTTCGATTCCGCAGCGAAGAAGCTGGGAGTAAACGCCGTCGAACTGGCCGAAGCTATGCGGGATGGTGGCGCTGGCGGAACTTCTCAGTGTGATGCACACGTTCCACGCGGCTCCGCTGACGCTCTATCAGCCGACGCACGTTGACCTCGGCGCGGAAACCTACCAACCGCCCAACCGCGCCTATCCACATCAGAAGAACTGCTGGTTTTTAGTTTCCATCCCGGTAATCTTCGATGTCCAGCTCCATTCGATGACGAGTACCCACTCAGCGATGCCGGGAGGTTTGACATCGATGACCTTGACTACAACCTCGTCCGTGAACTTCAGGCCCGGATCAGAGCACTTGAGCGGGCAATCTTCAATCACGCCAGAGTAGTACCGCAGAAAATTAGCCCACTTGCTGTCGTCACCTGCGATGCTTGAATCCAGCCCGCAGAGGTTCAGGTATCCTCCAAGCTGTTCTCTGAACTTGGACAGCCTGAGCGTGTTGCCAAGCTCGCCAAGAAAGCTCATGTCGGCGGTGATCTTCTGACCATTGCTCGCGTTCGTCATCTCCTCAACCAGTGCCTGATATTTATCGAACCGCTTCACGATCCGTTGCGCACCGGGGCGGTCGAGAGTCGGATGCACGGCCCAATCGCAATAGAACTCCAGAACATAGTAGCGGCTCTTCTCGCCGGTATCGCCGTTCACCTGCATCAGCTTCCGGAGTTCGACGAGGACGTAGACCACTTGACGCT
>Ga0206921_10182_pt1 | contig 18147 bp, 20 predicted proteins | sample Alteio_BWOrgHeat_66_FD_152930 | JGI IMG/M metagenome (GOLD analysis project Ga0206921, IMG submission 152930) | Enriched cells from forest soil in Barre Woods Harvard Forest LTER site, Petersham, Massachusetts, United States -... | ecosystem: Environmental > Terrestrial > Soil > Temperate forest >...
CGGATGCATTACAGCAGTGTGGCACATCTTTCCGCCCAGTTCAAGAAGGTGACCGGCCTGACGCCATCTCACTTCAAACAACTCAAGGAGAAAAGGAGCTCTGTGCAATAAAAATCCCTATATTACACTTCACCCCAATTTTACAACTCCTTAAAACCCCTAAAATGTCAAGAAAGCTTAAAATGCTAGGCATGTTATTATTCCTCTTAGGGATGCTAACCGGATTCATAACGATGAATTTGAAAAACCCGCGTATGGGATTGGCAGCCCACCTCGAAGGCGTAATGAACGGTTCTTTTTTGGTAATAGCCGGTCTCATCTGGACTGAATTGAGACTTTCCGGTACACTGAAAAAAATAGTTTCATGGGCCTTAATCTACGGCACCTTCTTCAATTGGTTCATCACCCTGGTTGCGGCATTTCTCGGGACATCAAAAATGACTCCAATCACGGGTGGAGGGTTTACAGGTACGCTGCTGCAGGAAAACATTGTTACAGCCGGCTTTATTTCTGTTGGATTCGCGATGGTGTTTTCGGTTGCGGTAATTACCTACGGCCTAAGGGGCAAGATTGCATCTCACCTTCCAACCTTGCAATAAACCATTTATATAAACTTAGGTGTCACTGTTCAAGTTGTTTAGGGACAATATGAAGTGATTCAGTAATTTAACGAGCATATTTATATCTGCTCCATGCGTATTTTAACTTCTCGCTCAAAATATTTTTCTCCCATTAAGCCGGCCGTGATTTGTTTTTTTATCAGCCCAATGCTTTTGCTGCTTTCCTGTAGTGCACCAACAGTAAAACAATACGGTTTTCTCACGATGCTCGGGCACGATACGATTTCAATAGAGCGTATAAGCCGACAGGGCAATACTTTAACAACCGATGAAGTTGATCGCTTTCCACGTGTGCGTATTCGCCATACCGTGGTTGAGCTTAACGACGACGGCAGCATACAACATCTTGTAATGAACATTCACACACCCAGTGAGCCATCCGGTCAGCGGGATCGAAAAGTAATTGCCGATGTCTCAGGTAATAAAGTGCACCTTTCTAAAACAGATAGCACCGGTACGGTGAATCGTGATTTTGCAACAGGTGGCAGCATTGTAGTAGCCCACGTACCGCAGATGTATAGTCTTTATGAGCTTTACTTTGTCGCGGCGTCGAAGCAGGCGGCGGCATCAAAACATTCGGTCGGCAGTCCTGTGAAAATGAGGCAATTTTATATTGACCGGGAATTCGACCGGTTTCCTTTGGGTGAGGCCACTGTAAACCCGCTTGACGGAGGCAAAATAGAGGTTACACACGACTGGCTCGCCGGGACCGGGGAGGCGATGATGGATTCCGGCAATAATATGCTCAGTTATTCCGGCGCCCGATCTACCTACAATGTGCGCGTAAAACGGCTTGCCGCACCCCCGGACGTAAAAGGCATCGCCGACCGTTTTGAGGCGAAGGAGACAGAAAGTGGCATCGTAAAATCGCTAAGCGTTCGCGATACCATCCGGGCACGAATTGGTAATTCAATCTTCACCGTTGACTATGGCAGGCCCCTCTTGCGTGGACGAGCCCTGTTGGGTGATGTGATACCTTACGACCGTATATGGAGAACAGGAGCCAATGAAGCTACACAGTTTACGACGTCAACCGAGATAAGGCTTGCCGGGATGCAGGTGGCTGCGGGCACATACACGTTGTTTACCGCGCCACATACGAATGGGGTAGATCTGATCGTGAACAAGCAGACCGGAGAGTGGGGAACGGAGTACAATCGCTCATTTAACCTGGGTACGGCAACGATGGTCAGCGAGGTGGCCGCCTCACCAGTGGAAAAATTCACTATATCTGTCATTCCCGCCAACAATCGGCACGGTACACTCGTATTCGAATGGGGATCGTTCAGATGGATTGCACCGATTGAAGTGCAGTAGTAAATTCACCTTCACTTCGGTCAAATTCTGCGGAGAGGGAGAGATTCGAACTCCACTCTAATATGTTGTATATGAATACCATTCGGGACAAGAACTGATCGGAGCACAACTGTCTTCGGCAGGAAAATCCATTACATTTCAATGAATTCCTATAGATTCGTTCCAATTTCAACAAGTATGAGCAATTCAGGTAAACCCAGCTCTACGGACCTTTATCGGTCCCTTTTCCAAAATGCAAAGATGAATTCCGTACTGATAATCGATGCGAACGGCATAATCCTGGAAGCAAATCACGCGTTTTTAAATTCTTTCGGGTATAATGAGGCAGATATTATCGGGGAAAATTTCTCGATCCTTTTTAGCGACGCCGACCAAAAAAAGGACCTCCCCCTCCGGGAATTGAGGACGGTGATAGACGAGGGGCAGTCTTTTGACAACAATTATCTGGTCAATAAGAACAACACATTAACGTGGGTATCCGGAGAATCACTTCTGCTGACAGATGATCAAAATCAAAAGCGCATTCTGAAAATAATCCAAAATATCCATACTCAAAAAGAATCTGAGTTCTCCATTATCCGACTGAACAATTTCAATGAGAACATCCTCAGTACTATCGAAGACGGGGTGGTCGTGCTTGACGAAAATTTGAAAATTTTAAAGGCTAACCATTCTTTCACTCAGATCTTCAATTTTTCCGATAGGGATGTTTCCAAAATAGATTTCAAATCTTTCATCAGTTCATTCGATATAAATTCCGAGTTATACAATGCCATCCTCGGCGTTTTTCAGTCCAAGTCGAATATCTCCCGCATACAGCTGGACATGGATGCAAAAACAGGTGAAAGGCAAACCTTTGACATCAGTTGCACGAAACTGGCAGAGGAGGGAGAGCAAACCAAGATCTTACTCATATTCCATGATATTACCGCCCAAAAGCAGTTCGAGAAGCAGCGGGAAGACATATTGAATTTTGTGGCTCATGAATTCCGAAACCCCCTCACCAATGTGATCTTGAACATCGATCTTGTAGATCAAATGCTTAAAGAACAAAAACTGGACGAATTTCAGGGATTTATAAGCCGCGCCCGCATCAACTCGCAACGCCTGAAAAGGCTTATCAATGAACTATATAAGTCAACAAAACTAATATCCGGAAACTTTGACCCGGAGCGTTCCGTCTTCATCCTTGATGAGGTGATTGACGAAGCTATCGAATCGATTCGCCAGGTGAACGCCCAGCATACGATACGCAAAATGAGTGATTCCAAGGTGTCGTTATTTGCCGATAGAGAAAAGTTGGTCCAAGTGATTACCAATTACCTCTCAAATGCTGTCAAGTACTCCGACGGGAGCTACAACATCGAAGTTCGCTGGCTCGTGGAAGGAGATTCAGTCATTATCTCGGTGGCGGATCATGGGCGAGGAATTCCGGCAAAGGATCTCCCCTATATCTTTAATCGCTTTTACCGCGCGCAAAAGACGAAAAATCTGGATGGCCTTGGTTTGGGCCTTTTCCTGTCCAAGCAGATAGTTACAGCACATGGCGGTCGCACGTGGGTTGAAAGCGAGGAGGGAAAAGGATCGACTTTTTATTTTTCCCTTTTGTTACCTACTTCCGAAGAACAAGAAGGCGAAAGCGGCACTGCGCATCAAACTCCGGCGCCATAGCCCCAAAAAAGGTGGTGGAGTTTGGTGTTCATTTTCGAAAGCGCCTGGGGATCGGACGATCCCACAAAAGCAGCCTTCCCTTTTTTACATGGAACAGCGCTTGCGGAGGCCGGGCATGAGGTTCAAATTTTTTTGCTTGGTGAAGCGGTCAATTTGATGAGGGAATCGGTACTCAACGCGGTCACTCCCGGGCCCGTTCTGTCGCCGAATCGGATCTGGCATCAACAAAGGCAAAATTTGGCAATCCGCAGATTTTCGTGCAGTTGACAGAATGCGCAGACAGGATCATCACGGAATGATCCTGTCTGCATTGTGCGAAAACTGTCGCGTTTCGCATTACTCTCGCTCCCGCAAATGCACATCTCATCTAAATAGGGATTTACGGTGTTGACAATCTTTTGTCTTCAGAAACCTTCAATCATTGGTATAACAAAACTTGATTCGTTAGATTTATTTTGTAATGTTGCTATTTCCCCAAGTTCGTTGTTATTGTCTGTCCACTGTGTAATTCAGTTCAGTTACCCCACAAGTAAATTGTCGGGTAGTCAATAGGTTTAGTTTTATTTTGTCTTTGATGTCTACAAACAATGGAATGCCTCGTCCAAGAATAATTGGATTAACAAATAGCCAGTAGCCATCAATTAAGTTCTGTTGAATAAGTGAATGTGTGGCTGTCGGGCTACCAAAAAGCAGGATTTCTCCACCTGCCTGTTGTTTTATTTCGTTTATTTTGTCTGAAAGGTTATCGCTAATAATTGTTGTATCAGTCAAACCCGCGTCTTTCATTGTTTTCGATAAAACAACTTTGTGAACTTTGTTATACCACTTTGAATGTTTAATGTCGTGCTTGGTCGCATCCGGCTTGTCTCCTGCGGTAGGCCAGTAATTTTCCATCATCTGGTAAGTTACTCGTCCGTATAATGCCGTATTGGTTTCGCCTATCCGCTTACCAACATGATCAAAAATTTCTTCACCAAGTTTGATCCAGTTCATCTCTCCGTTCGGTCCTGCTACAAAACCGTCAAGCGATATGTGCTTAAATGAAATTATTTTTCTCATATTTTCTGTTTTTTTATTATTTTTTATGGTTTGTTACTTTCTAGTATTTTAATATAGTTTTCAAGTCGATTTAAAGTCTGCTTGCCGCCTTCAATGGCATTTACCTTTCTATTTAATTCTTCAATAATAGCTTTTGACTTAAATACTGACTTCATTGTCAATAATGTTTTTCCTTCAACCTCCTCAAATAAAACTGAAACGGTAAAGTTATAATCTTCACTTTCCCCAAAATGGTTATAAGATAAAAAGGAAGGTTTTTTTACTTCCACGTATTCAACTTTGCTAACAAAATCCTTTCCCCACCCGTGCATAATTGAATCCCATGTTTTGCCTGGTTCTACATTCATTGATTTTGTGGTTAGCGAAAAACCATTCGGCCCCCACCATTCTTTTATATGCTCCGGGGTGGTCCAGACTTCCCAAACTAAATCCCTTGGGGCATCCAGAATTCTTGTATGTATAAGAATGTTCTCTTCTTGTTTGAATGTGTTATAGTTTTCCACCTTTCTATTTCTTCTTTTTTTGAATTTTAGCCAGATAACTTTCCAGGGAGTCAAATTTAGTATCCCAATATTTTCTATATTGATCTACCCAATCTGTTACTTCATTTAATTTTTCGAGTTTAGCTTCGCAATATCTTTCCCTTCCTTGTTGTTTGATCACAATAAGACCACATTCATTAAGGAATTGTACGTGCAATGAAACTGCTTGCCGGGTAATAGCAAACTCCTTGGCAATGGCATTAACGTTGAGTGATTTCCGGGCCAGCATTCCTATAATTTGCCTGCGCGTTGGATCTGCTATTGCCTGAAAGACGTCTCTTGTTTGTGTCATAATGCGCAAGTAATTTCTTGCGAATATATGCGCAAGCTTTGACTTGCGCAAATTTATTTTAGGAAAATGAATTGATTTTCAATCGCTGCGTACAGGTATAACGTTTAGGTTCTGGAGAAAATCATCTGAATGAAAAAGCCCATAGCGCATTGGTTAATAATGAACTATGAGGCCAAGCGGAGAGGGAGGGAAATGTATCTTCCCGCTTATGCGTTGATTATCAAATTGTTGGTCGCCTGCGAGGGTTGAGGTCACGAATTCGGCATTGCAAAGAACGTAGACGATTTTGTCCTTATAAAGGTAAAGATAAATGGTTGGATTGTCAGCAAATTCGTGGTCAAATCAGCACATAGCCAACAGCCAATATGCAAAAAATTATATTAATTATCGAAAACGATTCCGACAACAATCTCTGGGGGCGTGTGTCCTTCGAAGAAAACCTAATAGTGGATTCCGCCCCGTCCCTGGAATTATTGGAAATCAAAATTGCAAAAATCTTACGCGATTTGCACGGGGTCAATCCTACATATATAGAATTCGAGATCTCTCACGACTCGACCGTTTTCACAACCTTCTAGTCCTTGCCAAGAAGAGGCTCTTGAAGTGAAAGTAGTTTTTTGGGTCTATATATTTTTATTTACCATTGTGGCCCAATCTTAATTTCCAAAAGCAACTAAGGAGTCGCGAAACATTTATGTCCTCATTATTTCTTTTTAGAGGCACCACGGTGAGATTTAAGGGCAATATAGCAGCTATTGCAATCCCATATACCAGTACTTCCACCCATCCGGTGAAGGCGCTTTGGTTTGGATTGGAGTGCTTGCATAGAAACCCAAGCAACGCGGTCATCTATCTGGCAAATAGCGAGGATCTGGCTCACCTAGAGACTATGCAAAACTTCCTGTCTTCACTTGAAGATGAGCTTGCCTTTCGAATAAGGCCTGAAAAGTTCTACCCTTTCTGCGAAGGCTATATTCACGTTACCGAAATGCAGGAAATTTTGAAGCCATTCGGAATAGATGGTTACCAAATAGTTACAAAGAAGAACATCACCTCCCATTGCGAATTAACGCCGCCATTGAGTCATAGCACTATCGATCAGATTGTGGCTGAAATGCGGAAAAAACTAAGAAAATGAGTAACTTGTATCAGTTTAAAGGAGCTTCCGGCATGAAACAACCGACCGAGTTAACCATATTGGGACGAGCTGGGAAGAAAGTGCTGCAGAAGCTTTCGAAAAGGCACTTTATTTCCCGTAAGAAAAGGTGGCTATTCGTGGATTTTGCCGAAATGAACGTTCCATTGCATAGCCAATTCGACGTCTTGTTAAAGGGGGATAATAAAGCGCTAATTCCTTCATTTTATAAAGTAACCCTGCTGGAATGCATAGATCAATTCGGTAATCAATTAACTGCTATACCCGAGGGTTACAAGACAATATGCCGGCTTGAATTCCACCCTAAAGTTCCCGCAACAATCGATGAACTGCCCTCTCTTGATACTTGGAAGGCAAATCCTTCACATATCACTCTTGCAAATCATGCAGATTTGCAGTTGGCCTTTGCCGATCCTTTTGTAAATGATCTTTCCTACTTGGCATACTTTACGGTCCTTGAACAGATGACGACTAAAAACCCAATTAGGTCGGTATCTGATTTCTATTCTCTACTGGAGAAGAAATTCAAGATGGATAGAAGCCAGGCCGATAGAATTTTAGGAGTGTTTATGCAAATGGGAAAAGTCAAGCGGACTATCGATAATGACATTGAATTAGTGCCAGCTGTTTAGTTAACATCACTTTCATTTTCATTACTACAGTATGTTCTATTCTGCTACAAATCGGGGAAGCATTCAGTATTACTTTTGGTAAACGTAAACCTTGACTAAGTACGTAAAACTTTTGTAGATGCTTATGAAATTAGATCACAGCACCCTCATGTTGGCTCGAGATGCCCGTAGTTATTACGACGCTTATGAAGTATTGCAAGAGAAGACACGTGAACCGCGCAGAATCCAATCAAACAATAGAGAGGAAAGTCAAAAGCAGTCCAAAGGTCTTAGCGTGCCAATACCTCTTACAAAACAAGATATGGATCTTTCAACGCCAGCGCTTGTGTGTTTAGCTTTTTCAATAGAACTCCATGTGAAATTGCTTCTTCATACTTTTGATATAACTGTCATGGGGCATGATATTGGGAAGCTCATGAAGGAATTACCTGAAGATGAAATGGCTCACATATCAAACCATCCGTATTTTCATCCTACGCAGCAAGGCGAAGGGTTTTTTGAGAATCTTGAGAACGCCTCTAATCTATTCATACGAACTCGATATTATTATGAGGAAATGAGCACTCTCATTTCTAACACCGGGTTTTGTGTGACGTTGGCTAAAGTGATTAGAAAGAGAATTGTCGAGCGCGTGCCTTATCTAAGGCATGATTTAGGCGAATTTCCTGACAGCATACAAACAAATCAGCGACATTTTCATGAGTGACAATAAACCAGTTGTCGGAGTATTCATAATTGAGAGCCTGCGAATTAGTGAAGAAGAACGGGACTTATATGAGGGTCGAGTAATTTCAAACATCTTGCATCTCAACGGGATCAAGAACAAATATTATTACATTCGGACCGCCAGGGAATTTCAGGAAATCCTTCAGCTGTTTCAAAAGTCAAATTATAAGTATCTGCATATCTCCTGCCACGGAGCCGATAATGCAATTAAGCTTACGCTTGATACCATCTCTTACTTGGAGCTCGGCAATATTCTCACCCCGTTGATTAAAGACAAAAGAATATTTCTTTCCGCATGTTCTTCTGTCAATCATCACATAGCCGCTGCTGTAATTCCCAAAGGTCAATGTTATTCCATCATAGGTCCCACTAACGATATAGAATTCAGGGACGCCACAATTGTCTGGTCGTCCTTTTATCATTTAATGTTCAGCGCAAATTCAAAAAATATGATGAGGGAAGACCTAATTAAGAATATCCAGAAGATCGTCAACACCTTTGAACAGCCTATGACCTACTATTCTAGGAGTGCATCAAAAAAAATAAAAGTAAAGCAATTCGTTACTCAGGCGACAAAAACTACCATCACAGAAGAACAGCAGCTTAAATAAACTTATTGATTGCCTTGGCCACGCATGTGGCCAGACGAATTCGTCAAATTGCATAACTTTGCAGATTAATAAATTCCTTCATGATTAAATGTATTCTTGCCATAACACCTGAAGAGAGCGAGTTGTGGACAGCGATTGGAACCTTCGCTCTGGCCGGAATCACTTTTGTTGCAATCGGCGTTCAAATATACTGGAACCGGAAAGTGTTAAGGGAGTCGAGAAGCTCCTTCTCTTCGCAACTGAATCTACTCCAGAGCCAGCTAAAAGATGAGAATGAAAATTCTTTCAAATACAACAGCATCAAATTGGGCCAGATGTTCGATTCGCAATTTATCGGACTGACAGAGGATCGGAAAAAAAGCGCGGGTTTGATTCTTCGGAATGATTTCCTGGCCCACGATACCATCAACTACGCTCCTATTAAAGAAAAGATGGATGAAATCTATGACTTTTTCGACACCATTGGATATTTTGTGAAACACAACTATTTCAAAGCCGAAGTCGCTCATCAATACTTCGACTATTGGTTCTCGCCCTATTACACATTTTTCGCTACCTACCACATTAAGGAATTCTCAGGGTATGATGAAACAGTATGGAACAACCTCTCCAGCCTTTCACAACATATGGATCGGGTAGAAATAGACCAGACTGGTCGTGCCCGAAAGCCGATCACGAAAGAGGACCTCAAAGAATTCTTCCAACAAGAGGAAAATATTTGAAGGCCTTCATAATAACCGCGTTAGGCTTCCCAACTAGTTTCGCTTCATAAGCCGTGCAAAAAACCAAGGGACCCCAACCCCGCGTGATACCTGGGAAATCTGAAGGGAATCCATATCTCGAGTTTTTAAGAAATTTAAAATGTGCGGAAAGTAGATTTTCGCCCTTTCTTCAATGGTATCAAAATTTGCCTTTAACCGCTTTACAAATTCCGGCACGTATTTTTTAGCAACAATGTCAACGCTTGTTATAAATTTCCAGTCTTGCGATCCCCGCCATCTTATGGTCGTATGGTTAACTTCCAGGGCTTTAACCTGATCGAGGTTCGCATCATAAGTAATTTCAAAAATTGGCGCATCTACAACAATCACCGGAAAAGCAATGCATATCCATTTCGAAGTGTTAGCATCCAGGATATTATAGCTGGACATTTCTGCGACTGCTTTGGCTACAACTCCTTGTAATGAACCGTAAAACTCGTCCTTATTACCTCCTTCAAATACCTTTCGCCCCGAAAACGCGGAGACCTTTGCGCCATTAAATAGCTCCATCTGGCCGAGACAGGAATCACCGGCCATATACCATAACAACGCAGATCCCAGTTCATTTCCTATGGTTTGACTGATAACTGCCGCGTCAGTCATCTTTAACATCGGCGACGTAAATACCGCCCACGGGTTATCCTTTGACCATTTACACTCAACGACACTGATCAGCCTTAAACGGTACTCGCCGAGGTCGTATGTGCAGTGTGCCATGACATCGATTTCCCGCCTCCCATCTTTACCTTCCACATGATAGCCTTGAAATACGCAAAACCCAGCCTGTTCAAAAGCGGTTGCTGAAAAGTATTCCAATGACACTCCCGCTTTTAACACCCATTCTTCTACCTTTCTTGATAGTTCATCTGCTTCTTCCATATGCATATCTCATTTAGCTCCGTATTATTAAGGCCTTATACCTAATATCAGGTCCTGTCCAGTCAGCAAGCGAGGAATATCCGCTTCCGGATGTTGATCAAAGTGCGATGCTACCGTTTGTTCAGCCGCCCGCATATGAGCCGCACCAACCGTTGTATATTCCGAACTTCCTATTGCGGCCAAAATCAGGTTCTTTGAGTAGGCCCCTCCTTCGGATGTATCGTGTGCCACCTCCCCTTCTTTGCAGGCATACAAGCGAACCATTTGAGGTGCCGCCTGAAGAATGCGCCTTTCATATTTCTCTCTTGTACGATAAATCGACTGCGCCTTTAGTTCAAGTCTGTTTTTTACACCCTCCAATAGGAAGGGAGAGTATGCCCTGCAGCAATCAAATATATTCAGTTGTCGGGTTGCAAGGTTATGTAATCTCGATTCAGACAAATAGTCGCTGCCATTCAGTTCCATGACCAGCTCTCTTCCCTGGCCGCCATGCCCGCTAAAACTTATTATCAGATAATCCAACTGATCTGCTTTTATCTTCTCCAGCTCCGACACCAAATCTTCCTTATCTGGGTTAAGCCATTCCATGATTTCTTCTTCCCGCCATTCCCCTCCATTTTGGCTCAAGAAAAAGGTTCTATAATTCTGCATGTCAACCTTTACTCCGGGGAGCCCTTCATTGTTTCCGATCATCAATATTTTCTTATTCATATCCGAACTTATAAGATGAAATCAGTAGCTATACCCCATTATCCAAGCAAGAGTGGCACGTCGCTGCCGTCAATTCCTTCCAGCTCAATCCGTAATACTCCCATCTTGAAAGCAAATTTTATATCCCAGCCTGCACCCAGCGCAGTATAAAACCCAACTGAAAAGGCAATGGCCAAGTCATCGGATACCGATTTCTTCATTCCAATTACATAAGGTACATGCCTTGAAATCTCTCTAGCCTGGCTCTCGGAATAGCAGGAGTTCATAAGGACGCATTCAATTTTTCCGGAAAATGCTTCGAACAGACGCCCTACTACCTCGCTACCAATCATTCTTGCGTTGCCCAATGTGTCTTCGACAGCTATTCCTGCTGTGTCGCCATGCCCGGAAAAATGCACGATTTTAGGGTCTTCTTCGAGCATCGATCGCTGTAAAACCTCCGCGGTAACAGCCCATTTTTGCTTAAGATCGAAACTATCCCTGAGCGCCGTAATCCGCAATGCATCTTCAATTTCCCTAATTTCTTTGTCCAGTCTCAGCCTAACCTCATCCAAGGGGCTCGCGCCCAAAAAGAGAATTCGCCGAACCTCCGGCTCGGTCATTTCTGCGCGCAATTTTTGCTGCATTGTCCTGTTCTCAGCAAGAGCATCATCCAGCGACTTTCGAAGCTGTTCCGTCTCAGTTACCAATCCGTCGTACTCCGGTACAAGGGAGTTCCACTTCTCGAGCAAGTCGTGATACTCCTTTTTGTATTGTTCCTCGGAAATTTCAATTTTCTCCTGTGCAATGATATGGAAGTCGCGGATAAAATCAATAAACCCCTGCAAGGTCTGCCTGTACTTGCCGAAGACATTGGCATAATTGTAACCGCCTTTGTCCGGCCAACGCAGCGTAATTACAGACATCATCTGTGTGCTTCCCCTGCCGAATACCTCCTCAACATCCATCATTATTCTGGACCTCAGCGCCTGAAGGTCAACAGAAGACGAATTCAATTCCCGAAGGCGGCCCTCAAATAATTCAATCGCTCGGTTATGCGGGACTTTTATCATACACAAATATAGGTTTTCCCATTGCTTATAACCAGAATCACTACCAAGCGGGAGATGACTCCTCAATCTTCGCGTGATATTAGGAGAAAAGCCCGTTCGATAGGAAAAGGCGGCATTCAGTGCTGACCAATAGTAACGAAAAATAATTACTTTTACTAAGCTGCTATCTCGCCGTAGGCGTATTGGAGTTCGCGAACCGATAAAGGAGAATCTTAAATGAAAGCAAATTCATTACTTGGCTATTTGGCCTATCAAAGCATTTCCTCAATGGTTAAAAAAGGGTTGTTTTCCAAGAGTTATATATTCTTACTTGACTACTTGATAAGCACTTACTCTCTGTATGAAATATGCAGCGTATTGGGGTATACTTATCGCAAGAATTTTACCGTCTTTCTTCAACTAATGTCGGAAGAAGGGCGACAAGAGGACCTAATTAAAGTCATGGGCAAACCTGCTGAGGAACGCCTTGCAGGGCTGGGGCACGATCCCGCTAACTTTTACGATTTGCTAGCTTCAGAAAAGTCCAAACTTATGATGGACTTGCATAAACCGGGTATAATTAAATATTCAAATTCGGAGGACTTTCCAAAGGTTAGTAAATTTAAGTTAAGACCTGACTATGCAGTGTTCAGATCGCAAATATTAGCAGCCGAAGCAATAGGCTTTGGGTTTCAATATCCTGAATTGACTGAACGACTGATTTCCTATGAATTCGATTCAGAGGAGTGGACTAAATGGCATAAAATTGGCTTGGACATTGGTGCCGAGCCACCTAAAAGAATCCCGCGTGCTCAGCTCCAAGCGGACGCAAAGGCGCTAATTACTCCTTTTGTTGAATCACTTCGACCAGACCTAGTTGAACCCTTGGCGCTCTAAATACACGAAATCACGGTAAATTATTAAAATCTGTTTCAAGCTTAAATAGGCCTTGTAGGTTTAGCAAGACAATAGAATGTAGCTATCTGAGAGGCCGGTAAGAAGAACATTTGCTATTCCTAATTGCCGGAATTGCTAAACTTAATTCCGCCCGGGGGTGCGAAAATGGTGTCAATCGTACCAAACCGATGGACAAGTTCTCCATCGTCGGTCGTAAAGGGCACCAAAGCCAAAGGAACGATGGTGTTCTCGAAGGACACCTTGACTGTTTGATAGTACGCAAGCAGCCGCAGGATATGTTCCCAATTCCCCCAAACAACCGGATACAAGTAGAATGCTTTGCTTCTTAGTATCCCGGTGGCCAATAATTTGCCTTTAATTTTCTCTTGGAGGAGGGCCTCGATAGCATCGTTGCTCTTTGTGTTGTCCTCATCCAACCGGAAATTGACCACTTCAATCAGGTATTCTTTCTTGTCTTTATTTCGCACGTGAAAATCTATCGAGACCCCTTTCGGCTCGCTTGGAATAAGTGGCCGCTCGGTCTGCAACAGCGTGTAGGAGGTCCGTTTCAGCAGATTGAGCACTGAGAGCTCGCCGAGGAAATTGCGAAAATCCATATTCACATTGGTCAGCATGCCATAGAGCGCGTCCTTGATCTCCTTTCGCTCGAATTCGCTCAGGGATTCATGGAGCTCAAGGAACAACAACTTGATGTAGTCATAATTTCGAGCTGCTTCCGGGTCACCTTGCGCTGTCAGGGTGATGATCTGATAGAACGACGCACCGATGACAAAAGTGCTGCCCGTACGTTCAAGGCGTTCGCGGTGGACAGCCGCTTGTCTTGCATACGCTCGGTTGACTTTATGCCAGGGGATGCTGTTTTTTCCCAACAGCTGGAAAAATTCCGGAAACCGGATCCGCAGATGGCCCCGGATGTCAAAATTGGAAGGTCCATACATGGCGATGAATTATTGGGCAAATTGTTCCGGAGGTGCGCCGCCAGACATGAGCAGACTGACATATTTGGGCAGATGATCCTCCCGGACCAGTTCTTCGAAAATATTGTTGATGTTGGCTAACCTATGCCACAGGTTTTCAATAGACAACTTTATTCGAATAATGTCAGCGCTAAGCCATTTTGGATCCCTGCCTAAAAGTTCGCGGAGCTCAACTATTTGAGCTTTCGTTGCGCGCATTAGCGGCCAAGCCGAAAAATCCCAGATATCCAACCTTTCAATTTGATCTATGAAGGTTTGCACCACGGAAATGCTACCCGCAAAGGCAGCCTCGTCTGTTGCGTCGAATTCTGTGCTCGAGGTGACTGACCAACAAGACATGGCGAAAAGATACCCCAATTCATTTCGCTGAAAATGAAATTTAGAAAAGGACGAGAGCAGCTTGCCGCGCTTACTGTAAAGCGCCAGTGCCAATTCACCTCGCTCGATTCCCAGTATATTCGAAGTCGGTATATACAGCGTGACCGTTTCCTGGTCGACAAATGCCGGATTAGAGGGTAGCAGGTATTTTTCGATGTAGTCGTTCAAGCACAAATAATACGTTGTGCGGGTCGCCAAATCAACCACGAAAAGCATGACGGAGATACTCGTTCCCAAGGCCTGAACGGTGTAGAGCAGATCAGTATCAAGCGGGAATTTGACGACTTCAAGGTCCATCCAGCGGCCTTTGTCCTCGTGCCACGGTTGCCTGGAGACGTTTTCGACGGGATATATCTTGATTGTTTCGATTTTCGCCTTCGCCACCGATTTGGCTTGCACATATATATACTCACCCAATGTCTCAAACGAATCATCTACCTTTTCGAAGACTTCGACCACCAGATCAATGCCATAGTCAGGCTTATCAAAATCGTGAATAACCCAATGACTGGGTAAGACCGAGCGGACAATCTGCCTGGATTGCTCCTCCATGATATGCTGCCGCGGCCGGCGTTTTCGTCGGGCACTGCAGTTCTTTGCTGAATGTTCCATTTATTAAAAATAACTGATTCTTCGTTCCCGTTCGAATCTTGTCAAAGGTCCGATGACCCACTAAATAGCAAACTGATTACAATATCTGCATACGGGGCAATCGAGTTGCCTACTGAAAATAAGATCCCCCTTCCACAACATGCTTTAACCGATTTTCAGCAGATGTTAGAGCAAAGGCAAGAAAAGCGTCTCCTGGGCGTAACCGCGTATACAATTCAAAAATTGCCACTTCTACCTCATGTAAATAAATATTTGTCTCTTTCAAGTCAGGCGAAGGCGTAGCCGGTTGATGAATAAGTTTATTTCGAGTCTCTGCTCCCTTCTTCAGCCTTTTATACATCGAAGATGGCCTCCCAGTATAAGATTCCAATACATCGTTGTATAGTCGATCAACCGGAGGGCTCGGAACATAAAGCATCAGGCTGGACGTGCGTGGATCAAGCAAAGTCAAAAATTCCTTAAAGGCATGCTCCGACGCTATTGTTCCATTGATCCATTTAAACCTCGTGTTTTCGTCCACATACGCCTTATATAAATGCTTGAACGCCATAAAAACAGGAATTCCACCCTCAGCCAACTGCGCGATATTGCCCATGAAGTTTGCAGGTAACGTTTGCCTTAGACCGGCACCTCTCCACGTCATTATCCTCTTGTCCGGTATTGGCAGCCAGTTGGAGCCATCTTTAGACCATTCATAAGTCGAATTCATTCGCAATTCCGTATCCAATCTAAATACCGCATCGAAAATCTGGATATAACTCAATATTTCTCTGACATCTTGATATTGACTCATCAAATAGCCTTCGAATGCCTCGTCTCTTGGAAGCTTGTTGTCAATATCTTGCACATAGGCATGCTCTTCCTCGGAAATCTCTTGCGCTTTAGTTGCCACAATTTCGCCTGATTCAACGGATAGCTGGATCAGGTTGCCTTTGAAGTTAACCGATTCTACTGCCGGATCATGGACGGTAATTTTAACGTCTCCCAACGGAAGAAATGTACCTCTAATGTAAATCAGCATAAATATCGCTTAACCGTATTTGAGTTACCTTACTTGACTCTTAATAAAATTTGTCTTTTTGTCGAGAAAACCCGGATCACACTTTTCGATTTGCTCACAGAAGAAAGTCATAGCATCTGGCCAAAGCATTAGACCATTTGTCGAACTTCTTCCAGGGAATACCCAGGTCCCATCTAGCTTCCCCTCTTTAAAGGAACCCTTTAAATAAGACATGGTGTAAATAATTTCCAGTTCATCGTCCGGCGGGCAAACGAAATCCTGTTTATCAAAATCCATATCGTCATCGTCTACATTTTGGTTGTACATCTGGGCCAGTCGAAACATGATAGGCGACCAGCCAGGATGCGAAAATCCAAACACCTTATCAAGTTCGCATAGGACTATTTCTGCTCCGTTATTAGGCTTCATATCAATTATAACAGATTGATTTCGCTTGTGGTATTCTCCTGCGATCGGTAACTGCCATCCAAGCGGTGGGCTATCATTTAAGTCTAGCACTTGTTTTAACATCGCCGGAACTATACCTGAATTACATCCTGCTAGCGATATTCGCCGGCAAAACTTCAGCCTTATTCTTTCAGCGCATTGATAACGATCATATAACGAAAACATATTTCCACTTTTTTATTGCTGCCGTAGGCGTATCATTGCTTGTGTTTTGCTACATTGCTGAAGCTATCTCGGAGCCAAGATCATCGAGTTCCTGAATCGCCTGCCGAATATCTCGCCGAGAAAAGGAATGCTGAAGATGACGCTGGTCCGCCACACTGTACACCCCAATTTCCACTTCATCCGGCCTGACATTGTACAATACTCTTGCAACGTGGTATTGCAGAATAGGATACTTTAATTCCTGGTCCCAACCAGAGCTATCGCGACTAAAAAAATACACAGAGTAACCGCCCTTAGTATTCATTTGGATCAACGGCAACTCGCCGCCTAATCGCAATTCCGCGTTTATAGGAATTGTAACCCGTTTTTTATGTTCAACATAGGTTAGACGCCTTCTCACCTCATCAATAGAATATCCTTCCAACTCCTTGATCCAATTCTCTCGCTCTGCACGGTTGGCTGAATTGTCAGCAAAGTTCTTCACAAAAGTCGCCTCAAAGTACTTGATGGCTTTTGCCAAATCGCCACGTTGCTTATGATAGTGAAAAACTGAATTTTGCCAGGCCATATACTTAGAAAATCTTGCCGTCGAAGCACCACTTTCAGCGAGGGCCTTCGCGAAGGCGGTCGGGTTACGCCGTGCCGCCTCGAGCTGACTGAATGCTATTTTTTTCATCCAGCGATAGTTAAGAGGTTGGGGTATCGCTTAAAAATCGCGAATGACTGTGCCGATACCCTTTCATACATTTTAATTGCCTTGTCGCTATCAAACGCATCGTTGTATAGTTCCGGAAACTCAGAAAATAAGGCGTTACGGTTCGCATTTGTCACCTTCTTAAACCTGGACACAAACTCAATATAGTCGATTAGGTTCCTTTTTTTGTCATCGTCATCCTTTAGTGACCCAACGTCAAGATTAAACAGATCGCAATAGTATTCGTCCACAGAAACGTTGTTGTATTCAATCGCGATCCGCCTGGATATACAAGGAATGCAAAATCCACAATGCTGATGACCAGGAACATGGGATATTTTCCAGCAGCTGGCAGAAAGGTGTACTTTCCGTTGCAATTCTTTGGGCAGCACTGAAAAAACCTCCGCCTTCGTCATATATAGAAAAGGGTTAGCAATTTCAAAAGCTGGATTGGTGAAGAGTACTTTAAAGATTACTTCTACTTCCCTGACGAATAGCGGGTCGGCGGTATGTGTCGAGAACGGACCAACCCTAGCCTGGTTCAAGGGCAGATGGATTGCGAACTGCCCATTCTCAGCCATGTACAACACCTTGTTGAAACCGCTTCTCCGCGCTACCAGAGTAGCTAAGGTCAGAAATAAAAAAGATCGAGTTCGTTGAGTGTTTTCCCTCTCTTCAGGGAATAAGTATTTCCCCAGTTTTCGGCCGTAGACTTTAAGATGATAGTGTGTAACCTGTTGTCCAAAGTGCGAAGTTATCGCGGAATAGACATTGCTCTGGCAACGGTCAATCACGGCGTTACCGTGCGAGTTATGGCTAACCAGCACAAGATTCTTGCCATCTTTTAAAAAATTCGCCGCTGCAGCCATGGAATCTATGCCGCCTGAAAAGAGTAAGACAGCGCCTTCTTTATTTGTCCAGGGAAAA
>Ga0206921_10184_pt1 | contig 18047 bp, 14 predicted proteins | sample Alteio_BWOrgHeat_66_FD_152930 | JGI IMG/M metagenome (GOLD analysis project Ga0206921, IMG submission 152930) | Enriched cells from forest soil in Barre Woods Harvard Forest LTER site, Petersham, Massachusetts, United States -... | ecosystem: Environmental > Terrestrial > Soil > Temperate forest >...
AATTTATTCTTTACGGCTTTTTTTCTCGGTGACATCTCCATACTTGCCATACCCATATCCATATCCATACCCATATCCTCCTTTTGTCGCGGTTATATCATTTACAACCAAATATGTCTTTTTCAATTTCCCGGTTTGCGTTAAATCGTTTGGAATAATTAGCTGCTTTTTAAATGTATAGCTTTGTCGTAATATATATAAAGTAATATCGGCAAATTTTTCAATCAATAAAGCATCCGATATCATGCCAACGGGTGCACAGTCAATAATAATATAATCAAATCTCTTTTTGAGCTCAGTTATCATATCATCAACCTTACTACTCATGAGTAACTCTGCAGGGTTTGGAGGAATAGGCCCTGATGATATTATTGAACAATTTTCACTAAAAGATAATGGCTGTATAATCTCATCCAGACTAATCGAATCAGAAACCACATAGTTGGTAAAACCGAACTGTTTAATTTCCAGATATGTTGATAATTTAGGTTTACGAAGATCAAGCTCAATAAATATAACTTTCTTTCCGGACAGCGCAATTGCACTTCCGAGGTTCAAACTAATAAATGACTTACCCTCACCACTCATACTCGAAGTCACCATTATCACATTGCTTTTTGAAGAGCTTAATACATATTGTAAATTTGTCCGCATTGCCCTGAATTGTTCTGAGATCGAAGTCCTCGAATTCTTTTCAACAACTACCTTATTATAAGACTCATTAGTGTGATTAATTTCACCGACTATAGGTATAGTTGAAATATTTTCAATATCTGATTTAGATAATATTTTTACCCGCAAAATTTCCTTCAACGACACAATTCCAAATGGAATAAGAAACCCGGCTCCCAGGCAAACAAGTGAAAAGATTATAAGCAAACTTTTTGATGGCTCATACTCGCTTTTCGCATCATCTATTATACGAGAGCTCGAAATAGTTGATTTTTCGGAAATAGCTGTAGTTTCCCGCTGTTGAAGTAAAAACAGGTACAGCGCCTGTTTCAGATCCTGCTGTCGCGTATAATCTAAAAATATACGTTCCTTAGCAGGCACACTTGATATCTGACCTGAAAAGGCCTTATTTTTGGACAACAATTCATTACGGCTAACAACCAGGCTTGCCTTATAAACGGCAATAGATTTCAATAGAGTTGAACGAAAATTTGCAAGTTGCAGATCAATATTTTTGATATATGGATTATCTTCCGTGGAAGACATTAATTCTCGATCCCGCTCCAAAAGCAATTCATTATATTGGGCAATGCCAGTTAAAAATCCTTGATCCTGAATGGCCGCAATCGCAGGTAGAACTTTACGGTTATTGGGGTTATTCAGTATAGATTGCAAATCATTAATGACAGATAACTGGATCTCAACAGCACTTAACTGCTTTTCGTATTCGCTTGAAGCATCTATCAGCGCTTGTGATTGCGCTTCAACATTCGCAATTTTATTTTTTTCTTTAAACTTTTCAAGATCACTTTCCACGCTTGCCAATTGACCGCTTACCAACGCTAAACGCCCATCTATAAATGTAATGGTACTATCCGCAATTTGCACCTTATCCGCCAAGTCGGCTTTCAGATACTCCTTCATTAATTCGTTTAAGATGGCCTCACCTTTTGCTGAATTTTTATATTTAAATGTTAAATCTATAACGGTGGCTAACTTATCCGCCAAATCAACAGTATAATCCTTGGTTAAGGACTCAACCGTTTTCTCCACAGATTCTATGCTAATGTAGTAACCATAACTGCTAACCGGGACATCCGTTTTGTTTAAAATCAGGTCATAATTAGCTAACCTTATCAGTTGCCCGAATTTTGCGTTGATATCGACATCATCTTTACTATTGGTTAGATGAATATTATTACCGTTTATTTCAACTTTATACTTCCTATATTCTAACGAATCCGTTTTGTAGTGTATATCAACAGTAAAAGGGACGTCTTTGTACAATTCAACTGATGAAATAACATCGCGGCGATAGGTCACTACGTTTAATTGTAATTTTTTTACAACTGCGGTCATTAAATTGTTGGATAGCAGAATTTGGACCTCATTATACGCGTTGTTTGGTATTCCAAGTAAGGATGATACATCGGTTAGAGACCCAAGTGCGCCCCCCCCCATCATACTGCTGGCGGCGCCCCCGGGGGTGTTTGACTGAGCTTCGACCAAAATAGATGCATTAATTTTATATTTTTGTTTTGAAAACCTGATATAAACAAATGCTATAAGAATAAAAACTATAAAACAGGTTAAAAAAAGTTTCCAGTTGTTTATTATCTTACCTAAAATTTCTTTAAGGTTAAAACCTTCTTCGCTATTTGAACTATTTATTTGATCTGACATAATTATTTTATTCTGGTGGCTACGATAATAAGAACTGACAATATTGCACCGGCAATTCCAATATACTTGGCTTGTGCAGCATCGGTTGCATCAGATTTGGCTTTCCTAGGTTCGACATAAATCATGTCGTTTTGGCGCAGATAATATAACGGCGATGCAAGAACATCACTGTTCTTCAGATTAAGCCTGTAGGTAGTTTTCGTTCCATCCAAATTTTCCCTTACAAGTAAAACATTCTCTCTTCTACCAAAAATGGTCAGATCGCCGGCCATTGCTATTGCATCCATTATACTTTCCTTTTCATCAGGCATAATATATTGTCCTGGTTTCAAAACTTCGCCGATAACATTCACTTTAAAATTTGAGATCCTGATAGTTATACCTGGATCTACATAATATTTAACTGCAAGCTTATATACCGTATCTCTCAATTGCGGAATAGTGCAGCCGGCAGCTTTAAATTTTCTAATCAATGGAATTTTCACATTCCCTTCATTATCTACCAAAAAACCAGAGACGGGTTGCTGTGCCTGATTTCCGCCTGAAATTGCTGCTAATATCCCTGAAACCCCGCTGCCTCCACTAACTGGCGAAGGAGTTGTACCGCTTGTAGTAAGATTAGCGGAGTTAACCATACTTGTTGATAAGGGATCATTCGTTTGAATGTTAATGTTTAAAATATCGCCCACACGGACAGTTAGCGGAGTATAATCAACTTTGGGGATATTTTTTACCTGACCAGAATCGCGTATGTCCTGGAAATATTTTATTTTCTTAGTGGTATTACACGATAAAATTGACAGTGCGGGGGGAATTAAGATAAGTAGGCAGAAATAATTAGTTAGATATTTTCTCATTATATATTCTATTTTTTTTTATCAATATAGCTTATAGGCAAATACAAAAATTTGTACATTACTTATGGTGGATTTTTTTATTAATTTATCGGTATTAAACCACACCTGCCATCATGCTGATTTATTACGATCGGCAGCGTCAACAACAAACCACCCGACAAACATGTTTTATAATCCGCGCTTGATTTGGAATTTATTTTTCATACAAAGTTATTTACCGGGTTAAATAATTATTAAGATAGATTAAATTTTACCAGTATTTCAATATAAAAGTGATTAAAATGCTAATTTAATAAAATTTCGCGAAAACAGTAAAAAATTCAAATTAAGCTTTCCCGATAAATCAAAACGTTCACTATGTTGCATCACTTGTGGCTTAATTTACAGCACTTAATAACAGGCAACTTGCAGCTGTGTTTTTTCCACTACAACAAGCTTTTTTAAATAATTAGTCAAGTTTTTCATATAAAATAAAATGTCGTCTATATATGGTTATTATCCCATCGGAACAATGGGATAAAAGTATTGAATTAAACTCGTGTTTCAAATTTTTTACGAAATTGCTTTAATCTATTTGCCATATGTCCGATTTTTTGCGGGCAAGGTTTAGTGTAAATTTTAGCGCTCTAAGAATTGACAATTTAAGTTCCTTTTTATCCTCTAAAATCCTAAATGGGATACATCCTTTAAAAATGGCAACTCTTTGTCTTTATCCGAAACCAACAGTTCATTAAACGGCAGTACCCAGTCAATTTGTAGTTCCGGGTCTGCATGATGCAAGCCACCTTCCGATGTTTTATTGTAATTATTATCGCATTTGTACTGAAAAACGGCCACGTCGCTCAGCACAATGAATCCGTGTGCAAAGCCACGTGGGATAAAAAACTGCGTGTTATTTTCTTCCGACAACAGAATGGAAAAAGATCGCCCATAGGTTGAAGAGCTCTTTCGCAGGTCAACTGCAACATCCAGCACTTCACCTCTTGTAACCCGCACCAATTTTGATTGCGCATATTCACCTTTTTGAAAATGAAGCCCCCTTAATACGCCCTTTGTGGAAAAAGACTGATTGTCCTGCACAAATTTAATTTTTGCGCCAACGCCCTCATTAAATTTCTGTTCATTGTACGATTCGAAAAAATAGCCACGGTCATCATTAAATATTCGGGGGGTTATGATGAAGCAGCCTTCAAGCGGTGCGGGGGTAAATGTCATGATAAGTGTATATGGTTATCGGCTTTCGTATTGGTGGTCGTAATAGCTGGCGTATGCGCCGCTGGTTACATTATTTAGCCAGGGTTTATTATTCAAAAACCAGTCGATTGTTTCGGAAAGGCCCTCCTCAAACGTTACCGAAGGTTTCCAGCCTAATTCTTTATTTATTTTACTTGCATCTATAGCGTAACGCCTGTCATGCCCGGGCCTGTCTTTAACATAAGTGATCAGTTGCTGGCTCGTTCCTGGCGCACGCTCAAGTTTTTCATCCATTTGTTTACACAAAAGCATCACCAGGTCAATATTTTTCCACTCATTAAATCCGCCGATGTTGTAGGTGTCACCCGTCTTCCCTTTATGAAATAAAAGATCGATGGCGATAGCATGGTCTTTTACAAACAGCCAATCGCGGGTATATTTCCCATCCCCATAAACCGGCAGTGGCTTATTATTAATGATGTTGTTTATGCTTAAAGGAATTAATTTTTCGGGGAAATGGTTTGGACCGTAATTGTTTGAACAGTTTGATATTATGGCGTTTACGCCATAAGTATCATAATATGCTCTAACAAAATGGTCGGATGCGGCTTTGCTGGCACTATATGGCGAGTGCGGGTCGTAGCGCGTCTCTTCGGTAAACAAGCCCTCTTCGCCCAAAGCGCCATACACTTCGTCGGTTGATATATGATAAAACAAATGACTATTATAATCAGCTTTCCATTTTTCTTTAGCCACCTCAAGCAGGTTTACGGTACCAATAACATTGGTATAAACAAAATCCATTGGGCTAAGTATCGATCGGTCAACATGCGATTCAGCCGCAAGGTGAACAATATCAGTTACTCCATATTTAACAAAAATATTACTTATCGCCTCTTTATCTTTAATATCCGCTTTCTCAAAAACGTAATTTGGCTGACTTTCAACATCTATCAGGTTTTCGAGGTTGCCGGCGTAAGTAAGCGCATCAACGTTTATGATCAAATATTGGGGATACTTGTTTACAAACCGCCTTACTACGTGTGAGCCGATAAACCCGGCGCCGCCGGTAATAATTATCTTCTTCATTCAATTTTTACTCTATATACGTTGCCCGCGTTGGATTGTTTAACGCAATACCATATTTTCTTTTGATAAAAAATCCTGGTAAGCCAGTTTTATCCCTTCTTCCAGTTCTACCTTATGTTTCCAGCCCTTGTTATGCAATTTGCTTACGTCCATTAGCTTCCTTGGCGTACCATCGGGCTTCGAAGTATCAAAATTTATTTCTCCTTCATAACCAACAATGCTTTTTACAAGCAAAGCCAGCTCCTTAATCGACACATCTTCACCAGTGCCAATATTAACAAGGCCCGCCTCGTCGTAATTTTGCATAAGGTAATAGCAGGCATCGGCTAAATCATCTGCAAACAAAAACTCTCTTTTTGGTGATCCTGTGCCCCATATAGTTACAGCAGGTACATTTTGTTCTTTAGCTTCATGAAAACGCCTGATCAACGCCGGCAATACATGTGAATTTTGGGGGTGGTAATTATCATTATACCCGTACAAGTTGGTAGGCATTACCGATATAAAATTACAACCATACTGATCGCGGTAGGCATCGCACATTTTTATCCCGGCAATTTTTGCAATTGCGTAAGGTTCGTTGGTGTGTTCGAGTAAACCGGTAAGCAAATACTCCTCTTTTAGTGGCTGTGGCGCCATTTTTGGATAAATACAGCTCGAACCCAAAAACATCAGCTTTTTTACGCCTTGCAGATATGAATTATGGATAACGTTATTTTGTATCTGTAAATTATCATACAAAAAATCGGCGCGGTAAATGTTATTGGCCATAATGCCGCCAACTTTTGCCGCAGCCAAAAAAACATAATCGGGCTTTTCGAGTTCAAAAAAATCGGCTACCTCCTGCTGGTTACGCAAATCAAGTGTATCCGAAGTTCGCGTGATAAAATTAGTGAACCCCTCGCTCACAAGCTTTCGGTAAATAGCCGAACCAACCATTCCACGATGCCCTGCAATATAAATTCTGGATGATTTGTCCATTTGATTGATTTTTGATAACCTGCTTAAAAACAACAAATAAAATACTCGATCTTAATAAAATATCAATTTTAAACTTTAAAAAGCCGATCAAAATTCTCGCCTTTAGCCTGATTTAGGGCGGTAAAATTATGAAAAATAATTAACTATACGGCATTTCGCGACGGTACCTGCAGGGCAATTTTAAGTCAAAATCGTTTTGTAACGGCTTGGTGACCATGATCACAAAAAAATTAATATAAAAGTTTACATTTGCTAATATCACCAATGCAAGTATTTTATTTAGTATGGTTTCAAAACTAAGTTCCGCGGAAGTTCTTCATTTCCTTATTATTTTTACTATTGTATTGGTTTTTGCCCGGGTACTTGGCGAAATTTGCAGAAAATATAAACAGCCGGCCATCATCGGCGAAATACTTGCAGGTGTAATTTTAGGCCCAACGATATTACAACACTATTTACCCGACCTGTTTAAAAATATTTTTTTATCGGTGCCGCGATCTTACGGTGCATTTGACGGCCTGGCCAACATAGGCATCATTCTGCTGATGTTTGTCGCCGGCTTTGAAGTTGATCTGAAACAAATCCGTCGAGACGGGAAACATGCTCTATCCATCAGCCTTACCGGCATAATTTTTCCGTTTATAGTCGGTTTTATCGCTGCCTGGTTTTTTTACCAACGGATATTTTCAACCGGCAGCAACAATCAACTCATTACTGCATTATTTTTTGGCACCGCATTATCAATTACGGCTCTTTCGGTAATCACCAAAATATTGATGGATCTTGATATTTTAAGAACCAAAATAGGCAACCTGGTGGTTACTTCGGCAATGATAGACGACTTTTTGGGTTGGATATTATTTTCTATTATTATGCAAATGATGAACACCGACAAAAAGCAGGGCTCGATTATGTCAATTGTTTTTGTATTGCTGTTCGCGGTATTTATGGTAACAGTTGTGCGCTGGCTGATAAACAAACTGCTTTCTGTCGCCAATAAAAATTTAAAGATCGGACGCGTAATCACCCTGGCTATTTGCCTTTGCTTAATTAGCGCGATTATTACTGAATATTTGGGCGTACGCGCCGTTTTTGGCGCCTTTTTAATGGGCGTTGCTATTGGCGATTCTGAATATTTTACCGAGCGCCATAAACTTATTTTACACCAGTTTACGGTAAATATTATCGCACCACTTTTCTTTGCCTCTATCGGGCTGAGGCTCAATTTTGTTGCGAACTTCGATCTGGAGGTGGTGGCCGTGATTTTGGCAATAGCATGTATCGCTAAATTAATAGGAGCAGGTATTGGCAGCCGCATTAGCGGGTTAAACCGGAATGAGTCGATCGCCGTCGCTTTTGGTATGAATGCCCGCGGCTCGCAGGAAATTGTATTAGGCTTACTAGCTTTGCAAGCAAAAATTATTGATGAAAAGGTATTCGAGGGCCTGGTTGTTATGACCGTGGCTACGGTGATTATATCCGGACCTATTATGAAACACTATTTTTTAAAAGAGGAACGGATAAAAAACGAACATTTACCTGCTTTTATTACCTCCGACTAAGGTTACGTATGTAGCTACAAACCGGCACAATACAAATCGGACTTAATTTAGTATCTCCTGCTAAATTGTGCACGTTGCGTTATTATTCCATTTGTGCAACAAATCAAGTTTTAATAACCAATTTGCCTTTTTCATTTATATTTTGCAATCATTTGATTTACAATATTTTACAATTAATTTATGGACGTCTTTTCGTTTTTCGCCCAAATTATTGCATATTGAAGCACTTAAAACGCGATTGTTAAAAAATAAGCATCAAAATACCGCCATTATGAAAGACATGTACGCAGCTACAAATTCTGAATATCTTGAAAATAATAAAACCTGGCACGCCGAAGATTCTCCCTGGAAAACGAAGCAGATCTTGAAATTAATAAACCGCAACTCGCTTAATCCAAAAAGCGTTGTTGAGATAGGGTGCGGCGCTGGCGAAATATTGAGGCAAATGCAGTTGCAGATGGAAGATAAAACAATCGAGTTTTCAGGTTATGATATAGCCCCGGATGCCATTAAAATGGCCAAACAAAAGGCCAATGATAAACTGCATTTTTACGAGGAAAACCTATTGGATAAAAAAGATGTTCACTTCGATCTGGAATTGATTATAGATGTGTTCGAACACGTTGATGATTATATTGGCTTTATTAGGCTCTGCGGCGAGATGGCTGATTATAAAATATATCACATCCCGTTAGACATGCATGTGAGCGGTCTTTTGAGGGGTTCAATGCTGCGATCAAGAAAGAAAGTGGGGCACATCCATTATTTTTCGAAAGAGACTGCTCTGGCAACGTTAAAGGATGCAGGGCAAGAAGTGATCGACTTTTTTTATACCAAATGCGCAGTCGAAAATACCAAGAGATTAAGATCGAGATTTGCCAATGTATTCCGTATTCCACTTTATGCCGTTAGTCCCGATCTTACAGCACATTTATTAGGTGGTTACTCATTAATTGTATTAACAAAATAACTTTACCGTAATGACAAAAAAGCTGGTTGATTTGAATTAACCAGCCTTTTTTGTGCTTAATATGTTTTATAGCCTCAGGTCTTTCCCTGCAATCTTTTAAACAAACGCTTATACCAGTCCCTTTCCATGCATGGCTGCTCAATCAATTTAAAAAAGATGGACGCGATGATCAAAATCGGGATCAGGAACAAAATGGTACTAACGGCAAACTCAATTAAGGCGTTGTTGGTGATCTTAATTCTAAAAATATACTTTTCAAAAATGGAAATTACCGCTGCATGCAACAGGTAAATTGAATAACACATTCCCCCAATAACAGTTAAAAGGGTTGTGCTAAATATCCTCTTCCAAATCGGGTTACCGATAACGATAATATAAAATATCAGTATCAAAAATGGATAAGAAACCTTTTGAACCAATTGCAGGGTGTTAAAAACACTGGTTGAGGAAGTAGCGGTATCGTAAGTTTTAACCCAAAAAAGCAGGAACAAAAACACGATACCCAACATGGCAACCGCAACGCCTTTCAAATTATGAATAAAAGAAGTTTTATCCAGGTAAAGATCGGCCAGCAATATACCCACCGTAAAAAACTGAAAAAATTTAAACAACGAGTTCGTGTCTGTGGTAATTAAATTTTGCAATAATGGCATTAAAAGCGTTGCGGCAACCAAGATTATCCTCGTTACATTTTTAGGCAGCAAAAATATCCGCAGTAAAAAAGGGGTGAGCAAATAAAACTGTACTTCAACCTCCAGAGACCATATTAGCCCGGTGATTTTGGGTAGGCCCGGATAGATAATGTTATGCAGGTAAACCATCGACGCTAACAAACTGGGGAACAATACGTGGAAAGGGTACTCTTTGCCCAACATTTTTAGGACAAACAACAGTAACAGTGCGAGGATGTATGGAGGCTCTAACCGGGTAAGACGTCTGAAATAAAATTTCCTTATCGTTAGCTCTTTCCCCTTATACCTGAACTGCGTAATAAAAGGCAACGCCAAAATAAAGCCACTTATGGCAAAAAAAAGCTCAACGCCCTGGTTGCCGCAATCCAAAAAAGGATATACGAGTGATCTGTGAAGATCCTGTGGAAATTTTATTGGATTTTTATCATGCAGGATGATGAAAGCACCTTTACAGTGAAACAATATCACACTAAATATGGCCAAAAATCTTAAACCATCAATTTCGGCAATATAGTTCCCGGACGATGTTATTCTTTTAAAAGATTTAAGAAATTTTACCATCTGTATATTGTAAAGGTTAACAGTTCTATTAAAAATAAGAATAAATAGCATTTCCCAGCTATCAAATAACCAATATCCTACTATTCTCGCCCTTTAGTGCAAACTGTTTGAAGTTATCTCAGCGATCAATTTTAATATTATTAATAAATGCTTCAAACTCTTCCATGAATCTTGATTTTGAAAATTTAAGCACGGATTCGCGCAAGTCAGTACTTTTAAAACCGTGTTGTATACTTTCATATTTTTGGATAGCTGCATTTAAAGCTTCAGGCGATTGCGTATCATACAAAACACCGGTTTTCCCATCCTGAACAATTTCTTCTGCTGCGCCATCCCTGTAGGCTATAACGGGCACACCTGATGCCAAAGCCTCGACCAGCACAATTCCAAAATCCTCAACTCCCGCGTATATGAAGCCCTTAGCTTTACTCACCATCTCCATAATTTCCGATTTGGTTCTGAAGCCCATATATTCGATATTAGAGTCAGTTGTTGAATTTTTTTTCAGCTTTTTTAGCTGGGTTCCGTTCCCAATGATCTTGAGGGGCATTTTATTTATTTTAAATGCATCAACTATTATATCGAATCGTTTATAGGGTTCAATTCTGCCAACTGTGATGTAATAATCTTCCCGGATAGGCGATATGTAAAAGTCTTCAACATCCACAGGGGGATATATTACTGTCGCCGTCCGGTTGTAATGCCTTTGCGCCCAATTTCTAACAAATTGCGAATTAGCAATTAAATAATCTGGGTTTCTTGAAGTTCGTAAATCAAATTTTTGGATAAATATTTGTATGGGATAGAGTAATTTCAGGGGACCTTTAAAATAAAGGTAGGCCTCGTCCCAAACATATTTAAAATTACGCGCCTGTAAATAACAAACGTGTATTTCGCTACTTATTCGATACGCTTTTGATAATGCCCAGGATGAACTAATAACCAGATCGACTTTATTTTTTCGGGTTTGACGATTGAATTGCCAAACCATAATTGGAAACAGAGGAAGTAAATATCGAAATCGCTTTTTGAATTTGTTTAAAACTACCGAATCTTCAACAACAACTTTTTTGCCGCCAAACGTCATTGCCTGCGTTTGTTCATTCATTTTGTTTACATACGCATAGTAATAATCGAAATCGTAAACCTCTGAAATTGCGGTCACTACACGTTCTGCCCCTCCATACTTTTCTAACCAATCAGTAATAAATGCTTTGCGGATTTTTGATTTTTTTTCTATCATTAATAAAGTTGAGGCTTGGCCCAATTGCCTGAGTAATTTACAGTTTTTATTGAGTGATCTTTTAAATTTCTCAACTTCACATTTTCGGTTTTAAGCGAAGTTACATTATCAATATAAATGGATTCCGGTTTTTTATCATTTGCGCAATCAGCATCAAAATTACTGAGCGTAATACCGTCAATTACCCCGGTATTTGCCTTGCTTAAAATTACAGATTGATTTTCCTTTATACCTTCTAAATTACCGGTAAGTGTACAATTATCACCTGAAACCGAAACCCTTGCGGACGTCATCCTATTGCCGTATTTAACTTCAACCTGATCCCCATCATTGAATATAGGGTGATTCCTTGCGTTTAAAATGCTTTTAGTAACCCGATATGTGTCGCCGCCTTGCTTTGTTAACGGTGTATTAAATTCCCTTTTTGATTGATCCTGGAATAATAACTGTCTTTCGCCACCGCTGCCTTTTATATTAATAAACCCTACATCTTTGATCGAACAGGTATTATTTTCGCCTTTGGCAACTATTATTAAACGTGCACCGGCACTATGGCCAACGCAGTTTTTATATTCGCCGTTCGAAATATCCATGTTAAACAACGGGTCCTCAGGCGCGGCCGATGGAACAAATTGAAAGCAATCGTCACCCGATTCAACTTCGGAATTACTTATTTTGATATTGTTGCCCCCTTCTACCCTGATGCCCCCTTCGCCGTGCTCGCCGCCACTATTTTTTAATATGTATTTCATCCATCACTATATCATTGCCTGCAATAACAATCGCCATCGCTCCGCGGAAACCATCAATATTCATTTTTATAATTTCCATATGGTTGGCGTACAGACTAACCTGCCTTCCAATACAATCCGTGCTTTCCAAGCCCAGGTTAAAATTGATGAGTTTCACGTTTTCAATGGGTTGATTTTTAACTTTTTGCTGGATTGTTGAACTTCCAAATCCGCTTCCTGCTTTGTATGCCCGGATAAATTTGGCGCCTTCTTCAAATTTTATCGTTGAATTGCTACCGATCAATATTGATTTAAAAATTTTGTAATTGCCTTTTGAAATAATCCCGGTTACTTTATGCTCCGAACAATAATCAAAAAACTGCTGTAGTTTTTCCATCTCAGCAGCAGAAGTTGTTGGCGCAACACCAAATTTGCTCGTAGTTATTGAATCTTCAGTATTAATTTTAAAAATACTTTTATTATTGTTGATCGGCTGACTCTTTGGTGCTTTAAAGCTACTCATAATGCAAATGATTATGAATAAAGGGGTATTTAACTTTTTCATCGCGGAAGTTTTATTTAATATCACAATTAACAATTTTTTTTATCAAATTCCTAATTATAAACCAATTGTAGTGAAACCAAGTTTCCTTTTAACAGTTACAACTACTATAAGGTTTTGTGCCGCAACAACCAAAGCTATAGAAACCCCTGCGCCCATCACACCAAAAAAATAAGTTAAAACAAACGAAAGAATAATAGAAAGAATACCATTTAATACGGTAATATTTCGCATTTCCTTTTTCATGTCCGGTCATAATTAATAAATAACCTATTGAACCAGTGATCACATTAATAAATTGCCCTATGGCTAAAACCCTGAGCAGATTGGCTCCATTAGAAAAATCATGGCCAAAGAGGGTCATGATCCATGTGGGGAATATAAGGATCAGCACAACCAGCGGTGTTGCCACTAATGTCATTACGCGCGTAGTGGTTACGGCAAACTTTTTTAGCCCGGCCATATCGCCATCATTATAATATGTCGAAAACCTTGGGGCGCTAACAAAATTAACAGCAATTAAAATAAATGAGATCAGCATGGAAGTACGTTGCGCCACTGCGAGTACCGCGATATCAGGAGCCTTTAAGAAAATACCGGCTATAAATTGTCCGCCCCATTGCATCAATTGCTGGCATATGATAATTACCCAAAGGCTTTTACTGCTTTTCCAAAAATCCGTACCGTCAAAATGCTTGCTTTGTGTGTCGGGAACTACAAACCGCCACGAAAAAAATGCAAGTATAACAGTAATTACGGTTGTACCTAAATACATCCAACCCAGGCTTTCAGCCCTGGCGGGTTTAAAAAAAAGTACCGCGAATATCACCAGCACCGGTACAACGACGTTTAAAAAAAGGACAGAAAAAATGACCTTTTTAATAGCCTGAAAGGCAAATCCGAATATGTTATAAACAGCCGTAAATGGAATGGCCACTGTCATAAATATCAGAACACCCTTGAGCAGGGGCTTCGAAAATATCGTAGTCGAAATGAAATTTGAAAGCCCGATGGTAACAAGCGCAAATATTATTGATACGTATATCGAATATTTGATTGAAGCTTTTAGCGCACCATTTACTTTATACCATTCCTTATTTTTTGAATAAACGCTGATAAACCTGATAATTGCGTTATCAGTACCGAGCCGGGTTATGTTTGAGAAAACGGTGACGAAAGCCAGCGCCAAAAAGAAATAGCCAGCTTCAGTCGCGCCCAATCTACGGGATATTACCATATTCATCACAAAAGACGCAATTGCAGCCAGGCCCCTTATGGTTAGCGCTAAAAACGAATGCAGTAAAAGTTCGCGATTTTTACTAAAGGTTTTCTTGATCAAAAATTTTAAGCTGCTCATATAACCATTATTTATACAAAGCCGCAATTATTGAATCGGTAGTATTTTCGATATTGAAATCGCTAACTAATAAATCATATGCATTAATGCCGTACACTTTTCTTTCATCAACAGGTAAATTGATCATTTTAGCTAAAGCAGCAGCCAAAAGGGTTGCGTTATCTTTTGCAACCAACAATCCGTGAAATCCATCTTTATATGATGGAGGAAAATTACACCCATCCGTTATTACCAGCGGTAATTTATAATTCATAGCTTCCAGTACTGCCAATGGCAATCCTTCCCAAAGCGATGGCTGAACGTAAATATCTGTATTAGCTAAAGTCACGTTAACATCGTTTTGAAAAGGCAAAAATTTAACGAAGGGTTCTAAATTATTTTCCTTTACATAATTAAGTAACCGATTTTTATACTCAATGCTTGATGCTTGATTTATCGATACCGTTACGTCCCCCACTATCGTTACAAAGAATGAATTAGCCGTCGATCTTTCGTCGCGGATAATTTTAATGCTTTCCAATAAAACGTGCAAACCTTTTTGAACATCCAATCGGCCAATGAACGAAATTTGAATTTGATCATTAGAAGAGGTCCGCAGCGAAATCTCATCAGCGGATTTTATATAGATGCCGTTATAAACCAGTGTCAGTTTTTCGGGATTACAATTATAAACACTTATCAATTCGTCGCGTACAACTGCCGATGTACAAATTATCTGATCAGTAAATTTTACAACTGTATTTTTATATAAAAAATATTTGAAAAATCTGCTAACCGGGTTTCCGTGATAGGTGTGTTTGTTACCGCAGTGCACTAATGATTTTATGTTTAACAGTTTGGCCGAAATCGCGCCGACGATGCGGTCGCGTAGATTCATCGAAATAAGCCTGTCGGCTTTGTATTTCCAACCAAAGTATAAAGTTTTAACAACTCCAACGATATAAAAAGGATTAGATAAGCCGCCAACATAGTGTGCCTTGCAACCCAAATTTTCCAGTTCAGGAATGTAAGAGTTTCTTTTATCTTCCACTTTTCCGTGCAATAAAATCACTTTATTGTTACCCCGCATTAGTTTTTCGGCAATATAATAACACATTTTAGAAGCACCCGTTCTGTCGACTGAGTAGAGTGTTATAATTACGGTCATGACAAATTTGTACTTTTCTTTGAGTAGTAAACTTTCTTACTGATTACCCAAATGGTAAAAAATGGAATCAAGCCAAATTTTACCGCAGCAAATACAACGAGTTGGCTATCGCCGATCAACGATATAATAGCCATATTAATCAGAAAGGGTGCTATAAATATCCGGGAATCATTTTTGGGGATCTCTTCTATCCATTTGGCTAGCAACCGGATAACGAATCCGTATACAGCAAATGAGAGTATAAAGCCAACATAACCAAAATTAAGCGCCGCCTCTCCCTGCAGGCCAAATATCCACGGGCAAAAAAACGAGCCGTTCTGTATATAACTGCCCTTTCCGTACAATAATTCGGTTCGCTCTTTTAGAACGGTGGGGAACCTATCATTTGAAACCGAGCGTGGGATAATCGACAATATGCCACCCAGATAACTTCGGCCCAAGGCAAGTTCATAGTTGGTGGATGAAATTTTGTACAATGCTAAAGCCTGGATATCCGCACGGCCAAAATCATGAAGGATAGTAAATTCCGCAGCGTTTCCGTTTTCCTCATCAGACGCCGTGCTGTTGTTTTGACCTGCCGTTTGTTTGGAAAAAACCGAGTCGCGGGTTTGCGAATTGGTCACATTTTCGAGGGCACTTAAACCACCGTGTTTATAAAAATAAAACACAGCCATAAACAAGAAAATAAACCCGCCGAAAAGCATAACTTTCCGCATATTAATGGGTTTTAGGGTAAAATTCACAACCATCCCGGCCCATAATAGCCCCCAAACAACATCCGCGCGACTGCCTCGTAAACCGCCATCAAGCAATAACAAAACGAAGTACAGCATTAATATCAGAATGATGGGAGTCCAGCCAATGCTTTTGGTTCCATATCTCCTTCTCAACACAATCACGATTCCAATAAAAAGAATAATTGGGAATGATTCAGCAATCATATACAAGATTCCACTACCGGCATAAGGATTTGAACCAGGCCCAGCTCCAATGCGGGATTCGGAGGTTGCAACTATGCCTGACAATCCGCCTGATGAAACATAGGTGTACACTAAAACCGCCCCAACTGCACCGAAAATTATCGGGAAAAAAAAATTAAAATTGTTTTTGTTTATGAGGGAGATAAATTTAATGCGGATAACCTTCCTTTTACTAACGGTGTGAACAATGAATATATAAATTATATATCCCATAAAGTTAAAAATGCTGGCTATTCCCAACCATATCCTATAATCCGAAGGGCCTGGATACGGGTAGTAAAAATTCCAGTAAACATGTAATAGCTGAGAAAGAAATAATAAATGGAAGAACATAAAATGAGGGATGCTGGTAATTTGGTACAGCTTTCCGCTTTTTATTATATCATATATAAAATAAACGGAGATCATCCCATTTAGCATGCAGGGTATTACATACCAGTGTACCAGGTTGTCATTCCCTGCTGCTAATAAAACAACAATTAATGCTGGTATTAAAAAAGCAACTACAGCCCTTATTCCCATGAACTTAAGTCTAAATTGAATTTTTTGGCTAACTTCTTATTCTCAAGTTTGTAAAACTCATTAAGCCTTAAAAATGCCAGGCGGCTAGCCTCCGATTCCTGCCGGGAAATTTGAACAGTGTTTAACGATTTATAAATTTTCCGCAACTTTCGTTTAAATTTAGAATCTGTGAGTATTCTAGCTATCCACCGCGTAACATTATGGAAAAAATAGTTCTTTATTTTTACCGACTGATTTTCAGAAACAAAATTGTAGTCGTTGTAAAAATCAGGGGCAATATCCAGCCATAAACTTATATCCTTCACAACGGCGGTAGTATCCTTAATGATATCCTCAAGCAATACAATTTTTATTTTGTCCGATCCGATGGCTTTTTCCCACTTTTCCAAATAGTTTATATAAACACCATTGATAAGCGTTTCGTCAATTTGTTGATTGTTGAACGAGGAATGCTTATCAAACAACCTATCAACAAATGTCGCAAATGACATATTTGATATATTTTTATCCTCAGCGCGATTGTTAAAAAAATATTTAAAATTCGAGTATGCCCTTTCGGTAGGATTTCTCAAAACAAAAATCATTTTGGCTCCTATCTGCTTTACCACATCCATAGCTATATCCTGGTATATATAAAGCGTAGTACCTTCTAAAATAATTTTTTCATTGTGTTTTGCAGGATTAAAAAATTTCTTATATCCTTCGACTCCATTTTTGAAATAATTGAATTCCGGGTTAAACTTCCAGCAATCCTTATCAAGCAAATAAAACGTTTCCTTGTATTTTGAGGCATTTACTTCGGGGTGATCGGAAAGCCAGGCAAATAACGAAGTAGTCGCACATTTAGGTGCGCCGCCAATTATTACATTAGGAATCATATTATCTATTTTTTTGAAAATAAGCGTTTAAAGATTCCTTTTTTCTTATCTTCCATATAATAACCTGCACCGTGATAGCCATAACCATGGCCATAGCCATAGCCCCCGTAACCGTAGCCATAAGCATAGCCATAGCCTTTTGCTGTGGCTATGTCATTAATTACCAAGCCCAGGTTCTTCATCTTTTTGTTAACATACAAGTCTTTCACCAGGTGAAGCTGGCTCTTGAATGTATATTTCTGGCGAATAACGTATAGAGTCAGATCCGAATATTCATTCAACAACTGCGCGTCCGTAACAATACCTATCGGCGGCGCATCCATTATTATAAAGTCGAATTCTTCTTTTAACTTATCCATTAAAACA
>Ga0206921_10186_pt1 | contig 17813 bp, 15 predicted proteins | sample Alteio_BWOrgHeat_66_FD_152930 | JGI IMG/M metagenome (GOLD analysis project Ga0206921, IMG submission 152930) | Enriched cells from forest soil in Barre Woods Harvard Forest LTER site, Petersham, Massachusetts, United States -... | ecosystem: Environmental > Terrestrial > Soil > Temperate forest >...
CGGCATCGATATGATCGAAGGAGAAATTAGCCTCATGCCGCCCGTCGGTCGGCGTATTTTCGGCAAAACTCACCGATCGGACATCCTTCTGAGCCAGCAATTCCCGTTTGAATGCCGTTTGACGCGCCTGAAAGGCGCTGTCGCTGTTGCCTTGCAGCACCAGTACGGCTTCCTTTTTGAATCCCATGTCGGCATTTCTGATATAGTCCATCTGGCTGACGGCGACAAGGGTGGCGATGATCAGCAACTGTGAAAAACAGAATTGCAGCACGACCAGGCACCGGCGTAACGATAGTCCACCGATCTGCGAAGTGGTGAACTTATTGCGGATAGCCTCTATAGGGTTGAACCTGCTCAGTTGAAGGGCTGGGTAGACGCCGGACAACAGGGTAGCCGCGACCAGCGCGCCAATGAGGAAATAGACCGTGCCGGTATTGAGCAACGGCAGCGGCGTCTCGATGGGCGAAATATATCGGATATAAGGCAGACCCAGCTGCGCCAGCAGCAAGGCCAGCCCAAGGCTCACCATCATGAGCAGAGCAGTGTCCGCCAACACCTGCCAGGCTAGCTGAGCCCGCGTGCCGCCCATAACTTTTCGAACACCGACCTCCTTGCTGCGCGTAGCCGCCAGCGCCGTCGACAAATTCACGAAATTGATACAGGCCATCAGGAGGATCAGACAGCCGATCAGGCCCAGGGTGTATAGCGAGGTCTTGCTGCTGACATGATCGCCGTTGTTCTCAAAACGATCGTCGAAATGCACCGACTCCAGGGGATGGAGAAAATAGATCTTTTTACTGGTCGCGTCATTCTGGAAATATTTGGATACAAACCCCGGCAGGCTCTTATCGATGGCCGCGGCATCGGTCCTTTCGGGGGAGAAGGCCGAACACCTGGTGCTCGGTGATGCTCCATCCCCATCCCCGAAGGTCGCTCAATCCATATACTTTGCTGTTCTCCAAAAAAGTGCTGTAGGATACAATGGCCGTATACGGAAAGTCGGTATTAGCAGGCGGGTCCGATATCACGGCGGCAACCCGGGTGGTGATGGCATTGTCGACACGGAGGTATTGCCCCTCCGCTTTTTCCCAATTGCCGAAATATTTCTCCGCCAGACTCCGGCAGAGGACCACCGTGTTCGGTTGCCCGAGGACCGAGACATTCCCGCTGAGCCAACGCACATCGAAAATATCGAACAGATCGGGTTCTGCATAAAAAACACCGTTCTCCTCCACGAATTTGTGATCGGTAATTGTCGAGGCGTCCTTCATCACAGTCACCTGTGAACCTTCGGTCCTAAAAAATTGCGCCCATTTCACCTGCGGATAATCCTGTCGCAAGGCAGCCGTGGTCTCGAAGGGAATGCTTACGTGAAAGTGGTCCCCATCGGCGGTCTTCGTGTTTTTTACCAATTGATAGACATGCCGGTAGTGGGTCTGCCACCGGTCGTAGCTCCATTCATGCTGCTCGATGAGGAAGATAATGAGACAGCCGGCCAGTCCGATACTGAGCCCCAGTATATTCAGCAAGTTCGTGTTCCTGCGACGGACGAGATTTTTCCAGGCGGTGGTGAGATAGTGGAGGAATGACATGGGAAATGTTTTGGCCTCTTAACCCGAACAAACAAAATGCCTCTTATTCCGACTGCTGAAAACCAATGATTTAAAGCGTTGCAATCTCGCAGAACTGTTCGCTTTCGATACGGCGTATGTACGGTTGCCCCTTCCGGCGTATCTTGAGTGAATATAATCACCACTCCTATGCGTCGATTGTTCCTTTCCCTTTTCACAGGCCTATCCATTGCCGCCTCCGCCCAGGACACCGCCATACAGATCCCGCTCTGGCCAAAGGGCGCGCCAGGTTTCGAAAGCCGTCGTAACGAGCCCGAACAGGCGCAGGACTATTGGGTAAAGAATATCCATAACCCCAGCATCACCGTATATCTGCCGCCAAGGGATAAAGCAACCGGGACCGCGGTCGTCATTTTTCCCGGAGGAGGTCACCGGCTTCTGGTCTTCAACGCCGAAGGAAGGGATCCGGCCAGGTTCCTGAACAGCATCGGTGTGGCGGCGTTCATAGTCAAATACCGGTTGTTCCGCGAAGACTCCACCCTGTATAGCCTGGACCGGGAGGTCAGACAGGACGCCTATCGCGCGATCCGTCTCGTCCGCAGCAGGGCCGCCGAATGGAACATCGACCCCCACCGGGTGGGGACGCTGAGTTTTTCGGCCGGTGGCGAAGTAGCCGCTTTGGTCGCGTATTCACCCGGTGTGGGAGACCCGAAAGCACCCGATATCATCGACAGGGCCGGCGGCAGACCGGATTTTCAACTCCTCGTCTACCCAGGACCGCTAGGCATTCCGCAGACGATCCCTGCCGATGCCCCTCCTGCCTTTCTCATCGCTGCCGATGACGATCCCTGCTGTTCCGCACCAGTGGTCCAATTGCTTGAAAGATACCGGGCGGCAAAGGTACCCGTGGAAGCCCATATTCTAAATGGAGGCGGCCACGGTTTCAATATGGGCTACCGGTCAGATCTGAAGGCCGTCAGGGATTTTCCGCGTCTCATGGCCAATTGGCTCACGGATATGCATTTTCTCCAGCACAAATAATAATCCCCGGTAGGACTACCGGGGATGTACTAATCAAAGTGTTTTTAACCATTAAACCTTATCCTATGAAAAGCCAAAATTACGCCGACCGGCCGGCATTTGCAGGATTTGATTTCAGGGTTCTTCCGATTGTAGGCACTAACCTTAAAAATCTATCGGGAAATCACTTAAAAAACCGGTTGGGAGCATGCACTCCCGCTGCGGTCTGCTGTTTTACCCCTCAGGAGTACTCCTGCGCGAAAACCCTGAACCGATACTGCAGGAACCCGTTCTTTTTAGTATCTTCACGCGCGTCAAAACCAACTTTTAAAAGACACCATGGCAAAAAAAACCGATTTTGTTTATTCCGTGAAACAGGAACCCCACCGGCTCCGTACCAGACAGATCCTGCAGCAGCATCCGGAAGTAAGGAAACTCATCGGAAAGAACAAATACACTTTTTTTGCTATAGCCGGAATTGTCCTTTTCCAGGTCGCCATGGCCTGGCTGGTAATGGACCGGTCCTGGTGGATAGTCGTCGGAGCAGCCTATCTGCTCGGCGCCTTCGCCGATCATTCGCTGTTTGTGATGATCCACGAATGCGCACACCATCTTTTATTCAAAAACCGGGCTGCCAACCGGCTTTCAGGCATTCTTGCCAATCTCCCCCAACTGTTCCCCAGTTCGGTCTCGTTCGAACGCTATCATATCAAACACCATTCCTTTCAGGGTATTCACGAATTGGATGCCGACCTGCCCAATCGCTGGGAGGCCCGGTTGATCAATAATTATTTCATTGGGAAAGTGATCTGGCTTCTGTTCTACCCGCTTTTCCAGGTATTCCGCATCTCGAGACTACGTGAGATCAAACCATTCGACAAATGGGTGGCGCTAAACTGGGCCGCCGAAGCTGCTTTCATCACCGTCATCTGGATCGCCTTCGGCCCTAAAGCCATCGTCTATCTGCTGCTCAGCTTCTTCTTTTCCGTAGGGTTGCACCCGCTGGGCGCCCGCTGGGTGCAGGAACACTACCTTACCCATGACGAACAACAAGAGACCTTCAGTTATTACGGCGTTTTGAATTCCGTCGCCTTCAATGTCGGCTATCACAACGAACACCACGATTTTCCCTCTATTCCATGGAACCGGCTGCCCCTCATTAAAAAGGCGGCCCCGGGTTTTTACGACAGCCTGGCCTCGCATAAATCGTGGACGATTCTCTTCTTCCGCTTCCTCTTCGACAAGGAGATCTCACTGTTCTCCCGCATCGTTCGCAAGGACAGGGGCAAGGTGGCGCTCACCGACCAATCCATCCCCGATGCCGAGATGGTAGCACAGAACGCTCATGCCACGGCGCCTGCGCACCCGTAGCTGCGAAACCGGCCTCTGGCGGCTGGCGCGGGGGAAAGGCCCCTCCTGGCGCTAAATAAATACCCGCGTCCCCGAATTGAAGCTCTCGCGGAACTCTTTCGGCGTACATGTCTTTTTCTTCTTGAAAATGCGGTTGAAATTGGAGATATTGTTGAACCCGCAATGATAGGATATCTCGGAGATCGAATGTGTCGTATCGATCAACATCCTCGACGCATGCCCCAACCTGATCTCATTGAGACTATCTATAAAGGTGTTGCCCGTCCTTTTTTTGATAAACCGGCTGAAGGATACCTCGGTCATGCTCACCTGCTTGGCAACTTCGCCCAGCGTGATCGGCTTATCGTAATTGGTGTTCATGTATTCGAATGCCTTCTCGATACGCCGGCTGTTATAGGTGAAATGCTGATTGGTAAAGGACGCATCCGACAGGGTCCGCATATTCCGGGATATCGATAGGTCATGGAGGATGGACAACAGCTCCAGCACCGAGTCGAAACCATTCTTCTGATTCAGCGAAAGGATACGAGGGGTCAGGGCAGCCGTCGCCTCGCGTGAAAAAAGAATTCCTTTCTGCGATCTGTCCATCATATTGCGGATGAAACTAAGCTGGTTGCGCCTTAATAGCTTGTCCTCGAAAAGATCCTTGTGCCATTGGATCGTCACCTCTTTGATCTCCTCGCTCTTGCATTGATGCGTAAACCATGCATGATACAGGTTTGGCCCCACCAGCACCAGCTCCAGATCGTCGATTGTATCGATATGATCCCCGACGATGCGCCTCGCGCCCTTCGCGTTGATGATGAGATTCAATTCGAGTTCGTCATGATAATGCAACGGGAAAGTGAATTCCTTCTTGATCCGGGAAAAAATCGTAAAGCAGTCGTTTTGAGTCAACGGCGTGATCTCACGGATTATGTTGGTGCTCATATGGCAATAGTTAGTTATGGTATTGCGAGGACTCACCTCAGGCAATCGTCAATTCCTGACAAAGATGGGATAAAAAAGTATACTAGGGAAGTGCTTTGCAATTTAATTGGCAAACTGCTATCAGTCAGCATTATATACCGAAAGTATCCATCCGGCTATTGGAAAACGTCAATTTTGGGATAAAAAAGTAGTAGTCCGGTGGTTGGCTTGCTCGCTATCTTCGAATCCTTACATGTCCGGAAATCGCTATATTAATTGAATGAAATTACAATTGGCGGATCTTGCGATTATCATTGCCTATCTGGTCACTATGGTAGTCATCGGCTGGATGCTGCGTAAAAAAGCCCGGAGGAATAAGGTCAATTACCTGCTCGGCGGTAAATCCCTTCCCTGGTTCATGCTGGGACTCAGCGATGCTTCGGACATGTTCGATATTTCGGGCACTATGTGGATGGTGAGCCTATGTTTCATCTATGGCATGAAGAGCATCTGGATTCCCTGGCTTTGGCCCGTATTCAACCAGGTCTTCCTCATGGTCTATCTTTCCCGCTGGCTGAGGCGATCCAACGCAACGACAGGCGCGGAATGGCTGGCCACGCGTTTCGGACAGTCGGGTCCCTGGGTCCGGTCTTCGCATAATATCGTCGTTGCCTTCGCCCTCCTCAGCTGTCTGGGATTTATGGCCTATGGCTTCGTCGGTCTCGGGAAGTTCATGCAAATCTTCATCCCCTGGGAATCCGTCCGCCAATACATCCCTTTCCATGTGCCGCCGGCATACGTACCGCACCTATACGGCATCGTGTTTACCCTTTTCGCCGTGTTCTACGCTATCCTGGGAGGCATGCACAGCATTGTCCTCGGCGACGTCATCAAATATGCGATCATGACGGTCGCTTGTATCAGCGTGGCCGTCATCGCGATGATGCACCTGCACCAGGCGGGAAACACGCTCCGGGTCCCGAAAGGCTGGCTCAATCCTTTTTTCGGATGGCGGCTCGACCTGGACTGGGGTGGACTCGTGCAAGACGCCAACCGGAAGATTCGCAACGATGGCTTCTCGCTTTTCGGCCTGTTCTTCATGATGATGTTGTTCAAAGGGATAGCCGCAAGCCTGGCAGGCCCCGCGCCCAACTATGATATGCAAAAGGTGCTGAGCACACGCAGCCCACAGGAGGCGAGTAAGATGAGTGGTTTTGTTTCCATCATACTGCTCCCGGTGCGCTATTCGCTGGTGATCGGCCTCACCGTTCTGGGACTTCTCTATTACAACCGCATCGGCGGCGATCTGCAAACCCCGGGCGGCACGGATTTCGAAAAGATATTGCCGGCCACGATCAACAGTTTTTTGCCGGTTGGCCTGCTTGGCCTCGTCCTGACAGGATTACTGGGCGCCTTCATGGGCACTTTCGCGGGCACGCTCAATGCCGCTCAAGCCTACCTCGTCAACGACATCTACCTTAAATACATCAATCCCTCGGCAACCAATCGGCGGACGATTTCCATGAACTACCTGGCCGGCCTCGCGGTCGTTGTCATCGGCATCGTACTCGGTCTTTTCATCGAGGACGTCAATACCATCCTGCAATGGATCGTCTCGGGCCTCTGGGGCGGATATGCCGCCGCCAATCTGCTGAAATGGCATTGGTGGCGCTTCAATGCCGGCGGCTATTTCTGGGGTATGCTCGGAGGCATCATCCCGGCCATTGCCCTGGCCTATCTCAAATACAAAGGGGTTTTGAACGGTCTCGACCTGTATTACTGGCCGGTGATCTTTTTGTTGTCCATGGCCGGTTCGGTCCTGGGGTCGTACTCCTGCCCTCCTACGGATATGAGGGTGCTGAAAGACTTTTACCGTACGGTAAGACCCTGGGGATGGTGGAATCCAATTCACCGCGCGATCCTGAAAGATGACCCCTCTTTCGCCGCTAACGGGAATTTCCGCCGCGATATGTTCAATATCCTGCTCGGCATCATTGCCCAACTGTGCCTGACGCTCTTGCCCATGTACCTCGTTTTGGGCCTACGACTGCCGCTGTTTTTGAATACAGCTCTGCTGGCGGTGATCATCCTTATCCTGAAGAAGACCTGGTGGGACAGGCTCAATGATTACTGAATATTTAACGACTAAACTGATCACATGATAAAACACTATTTTAAAGTGAGACTGGAACAGCTGAATGAGGAGTATGCGACGCTTATCCGGCGAACCAACGAACCCAGGACACCGGGTAACGGCATCTTTCTTCGCTACACGAACCCGATTTTGACTGCGGCCCACACTCCGCTATTCTGGCGTTATGACCTGGATCAACGATCCAACCCATTCCTGATGGAACGCTTCGGCATCAATGGGGTCTTCAACGCGGGCGCTATCAAATGGAAGGATCGTTATGCCCTGATGGTCAGAGTAGAAGGATGGGATCGCAAATCCTTTTTCGCCATTGCCGAAAGCCCCAACGGGGTCGACAATTTCACCTTCCTCGATTCGCCGATCCATATGCCCGGCTCGGGCAAACCCGAGACCAACATTTATGATATCCGCCTGACCCGTCACGAAGACGGCTGGATATATGGTCTGTTCTGCACCGAAAGCAAAGACCCCAACGCCCCTGTTTCGGATCAGTCGGCGGCAGTGGCTCAATGCGGCATCGCCCGCACCCGCGACCTCGTCGATTGGGAAAGGCTGGATGACCTGAAGACTGGGAGCCCCCAGCAACGAAATGTGGTCTTGCACCCCGAGTTCGTCGGAGGCAAATATGCGTTTTATACACGCCCTCAGGATGGGTTCGCCAACACCGGCACCGGCGGCGGGGTGGGGTTCGGGCTATCCGATTCGATCACCCATGCTTCCATTGAAAAAGAGATCATCATCGATCCCCGTCTTTATCATACTATCAGCGAGACGAAGAACGGCCTTGGCCCGGGACCCATCAGGACGAGACTGGGCTGGCTGCATCTCGCGCACGGTGTCCGCAACACCGCCGCAGGTCTTCGCTACACCCTTTACCTCTTCATGACCGATCTGCACGATCTCACCCGCGTCATCTATAAGCCGGGAGGCTACTTCATCGCACCCAAGGGCGAAGAGAGGGTAGGGGACGTCTCCAATGTAGTTTTCTGCAACGGCTGGATCGCCGACGACGATGGACGCGTCTTTATCTACTATGCTTCTTCCGACACCCGGATGCATGTGGCCACCACTACCATCGAACAATTGCTGGATTATGTCGTCAACACACCGGAAGACGAAGGCAGCTCTGCCTCATCGGTTGGATCGCTCCAACAGCTGATCAATAAGAACCTGGCCTCGCGCGAGATTATAAAGATTTTCCCGTAGGTTTGGTATAAAATAAAACTCACAATGCGATCCCACTCCCGAATGGCAATCGTGTTCTCCCTGTTCGCCATTACCAGCATCCTCAGCTCCTTTCACCGCAAACCCCAGAAGGTCATTTTTTTCGGAGATTCCATCACCGCCGCCGGCGCAAAACCCGGTGGATACATCGTTAAAATGACCGAGGCCCTCGCCCAAAAAAACCTTTCTTCCAATTTCGAACTGGTAGGGGCGGGCATCGGCGGCAATAAGGTCTACGATCTCTACCTGCGCATGGACGACGATGTGCTGGCTCAGAACCCGGACATCGTGTTTATCTACATCGGCGTCAACGACGTATGGCACAAGACCCTATCGGGCACGGGAACGGAAATCGACAAATTCGGGACATTTTATACCGCTATCATCAATAAGTTGCTGGACCGGCATATCAAGGTCATCCTTTGCACCCCCGCCGTCATCGGGGAGAGGACGGATTTCACCAACCAACAGGATGGGGATATGAATGCTTATTCCCAGGTGATCCGCAACCTCGCCCAGAAATTTCATTGCGGCCTCGTCGATCTTCGCGAGATATTCCATAACTATGAGCTGAAGAACAATCCCGGTAACAAAGAGTCGGGCATCCTGACCCTGGATAAGGTGCACCTCAATGACGCAGGCAATCAACTCGTGGCGGACAAAATGCTGGAGGCGTTGCTGGCTAAATAATTTTCTATTCAAAAAACGGTCGTTATGCAAAAGACCATTCTTATTACAGGCGCCAACGGCAATTTGGGCGCTGCTACCGTGAAGGAATTCCTCGACAAGGGATATAAGGTCATCGCCGTGGACCAATCCGGCACCCACCTGGGTTTTGCGGCCGGGCACGACAATTTCGAACTGAGATCCGTGGACGCCGGTAACGAACAGGCGGTCGGGACCTTTGTCGAAGAGATCATCGAGCTCTATGGCCGGATCGATGGAGCGCTGTTGCTCGTGGGCGGCTTCGCCATGGGAGATATAACGGCCACGGACGGCGGCTCGCTTCGCAAGATGTATGCGCTCAATTTCGAGACCGCATGGTTCTTCGCACGCCCCCTCTTCCGGCATATGCTGGGGAATGGCTATGGCCGTATTGTCCTGATGGGCGCCCGCACCGCACTCATACCCGAACAAGGGAAAAATGCAGTGGCCTATGCCCTCACCAAATCCCTGCTTTTCAGTCTTGCCCAACTGCTCAATGCCACTGCAAAGGGAAAGAACGTGGTAGCCTCGGTAGTTGCTCCCTCTACGATCGATACACCCATCAATCGCCAAAGCATGCCCGATGCAGACCCATCCGCATGGGTCAAACCCGAAGCCATTGCTACCCTCATGGAATTCATATGCAGCGAAGAAGCAAGCGCGCTGCGCGAACCCGTGTACAAGATTTATAACAACGCATAAAGAATAAGCGGCCGCCAAAGGCGGCCGCTTATCTGCGCATTTTACACGGTTAATACACTGTTCCACCCCGCCACGCCATCTGGCTCGCGGAGCCGGTTCTCGATGTCCTCCATCCACATCTTGGCGTCCACCAGGAATTTGTAATAATACTTGCCCTTCGGCAGCATGGGAATGGAGATTTTCCAAAAACCATCTTTAGCCGGTTCCATCTGCAATTCGTCCGGCGCCCAATGATTGAAGGACCCTGCCAGGCTAATGTGGGCTGCGGATGTCGCATTCAAATGATGAATGTAAAACTCGATCGTCTTTTTCCGCCGGTTGATATACGGCGACTCGCGAAATTTCATAGCAACCCCCCTTTTTTAGATTTTATTTTGCTTTCATTAGGATAATCAAAAAGCTAGCAACCGGGATTCTACGAGTAGAGGTGAATAGGAAGAGTGTACAAAATTTACATTTTTTTTTGGCATATTGCAATAGGATCGGAAGTTTTTTTGCTAAATCGGTTTAATTTGTTTTTAATCGGCCCCCCGGTCTCATTCCCATCAGGATTAGATATATTTATATTATGGCAGACACAAAGATTTTACTGGTTGAAGATGAGAAGAAAATAGCGGAATCCCTCCGGAAGGGTCTGTCCGAGCAGCATTATGAGGTCGATGTAGCCTATGACGGCATAGCCGGCCGGAAACTCTTCGACGGTAACGCCTACGATCTGGCCATCCTCGATATCAACCTTCCCCTCCTCAACGGCTACGAACTGGCCCGCTATATCCGCGGCTACAACGAAGATATCCTCGTGATCATGCTTACCGCCATGAACACGACGGAAGACAAAATCGAAGGATTCGAGGCCGGGGCCGACGATTATATCGTCAAACCCTTCGATTTCCAGGAACTGCTGGTCCGCATCAGAGCCCTGCTCAAACGCCTACACCACCAACCCGGCGCCGGGACCAATATCCTCCGGGTGGGCGACCTCATCATGAACCTCGACAGCAAGGAGGTCTCCCGCGACGGCAGAAATATCCCCCTCACCGCAAAAGAGTTCCAACTGCTCGAATACTTTATCCGGAACAAGAACAAAGTGGTCTCCCGGATAGATATCGCCCTGAACGTCTGGGACATCGATTTCGATACGAAGACCAACGTGATCGACGTGTATGTCAATTTCCTCCGGAAAAAGATCGAAAAGGACTTTTCCTCCAAGCTCATCTATACACAGGTAGGAATGGGCTATGTACTGAAAGAAAACCCCTGACGGGCGGGCGGCCCGTCGTCTCATTTCCCCCATAAAGTGAAGATCCGCTATAAGATAATGCTCCTTTTCACCCTGCTCGTCACGGCGATCATTTCCCTGCTGACGGGCTCGGTCTATTATTTCGCAAAACTCGAGCGAAAACAGGTCTATGAAAAAAGGCTCCGGTCCAGGGCCACCTACAATATGCAGCTCTATTCGGTGATGGGCGACAGCGCCTTCCGGCTGCTCCGCAGGATGGACACCGCTTCGATGGTCGGTACGGTAGCCTCCCGTAGCATCGGCATCTATACCGATGACGGGAAGGTCCTTTACCTTTTCAACATGCCGGGCGCCCCGCCGCTGAATGTCTCCGAAACCCTCCTGAAAGAGACAAGGGCGAAGGGAGAGACCTACTTCTCCCTGGGTAACCTGGAGGCCGTAGCCCTCCACCGCGAGGCCGGGAAAAGAGATTTCATAGTAGTGGTGGCCGGCCATGACGACGACGGCCTGGAAAGGGTGGATACCCTGAACAAGATCCTGGGGATCAGCCTCGTACTTGGGGTATGTCTTACCGCCCTGGTGAGCCTTTTATTCGCCCGCCAGCTGTTGCGACCCATCGCCCAGATCATCCGCGAGGTGAAAGAAATATCCTCCTATGACCTCTCCCATCGAATCCGGGCGGGGACGGGTCAGGACGAGATGAGCCAATTGGCCAACACGTTTAACGACCTGCTCGGCCGGCTACAGGAATCTTTTGCGATACAGCGCCGTTTCATCTCCAACGCTTCGCACGAGTTGTCCACACCCCTCACTTCCGTCTCCAGCCAGGTAGAGGTCGTGCTGCAGAAGGAACGGTCCGCCGATGAATACAAACAGGTGCTGGCCTCCGTCCGCGAGGACGTTCAGCAAATGCGGCAGCTGACCAAAAGCCTCCTCGAAATCGCGAAGACCGGCTCCCAGGGCGGTATCGAGCTCAACGAAGTCCGGGTCGACGAGGTGCTGATGAAGGTCGTCGCGGATGTCAAAAAACTGAATGTCGAATACAGCGTCGAACTCGACTTCGGAGAATTTCCCGAGGACGAAAAGGATTTTGTCGTCTTCGGCAATAGCGAGCTGCTCTATATCGCGATTAAAAACCTGGTGGAGAACGGCTGCAAATATTCCACCGACAAACGATCGGTCGTCGATCTCAGCTTCGCCTGGCATAAGATCTATATCCGGGTGGTCAATCGCGGGAATGTCATCGCCCCGGACGAACTGACCCAGATTTTCCAACCCTTTTACCGGGGACAGGAGACGGCCAACATCCGCGGCTTCGGTCTGGGACTCGCCCTGGCCCAACGCATAGTCGCCCTGCACAAAGGGACCATCCATGTCGCCTCCGACAAGACCAACGGCACCCACTTCACCATCGAGCTTCCGGCCATCAAGATATTCAATTAAGATGGTACAAACCACTAACCCGCTGCATCACCTCACGGCATCCGTGTTGGTCGCCATCCTCCCCATCCTGGTCATCTTCTGGGCGCTGATCATCCGGAAAATGAAAGGCTGGCAGGCCGGCCTCCTGGCCACCGGTACGGCGGCCCTGGTCGCCATCGCTGTCTATCACATGCCCTTCCACCTGGCCCTCCTGTCCGCGGTCAATGGGGCCGCTTATGGTCTCTTCCCCATCTGCTGGATCGTGATCACCGCCGTTTTCCTGTTCAATATCACCATCCGCAGCGGTCAGTTCGAGATCATCCGGCATTTTATGGCCGGCATCACCGCCGATAGAAGGATCCAGGCCCTCCTCATTGCCTTTTCATTCGGCTCCTTTCTCGAAGGAACGGCCGGCTTCGGCGCACCCGTCGCGATCACCGCCGCGATGCTGGCGGGTCTGGGCTTCGACCCCCTGTATGCAGCCGGTCTTTGTCTGATCGCCAATACCGCCCCTGTCGCTTTCGGCTCGATCGGGATCCCCGTCACAGTCATGGCTCAGGTGACCTCGCTGCCGGAACAGGCCATTTCCCAGATCATCGGACGCACCCTTCCCTTCCTGTCCGCTTTGCTGCCCTTCTACCTGGTGGTCCTGATGGCCGGTTTCAAAAAGGCAAGAGAGGTCGCCCCGGCAGTATTGGTCTCCGGTCTCTCTTTTGCGGTCATACAGTTTGTCACGTCCAATTGGTTGGGTCCCGCGCTTCCGGATGTACTCGCGGGGTTAGGTTCCATCATCAGCCTCCTGCTGCTGCTCAAGTTCTGGAAACCCCGGTCGGTCTGGCGATTCCCCCATGAACCCGCCCCACCCGCATCCGTTCCAACAACATCCGTACCCGCATCCCCCTCCTCGGCCTCCGCCGCTCCCGCTCCCCGCCTTTGGTGGGCCCTCAGCCCTTTTATCATCCTCACCCTTACGATCATCATTTGGGGCCTGGCTCCCGTAAAGACCTGGCTCACCGCCAACGGGACCCTCCAATTCCCGGTACCCATCCTGCACAATGCCATCCGCGAATACAATGGCCCGCCGATCCCCCATATCTATCGCCTCAATTACATGTCCGCGGCCGGAACAGCCATCCTGATCTCAGCGCTCCTCTCACTGCTGCTTTCCGGGCTGACGCTGAAACAAGGCGCCGCCACTTTCCTGGCGACCCTCCGGCAGCTGCGTTTTCCGATACTCACCATTGCCGTCGTCCTCGCATTCGCCTACCTGGTCAATGATTCGGGCATCTCCCAAACCATCGCCCGCTGTCTGGCCAGCACCGGCTTTCTCTTTCCATTTTTCGCCCCGATGCTCGGTTGGCTGGGTGTCTTCATCACCGGCTCGGACACTTCCTCCAACGCCTTATTCGGACGGCTGCAATCCGCTACCGCGGTTTCGATCGGCGTCGACCCCATCGTCACCGTAGGCGCCAATGTTTCAGGGGGCGTCATCGGCAAGATGATCTCCCCTCAGTCCATCGCAGTGGCCGCCGCCGCCGGTCAGCTGGTAGGCCGCGAATCCGACCTGTTCCGGTTTACCCTTAAACACAGCTTTATTTTATTGTCCCTCATCTGCTGCATTGTCCTGGCGCAGGCCTATTGGCTGAAATGGATAATTCCTGTTTATATTCGCCACCTATGAGCACCATCATCGTTCTCGACGGCCATACCCTCAATCCCGGCGACCTTTCCTGGGATCCCTGGCGGAAATATGGCGATATCGTCGTGCATGAGCGCACCCTGCCGGAAGACATCGTTCAGCGTTGCGCCACCGCGGAGATAGTGATAACCAACAAGGTGCCGCTCAGCGCGGAAACTCTGGCGCGGCTTCCCTTGCTCAAATACATCGGCGTCACGGCCACGGGCTACAATATCATCGATATCGATGCCGCTAAACGGCAAGGCATCGTCGTTTCGAATGTCCCCAGCTATGGCACCGCCTCGGTCGCCCAGATGACGTTCGCTCTGCTGCTCGAACTGACCATGCATGTGCAACGACATAGCGACGCCGTTATGGAGGGCAGATGGTCCCGTTCGCCTGATTTCTGTTTCTGGGATTTCCCCCTGGTCGAGCTGGCCGGCAAGACCATCGGTATCATCGGGATGGGGAACATCGGCTCCCGGGTGGCGGATATCGCTACTGCCTTCGATATGTCGGTACTCGGGAACAGCCGCAACCAGACCGACCAGTCGCACCGGCGCAATTTTTCCTGGGTGTCCATCCCACAACTGCTCGAACGTTCCGATGTCGTCAGTATCCATTGTCCTTTATTCCCCGAGACCAGGGGTCTCATTAATAAGAAAACGATCTCGCTGATGAAGCCGGGCGCCTTCCTGCTCAATACCTCGCGGGGGCCGATCGTCGCCGAAGAAGACCTGGCCGAGGCGTTGAACAACGATCGTATCGCAGGTGCGGGCATGGACGTTCTCGGAACCGAGCCACCGGTGAATGGTAGCCCCCTTTTAGGCGCTAAGAACTGCATCATCACTCCGCACATCTCCTGGGCTACCCGGGAGGCGAGGTCTCGCCTGATGACGGCCTCGCTGGACAATCTTGCGGCCTATAAATCCGGTCATCCGGTGAACCTATGCACATCCTGATCGCACCCAACGCTTTTAAGAACAGCCTGCCGGCAGACGCTGCCGCCGCGGCCATGCTCAACGGTCTCGGACAAAGCGGCCTGCACTTCACCGGAGAATGTTTCCCCGTCGGCGACGGCGGCGACGGGACAGGCGATCTGCTCATCGAACGACTCGGCGCGATAAGCGTTAAGATTACGGCCCGCGATCCTCTGGGGAGGAACAGACCTGCTTATTTCGGGCTCACCGGCGATGGCCGCACCGCCATCATCGAAATGGCGGCCGCCTCCGGCTTGCGTTTGCTGGACAACAGCGAGCTCGACCCGCTTCGCGCCACTTCCTGTGGCACAGGTGACCTCATCCTCGCCGCCCTGGATAGGAATGTCAAGAGTATCCTCCTTGGAATAGGCGGGTCGGCTACTGTCGACGGCGGCATGGGGATTCTAACGTCACTGGGCATACGCTTCCTTGATTCCGATGGCCGCGCGCTGACGACACCGGCAAGCCTCATCGATCTGACGGATATCGAGGCATCGGGTCTCGACCCCCGGCTGCAACAGGTGCGGCTCACCATTCTCTGCGATGTGGAGAACCCGATGCTGGGCCCATCCGGTGCGGCAGCCGTTTTCGGTCCCCAAAAAGGGGCGTCTCCGGAGGACGTCGTTCATCTGGAGGCCGCTTTGCAACGCTTGTCCGGGGTCATTTACCAGCTAACCGGAACGGACATCTCCGCGTTGCCGTTGGGAGGCGCCGCAGGCGCAGCAGCGGCAGGGCTACAGGGCCTCCTGGGAGCGCGCCTGGTAAATGGTATAGATTATTTCCTGGAGATCACGGGCTTCGACAAGGCGCTCGACCGTAGCGATCTCGTCCTCACCGGAGAAGGCAGCATCGATGAACAGACCCTGCATGGGAAAGCCCCCTTCGGCGTGGCGGCCCGGGCTAAAAAAAGAGGACTCCCCGTTATCGCCCTCGCGGGCCGGCTGCCGCTGGAAAAGATCCCGCAGCTGGATGAGTATTTCGATGCGCTGTTCCCGATCAATCACGAGGTCCGATCCCTGGAAGAGACGCTTGCCAACACCTCCGCCAACCTCACCGCTACCGCAAGGGCCTTAGGAGGGCTGCTTAAATCGCTGCAATAACAGCAGGATGCTCACCAGTCCCGTCCACCCGGTCTGGTGCGAGGCGCCCAACCCCTTTCCGTTGTCCCCGTCGAAATATTCAAAAAAGAGGATATAGTCCCTGAAATGCGGATCGTGCTGCATTTTATCATTGTCCCCGAATACGGGCCGCCGGCCCTTTGCATCCCGCAGGAACAGACGGGATAGCCGCCCGGACAATTCTATGGCTATCTCCTTGAAGGTGAGCAGCCGTCCGGAATGCGTGGGGTATTCGATCTTGAAATCGTCTCCATAATAATCGTGAAATCGCTGCAGGGCCTCGATCAGCAGAACATTGGGCGGCATCCATATCGGCCCGCGCCAGTTGCTGTTCCCCCCGAATAAGGGGATGGTCGATTCGGCCGGCGTATATTGTACGGACAACAGCTGCCCGTCCAGCCCAAACCGGAAAGGGTGCGCTTCATGATATTTCGAAAGAGACCGGATGCCGTATTCACTCAGGAATTCGGTTTCATCCAGCATCCGGCAGAGGATGCGTTTGACACGGTGTCCGCGCAGCAGGGACAACAAGTGCTTCTCACCCGATCCCTTCTCACGCCAGCGCGATACCAACGCAGCCAGATCGGGCCGGTTGTCCAGCAGCCAGTTTAGCCTTTTGTGGAATTCGGGCAAAAGCTGGAGGATCTCGTCATCGATGACCTCGACCGCCAACAGCGGGATCAACCCCACCATCGACCGTATCTTGAGACGGATGCTGTGGTCCCCCGGCATACGCACGGTATCGTAATAGAACTCATCTTCCTCATCCCACAGGCCGGATACGGCGGAATCGTTGCCCAAACAGGACATGGCGCCGGCAATATGCAAAAAGTGTTCGAAGAATTTATTCGCCATATCCTGGTACGACGGGTTGACCATCGACAACTCCAGGGCCATGCGCATCAGGTTCAGCGAATACATCGCCATCCAGCTGGTGCCATCCGCCTGTTCGAGATAACCGCCCTCGGGCAACCTGAAATTGCTCCGGTCGAACACCCCGATATTGTCCATGCCCAGGAATCCGCCTTCGAATATATTATTGCCCTCGGTGTCCTTCAGATTGACCCACCAGGTAAAATTCAACAACAGTTTGTGAAATACGGTCTCCAGGAAGGCGATGTCCCCCTTTCCTCCGTTCATCTTCCGTTCGATATCATAGACCCTATAGGCCGCCCAGGCCTGCACAGGCGGATTCGCATCATCGAATGACCACTCGTACGCCGGGAGTTGACCGCTGGGATGCATATACCAGTCATGTGTCAGCAACAGCAATTGGTGTTTGGCGAAGTCGGCATCGATCAGGGCGAAGATGATACAGTGAAAGCAAAGGTCCCAGGAAGCATACCAGGGGTACTCCCACTTGTCCGGCATGGAGATGATATTGCTGTTCTTCAGGTGCCTCCATCTGTGGTTCCTGCCTTTCAGCCGTTCTCGCGGCGGCGGCGGTTGCCTGGCATCCCCGTTGAGCCAGTCTTCGACATTATAGATATAGAGCTGTTTGTTCCAAAGCATCCCGGCAAACGCCTGCCGCTGTACCCGCCGCTCGTCCTCGTTTTTCATATCCTGCTGCAGCGAGCCGTAAAATTCGTCCGTCTCCCTGATCCTGTCGGCAAATACCCGGTCCGCATCGCTCAATGCCTCCCGCAATCCGATGTTGTTCACAAGCCGGAGCCTGATGGTCGTCGAACCTTCGCCCGGGACCATCCTTTGATAATGAAAGG
>Ga0206921_10183_pt2 | contig 17786 bp, 20 predicted proteins | sample Alteio_BWOrgHeat_66_FD_152930 | JGI IMG/M metagenome (GOLD analysis project Ga0206921, IMG submission 152930) | Enriched cells from forest soil in Barre Woods Harvard Forest LTER site, Petersham, Massachusetts, United States -... | ecosystem: Environmental > Terrestrial > Soil > Temperate forest >...
AAAAGGATTTTGAAGACGATCTAGCGCTTTTCCTTCGAATATACGACGATGGGAGACCCCTCCGCTAAAAAAACGGATTCGGGCTTACGTTCGCTAAGGTCTCCGAATTCTCGCCCATACAATTTGCCGAATTCGCAGTCTACCTGGTATTCCCGCACGGGGTAGATGTCCCATCGCGGATGCTCCACCTGGTATTCGTTGGTAAAGCTTCCGGCCTTTGCATAACCCCAGAAATGTTCGGTGATGAACTCTTCCTTGGTACCGGCGACCAGCGGTATTGCCGCACTCTCGGCTTTTATCGCCAGTCCGTTCCACCGGCCTTTATACCGCCAATGATAGGCCGCCCGGAGAGTTGAACCTTCCAACGCTTCGACGTATCGCATAGGCAGCGAAATATACCGTTCGTGAAAAAGGGTGTTCGCTACGAATGAGACTGCTGGCAGCGGGACGATCTCGCGAATAAATACTACTCCTCTTTTCCAGGCCCCCTCCTCTTTATACCGGACATAAAACCGAAGATTGACCTCCGGAAATCGTGTATGAAAAGGAATCCGGAATCCCCTCACCCGCACATCCCTGAACTGAAAACCGACCAGGCTGACATAAGCCTGCCCCTTCCAGGTATCCAGTTCCGTTTTTGCAGGCAGGAATCGGGCAAGTGCGCCCGGGTCAACGGGATAATTCGCCATGGCCAGTTTCCTCCACTCTGCCCTAAGAAACACGACAGCCATAAGATATTGCGTTTAATACAATAACCTGGTTTTGATCGTTTGCCGCACGTTCTTCAGCAATTGCAGGGCCTGGTTGGACAACCGCTTGTCGATATCCAGGACAACATAGCCGATATCGTCGTTGGTCTTGAGATACTGCCCCAGGATATTGATATTATGTTTGGACAGCGTACTGTTGATCTCAGACAGGACACCGGGAACATTTTTATGGATATGTAGGATCCGATGAGTGCCTTCCTGGTGGGTCAGGCTCAGCGGCGGTACGGTATGGCTTCCGAGGGTCATCCCGGTCTCAAGGTATTGGAATAATTTATTGCTGACGTCCTCTCCGATGTTTTCCTGAGCCTCTTCTGTCGAACCTCCGATATGCGGCGTCAGGATCACATTGGGCAGCCCCTGCAGCGGGGTGGAAAAACGATCCCCGTTCTTTTCCGGCTCCCAGGGAAAAACGTCGACGGCGGCTCCGGAAAGCTGTCCTTCTCCAAGACACCTGGCAAGGGCTTCCAGGTCCACCACCTCGCCCCGGGCGTAGTTTAGGAGAATGGCCCCCTTTTTAAACTGTTTCAGGACCGCTTTATTGATCATCAATTTGGTTTGCGGGGTATCGGGCACGTGAAGGGTGATGATGTCTGACTGGCTCACCACCTCCCGAAGCGTCTTCTTGGCCTCGGCATTACCCAACGGTAGCTTGGTCACGGTGTCATAGAATATGACTTTCATGCCAAGCGCTTCGGCCAGGATGCTCACCTGTGTGCCTATATTTCCATATCCTATGATTCCCAATGTTTTACCCCGCAATTCGTAGCTTCCCTTCGCCTCTTTCATCCAGAGCCCCTCGTGCGCAGCCTTGCTTTTGTCAGGGATCCGTCGGATCAGCATGATCGCAAGACCGATCACCAGCTCGGCTACACTGCGGGTATTGGAATAAGGGGCATTGAAGACGACGACCCCCGCATTGGTGGCGGCTTTCAGGTCTACCTGGTTGACTCCTATGCAAAAACAGCCGATAGCCTGCAATTTTTTTGCAGCTTCGAGCACTTTAGGGGTGATCTGGGTCTTTGACCGGATGCCGAGCAGATGGACATCTTTAATCTCATCGATGAGTTGTTCTTCCGACAGGGCGCCACTCACCTTGCGAACGGAGGCGTATCCTGACTCCTTGAAATGCTTTACCGCGGCGTCGCTGATGTTTTCTAAGAAGAGAATGTTAATCTTTTCTTTAGGATAGCTTGTAGTTTTTTTCTCCGCCATAATTTTGCCTGTCTTTTTGCGTTACTTTCCGAATTGGAAGTGCAAAGTAACGCCGGATTAATTTAATTTTGCCGTTTTCTAACCCAAAAAAGAGAGTTCTTGAAACGGATTGGTTATTTAGTGTTATCCGTCACCTTGGTGATCGTATCATGTGGTCAGGCTCAAACTGCTAAAACCGTTGCGGGGACAGACACCATAGCGCCCGCCCCGGTCGCTGTTCCTGGGCTGACAGGCCCGGAAATGGAACATTATACCGCCATTACGGAGCATTTTTTCGACCCCATACTGGCCGGCCGTTTCAACGGAAGTATCCTCGTAGCAAAGAACGGGGTCATCCTTTTCGAACGCTATAAGGGATTCCGTAACCCGCTGCACCGGCAGGATTCGATCACCGCTCACACCGCTTTTCACCTCGCTTCGGTGTCGAAGACCTTCACCGCCATGGGTACGCTCAAGCTTTGGCAGGAAGGCAAATTGGACATCCACGACCCGGTATCCAAATATCTCACCGGGTTCCCCTATCCCACAATAACGATCGAGACCTTGCTGAATCATCGGAGCGGTCTTCATAACTATGTCCATTTCATGGACAAACCCGGGGTCGACAAGCGCCGGTACCTCGATAACGGTGACGTGTTGAAATATATCATCGATCATCCCGGTTCGCGGGATATCTTCAGCGGTGTCGCCAATCGCCATTTCGAATATTCCAATACCAATTTTGCGCTGCTGGCGCTGATCATCGAAAAAGTGTCGGGACTCCCCTACCCCGAATTTCTGGCCAGGACCTTTTTCGAGCCTATCGGGATGGAAGACACCTATGTCTATACCCGGACGGACTCTGGCAAGTCGATGGCGTCGTTTTACCAGACCGGTCGGCCGTTCAGACTGGAATTCCTGGACCTCGTGTACGGCGACAAGAATGTATACAGTACGGTTAGGGATATGTACAAATGGGATCAGGCATTGCGTTCCGGGCAACTGTTCTCCAAAGGCGTGCTGGACAGCGCCTATGCCGGTTACAGTTTTGAAAAACCCGGTCAGCGGAATTATGGCCTTGGCTGGCGGATGCTCTTTATCCCCAATGGTAAGAAACTGATCTACCACAATGGCTGGTGGCATGGCAACCGGACCGTCTTTGTCCGGATGCTGGATGAAGATGCGACCATCATCGCACTCAGTAACAACGACTATAAGAATGTCTATTCGGCCAAGCGGCTTTGTGATCTTTTCGGCGACTACCGGCAGGGCCATGAAGGTTTCGACGAAGGCGAACCCGATCCGGCCGATAGCACTGGCGCCCTCGGCGGAGAACCTGCTCATGCAGAAAGCGCCGTGGTCGTACATCCTGTGGTCCACACCGGTACCCACCCCCATCATCACGCCGTGAGAAGAACGGTGGCGCATGCTCCCAGGAAAAAAGTACAAAAGAAAAAGACGAGCCAGGCTGCCTGACAACAGGCATCCCCGTTGGTCGCCCCGCTGCTGAAAAAACGGGTATTGCTGCCTGAAATTGCCTAAATTTCAGCATGGAAATCCTTTCAGCCGAGCAGATCAGGGCCTGGGATGAATTCACAATTCAGCACGAACCGATCGCCTCCGTCGATTTGATGGAACGGGCCGCGGCAAGCTGTTTATCCTGGCTGGAAAAAAACGGATACCTGGGTCGCACCTTCTCGATCTATTGCGGTAAGGGAAACAATGGCGGCGATGGGCTGGCCCTGGCTCGCATGTTGTCGGCGCAGGATTGCCGCGTTACCGTTCACATCCTTGAATTCGGTCACATCGGTACCGAAGATTTTCAGATCAACCTTGCCCGTCTCCACCAGTCGCCAGTGGAAGTGCGGTTCATTCAGGGAGAAGAACATTTCCTTCGCCCCGTCCAGGATGAGATCCTGATCGATGCCTTGCTTGGCTCGGGGCTCAATAGGGCGCTCGAAGGGGTTACCGCTCTGCTGGTGGAACATCTCAACCAATCGGGCAACGAGATCATTGCTATTGATATTCCCAGCGGCCTGTTCGTCAGCCGCAGCGCCAAAGGAAATACGGTCATCCGGGCGATGCATACCCTGAGTTTTCAGGTCTGGAAACCCGCATTCCTGCTGCCTGAAAATGAACGTTGGGTGGGACGGGTGCACATCCTTGACATCGGTCTGCATCCGGAATTTCTTTCGCAGATGCGGGGCGAAGCCGAACTGCTGGATCCCGGGATCATCCATGCGATATATAAACCGCGTCTGTCTTTTGCAAACAAGGGAAATTTTGGTCATGCCTTGTTGGTGGCGGGCAGCTATGGCAAGATGGGGGCCGCCGTTCTTTCGGGTCGCGCCTGTCTGCGGTCGGGTGTCGGGCTGTTGACCATCTTTGTCCCGGGATGCGGCTATGTCATCCTCCAGACAGCCGTTCCCGAAGCCATGATTTTGACAGACGATGACGAGAGAGTGCATACCAAGTTGCCCGACGGGGGAGTCGAAAAGTATTCGGTGATTGGCGTGGGACCCGGGCTAGGTACAGACCACCCAACGGTGGATTTCCTGCGCAATCTCTTGCAACAGAATCGAAAACCGATAGTGATAGATGCGGATGCGTTGAACATCCTGGCAGCGAATCCCGACCTGTTTGCGCTGCTTCCCCCCTACTCTATCCTCACGCCACATCCGCGCGAATTCCAGCGGTTGTTCGGCGACTCCGCCGACGATTATGCCGCGCTGGACAAGGCTCGCGAGCAGGCGCGAAACCTTCAGTGCATTATCGTACTGAAAGGGCACCATACCTTCATTGCGATGCCCGGCGGCAGCAGCTATTTCAATTCCACCGGAAATGCCGGCATGGCCAAAGGTGGCAGCGGGGATGCCCTCACCGGTATCCTGACCGCTCTGCTGGGCCAGTCCTACTCCCCCGGTGAAGCGGCGCTGCTGGGTGTATACCTGCATGGTCTGGCTGGCGACATTGCCGCAAATGCTCTCTCTCAGGAAGCCATGCTGCCATCCGATCTGATCGGGTGCCTGGGTAACGCCTTCCAAGTCATTCAGAAAACCCCATAATCGATTTTGCGGGTTGGGTGAAGCGCCGTATTTTTGCCACCCGTTTGCCGGTGGATTCACCCGGTCAACGATCGGGAAGTAGCGCAGCCCGGTAGCGCACTACGTTCGGGACGTAGGGGTCGCAGGTTCGAATCCTGTCTTCCCGACTTGACAGGACAAAGCAGAAATCTTACTGTTTTGTCCTGTTTTTTTTTGGTCGAAACCCGCGCCCACACTGAATATTAGCCGGACCGCTTCATTGATCCTAGCGGTTCGAACGCGAAATCCGTCAAAAGTGAGTTTTTCCGGATAGATCGAACCGATAATTTGCCGCTTCTTTTCTGTATCGCCATTCTCGTAGATATCGTCCAGCCGAAAAAGCGTTTTCATGCCGGGGATAAGGAGGTCGATAAAGTTGATTTCCTCGTTATCGCTCGCTGACAATTTGGCTTTCAGCCTGTCGATTTTAATGGTGTAATCTGATTTCATTTCCCGAAAATCTGCCGGATCGATAGCTCTTGTCGCTACCAGATCACGGGCATTTGCAAGGCGATTTTCATAGTCTTTGATCTGATCTAGCAAATTTCTGCGCTCATCTTCTTTCGGCATTTGCTTGTCCCAAGCCTCCGTAAGTGTGATTTTACAAACTCCCTCGACCTCGGGCCGGGGAACCATTTTTTTCAATTCCCGAAGAAATTCTCCATTCACATAATTGGCCTTAAATCGGCAAGTACAGCCCTTGGTGCAATGATAATAGGTATAATACTCGTGACGACCTTTTGACGAACTTCCCGTTAAAACCTTGCCGCATTGCGGACAGATCAAAAAGCCTCTCAGCGGGAGGTCTTCGTTCGTTTGGATTTTGGGCCGATATGTCGGACGCTTCCGTCCGTTCAAAACATCCTGGACGCGATAATATAAAGCCTCGGAGATTATCGGCGTATGTGTTCCTTTTATGAACTGGCTTTCTTCTTCTTTATATTTCGGTAAAAAGATTTTTCCGCAATAAACGGGGTTCTGAATGGCAAACCAAAAAAGGCTTTTGGTTCTGAAAAATCCCTTGGCTTTGGCCATTTTATAGACTTGCTCGGTATTGTAAATTCCTTCCGAAATCTGCTCGTAAGCCCATTTTATTATACCCGCTTCGGGTTCCTTTGGAGCTATGAATTTCCTCCCGGCCTCGTCGGTTTTGTTGACGTAACCGATTGGGGCCAAACCCAAATACCGACCTTCCTTCTTGGCCCGCCGCATGCCGTTCTTGACGTTTAGCGCCCGCCGGTCATTTTCCACCTCCGGGGCTGCTAGATAAAAGGCCAGCATCATTTTATTTTCGGGAATGCCAAGGTCTAGGGGCTGCTCGATGGCTTGCGGCTCGACGCCCAGATCTCTAAGGATATTTATCATTTGGTAGGAGTCTCCGGCGTTTCTGCTAAACCGGTCCCATTTGAGGAAAAGGACATGATCCGTCTTTGCCTTGGATCGGCGAAGCTCGGCAAGATATTTCTTCCACTCGGGCCGGTTAAAGGTTTTGGCCGAATGATCCTCATAGATCACATGCCGGACCGAAATTCCATTTAGGTCACAATAGCGACGTAAAAGTTCCTCCTGACTGCGTTGGGAATAGCCTTTGTCGGCCTGTTCGTCCGTACTCACGCGCACATACAAATCTGCAATTTTCATTTTTTGATAAGTTTAATTGATGTCCTCACCTTCGAATGGTATTCCGAATGTCTCCCTATAATTTTTCATTTCCTCAGCCTTTTGCGTTTTCTCTGACATGCTCATTTTAATAGGTACATAACAACTTATAATACGCTCGATAATCGAAGCCATTTCTTTATCCAGAAATTTCAAATATTGTGGAAGGAAGCCTTCTGTTACCACGGCGATTTTGTAGGAGGCAGGGTCTTGATTTTTTATAATCTGCTTCCTGAAAAGCAAAAAAGGTATATCATTCAATATCAGTTCGTCCTTTCCCTGGTAGGCTTCAATAATTCCACCCTGCAATACTAAAATCGGATAAAAGAAATGTAGGTTGATAAAATTTTCCCTGCCTTCAAGTGGCTTAACGTAATTGTTGTAATATGTGCGTCTTTTGAATTCTGTCGATTTTATCAAATTAGTGAAACTATCATGTTGGGTATCCAGGTGAAGGGCCAGCCATTTAGTATTGTCTTTCTTCTGCTGAAAGGAACAATATTGCGTATAATTATACGCGTGTTTATAATGATGAAAATCCGAAAAACCTAAATATTCATCGATTGGCACAGTCTTGCGATCAACAAAAACATTAGACGGTGTCCCGGAATACTTTATTTCATTATAGTCAAAAACTGAAGATTGACTATTTTTAAAGAACACGACTGGCTGTTGGTTGTTTTCACATTCTATTATCAGATTAGTAGAAACCCTATGTTCTTGGTCGCCCATAACTTTAAAGACTTTCTGGGCCGTTAAATCTACTTCTCTGCTTTTGTCGGTTTCGTCATCTAAATAGGCGTCACTAGTCTGGATGAAATAGCCCTGCCGTGCCAAAATCTGTTCAATTCTTTGTTCAATTAAATATCCAGAGCTATTTATTGCCGCGATGATTTCGTCTTTTGTAATGATTTTATTTGTCATAAAGCACTGACTTTCAATTACAGTAAGTTACAGAAAAAGAATAAAAACAGCCTGAACAAATATGCTCAGGCTGTTGTCCGACTTAGGCAGCATCTTTCTTTTCGATAGCTGCCCTCTCCAAATAGGCGGAAACGATCATCGCGGATAACATTCTCAAAAACTCCAAGATCAACGCGGCTTGTTCATCCGTAACGTCCATTCCATTTTTTCGGAGCATTTCGGCGGCCTTCTGCGGCGGCAATTGTTCCATACTACACATTTTCGTTTCACAAAACTGCTCCGTTCGGCGAGCAATACTAAGGTACAACATTTTGTTAGTCAAAACAAATATATTTGTCGAACATTAACAATTTATTTCTTACCTTTACTTATCTGTTCTTATTTGGACGTATTTGTGCAGTTTTGCTTTGAAGTTAGCGGGTGAAGCGAAAAACGATCTAAATTGGTTCAATCCCATACAATGGCATCAGACAAGACATACCAGGTTACATACAAGGTTTTCGGGAACGAGAAGATTAAAAACGTTTCCTTTCACGGGAAGCTGGTCGCGCCGTTGTATATCCAGCTAATTTTTGACCGACGAAATACAGTGTACAAGTGTAATCTATTCGATCTTTACCTGAAACCAAAATATGGTATACGGGTGGCTGGTGAGCTGTTCCCCCCACCCCTTGCTGAGGTGATCCGGCGCGAGGAAAAGCTCGTGGAATTCATTATTGACCGACATCCGGATGACTTTTCCTTTGACCTATTTAAGAAGGAATACGACTATTATAGTCGGGATCTACTCGACGAAATGGAACCGGGATTTCAGCGCTATTTGCATACCTTTTTCCAAGACGAAGGAATGCCCGCTTTTGCTGATGCCCTAAATACCGCTTCAATACCTGCCCATCTTGGAGATTTGGTAATGGATTTCAAGCGCTCATTAAAGCCTGATCTTTATGCACGTCTAATTGAAAACTCTTTCAGTTATTCTCCCCCTTATCTACCATTATTTAGGTTTATCGATAAGCCGCAACGGAACGTTCCCCTCGGCCTACTCCTTATGGATTGGGAAAACGGCGATGTTCGCAAGGAATTTGCCGACTTTATTTTGAAGTACTTCCCCACTGAAAGCAGTGTGACAATAATCGATTTTATTGATAAGTATTTAGCGCTTGTTAAGCGCGCAGCAGGAATATAATGATTTTACTTTAGGATTTGAGCGATCAGAGAGGCATTAGCCCGCGAAAAAGCCGCAAATTAGTCCGCCCATTAGCCCTAGTCCAAGAATGGGCTTGTATTGCTTCGTTACCAATGCATCGGGCAAACTCAGTATAAATCCCACAAGGCTACCTTTAAGCCAGCCTGCAACAGGAATATTTAAATTGAAAATGATAAATCCGATAGAAAAACGGCTTATAAAAGAAGCGATAATTGCACTTCGCTTGTTCTCAAATTTCATAAAGAACATTGGAATAATAGAGATCGCTCCGAAAATCAAACCCGCGACGACGCCCTTTTCTATATTTGTCATAAGTGCTATTTTTTAAGTTCGTACGCTTCGCGCAGCCAAGTCAACAACTCCTTATCGACTTCTTTTACGTCCGACAATCTAATGGTGTGATGGTAGCGATTGGTGGAGGCTTGTTCTACTTTGGTAACCCTTTTGTTGGTCAGTTTGCGGTTGAGGTGCACTTCCAGGTTGATATACTCTTTGCGGGTATATACGCCTGCGAATCCGAATCGGTTGACGAAATGTATACTTGTCTTTTTGGGTTCAATTTCTATCCGTCCAAACTTTTGAAGCTCGGTTATTAGCCGCTCATAGATTTTGGCGACAATCGGGTCTTTGCCTTTCAAATGATCGAGTTCCGTATAGTCCATGCCTTTAAGATACAAAAAACGATTAAACAAGTATAGAATTTGTCGTATGGGAGAAATTAATTCGCCGGGTATAAGCATTGTTATGCAGAAACAATGACTACATAATTTCATTAGTTTTATTCACAATAGTTAGGTTCCATAATTAAGACAACCTACGTGATCGATATAAATAATGCTTAACCTAAAGTTCCTCTACCCTTTTATGGAATTCCGAAATACGGATTTTGAAGTATTTGCATAGCGCCGATAAAGTACTCACGCTAAGATTGGCTTTAGCCGTTTCTATTCGTCCGACATGAATATTGGTGTCATTATAGACATCTTCTTGCGTCAAGTTCTTAGCTTCCCTTAGTTCCTTTATTACCAAGGCTATCTTTTGTAACAATTTCGCGTCGCGGATTTGTGCCATTTGGCAGTGAAAATGGAGAGAAAGATTTTTAAAAATAATGACGAATATGTCATTTTGTTTTCCTAGCTTTGTTTTGTTCATTTCATTAATCATAATGGGATCAACAGTGCGGCAGTATGCCGCAAACCCTTTACAGTATTGATTTTGCGATACTCCGCTATATAATGTAGTAGGTATTTGCTTATATATCTCGCCACACGAACCTGACAATTCAAACAGATGCGAGAGTCTAAGTGAACCGCCCATCCCCTATTTTGCAATAGGGTTGGGCTCACTTATGCCTTTCGGATCTGGCCATCTTCGGATGGTGGGCCTTGTCAGGGCCCGTGTGCCAAGGGCAGGTGGGTTCCAACCCTATTGTTTTAAATGCTTTTTCGAATCTCGGAACATACTTGCCCCATCCGGTAACTCCATTTGGTACACTCAAAACCAGCAAAGTATGTCCGAATTTCTCAACCATCCCGAGTTTTTTAATGAACCCGTTTTGCTTTCAGAAGCCGAAAGGGATAATCCTTTAAAGGTGCTCCGGGAGTTTTTTGCAGATTACCGCCTAAGTGAGCTTAGGCAAATGCTGCAGGATATGCAGGGGATTTGCCTGACTACGGATCAGCCCCCTTTTTCTGACCCGCAGCGGCGAGCCGATTATTTGTTGTATGAGCGAAGTTTAGTCGGGCTCTTAGAGGCTGCATTTATACTGGTGAAGGGGGGAATTACCTGATATTATTGCAACAGAGCTTCATAGCCCTGTTTTTTGGTTAAGAACAGAACCCGGTGTTTCTACACCGGGTATTATACCTATGTCTGCGGGTGGTGGCAGCGTTAATTTGTTCCATTCTGAACCGGTTCCTGTCAATGCACAACAACTATTATAAAATATTGGGCGTTCCAAACAATGCTACTTCAGATGAGGTAAAAAACGCATGGAGGCAGCTAGTACTAAAACATCACCCTGACCGTAACCCCGACGACAAAGACGCAACGAAAAAGTTACAGGAAATAAATGAAGCGTATGAGGTGCTTAGCGACCCAGAGAAACGAAGGACTTATGATGTATATGGACCCGATTGGGAAATTATTTATAAATATAGGTACTCGGGCAGGTCCAAAGGCTATTACGACGAAGGTATTCGGGGCGACGATCAACAGTGGAAATATAGGCTTACTATTAGAGTGGCCGCCAAAGAACATGAACAGACAGTCAAAGTCCGCGGCAGAAGTGTCACTCTGATCATTCCCGCTGGTGTTCGCGGGGGCCGCGAATATTTATATCGCGGCTGCGGTGCGCTAGGGAAAAATGGAGGCCCGAATGGTGATTTACGTGTTTATATCCATATCGAGGTTGAGCCGGGATGGAGGCTTGTTGGTACAGATATATACGCAACCACGCCTGTTGATTTGTATACTGCCCTACTCGGAGGCGAAATTTTTGTAGAAACCCTTGACAGAAAAGTAAAAATAAAAATAAAGCCTGGGTCGCAGAATGGAAGTCAAATGAAGCTAAAAGGAAAAGGGTATCCCCAATTTAAAGACAATGGGCCTCGGGGCGATTTCTATGTAGTCCTTGATGTCAAACTCCCAACCAAGCTCAATCCCGAGGAAAGGGAACTCGTCACCAAACTTGGTTCTCTGCGAAAGTAAAATACCAAAATGTACAATTATATGATTACTGAAACCTTTGCTCCCGTCAACTTTCCCGTTGATGGTCCCGAACTCGGCCCCATGGTCATATTTAAAGACGTTACGCCGATCTATATGAAAGTAAATTTCTTGAAATGGTGTGAAATCGGGCTGGCGGAAGTCGGCGCGTCACGCCAGCTTGAGAACCAGGTCATTAAACATGTTCAAACTGAGTTCATCGGTTTGATTGATGCCGTCTATTTTATCGCAGTGTCAATGATGGAGGAAGAAAAAATGGACGAACACCTTGAGCAATATATTGCCAATTATTATAAAAAAGATGCCCAAAGAGAAGATATTCCGCTGCCACCTGATTTTTGCGTTGCCTTTTTCATAAGCATAACACGCGAATCAGCTCGATCTATCCTTTGGCTATTGATGGAGGTGGTGACCGCCAACAAAGGCAAATATGAATATCAGCGGGAGCAAAAGGACATTCTAAACTTGTACGAACGTTACGCCGCCGTCATTGATTTGGGGCATAACTGGCACAAAACCATAAAGAAGTATCATCGGTCCAAAAAGAAATTTGGCTCAAAAAAAGACAGTGGAAAAAAGAAGAAAAAGTAAGTCAATAGATTCTATGCTACGTAGAGAAAAATGAGGGTTGAAGCTCGGTTCGGCTCTGTGACGTTTAGCGGCAAACCGGCGATTTTCGCTGGTTTTTTTATTAGGGGGAAGCAATCAACACTTCGCGGGTGGTATTTTGCGGTGATAATGAAGAAATGCGTTCATAAGATGATCCAAGCGTCCCCCCGCCGATCGGGGTTCTCGGCTGGGGCAAAATACCGCCCGCGAAGCGCCAAAGCCGGATCGGGAGCCGGGTCTTGTTCCCCCGCCGATCGGCTGCGGCTGCTTATTCTCCCCCTACTTTAGGCTTTTTTTCCTTTTCACCTACCTTATCCTGGGTTTGCCCAATCCTACCATTTATAGAATTAATTCGATCTAACAAATCCAGGCGCTCTTGCTTGAGTCGTTCCTGGTCTTCTACGGCATTTCTGAAACTGTCCGGCTTGGCTTGGTAAACGCTATCCAGTCGGAATAGATAGCCGGCTGCGCTGGAATCTACGAATAATTTTAGATGCCGGTATTTAAAGTCACCGGCGCGGTATTGCTCGATCTTTTGGCTAGTCATAAGCCAGCCGGTCGAAACCAGGCATAGGGCCAGAAATAAACCCGCCGTCGCCCAAGCAATGGCCGGGAAATGATGATGGTGGCGGACCTCCGATTGCGGCGGTTTGCTAAGAAGGGCCAGGACTTTATCTAGCCGCTTATTTAGTTCTTGGAGCTTTCCATCGGTGAGTTTTACTTGATTTCCGGATTCCGCCATTGACCGGACTTCGGCCTTTATTCCCGGTATGTCGCTGGCAAGCTGGGCGGTTTCGCCGAGACCATTTTCGATTGCGGCGATCCTTTTATCCTGGTCCTGGGATTTTTGATCTTGTCGGTCTATTTTGGTAATTACGGTGTCCATAAGAACCTCTTTCACTGGGTCATTCTGCTCAATCATTTGTAAAAGTTTAAATTTTTGAATTATTACAAGGACGGGCGCTTTTTCTTTTTCCGCCTCCTTATTTCTGCTTCCTGGGATAGTTCATAGGGTATAGATCCGCCGCCGCCATCTACAGGTTTTAATAGAATTTCCGTCAATTTTTCAAGACCGCTTCCAGAAGATGGAGTTTGCCCACCACCATGGGTTGGGAATGCCGACCGGTTAAGTGTATTTTTCGGTCCAGCGGATAAAGGGGCGGGTTTGGGCCGGACAGGTGTTTTTAGCTGGATTGACAGTTCCTCTCGTTGCTGCACAACCATTACCTTTTTAAGGTTGGAATAGGAAAATTTGCGATCAATCTCGCTGCCTTTAAAAGATAAGTTCCCCTTCTTAAAACTGATTCCTTGTATTTCATCTGTCTTGCCCTTGTGCTTGAATTTCGTTTCTATTCCTTGCTTGAGGAGGCGGTTTTGCAAATCCTCGAATGACCTGGAAAGCGGAAGGTTTTGGGCAATGGCGTCGTAAATTTGGTACTTGACGGCTTCCGCCTCATTTAGCGCCTCCACATGGGTCAGCTTCAAGTTCTTTTCCAAGGCCGGGACAAGTTTATATTCCTGGGTTATTTGCTGAGCTATCTTCTTACCCCGTAAGCCGATCCAGCTATCGGAAATTGCCTTTCCTTCATTATTTACCATATTGGCGACAATGTGCATGTGCAGGTGGTCTTTGTCCGTGTGCTTGACGATCGCAAATTGGGTGTTAAGAATGCCTAGCCGAGTTAGGTACTCCTTCGCCAATTTTGCCATCAATTCGTCCGAAGGTTTCTCGCTCGGATGAAAGCTAAGAATAAAGTGCGCGCCTGCTTTTTCCTTACCCGGACGCATTTGCTGCTGCGTGTCAAAATCCTCCGCCATCAGTTTGAAATCGTGGCCCCTTACTCCCTCGACAACCAATACTTCCGCTCCCTCTTTGTTTAAAACGTACCGGCAAGTATGATAAAAGGAATGAGCTTTTAGTACCTTACTGATCATGCTTTCAATTTTTTTAGGAGCATATCTAAATGCTCCCGATAACTTTGAAAATAGACCATGGCCTTTAGCGCGCCTTCCTGATGGCAGCATTTTGCAATCTGGTTTATGTTGTTCTCCATCCCGATTAGTTTCCTGACAATCTGTCTTTCCTCTTCCGTTAATCGGGCAATAACCTGGGCATGGATAGCGACCTTCCGCATATAAAAAGAGGTCGTCATTCCGGCCATTGCAGCTTTTTCTTTGATGATAAAATATTCCGGGCGGGTAAATCTTACGCAGGCCCGAACATCTTTTTTGACGGCTTTGACCGGCCGACCGGCTTTCTTTTTTCTCTCTGTCACGGGTTCCATATCACTTCATTTTATTGACTGTATTCTACCGGCCAATAGGCCGGTTCCTTTTTGCGACCAACGGGAGCAAAAAGCAAGCGTTGTTGTCGGGCCTTTTTGGCCGACAACAACACCGCTTGCCTTAAAACTCCAAAGTCGTCGCGGGATGGTAAGTTCCTTGGGACCTGGCCCCCTCACCCCACGGGTGACCTTCTTCTTGACGTTCGCAATATCGCTTTTCATATCATATTGGCTTTAATTTCTATCTTTGAAATCATCTATATCTCCATGACACAAGAAATAATTTTAAAGCGCCTTTCTATTATTAAGAGAATTTACGCTATAGGCGTTGCGGAGGCGGAAAAACCAGAAATAACCTCTTTTACATCCGTCTTGTCTTTTCATGACAGCATTGAAATGTTTTTGAGTTTGGCAGCCGAATACAGGAATATTACTAATCCTAGCCGTCCTCCGCTTATGCAATATTTTAGCATGATGAATGACATCACATTACAAGTCCGGCTAAAATTGAAATCGACGACTCCAAAGCCACAGCGTCATTATTTTTTAAAGACAACACTAAGATTGTTTTTGGAATAGATTTTGAAACCGTAAGCCTAGCCCAATTAATTGCAGATCAAACCACTCGATCTTACATTGTTGCCGCGGAAGGTTTGCTCGCTAAGGGCGATTATAAGGAAACTGTAATTTCCTTGGCTAAAGCCTATTACACATTGGAAAAGGTCCAGCACCTCGATTTGTCTAAAAATGTATCTCACAATGTCTGGGAACAAGGAATGGTCAGTTCTGTGCCAGAAGTAACTTCCGAAGGTGAGTTTTTTATTCAAAATCCGTTCGATGACAGGGCGAAGGTTAAAATAGACGCGACCCTTGTCGCGCTGAACCACATTTACAGGCAAAATTTTGGATTTATATTTACTGCAATTCAAAATATGACCCTGGGCGTGGATTACAGAGATGTCGTTCGCTTTAAGAGAATTGTGCCCGCGGTTGTGGCCGAAACAACTGACGACAAGCTGCTTACTGCCCCGATAGCAAACGAAGATCAGCTTACTAAAGAAAAGGCCGATTTTGCACTCAAATTTGTTATTGAGTTTGCGATTAAGATTCAAAGCCGGTAAACATTCCTGTTTCATATTTTATTTTGTTTTAAAGTGAAATGGGTAATCCTTTCCAAAATGAAAAAGCAGCCGAAAACGTTAGTTCTCAAACTGCTAAGGCAGCTAAACGCCGTAAATCCATCATAAAAAGGTTCGAAAATTGTACAGGGAGGTCGACAATGGTCTAAAGCTAAAAGCTCTCAAAGCCTCCGCAATTGCGGAGGCTTTGTCATTTAGCGGTCGCTCGTGGACGATTGGTGTACGGAATCGGTACAAAGGCACCCCAACTTCCCGTCCAAATGATTATTAATCAACACATCGCGACATTGGCTTGCTTTGTGCTGCCGAACCCGCATGTTGCGCAACTACATAAAAACCGCCTTCCGGAACTTTCGGAAACAGAAAATTTTCTCGGTGCTCAACCTGTTAGGACTGACCGTCGGACTGGCAACCGTATTGCTCATCACGCTTTACATCGTAAATGAATTTAGCTACGACCGGTACAATGTGAGCGCCGACCGTATATACCGGGTGAACCCGCACTTCCGGATCGCGGGCGAAGACCTGCGTGAAAAGGTCGTTCCTGCCGACCTGGGACCGGCAATGAAGCGGGACTATCCGACCGTCGAGAACTTTGTGCGTCTCAGCAATATCGGGCCGTCCATTGTGCGGAAGGGTGACGCGTTCGTTACGGAACCGAGGACCTGTTGGGCGGATTCGAGTTTTTTTTCGGTGTTTACTCTCCCCCTTGTGGCGGGTGATCCAAAAACCGCACTCACGCAAGTGCGCACCGTGGTTATTTCCGAAACGATGGCCAGGCGCCAGTTCGGAAGCCGGCAGCCATCAGATATACTCGGTAAAATGCTCGCGATCGACGACACAACGTTGTGGAAGATCACAGGCGTGATGCGAGATATGCCCGCCCTCTCGCATCTCCATTTCGACCTGATCCGGTCGTTATGCACCCAGAGGGAATCCCAGCAAGTCAACTGGCTCAATAACGACTGGGAGACCTATCTGTTGGTCCGGCCGGGCGCCACCGAGGCGGAGCTGGATCGGGACCTTGCAGCTGCAACCCGGAAATACGCGGAGCCAATTATTCGGAAGGCGCTCAGCACGACCTTCGAAGAGATGGCTAAAAAGGGCGACTTCTACCGGTATGAAACCATTCCGCTGACCCGGATCCACCTATATTCGGACCTTCCCAAGGAAACGGAGCCTTCGGGGAACATCGTTTACGTCCGCATGTTCATGATTATCGCGGTCTTTATCCTGCTATTGGCTTGCGTCAATTTCATGAACCTTTCCACAGCGCGTTCGGCGGGCCGCAGCCGTGAAGTAGGCGTACGGAAAGTCCTGGGGTCAACACGCAGCAACCTGGTCACGCAATTCCTGGTCGAGTCTATTTTGTATAGTTGTGGGGCGATGGTGCTTGCCTTTATAGTGGCGTTGTCGCTTTTGCCATTTTTCAGCCTCCTGTCGGGACAGCAGTTGACAACGGCGACGTTGCCCTGGTATTGGCTGGTTCCTGCAGCCTGCGTCGGTATATTGATCGTGGGAGTGCTCGCCGGCAGCTACCCCGCTTTTTACCTGTCACGCTTTCAGCCGATACAGGTATTGAAAGGAAAACTCGCTGCGGGTTTCAAAGGTAGCTGGCTGCGCAATGTGTTGGTCGTTTTCCAGTTCACTACAGCGATTTCCCTCCTGGTCGGCTCAATCGTTATATATGACCAGATCAACTTTGTCCGGAACCAACGCCTGGGATATGACCGTTCCCAAGTCCTCCTGGTTCAGCATACCGGAGGTATGGGCGAGCACCTACTCGCCTTCAAAAATGCCCTGGCGCAATTACCGGGTGTCCGTGCTGTAACTACCGCAAGCTCGTTTCCGACCACTAATTTATCGACGGCGGATATGTGGTTCTTAGATGCATCCCGGACGCGTTCTTTCGGGCCAGAGCGGTGGAATACCGATGCCGGATATATCGATGCAATGGGGATGACCATGGCTTCCGGACGCCCATTCCGCCCGGAGATGAAGTCGGATTCACAGGGCATCCTGATCAACCAGAAGATGGCGCGGTTGATGGGCTCGTCCGATCCGGTTGGCAAAAGCCTTTACCACCAGGAGGACCAGGGAAAATTGGTAAGCTACCACATCCTCGGCGTTGTAAAAGACTTTCATTCGGTCACGTTACACGAGGCAACGCCGCCTTTGATCATGACCTTGGG
>Ga0206921_10187_pt1 | contig 17784 bp, 13 predicted proteins | sample Alteio_BWOrgHeat_66_FD_152930 | JGI IMG/M metagenome (GOLD analysis project Ga0206921, IMG submission 152930) | Enriched cells from forest soil in Barre Woods Harvard Forest LTER site, Petersham, Massachusetts, United States -... | ecosystem: Environmental > Terrestrial > Soil > Temperate forest >...
TCAACAGTAACCAATTATTTAAGGTTGTTAAAGCTGCCGCCCGCTATACAAGCATCCATCCGTGATGGACAGATCAGTATGGGCCACGCACGCGCGCTCATATCTGTTGAGGATCCTGCAAAACAATTATTTATACATCAGCATATTATAAAGGATGGTTTATCCGTTCGTAAGGTTGAAGAACTGGTACGTGATATACAAAAGGCACCGGTAAAGAAAGAGGGCAAACAGCCCGAACCCATGTCGTACTCGCTCCAAAAGATAGAGGATGACCTGGCTTCAAAATTTAGTACAAGAGTAAAACTTAAAGTCGGCAGCCAGGGAAAAGGTATGATAGAGATACCCTTTTTATCGGAAGACGACCTTGGGCGGATCCTTGAAATGTTGGATTGGTAAAAAATGCATAGATACCTGCTTATAATCATTCTGTTAACGGGCTTTGTTTTTTCAGCAATAGCGCAAAAACCCCAAACAGATACCATAAGAAATAAAAAGGACAGCCTGAACATGAAGCGCGATTCTGCTACATCGAAGCGCTTTGTACCTAAAGTAACCAAAGAAGATAAAAAATATCACCCCGATAGTTTGCATGATCCGCATAAAGCTGTTGTGCGCTCTTTAATGATACCCGGCTGGGGCCAGCTATACAATAACCAATGGTGGAAAGTGCCCATTATATATGCAGGCCTGGGTCTGTTGGTTGATGTGGTAATATTTAACCAGCGCCAGTACGGGCCACTCCTGATTGTAGCGCGTTATTATGAACGGGGGCAAACGCCCGGCACAGGTGATCCGCAATATGCCTTATATATGGCTTATTTTAATGCCGGTATACCTGCACAAACTGTATATGATGAGGTGAATGGCTATATCCGCAACCGCGACCTGGGCATATTAGGCTTTATGGCCGCCTGGGGCATACAAGCAGTTGATGCCTATATTGATGCCAAATTTAAGCACTCCTATACCATGGATACAGATTTCTCATTCAACATCCAGCCAACAATAATTAACCAGCAAGCCTTTGCCATGCAAGGCTTTAACGGGCCAATTATTCCGGGGCTAAAACTCACTTTCGTGCTTAAATAACCAGCTGCAAAATGGTTTATTGAAACCTTGTAAGCATCACTCATCACCCTAAAAACAAATACCCATATTATATATGGGTATAAAACTTACCTTTACCCATAAATAGGTTTGGTTTTAAGCCGGATAATTCGCATTATCGCCAAACAGAAATAAAAGAACAGCCAATGAAAATTGCATTACTAGGTTACGGGAAAATGGGTAAAATAATTGAAAAAATAGCCATCGACCGCAAGCACGAAATTGTATTAACTATAGATCATGATAACCTGCATGAGCTCACCGCAGAAAATTTAAAAAAGGCCGATGTAGCTATCGAATTTACTACGCCTTCGTCTGTTTTAAGCAATATACATAAGTGTTTTGAGGCCGGTATACCCGTAGTTGTAGGCACAACAGGCTGGTATGAACATTTACCTGTATTAAAAGCGCAACATGAACCAAACGGCAGCACTATACTTTATGCATCAAACTTTAGCATTGGCGTAAATATATTCTTCCATGTAAATAAAATACTGGCTAAGCTGATGAACAATTACCCTTACTACGAAGTACAGGTTGAAGAAATTCATCATACCCAAAAACTGGATTCGCCAAGTGGCACCGCCATAACTATTGCCGAAGGTATTATTGAAAACCTGGATGCTAAAAGAGACTGGGCAAACATTTTAATAAACGATGAGAACAATACCGTTGATGATAATGTTAAAAATGAGCAACTGCTGATTGAATCGCACCGGATTGACAGCGTACCCGGCACACATACGGTAATTTATGATTCGGAAGTGGATACTCTTGAATTTAAACATACCGCCCATAACCGTAACGGATTTGCCCTTGGCGCAGTACTTGCTGCCGAGTGGATAAAGGATAAAAAAGGGTTCCACTCCATACAAGACATGTTTAACTTTAGCATTTAATAAGATTTGCCTCCCCAATATTTAAAGAATATGAACTGGAAATTCTGGAACAGAAAAACTAAGAGCAAAACTGCCCCTAAAAAGAAAAAGAGCAAGACCCGTGAGTGGGCAGATGCCATAATTTTTGCCGTAATAGCAGCTACCATCATCCGTTCATTTTTTGTTGAGGCGTATACCATACCTACACCATCAATGGAAAGATCATTACTGGTGGGCGACTTTCTGTTTGTAAGCAAGTTGAATTACGGTCCGCGCGTACCGATGACGCCGATCGCCTTCCCGTTTGCGCACCATACCATGCCCCTTTTAGGCACCAAGGCTTATTGGGATGGAGTAGAATTACCCTATTACCGTTTACCCGGCTTTAGCGATATTAAAAAAGGCGATGTAGTGGTATTTAACTACCCTATGGATGCCGATTCGCCCTATTACCGCCCGGTTGATAAACGCGAAAACTATATTAAACGCTGTCAGGGCGGCCCCGGCGATACTTTAAGCGTTGTTGATGCCCAGGTTTATGTGAATGGCAAGGCTATGCCAAACCCTCCGGGTGAGCAGATAGATTATAGTTATACTACAGTTGGGCAGGATGTTAACCCACAGATCGATACCGATCTGTTCATTCGCCATTATGATAATGGAGGGCTTCCAACTATGACTGCAGCATCCGCAAAAATCTTACAAGGTTATTCAAACGTTAGGAATCTAGCCCCGAAAATTGAGCAAAAAGGAGTTATTAACCCCATATATCCGGTATATCCCAGAAAATATCCGCAATACTGTCTCAACAACAAATTCCCGCTGTTTAAATGGAACGTGGATAATTATGGCCCTATCATCATCCCTAAAAGGGGTTGGACGGTTACTTTAGATAGCCTTACCTTCCCGGTATATGGCCGCGCTATTGAGATCTATGAGCACAATAAGGTAAGCGTTTCGGGCAATGATATTTTTATCAATGGCGTAAAAACCAATACCTATACCTTTAAAATGAACTATTACTGGATGATGGGTGATAACCGCCATGATTCAGAGGATTCGCGCTATTGGGGCTTTGTACCTGAGGACCATATTGTGGGCAAGGCATTGTTTATATGGATGAGCTGGGATGATAATGCATCATTCTTTGGCAAAATACGCTGGAGCAGGTTATTCAATATCATACATTAGCAATTGAATGAACTGGAAATTCTGGAGAAGGAAAAGTAAACCCAAAACAAGGAAGAGGAAAAGCGGGAAAAGGGAATGGGTTGATGCCATAATTTTCGCTCTTATTGCGGCACTAATTATCCGGGTATTTTTTATAGAGGCTTTCGTTATCCCCAGCGGATCAATGGAAGGCACACTATTAGTAGGCGATTACCTGTTTGTAAGCAAAGTTAATTATGGTGCACGCACGCCCATAACACCTGTATCATACCCCTTCGCCCAGCATACCATGCCACTTTTGGGCACCAAAGCTTATTGGAGTGGCTTACAACTACCCTATTACCGTTTACCGGGCCTTGGCCATGTTAAAAGGGGTGATGTAATTGTGTTTAACTATCCCATGGATATTGATTCGCCGCTGTGCAGGCCTATTGATAAGCAGGAAAACTATATCAAGCGCTGCGTAGCCATTGCTGGCGATACCCTATCCATCCTGAACGCCCAGGTTTACATCAACAATAAGCCGGAACCCAACCCTTTGAATTATCAGCCTTCCTATTTGGTGCATACCGAAGTGACAGGCATCGATCCACAAGTTATAAAGGAGTTGGGTATTACTATCAGGCAGCAGATCACCCCCGAAGATATAGAACTGCTGATGACACCACAAGCGGCCGAACATTTAAAGGGCTACCCGGCGGTAAAAAGCATTCATCAGTATTACCAGTTAAGGGGTGTTTATGATCCCGATATTTTTCCGCATGATCCGCGCCTGAGATGGAACGTAGATAATTACGGCCCTATCATCATCCCTAAAAAGGGCTGGACGGTGAAGCTCGATACCCTCAATTTCCCGGTTTATCGCCGGGCTATACAGATTTATGAGAACAACAAGGTAGAACTGGTTGGCAATGACATCCTCATCAACGGCAAAAAAACTGATACCTATACCTTTAAAATGGATTATTACTGGATGATGGGCGATAACCGCCATAACTCCGAAGACTCCCGCTTTTGGGGCTTTGTGCCTGAAGATCACATTGTAGGCAAGGCTTTGTTTACGTGGATGAGTGTGGATAGCAGCAAATCATTTTTAAGAAACATCCGCTGGAACAGGATTTTTAGGGGAATAAACTAAAGTTCCAAATTTTCCTTTTGTCATCCTGAACGTAGTGAAGGAACTTCTGTGACTTGCATTTTCGCTATACAAGGCGAAGAAGATCCTTCACTACGTTCAGGATGACAAGTACGTTATATTATTATGATTTTTCCAGACTTACGAAGTTTTGAAAACTAAGTCTTTAACCGCTTATCATTTCGATCGGAGTGGGTAAATCTTCTGTGACTTGCATTTTCGCTATGCAGAGCGAAGAAGATCCTTCACTAGCGTTCAGGATGACAAGATGGTTAATATAACCTCATCCGGAAACTGCAATAATATAGCCGGATCAGGAATATTTTGCAAGTACTTATCTTTTTCTGATTTCCGGCAGGCACCGAAATAATCACCAGTCTTACCTTCCATATCCAGCATCAGCTGAAAATGCAGGTGTGGTGCCCAGTTACCATTTTCATAAGGCTCGCCTAAATTAGCAATCTGTTGTCCTGATTTAACTTGCTGCCCAATGGCTAACCCAACCAAATTAGCACGGCTTAGGTGCCCGTATAAACTGTAAAGCGTTAATCCATCTAGGTTATGGGCCAGGATGATGGTTGGCCCGTAATCACCGAAGTTATCATTGTTCTGAAAGCTATGTATAGTACCGGCTAGTGGCGCATAAACCGGCGTTCCGGCATCTCCCCAAATATCAACGCCTAAATGCAGGTTGCGGCGCTCTTCGCCGGTGGTATCAAATTGTGTGCGGTTATCGTAAATGGTCCGCAGTTCCATGTAACCGCCAATGCCGTAACGGCAATTATTGTTGGCCAGTTTTTGGTTTACACAGGCACAAAATTTTTCGGTATCGTTAAGAATATCGATACTTAATTCTTTATTGGCTGATGTAAGCTCAAGCTTCAGCAGGTGGTCGGTATCGGTATCAATATCAACCACCTTACTAATATTTTGCGGGTGATCTTTAAGCCAGGCCGATAAACGGGCGGATGCATCCATAGAGCGGTATTAGCTATTCCTCAACATCTTTCTGGCGTTCCTCTTTGCTGATCTTGTCAAAGATCTTATCCATGCGCTCAACGTATTCGCTGGTATCATCAATAAAAAACTCCAGTTGCGGGATGATGCGCACCTGGTCTTTTATACGTGCGCCCAGCTTATAGCGTATTTCGGAAGAATGCAGTTTTATGGTTTGTAAAGCCAGCTGGTTATTGGTACTGTTAAAAAAACTCAGGAAGATACGTGCAATGGCCAGATCGGGTGTTACCCTAACTTTAGTAATGGTTACCATTGTATTGGGCAGGTAGTTGTTTCCTTCGCGCTGAAATATAGTTGCCAGGTCCTGTTGAATTACTCCGGCGAATTTTTGCTGACGTTTCGATTCCATGTTATTATTGGTTAAAGGCCAAAGGTAAATGTCAAAGGTAATAGTTTAAATCAACCTCCCTAAGATAATTATATTAAACGCTTTTTGTTTTATTCCGATGAATTTTTAGCCTTTTTCCTTTCGGCTTTAGCCTTTCACCTCTACAGATCGTGCTTTATTTCATCAAGCCCTTTAATGCTCAGCCGGGCGCTGATACCCGAAGCAATTACCGCTATAATACCAACCGTTAAAAATACCAGGCCAAAGTCTGATACCCTGATCTGTACCGGGTAAGCATCTATCACCTCCATTTGGCCGCCCATTCGTACAAAACCATAATGCTGTTGTAAAAGGCAGAATATCAAGCCCACAACAATACCCGTCACGCAGCCAATAACCGAGATCATCATCCCCTCGAAGAAAAAGATGCCCTGTATCAGCTTTTTACCTGCGCCTAAACTTGATAGTATGGCGATATCCTTACGCTTATCAATCACCAGCATGGTCAACGAGCCAATGATGTTGAAGATGGCAATGATGAGCACAAAAACCAGGATCATAAAGATAAACCAGCGCTCGTAATTTAACGTTTTATACAGCTCGGTATTCTGCTGAATGCGGTTTTTAACCGTAAAGTTTTTACCAATATGATCTATAATAGCCTGCTGCGCCGCGTCAACATCTTGCGCGTTTTTATAGTTGATCTCGATAGAAGACACATTCGTTGGCTGATCCAGCAGATCACGGGCAAAAGCCATGGGGGTGACCATAATGTCGTCAAAATCCTGCTGAATGCTGAACACACCCGAGGGCATAATATCGCGCACTATAAACTCGTTGAGTGGGTTAGAGCCACCCATAGTATTGCGATTGGGGGCATATACCTGCAATGGCGTTTGCTCGTCATTAATATTTACCGACAGTGTGCCAGCTATAGTGCCGCCAATAACGGCATAATTTTGCCCTTCGGCCTTTAGGGTGAAGGAGCCATCCTCAATGGTACTATCTAGTTTACGGTTCTTTAAAAAATCGTCGCTAACACCTTTTATAGTGCCGATAAACGTTTTGCTGCCATATTTTAAAAGGGCCTTTTCCTGCAATACCTCGGTGTAGGAAAATATCTTAGGATCTTTTTTCAGCTCGTTAAAGTAGGCTGTGTTGGGGTTGAATGTTTTACCGAAGCGCGTTTCAACCTTTATTTCGGGCGTAAAATTGCTGTACAGATTCAGTATCACCTTTTCAAAACCATTGAACACCGACAGAATAATAATGAGTGCTGCGCTGCCAATAAACACCCCCAGCATGGATATGCCCGAGATGATATTTATGGCGTTCATCTTTTTGCGCGAAAAGAGATACCGTTTGGCTATGTAAACAGAAGTATTCAAGTGGCTGCTAAGTTAGAAAAAGGGATTGGTTTCTTTCTCGTAAGCGATAGTAGTTTCGGGGCCATGCCCGGGGTATACTGTGCAATCGCCCGGCAGGGTGAATAGCTTTTCCTCGATATTTTTGATAAGCAGGGCATGATTACCGCCCGGCAGATCACTACGACCAATGCTGCCGCGGAACAACACATCGCCGCCCACCAGTATATTATCGGCACGATTATAAAAGCACAGGTGCGCAGGTGAATGGCCCGGCGCGAAGATCAGTTCCAACGTGGTATTGCCGAAGCTCACCGTACCCGTTTCGGGCAAATACACTTCGGGCAGGGGTGAAGGATCATACCTGAAACCCATTGCCGGGGCATAAGCCACCACCGCATCCATGATCTCCTGCTCACCGATGTTGAACTGCGGCTTAAGGCCATACTGATCGAACACAAACTTATTGCCCAGCACATGATCGATATGGCAATGCGTATTGAGCAGCAGCACAGGTGTAAGCTGATTATCCCGGATGAAGTTCACCACTGCATTTTGCTCCGCAGCGGTATACATTCCCGGGTCGATGATAGCGCACTTGCCGGTTTCATCGTATAATATATAGGTATTCTCCTGGTATGGGTTGTTATTGAAAACTTGTAACATGCACAAAGCTACACAAAAGGGGCAAGGCCGCCAAAGGAGACTGTGAGCACATCATTGGACGAGGGTTCGAATCCCTCCGGCTCTACAAAATCATTTTTATTATAGAAATTTCAGAACGGTGGTCCGCCTTGCGAACTACAAAGAAATACGCTTATGCCGCAACGTTTATCAACCTTATATGTCTTTTAACATATGGAAAGATACTCAACATTTTTTGGCTTCAATCATTTCACTAAAGCAATAAACGGGTGCAATATATCACTGACTACTTATCCCTGTAACAGCGAATATGAGGATTGGCATTCACACTCAAAATGCAGTATCAGTCTTTTAATTGAAGGCACTTATACAGAAGATTTACATGATAGGCGATTAGTAAGAAGACCGGGAGATATCAAATTCATTCATAAAGGCGAACAGCACAGGTGTTATGGTTTTTCACCCGGTACAAAAAAAATAAATTTGGACTTTTCTGACGCTCAATTGAAAGAAGTGAGTTTTAGCGAAGATAAATTGTGCAAGCTAATCCATTCATCGCCCTATTTTAAGTTCGTTCTTACACACCTTTATCAGGAGGTGGTTAATAATAACCTCGAAACACCTGCATCTGCTTCAATTATCTTGCATAGCTTTTTTAACACAAAGCAGTTATCAGTTATCGAAAAACTTCCTCCAAAATGGATCAGGAGTTTAATTGAATTATTGCATGATACACGGCAAGCAAACTTTACATTAAATGAGATGTCTCCTATTCTGGGCGTACATCCTACCACGATTTCCAGGGCATTTTCCCAATATTTTTCCACCACTCTGAGTAGGTACTTACAAATGATCAAGGTGGATAAAGCACTCGTGCTGGTAAGGTCTTCCCACCTATCCCTAACAGAGATCGCCTATGCATGTGGTTTTGCCGATCAAGCGCACTTTACAAGGACGTTCAAGGAGATGACAGGCATACTTCCAAAAAACTTTAGGAAAATTTGATGCTTACCGGAAATGCTAATCTCATTCAATTTTCAACGATCAGTTAAAAGTAGATTTGTGTTGTAAATTATTTTGTCATGAGGAGTTCTTCATTTAAATATGCCGCATTAATTTTAATTACTTTCCTATTGATAGGCGAAAATTGTATGGCTCAAAATTTCGATCCATTTGAAGGAAAATCTTCTCAGTACCAGCTGGATTTATCCAGGTACTTTACAACTCCTAAGCAAGAGTCAGATACCCTCAATGTTTTATTAGACAGTGTAAAAAAGTTTGAAAACAATACTGCGTGGGATTTGCCTGTACTTGCTGAACGTTTAGATCAGTATGAACATTTTTCAGTTGAGTTGACAAGGCACATGTTATATGAGAGGCTTTTATACTATGATAATAAAAATGATACTACTGCGCGAAAAAGAATGAATTATGATAATAATGTCGCCAGTGAATTAAGAGCTACAGTTAACCTGGCTCTGACGCAAAAGGAATTGTCAACATTATCAAAAGCTGAGACAAATCAATTTCATCTGGATAAATTCAGCTACTTAATATCAACCATCCAAAAGAATGTAAGCCATACCATCCCGGTCACCAGCACAAAAATTATAAATGAACTTGCCGGGTCAGTTTTAGACAGGTTAGATGACCGGTATGATGCATTAATGGACGATATAAACAAAAATCTCGTTTTCGATTCAATAGGTAAAAAATTCAATCCAGGGACTGGGATCACTACAATCAGACATGACAAAAATGCATATATCCGTGAAGCGGGTGCCAAAGCTTTCCTGAATGCCTATGCACAGCATGAAGAAGTATTTGCGGCAACGCTAATTGATATAGCAAATGAAGAAAATGCGTTAGCAAGGTTATATAACTATCCGGACGCACCAGCAAGAATGTATGATAAACGGTTACAAGTAAGTGAAAACAACGTAAAGGGAATGCTTAATGAGTTGAACCAACATGCTGATGTATTAAAAACTTATCAACAGATCCAGGTTGAACAAATCAAACACGTAACCGGTTTAAAGCAAATTCATAGCTGGGATATGGACCTCCCTTTGAATTACACGCCTCGGCCGCAAACTTTCGTATCAGCCCGAAAATCCATTCTACAGGCATTGCAGCCATTAGGTAACGACTATGTAAGCCATTTTGCTGATTTGCTTGACCCTACTCAGGGTAAGTTAGATATTACAGGCGGTAAAAGCAGAGTAACAGATTTTACAGGATTGGGATACCCCGGGGTACCAATTACGCTATATATGAAATCATTTAGCGGCGAAACCGGTAGTATCCGGGTCTTGATACATGAAGGCGGCCACAGCATTCACAGGTTATTAATGAGTGAAAATCATATTGTGCCAACTAATTCTTCGGGACCAAATTTTCTATTTGAATCATTTGCCATCCTTAATGAATTTTTATTGTTAGATGAATTAACAAATTCAAGTAGAAATCCCGATTCCAGGGCTTTCTATACCAAGACATTTATTGACGACCTCGCCGATCAGTTATTTACCTGCGCAGAGGAGGGCACCTTTGAACAAGGAATTTATGATGGCGTTTCCGCAGGCAAAATAAAAAATAAAAAAGATATTGATAGTCTGTACGCGCGAATTATGAATAAATACGACTTATTTTTTAAAGATGAGCCTGAACGTCATGCTGAATGGATCAATAAACGCTTGCTATACGATGATCCGATTTACAATGTGAATTATTTATATGCCTCGCTGGTCGCCTGTAAATTGTATGAATTATTGCACAAGGACCCGGAAAACTTCGCCATTCATTATAACGCGTTGCTCCGTAACGGTTTTAATGCACCTGCTGATGACCTTCTTCAAAAATTTATGAATTTCAGGCTAGATGAAACGCAAATGGTTGAAGGCGCGATAGGATTAATGAGCAAAAAGACCACAGAATTGAAGCTATTATATAATCAGCCAAAGTGAGGCCATAAGAAGTAATCTTACCATTTATAGTCCCACTGGTTCTGGGGAATTTTTTTAATAAACACCTCGCCACTTTTCAACACCCATCACACATCCCAAACCTCTAAAAGCATTTTCGTGACATCACGAAAATGGCTGCCTAATCCTTCCCCTCAAACTCATCATCCACACTTTCTCTTAAATCGTACAATAGCCATTGCTTATTGGCAATTGCCTGTGTTTTTGAGCGCAGCAGGTTGATAAAATCGTTTACGCCTACGGGTTCGTTGCCGTTACCGTGGATGAGCACAATGCTGCCGGCCTGTGGTTGTTGTCCTTTGGCCAGCCAGGCATCAGTACCAATGGGTATCAGCCCGAAATCAGTTATGCGGAACACCAGCTGCTGGTCGCTCACCAGGCCCGGGAACCTGAAGAATACCGATGGCAGCAGGCCGTTCTTCAGCATGGCCTTTTCGGTTTCCAGCACTTCGTAACTGATGTCGGTGCCGGGTTCCAGTAAAAAATTCTCTTTAAGCGGCGCTTTCAGGCTCACGCGATGGGTAAAGGAGTGGTTTATCCAGGTGATGTAGATCTCGTGGTCGGCCTGTAGTTTTTTCAGCCATTCCAGGTCCTCAGGGTGCTGGCGCATCCATACGCCGGTAATGGAGAGGGCGATGGGCACGGGATGCTCCACCTTTTTAAATTCGGTAATAATATCGGTAAATATACGCCTGTCGAGCGGACGGTGCGAAGGGCAAAGGTCGGCGGTGAGGCTGATGCCCGTTTCCTTGGGCATGCCGTTTTCAATACCGGCATCCTGTATCATTACGCTTTGTTTTTCAGCTTTGGCCAGGGCGTTCTGGTAGGGCGTGTTCTTAAAAAATGCCCGGGCCTGCAGCATGGTCATGGGGGTAATCTGGTAAAAGCTGCTTTCGTCGGTCTTGGTTTCCAGCGTTTGCGGGTTTACGAGCAGCAGGTAGTTTTTGCCATAGTTATCAAACTGCCGTAATATCATCCACTCTTGCGGAAAGTGTTTGGCAACACCATAATAAACCTTGTAGTTCTCAATTTTAGTGTAATTGGCCTGCGCATGAGCGGTAAAAGTATAGGCTGTTGAGCATAACAGCAGGAATAGCAGCTTAAAATATCGCATGTTTTGATTTCGGGTTTGGGATGTTCGGATTGATACGGCAATATTAACCAATATAGGGGGAAATTGATTTGAAGATTTTTTGATTTCGGATTTCGGATGTTCGATTTCGGATTTTTCCGGTTGATTGGCAAACGAATAATAATGATTGAGTTTGTCGCAGAGTGGACTCACCCCGACTGCGGAGCGCGAAAAAGAACCGCCGGCAACATCGCTCGCATAGCCAACTCACCCGGTCTTCGCTCAGCCGCTCGACTTGCCCTCTCTTCCGCAAGCGGCAAAGAGGGCAAGCTTCATTTTTTTCATTTTCTCCTATCCCCTCTTTATGCGCAGCATAGAGAGGGGCGACCATCCGCTGGATAGCGGAGTAGTCGGGGTGAGTCAACTCTTCGCCAATCCACTTCTTTTACATTCCCAATACATTATACTTTCCCAAATGATGTTTAACTTTGGCTCATGACCCGTTTATCCGTCAACATCAATAAAATTGCTACCCTGCGTAATTCGCGCGGCGGTAATAACCCCGACCTGATACAGGTAGCTACCGATTGCGAACTATTCGGCGCGCAGGGCATCACCGTACACCCACGGCCCGACGAAAGGCATATCCGCTACCAGGATGTGTTCGATCTGAAGCAGATAGTAACAACAGAATTCAACATAGAAGGCAATTGCCAGGAACAAAAGTTTATCGACCTGGTGCTGACCAACAAACCCGAGCAGGTAACCCTGGTGCCCGATGTTCTGGGGCAGATCACCTCCAATCACGGCTGGGACACCATCGCCAACCGAGATTATTTAACTGAGATGATCTCAGTATTTAAACAGGCGGGCATCCGTGTATCTATATTTGTTGATCCTATTGCTGAAATGGTTGAGGGCGCCGCCAAAACCGGCACCGACCGTATTGAGCTATACACAGAAGCCTATGCCACCCAATACCACCAAAACCGCGACGAGGCCATCGCCCCATACATTGAGGCTGCCGAACTTGCGCATGAACTGGGCCTCGGCATTAATGCCGGGCATGATCTTGATCTCAATAACTTAAAATTCTTTGCCGATAATATCCCCGTCCTCGATGAAGTTAGCATTGGCCACGCCCTCATTAGCGATGCGCTGTATTTTGGCCTGGAGAATACCATACATATGTATTTGAGGCAGCTGAGTTAAATATTTTCGCACGCAGAGTTGACTCACCTGGTCGTTGCTTCGCTCGACCTGCCCTCTCTTCCGCAAGCGGCAAAGAGGGCAAGCTTCATTTTTTTCATTTTCTCCTATCCCCTCTTTATGCGCAGCATAGAGAGGGGCGACCAGCGTAGCGTAGTCGGCGTGAGTCGGCGGAGCGCGAAAAAGGTCTGAACCTGAATTTTTAAAATTAAGGAAGTTATGGAATTCTGGTCATTTAGGAAATTCTATAAATTCTGGTTCAAACAATTTGGGCGTTACCTGCGGCCGTGCTATTCACTCATACTACACAGGCCTTAGTCACGGCCTGCACTGAGGCCCTCGAAGTGGCCGGTATCCGCTGCTATCACTAACGCAAACTACCGCAACAGCGTTAAACTCCCTGAAAGTAAATTACACTTCGCATTCAGGTTAATAATATAATAATAAACTCCCGCAGCCAGTTTTTGCCCTTTATAGGTACCGTCGAAAGGCTTGGCATAACCTTTCGATTCAAACAGCAATTGCCCGTAGCGGTTAAATATCTGTATAGTTGCATTGGTGTAATTATCAATGTTCTTTATCTGCCAGTAATCATTAATACCATCGCCATTGGGGGTAAAGGCGTTCGCTATATCAGTTGATGATACACCTACGGTTACATCTATCTCAGCCCGGCTGCTTTCACAGGTACCATCCACCTCACTTACATAATAACTAACGTTGCCCGGTACATTAATATTAAACCTGCCGCCTTTTTGCTCATCAAGTGGCTGGGTTGCGCTCTGACTTGCATACAAACGATATGTGGTATTAGCCAAAGGGTTATTAACAGTTAATAAGCCATTGCCGCTGCTGCATAATTGAACATTCGACACCGACGGAGCGGGAGGGATGTAAGTTTGCTCAGGCACAGTATACGTAATGTCAACACTACCACAGCCGGTATCATTCACGTGCAAAATATAAGTTCCGGCGGCCAGGTTGGCTAATATGTTGGCTGACGATCCTAAAGGCTTATTATTGACATCGTTCCAGGTATAGGTGTAGGGTGGTATACCGCCGGCGATTGTTGTAGCGCCTATGGTACCGTTGTTCAGTTCGCATTCATCGGCAGTAATACTTGCATAACCAGCTACCGTAAATTCAGGGTATTGATCTATTGTATAGCTGTTATATAATTTCTCGCAGCCATTATTGTCGGTTAAATAAAGCTGATAGGTACCCGCAACAACATTACTTAGGCTTGAACCAGTCCCTACCGTTGTGCCCTGTGCATCAACCCAGCGTGCCGATTTCACCAGGTTATCCGTAGCCACTGAAACCCCGCCATTATTCAACAGGTTACAGGCTTCGGTATAAGTAGCGGTATAAACAGGATATGGGAACGATATGGGCTGTGATATGATATAAACAGTGCTGCTTTTACTACATCCATAACTATTTGTAGCGGTAAGCGTGTAACTGCCGGGCGCAAGGGCCTCAACATCGGGGGTAGTAGTTATTAAAGTATGATTATTCGCGTCAGTCCATTTATAACCGCTCGCGCCGGTAACCTGTATGCCCGTTATGGAGCCTGTGCCGCCGCAAAGGGCGTTATTGACCTGTACTTTTGATTCATCCATTGTGATTCCGTTGGCTTCAGGAATTATTACATCGGCGCTGTAAACCGGGCCGCATTGGGTATCGTCGGTTACCTGGAGTTTGTACGTTCCTGCTGGTTGATTAGTGAGATTGGCACTGCTGCCAACCTGTTGTTGCTGCGCGTTCATCCATATGTATTTTAAAGTACCCGTTCCGGTAGCTGTAATGTTGGTTATTGACCCGGTTGATTGCCCGCAATTGGTGGGTTGGATAGTTTGGTTGGTTTGATCGATGTTTGGGCCGGTGGTGTTTTTTATGGAGACAGGGCCGTAGGTAACCACACAGTTGTCTGTGGTAACGACCGTGAAAGTATAATTACCAGCAGCAACATTGTCCAAATTATATCCACTGCCTACATTATTTAAATTTCCATCGGTCCAGGTAGCTGATTTTATGGTAAAATTGGATGTATTGTCAATATATAATCCATCTATAGCGCCATTGTCTTTCTTACATTGATTTTGACTTATTTTTAAATTAGCATCATTAATATGAGGTGTTGCATCTATTAAAGTGTATGAATTACTTTTAACATTGCAAAATGGGCCCAAATAAGCAGTAAAGGTATAGGTCCCAGGAGGCAGGTTGTTTATATCTGACGAGGTGCCAACTATTTTTCCGGTTTGATCTGTCCATTCCGTTTTAGTGCTGTTCATAACCGTTATCCCTTTAATGCTTCCGTTGTTATTTCCACAGGAAGGATTTTTAACGATTGCATTATCCGCATTGTAACCTACTTTTGTAAATAAAGAGGTTCTTCCATTGATAGAAGCAGATGCTGAATATCCTGAAGATAAACCAGTTGCCGCAAAGCTCCATGTGCTGTCAGCATTAGCAGTAACCGAACCCAAATAATGTGTCGGTTCACATAATTGGCATTCACTATCGCTAAATACCTCAACTTCGGACATCGGCGTTGCCTTTCCGCTTATTATATTACTGTTTACCGCATTTATTGAAATAACTGGCAGCTCTACCATTGATTCAGTCACAGAATAAACTCCGTAAGCTCCAGCTTTGCAGGCTATACTATTTCTTTGAATAAGGATATCGTAACATTTATACGCAGAAATAGCTTGAGAATTTTGCTCAGGAAAAATGCTGTTTATTACGCTATTAGCATCGCCCGGATTCGGGCCGCCAATTATCGCCTTTTTAACTGAAGATAGAGCATATGGGGCTATGATTGAAAAACTTTTTCCAGGATTAAGTGGATCTACATTACAGCGATTTCCCCGCATTAAAACTTCTTCAGAAATGTTTGAAATACCTAATGAGCTATTGTAATTAAGTATGTTTGACGTTATTTCTAAATGTTTGATATTTGATAAGTTGGCATAACCATAACTACCATTATCAGCATTGTAACCGATAATATTGTTTTTAAATAAACATGAATCAGAATCAAAAGGAACCATGCCGGTTTCTGGATCAAAACCTGTGACAACAGATTGAGTACTATTCCTACCATAAATGAACATATTTCCTTCTTTGGCGCTGTTACCTCCTATGATAATTCCATTACTACAATAAACTTGCAGATTACATGTCCAGGCAGTAGCTTCTACTTGAGATGTAAATGGATCTATTCCAAACAGATTTGCCGAAACTTTACAATTATTGCAATAATATAAATATACAGGTTCCTCTAAAAGGGAAAAAACATTGCCCTTATCTACTGCGCCTATAATAACGTTTGAAGAGTTGGTAATATAAATTCCGGCACCATCATAATTAGTTGACTCAAATAATGAAAAATAAAAGCCATCTATTTCTATATTACTAACCTTTTCGCCCTTGAAAGCATAACTTTCAGCGGGATATTGGCCAACGGTATTCTGAGTCAGCTCTATCTTAGCATCAGAAATCCCAAATTTGTTACCCGGTTGAGTACTACCGTCAATGATCAGGTTTGATGAAACATTTGGAAGTAAGGATAACAGCGTTATCGTCCTTCCCGCTTCACTCACATCCGGCAAATTAAAATTTATATAATCCTTCTCCGCAGTCCCATTCGCCGCCGCCTGCGTTAAAGCATCGCGCAAGGTACCCGGGCCCGAGTCGGCATTACTGGTTACCACAAATACTGCAGAAAATCCATGCAGGCAAAAAAGCAGGAAAAATAAGCAGAGCAGTAATTGTTTCGGCATTAGGTAAATCACGCAACCAAAATACTATTTTCCTATACAATCAACTAATTAAATTTGGTGTAACTGCCACTATAAAAGCAATGTCAATATATTATTAGCTAATTGTTACTCACCGCCTAAAATTGTACCTTTGCACAAATTTAACTGCTCTCCATTACATGAAGCTGAACATAGACTACCAGGAAAAATTCCAGTCGAGGCATATAGCTCCTAATCAGGCTGATACTGCTCAAATGTTGAAGACCATCGGCGTTAATTCGCTTGATGAATTGATAGATCAAACTGTGCCAGCGGGCATCAGGCTCAAAGCGCCGCTGAGTTTACCTGCTGCAAAAAGCGAGTTCGATTACCTGAATACGCTTAAACAAACGGCATCAAAAAACAAGGTATTTAAGTCGTACATAGGTCAGGGATATTATGATGTGATAGTACCCGGCGTAATACAGCGCAACATATTGGAGAATCCCGGATGGTATACCCAATACACCCCTTATCAGGCTGAAATAGCCCAAGGCCGTTTACAGGCGCTGTTAAACTTCCAAACCATGGTTATCGACCTTACCGGGATGGAAATTGCCAACGCCTCATTATTAGATGAAGGCACAGCAGCCGCCGAAGCAATGTTTATGCAGTACAGTCTGCGTAAAAATCAAAATGCAAATACCTTCTTCGTTTCGCAGGAGCTTTTCCCGCAAACTATTGATATTTTAAAAACACGTTCACAGCCTTATGGCATCGAGTTGCAAATAGGCGATCACCGTACTGCTGAGCTAACCGACAATATGTTCGGCGCCATAGTGCAGTACCCTGCCGGTGATGGCGAAGTTTATAACTATGCTGATTATGCTGCACAGGCACATGCAAAAGGCATTAAATTAACTGTTGTTGCCGACCTGATGAGTCTTGTGCTGTTAACCCCTCCGGGTGAATGGGGCGCTGATATCGTAGTTGGTACCAGCCAGCGCTTTGGCGTACCGATGGGCTTTGGCGGCCCGCACGCGGCATTCTTCGCTACTAAAGAGGAATATAAAAGATCAATCCCCGGCCGTATAATAGGTGTTACCATTGATAGCGCGGGCGATTA
>Ga0206921_10188_pt1 | contig 17640 bp, 9 predicted proteins | sample Alteio_BWOrgHeat_66_FD_152930 | JGI IMG/M metagenome (GOLD analysis project Ga0206921, IMG submission 152930) | Enriched cells from forest soil in Barre Woods Harvard Forest LTER site, Petersham, Massachusetts, United States -... | ecosystem: Environmental > Terrestrial > Soil > Temperate forest >...
TGCGTGCCGGCATAATCGCCATCGGTAGCCACCATGTTTTCCTTGTTGGTTAAAAACATAGCGGCCGGGCGATAAACCGCACTGATAGCGCGGGTAACCGACGCTTCGTCACCTGCCTTTGCCGAGGCCATGGCCCAATAGCTTTCTACAAACGGCCAAATGGCGTTGTTGTGGTACGGCAAAATGCCGGGGATTTGCGGGTAGATGCAAGGGATGCCAAAATCATTCACCGGCGTATTACTGATCACGCTTTGCGCATTTGGGCCTGCAGCATCAAACAAAACCGCCAGTGCCTCGCCCAACGCTTCAGAACGTGGGGAAAGCGTTTTAAAGTCTCGCCCGTACAGGTATTGCCCGTAATAGCCTTTACCCAGCAGCCATAAATGGGCCTGTATGCCGTTTTTTATAATTTCGGACCTTCTACTATATAAAGCTGCGGCAGCAGGGTTATGTAGCAACCCGGCCATTTGTGCCAGCACTTTATTTACCTGGTAATGTACCACGTTAGTGCCCAGGCATTCCGATTCATAAATATCTGCAGGCTGCATCCATTTGGGGTAGGTTTCTTCGCGCCAATCCAAAAAGGATGATTCACCGCGCGCCAGCCCGGTTTGTTTATCGTAGATGTTCAGGGCATCGTCGTCAGCTGAGTTTTTAACGATCTGGTAGGCCTTCGCCAGCCAATCCTTGTCGCCGGTAACTTTGTAAACTTCGTAAGCGGCAACGCCCCATATCATCCTGTCGGACGAACAGGGATATGCCCCGCCTGTACCGGTATCCTGTATAATGCGGCCGTTCTTTACTTTGCGCATCAGGCTATAAACGGCAACTTTGGGCTGCAGCACCGCCATCGAAAGGATGATGCTATAGCTGACGTCACGCGTCCAAACCCCACCCCACTCCTTCCCTGTGCGGAAAGTGCTATCGGGCTCCACAGCTTTTTGCATTTCTTCCAAAGCGAGGTTATACAGGGCATCGCTAAGGATATAGTTTGAATGGTATTGCGGAAAGGCGCTGGCATCGCGCGTCATTTTCCATGATGAAGCTATTTTATTTTCGTCTTCAGGCTTGTTTAAAACCAGGGTGGTTTCGTAAATGCCATCGCCGTCAGGGTCTTTTAGCTCCAGGTCAGCATGGTTTACCAGGTTATTAAAGTCCCATATCATGGGCGCGGTATTGCCGGCGACGAATACCCCTTTAAAACCCTGTTCTTTAAATGCTTTCAACACGGCCCGCATATCCAGCCGTATTTTTATTTGGGTTGACGGTTTTAAAAAAGTATTTGCCGGCGCAGCTTTTTGAGCAGCATCCGCCTCACCGAATTTTATTACGGGCGTTTCATTGGTTTGCGTTAGGCAAATGAAATGATGATTTACACCGCTAGTCATTTCGTTATCCTTGCCATTAATGCTGAATTTGAACTCGATTACCGGGCTTTTAAACATATTCGCCGGGCTCCGGTAATTGGAAGTCAACGAAGTAGTGGACGTCGCCTTTGCGGTGAATTTCCCCTGCAGCACGCGGTCGGGGTAAACCGTGTAGGCTTTTGAACTGTAGATAGCTTTATTGTTTTGGGCGATGGTGGACATGCTTAAAAGCAATAATCCACCCAATATGCCGGTTGACCTTTTCATGAAAATTAATTTGGTGATAAATTAAGGAATAAATACGCTAATATTGAAATAGATTATCAGGCGGCTATTGTTTGCTGTTCGGGTGAAGCATCATTAACGCAGCTTGATTTTTCAGGCCGGACTGAATTTGAATAAACTTGAACTAAAAATGAACAGCTTACGAACTGTTGAATTTATAAATTTGCCATCTGCCATCAATTCGAAATCATGAAAAAAAGGACTTCCATTTTTTTAGCCTTTGCAGGCTTATGCTGCGTATTTACTGCAAACGCACAAACAAGCTTTTGGAATAGCCCCAACGCCTATCTCGGCCAACCACCACCGAATGATACACCGAAGATCTTTGCGAAAGGGCTGCTGGCACAAAAAGACACTTTTGCTTTAGACCGCGTGGCTTGGTCGGATGATGGTAAGGAATTTTATTACCCTTCCAATAACACATGGTTCAGTGGTGTCAACAGTAAATTAAGGTATTTTAAATTTGACGGCAGCAAATGGACCGGCCCATTTGTATTAAACGCACATTATTACGCGCCCACCTTCTCCGTCGACGGCAACACCTTGTACTTATTAGGCGGAAATGGCGATGGCAAACACGCGTTTGTGTGGGCATCGCAAAGAAAAACAGGCGGCTGGGCGGATCCGGTTGCTTACCTTGAAAAGGACTATGGTCTTTATGATTTTATGCCGACTAGCAGCGGCATGTGTTATGTGGGCAGCAATGCGCACCAGGGGGACAGGAAGGACTATAGCACCTACAACATTTGCCAGTTAAAAATGACGCCCACAGATACTGCCATTACCAGCCTTGGGCCTCCTATAAATACCGGCGGTTTCCACTGTGATTTTTTCGTTGCTCGGGATGAATCCTATATCATCGTGAGCACCAACGAAACCAAAACCTATGAGTGTGAATTATATATCAGTTTTCATAAACCCGATAAAAGCTGGAGCACGCCGGTAAGCCTTGGGCCGCTGATTAACAACGGCGTTGCCCACCGCTGGGGCCAATACGTTTCGCCGGATGGGAAATATTTATTTTATTCAACCGGGCATAGCCCGGCCGACTGTAATATCTATTGGGTTAGGTTTGATACACTGCTGGCAAAATTGAAAAGTTCGATGTAAAACTCAGAATGCTGCATTTAATGCATACTGCTTATCATCAATAAAAGGCAATACTGCATTTTTATAAACCGGTTTTTGCATTTGCTGTTTCAGGTTTTCAAATACTTTCATCGGGCCCTCGGTTGCAAACATGTTTACCATCCAGGCGGGCAAACTACCTGCGGGATCAGTATGCAGGGTGTATTCAACTTTTATTTGTTCATCGCCAAATGGCGTAATGGTCCATTTGCCTCTTGAATTATTAATGCGTACAACACCTTTTTTTAACGGCACCATGTTGGGCACAACCGGCCCGTCAATTACTACAACTTTGGTTACCGGGTTTTGGGTAACGATTAAATGCGCTACAAAGTCCCTGTTGGCAGCGGGCCAGGGCAAGTTCACTTCCGAATAATAATAGAGTTCGGATGGTGAAACCTGTTTGATCACCACGGCCGATTTGGTATGATAAACCCAGTCGGCACTGGTATTGATATCCATCAAAAGTGCAACAAGCTGCGATTCGGTTGCCCGGACCTCGCATTCAACTCTAATTGCTTTAACTTTTGAATCGGGTACGCTGCTGGTATAGATTTTAATGCCGTCTTTTTCTTCACTTAGCTTCCAGGCACTTTGTCCAAAAACACTCGCCTGGATAAAAATCAGGGCGATGGTTGTGATTAATAGCTTATACATAGGATCGATAATTAAAAACTGACTAATTGAATATAATAGTCAAACTTACTAACGATCAAGATTTAATTTATCTTCCGTTTGTCATTTGATCATAAATTGACATACGGCAGATACTTATAAAACAGTTTGATGACAAACAAAAAAAGCCACCTGGTATTTAGGTAGCTTTAGTCCCGACAGTCATCGGGTATATGTTGAACTTTTGCAAAAGTTGAACTTATATGCCTGCTTCGTCTTCTGTGCCGGCAGGGAAATTGATCTTATTTTCAGTAAAGTGATCAGCTTTAAAATCAGCGTTATTTACGTTTGTTGCGAATGTGTGGTTCAGCGTAAATTTGCTTGCTTTACCACTCAGGTTAGCAGTAGCGTGGTCGCTTACCGAAACATTTGCGCTAAATGCGTCGATGTTTAACTTAGCGGTAGCGTTATCATGCAGGTCAACATTAAATTCGATGTTTGAAAACTGGCCGAACGATTTGATGTCGGAGTTGTCATAAGCTGATACTGAACGAAGGTCGTTTGCACTAACCCATACAACCAGTTTCTCAGCGCCGTATGAAGCGATGTTTAAAACGCCATTTTTTGTTTGAACTACAGCGCTTTCAGAATAATATTTGTTATACACTTTTACCTGGTCGCTGGTAGCATCTGAGATATAAAGCTCAACGTTTCCGCGAACTTCTATTTTATTGATGGCACTGATGTTAGTCAAAGTTGTTACATAATTGCTGTTTACTGTGGCTGCTTTTGTTAAATTTGTTATTCCGAATACTAGAACTATTGAAGTAATTACGGATAAGATTCTTAATTTCATTTTATTTATATTTTTGATTGTCAAGTAATTGTATTTTCTATTATTTTAAATACAACCATAAGACGCCTCTATTTTTAAAACGTTACATTAATTTTGTGTTAAATAGACGAACGCCTTGTTTTCATCGGCAAAGGTGGGGTTTTTATCGGTGAAATTATTCATAATAGTGTAATTATAACACTAAGTATTCATTTTTTCAAAAACAGAATATAATTTCGTTTAGGCATAAAAACCCGTTAAATTTTGATGCGAAATGAATACTTGCGAAATCTAAACAGTAAATAAGGCTACGGCAGGATATTATATTTTTTAACACGAAAATCAGAAGAGGCTACACAGTCTAAAAAATGCATTTTCGGACGTCAGAAAAAAAATAATTTTTGCGATTTTTTTGCTTTTTTGGGCTCCCCTTCTAATCCCTAATCACTGATCACAATCTTCTCCCCGGCAAATTTAATTTTACCGGCATCCAGCAACAGCCTGATGGCGTCAATCTTCTCCTTTTCGGTACCGATGTTGGTGGATGTTACCAGCGACGCCAGGTCCTGCGGCCCGGGTATAAGGAGTTGAATCACCTCATTGGTAATATCGTCAAAGATCTCGGACGATTGTTTTTGGCGCTTTTCATCCAGGCAAACGTCGCAAATGCCGCATTTATCGGCATTTGTTTCATCAAAATAAGCCAACAGCATCTGGCTGCGACATTTTTTATGCGCGGAGTAAGCGAATACAGCCTCCATTTTTTTACGATAGGTGGCCTTCCGCTCGTCTATAGCTTTTTTGTTGATGTAAAGCGCATTAGCCTGCTGGCGCGGTTTTAGCCAGGTTACCTGTGGCATATCCGTTTGAGCGTAATACGTTAATATTTTAAACTCCTGCAGTTGTTTCAGCCCGGTGATCACCTGCTGTACATTCATATTCGTTCGGCGTGCCAGGTCAAATTCGCGTAACCGCACATAATTCTCAAATGAACCACCGTATGAGCGCAATAAGGTCTTAATAAAAGGATCCCAGCCGGAGTTTTGGATCTGGAAATTGTATAATTCTTCATTCCCCACCTCAAACCTGAACCGCGAAGGCAAAAACACACTTTCGTTAAACGCCAGGTATTCGTCCTGTTCCAAAAACTTAAGGGATTTAATCGTTTTTATTGGATCAAGTTTAAACCGACTGCAAAAATCGCCCAGGTCAAGATCCATACTCAACCCCTCGCCTGCCTGGTAAGCCAGTTGGTAATAATTGGCCAGGTAATGATAGGTTTGCTTAATTTCGGCAATGGAGGGGAAATTCAACTCAAATTTCCTTTCCTGTTTGTAGCGGTCGGCGGCATTGCATAATAATACGGCATAAGCTTTATGCTCATCGCGGCCTGCCCTGCCGGCTTCCTGGTAGTATGCTTCCAGGCTTTCAGGCGGATCTTTATGGATCACAAAACGAACATCGGGCTTATCAATCCCCATCCCAAATGCATTAGTGGCTACAATAATGCGGGTGCGGTTATTTTTCCAGTTTTCCTGCTTTTGCGATCGCAGGCCGGTCTCCAGGCCGGCGTGGTAAAAGTCGGCTTTAAAACCGTTGTCGTTGTAATATTTGGCTATTTCGGCGGTTTCCTTGCGGCTGCGCACGTAAACAATGCCACTGCCTTTTACGCCCCGGGCAATATCCAGCAATTTGCGCAGCTTGTTCTCTTCATTTTGAACGACGTAGCTAACGTTTTTGCGCTCAAAGCTTTTCTGAAAAACAACCGGGTTTTTAAACTGCAGTTTCTCCTGTATATCTAGTCTCACATCGGGAGTAGCTGTTGCCGTCAGTGCCAGTACGGGCACCTCAGGGTGCAATTGACGCAGGTCGGCAATATGAAGGTATGGCGGGCGAAAATCGTAACCCCATTGCGAAATACAATGCGCCTCATCAACAGCGATCAAATTAACGTTCATGTATTTGATCCGTTCGCGTACAAGTTCTGATAATAAGCGCTCCGGCGAGAGGTATAAAAACTTCACCGGGCTGTAAATGCAGCTGTCAAGCGCAATATCGATCTCCCGTTTGCTCATGCCCGAGACGATGGATACTGCTTCAATGCCTTTAGCCTGCAGGTTTTCTACCTGGTCCTTCATCAGCGCAATAAGCGGCGAAACAACGATACAGATCCCCTCGTTTACCAGCGCCGGTACCTGGAAACAGATGGATTTACCACCGCCAGTTGGCAACAGCGCCAGCGTATCCCTCCCGCCCAAAACGGCATGGATGATCTCCTCCTGCATGGGGCGGAAGTGATCGTGGTTCCAGTACTGTTTGAGGATTTGGTGGATAGTCATTTTGTAATTTCGGATGCCGGATTTTCGTCCCGATAGCTATCGGGATTGGATTTATTTTATTTTAAATGGTTCTCAAATAGGGCTTTCGTTGTTTCGGATTTTCGTAATGTACCCATATAAGGGCAATCCGTAAAGATATATCCGAAATCCGACTTCCGAAATCCGAATTTTGATAAATTTGCGGCGTTAATATCTGCGTAATGAAATACATCTGCACTGTTCTTATATTTTTATCTGTTTCTCTTTCGCTCCAGGCTCAAAAATGGAATGTTGAAAATCCTCCCGGAACACAAAAAAAAGTCTCCATCACCACCGACGAAGGTACCTGGATGAACCTGGATGTAAGCCCCGACGGCAAAACAATAGCATTTGACCTGTTAGGTGACATTTACAGCATGCCCATCAGCGGCGGAAAAGCTACCCTTTTGGCGGGCGGAAAAGCATGGGAAATCCAACCGCGCTTTAGCCCGGATGGTAAACAAATATCTTATACCAGCGACAAGGACGGCGGCGACAATATCTGGATAATGAATGCCGATGGCAGCGATAAACATCCCGTTACCAAAGAGAATTTCAGATTGTTGAACAACGCGTCATGGACGCCGGACGGGCAATTCCTGGTTGCCCGTAAACATTTTACCGGTACGCGCTCTCTTGGCGCAGGCGAAATGTGGCTATATCATAAAACCGGCGGCGAGGGAATCCAATTAACCAAACGAAAAAACGATCAGCAGGATGCAGGCGAACCCATCGTTTCGCCCGATGGTAAGTTTGTTTACTGGAGCGAAGACGTAACCTCCGGCCCGTATTTTCAATACAACAAAGACCCGAACCAGGGGATCTACGCCATAAAACGGTTAAACCGGCAAACCGGCGACATTGAAACCGTAACCGGCGGCGCAGGTGGCGCCTGCCGTCCGCAAATATCGCCTGATGGCAAATTATTGGCCTTTGTTAAACGTGTAAGGCTAAAATCGGTACTGTACATCCATAACTTAAGTACGGGCGAAGAATGGCCGGTTTATGACGACCTGTCGCACGACCAGCAGGAAACCTGGGCCGTATTTGGTGTTTACCCAAATTTTGCCTGGCTGCCCAACAACAGCAACATAATTATTTATGCAAAAGGGAAAATATGGAATGTAGATATAAATGCCATATCAGGCACCGCGATACCTTTTGAGGCCACCACACAGCAAACTATTACCGACGCTTTGCATTTCCCTCAAAAGGTTTTCCAGGAGTCCTTTCCGGCTAAAATGATCCGCCAGCTCACTACGTCGCCCGATGGCAAAATGGTAGCCTTTAATGCCGCCGGCTACATTTACGTCAAAAGCCTGCCTGATGGTGTGCCCTTCCGGATAACTTTTACCAATGATTTCGAGTACGAGCCGTCCTTCAGCCCTGATGGCAAATCATTGGTTTATGTGGACTGGACGGATGAGATGAAGGCATCGGTAAATAAAATAGACCTGCTTAACTGCCAGATCACCAAATTGACAACCGAAAAAGGCTTTTATTACTCACCCAAATTCGACAATAAAGGCGACAAAGTGGTGTATCGCAAAGGCGAGGGAAATGAAACCTCGGGCTATGCATTTGGCAAAAATCCCGGCATTTATGTCGTTTCCGCCAGCGGCGGCACACCAAAAATGATCATCAACAACGGTATTTATCCGCAGTTCTCTACCGACGACGCCAAAATATATTACCAAAGCAGCGAAGGCGATAAAAAAGCCTTTAAAATGATGGATACTACCGGCGCCAATCAGCAAACGCTTTATACTTCCAAATACACCACCCAGTTTAACCCAAGCCCTGATGGTAAATGGATGGCGTTTACGGAGTTATTTAATTGTTACATCACGCCGATGGTTTACACTGGCAGTCCGCAGGACCTTTCTGCAGCAAACAAAGCCATACCGCTAAGCAAATTAACCCGCGATGCCGGCACCTGCCTGCACTGGAGCAAGGATAGCCAAAAGCTGATGTGGGCGCTGGGGCCGAAATACTTTGTAAGGGATATCCGAAACGCATTTCCGTTTGTGGACGGCGCCGCAGATAAAACACCTGCCATAGATACCGTTGGGATAGATATTGGCCTCACCCTGAAAACGGATGTACCCGATGGCAAGATCGCCCTTAAAAACGCCCGCATCATTACCATGCGGGGAGATGAAGTAATTGAGAATGGCACCATCCTCATCAACCAGAATAAGATCACGGCCATTGGAAAGACGGCCGACATATTAATCCCTGATGATGCAAAAATATACGACCTGGCGGGTAAAACCATTATGCCAGGGATAGTTGATGTGCATGCGCATTTACATACCAGCCCCGACGGTATTTCGCCGCAGCAGGACTGGAACTATTTTGCCAACCTGGCCTACGGCGTTACTACCGCACACGACCCATCAAGCAATACGGAAATGGTTTTTAGCCAGGCGGAAATGTTGAAGGCCGGCAATATGGTTGGCCCAAGGGTTTATTCGACCGGAACGATCCTGTACGGTGCCGATGGCGACTTCAAGGCGGTGATCAACAGCCTGGATGATGCAAAATCAAACCTGCGCCGGCTAAAGGCAGTTGGGGCATTCTCCGTTAAAAGCTATAACCAGCCACGCCGCGAGCAGCGCCAGCAAATTATTGAAGCGGCCCGCGAGCTGCAAATGGAAGTAGTACCGGAGGGCGGATCAACGTTTTTTACCAATATGAACATGATACTGGATGGGCATACGGGCATTGAGCACAATATACCTGTTTGGCCGGTTTATAAAGATGTGAAAACGTTATGGAACGATAGCAAATCGGGCTATACCCCTACCCTTATTGTATGCTACGGCACGCAATGGGGCGAGAACTTTTGGTACGACCGCACCGAGGTGTGGAAAAACGAACGCCTGCTTACTTATACACCGCAATCAATCATCGATGCACGATCGAGGCGGCGTACAACGAGCGAATACGGCGACTACGGCCACATCGAAGTATCCAAATATGTAAAGCAAATAGCCGACGGCGGCACAAAGGTCAATTTAGGATCGCACGGGCAGATCCAGGGCATTGGCGCACATTGGGAACTATGGATGCTGGTACAAGGCGGAATGACGCCTATGCAGGTTCTGCGATGCGCAACCATGAACGGCGCTTCGTACCTGGGAATGGATAAGGAGATCGGCTCGCTGGAGATCGGCAAACTGGCCGACCTGATCGTGTTGGATGAAAACCCGCTGGAAAACATCCGCAACAGCGACAAAATAAAGTACGTGATGGTTAATGGCAGGCTGTACGATGCCAACTCGATGAACGAGATCGGCAACCACGAAAAGATCCGTCAGCCGTTTTGGTGGCAGCAAAACCGTGGCGGAATGAGCACCCAGCCGGTGGGCAACGTCGAAACGTATTTGTTTACCACGCAGGACGGAGACTAGTCGATTTCGGAAGTGCGATTTACGACCCGATAGCTATCGGGTTCGGATTTTTAACGATGTTCAGCAGGCTGCGCCGTTTCGGATTAAAAAAACGGAAAGGCGTTGCGCAAAAAGCAGCAACGCCACGCAACCAGGCCATTTCTTAAAGTATCGCCAAAAACGCCGTTGGTATATACCATACCCGCGTTGGTGTAATAAACTACCCGCCATAAACTTATAATGTTATTTTAGGAAAGTTAATTATAGGTAAATATACCTGTGTAATTAACTTATAGGCAAGTTCTTGCTGCGAACTTTCTAAGATCAAATCAACAGCCGCAACCAATATTTTAAAAATAGCTTAAATTAAAAATTATGGAAAACCTCAAAAAACTTACAAGAGAAGAAATGCGAACCGTTTTAGGTGGCGGGAGCACCGGGCCCCAGGTATGCGGCAATGGATCGTGTACCTCGGGTTCCGACTGCGGTGCAGGATGCAATTGTATCAAAAGCCAGTGTTCGTCGGTTAACGCCGGAAAGCGCGATGTACTGACACTGGATATGGACGTTAACCTGCAACCAATAGCTGATCTAAACTTAAACGTTGCATTGTAGCCAGCAACGTCTTTTACAATAGCTGCAGGCAACTAGTCTTGTCTGGCATCAGCAGCAATCTTTTAAAAAAAGTAAGTTTCTTGCCAACCATAAAATACTGTAATCGGTATTTTATGGTTATTTTTTTTCATCATTACCCGATTTCAGGAGATTTGTCAATTTATGGCCGCGTTTTACAAAAAACGTCTCGAATACCCGCATTGGTATTTACAATAAGCCAGTTGGTGTACTAAAATTGGAAAAATCATATCACATCCGTTAAATTGCCGAAACGGATTTATCTTCAAACCTTATTACTACGAACGGTAGCTGTAATCAGGAAGCCAGATGTGGCGACGGTACAATCGATAAATGCTTAATCCAATTGTTATATATAAACCTGCTCATCAGGATTAAATTTTTTGCTGAGCAAATTTTTGAACTCAAAATTTCGGATCTGGCTTATGAATAAATTTTTTTTTCTGTTTATGGCTCTCGCAAATTTTGCTTTCCCGCAGCAAAAAAACAGTCAGCATTTGTGGCATTTAACCATTGCAGATAGTGTTACCGCAAAGGGTATTGACCGTGCTACCTTCTCGATTGATAAAAAAAGATACTATACCACCGGTATTGATGGTACAATTGACATTGATAAGGAATTAATTGATCCTACAGATAGTATTGGTTTTTCTTGTGTCGGTTATAAATCAAGGGTACTGATGCCGGGCATCAATTATATTTTTCCTGATACTGTAAAGCTTTCCGCTTCAGTAACATCCTTGAACGAGGTTAAAGTAAACTCGATGAAGCAATCAGAGATAATTATCGGAGACGCCAGGAAATTTTACAACGCTCACAGGGTTACTTCACCCAATACTACATACGCGCAATTTATCCCTAATGCAAAAAAGATTAAAGGAACGATCACTTCGGTAGAATATGTAATAAACGACGAGCTTAATGGCATTGAAATGCCTTTTAGAGTACGCTTATATACGAAAAGCAAAACCAGCCTTTCTTTAGATCAGGAGCTCATTAAAGACAGTATCATCGTTTACAATCCGGAAAAAAAACACCGTTTAGCTGTTGATGTCTCCAGGTATAGTGTTCAACTTCCCGATGATGGCATTATAGTCATCTTTGAAACCCTTTCGCTATCTTATTACAATAAAGGTACTATTTGGCATAAAGGTTTCGACTACCCCAAAATGCCGGGGATTGATATGGATCTTAAAAGGAAAAATGATTACGATGCTGACATTTACGATAAGAGGAATCGAACCGGGCCCTACTGCATGGTAGGGCCAGTAGCGGAAAGGTGGAATCTTGATGGCTTCGAAGATGAATGGTATGTATATGCCGACGGCATCAATTTCGCAATTACTTTATCCATCAGTAAGTAAATACTGCACCTGCAAATTCCACATACGTGAAATAACCCGAACCGGCCTATTCAACGTTAAGTTGAAATCGTCGATACATGAAAATAATGGTTTTATTATTAAAAATTGTATCTTTTGAAAAAATGTTTCGGCTAGTTAGTTAACCTGACCTGATATACCTAAATTGAGTTAATTTTCATGAGAAATAATAAAGGAATTATTTTGGCAATATCAGTATTGCATTTCTTTTACCCAATACCAGCCAATTGCCAAATTAGTTATAAGGTTTCGGACAACATCATTTCAAAACTTACCTCTTTCTCGGAAAAACATGTCATCGAAAAGGTTTACCTCCATTTTGATAAACCCTACTACGCCGCGGGTGATACGATTTACTTTAAAGCCTATGTAACGATGGGCGAACGCCACAAGCTTTCGAATTTAAGCGGTGTATTGTATGCAGACCTGATCAATACTGATAATAAGATCGATCAATCCATAAAATTGCAGGTAACCGATGGCGTAACCTGGGGCGATTTCGCCCTGCCTGATTCATTGCCAAAAGGGAATTACCGGGTAAGGGCCTATACTAAATTGATACAAAATAACGCTGAAACTATCTTTTTTGATCAAACTATCCAGGTCGGTTCTATCCTTAACAGCAAAATATCCGAAAGTAAACCTTTGCTTACGCCCCACCCTGATATAAAACCCGACATCCAGTTCTTTCCTGAAGGTGGGAGCCTGGTAACCGGCGTCCGTTCAAAAGTTGCAATTAAAGCGATTGGCATAAACGGGTTGGGGATAAATGTAAAAGGAGAACTAATTGACAGCGGAAATAAACAGGTATGCCTATTTGAGTCCGCTCATTTGGGTATGGGCTGTTTTTACCTGGTTCCAAAACTCGGTGAAATTTATAAGGCAAAACTAACTTATGCCAATGGGCTGCAGGACATTGTTGAGCTGCCAAATCCCGAAGCATCCGGAATTGTTTTAACCGTTAATAACGATTCCATTCCAAAAGCCGCTGTAAGGATCGAAGCCAATACGGCCTTCTACCGGCAAAACCGCAACAGGAATTATACCCTGCTGATCTATTCGGGGGGAGTGGCCACAACGGTTACCTGCAAACTGGATAGTACGGTAATTACGTTGGACATTTTAAAAAGGAGGCTCCATACCGGCATTGCCACGGTTACCTTATTTTCGCCCGAAAACGAACCCTTGTGCGAGCGCTTGTTATTTGTGCAAAATTACGACCAGCTAAACCTGGCGGTAACCGCCGATAAAACGGTGTACGGCAAAAGGGAAAAAGTGAGCCTTCGGTTAAACGCAAAAAACAGGGCCGATTCGGCCGCTGCCGGGCATTTTTCGGTATCGGTGACTGATGAAAGCAAAGTGCCGGAAGATGAAAATAATGCAGGCAACATTCTTACCAATCTGTTGCTCACCTCGGATCTTAAAGGCTTTGTCGAGCAACCCAACTATTATTTTAACGATACCAGCGCCGTTGCAGCTAAAAATCTTGATGTATTGACGCTTACGCATGGTTATCGCCGCTTTACATGGAAACAGGTGCTGGACACCAGTGGCAAATCAATCGCCTACCAACCGGAAAAAGGACTTGAAATTGGCGGTGTGTTGAAAAACCTGTTTGGTAAACCCATTAACAAAGGGACGGTTACCTTGCTGCCATCAGCAGGCGGGCCAATGTTAACCAGTGTTTCCGATGCTAAAGGAATATTTAGATTTAACAACCTGGTTTTTATGGACAGCACGCGTTTTGTTTTAAGTGCCGTAAATGCAAAAGGAAAAAACACCACCAAGATCACTTATTTTATAGAAAAGCCGGCACCCGTAATAGCTGCAAACAAGCAAAAAAATGCGGATACAATTGCAGGGACAGCGATGGCCGTGTACCTGGATAATGAAAAATTACAACGGGATGCATTTAAAAAATATGGCACTGCTAAAGGGATACTTTTGAAGCAAGTAAATATAAAGGCAAAGAAGGAAGAGGGACAACGATCACAAACTTACGGCGCTGAATTCGCTGCCGACCAGGTGATACACGCAAAAGACATAGTATATGGAGGACCGCTTTCAATAAGATTAATGGGACTATTACATGGTGTTTACTTGATGCCTCAGGGCAATAGTTATATCCCAGTTCTTGGCACTGGTTTACCCGGTGGGCGAATGCTTGTATTGATAGATGGGTTAAAGGGCAACATAGACGATATAGGCACTGAAGATGTTGAAACTATCGAAGTTTTAAAACCACCGAATTCTTTTGTTTATGGAAAAGAGGGTATCAACGGCGTATTATCCATTACCACCAAACCCCGGATGACGAGGTCGGAAGACATTGCATCCATTGGCGTTTTACCCATCGCCCCGATTGGCTTTTACAAGGCCAGGCAGTTTTATTCGCCGAAATACGAACATCCCAATGATGACCTTAAAAGGCCTGACATGCGCTCCACTATTTACTGGCAGCCAGAGTTGGTAACGGATAAAAACGGCGATGCCCGATTTGATTATTACAATGCCGACGGCGTGGGCACTTATAAAGTGGTTATTGAAGGGATTGATAAGGATGGCAATATTGGCAGGCAAGTTTACAGGTATAAAGTAGAGTAGTTCAAAACAGAAAGGAAATAGATGGCCCTTCTTCCAACCAGTTGAAAAAGAACTGGCAGTTAACAACAACCAAGAAAACTGCTTATACAGGTGCAACAACTTCGAAATACTTGCAAGGGAAATATCGAAATAAGTTCACTAACTTCACCTTTTGTAAACCGATAGTTCCAGCAGTATGAGCAAGCCGTACGCCTATTTTATTTTACTGTACGCACTATTTAATATACAGGTTACAAGCGCCCAAACCATTTCACCCAGCCTGGACTCCGTTGGACACAAACTATCCACCACATTGTCAGATCACTATAAAAGGTATCCACAGGAGAAGATCTTTTTACATACCGATCAAAACGTTTACCTAAGCGGACAAACCATTTGGTATAAAGCTTATGAACAGACTTATGGGAAACCCTCGGCATTAAGCGCGATCGTGTATGTGCGCTTATCGGATGCAAAGGGCAAACTTATTAAACAGGATATGTTGCCGCTGAAAACCAGCAGGGCCAACGGTAATATAGCGCTGCCCGACAGCTTACCCACCGGGTGGTACCGGCTGCAGGCATTTACAGCCTGGATGCTGAATTTTGATACTGATGGCATTTATCATAAAAACGTTTACATACAAAATATACACGATGCAGTTATCGCAACTTTGGTCGACGATGCCGTTAAAACTTATCACGTTAATTTTTTCCCTGAGGGCGGCGACCTGGTAGAAGGCAATATCTGCAATATCGCTTTTAAAGCCACGGACGAAAACGGGCTGCCGGCAAATGTTTATGGCGATGTGCTGGATAACAACAAAAACCTGGTGGAAAAGCTGGTTACCGTGCACGATGGCATGGGCAGCTTTAAACTGGAAGCCGATGCAAACACCAGCTATAATGCGCAGGTTCATTTTCCAGATGGCAGCGTGCAAAATATCCCTTTGCCAAAAATTAAAAAAACAGGCATCAGTATGCGTGTTAATGCTGCGCCAACTACCGAATTGGAAGTAATGATAGCAAACACAGGCCAGCTGGAGAATTATAAGAATATTATCGTAGTGGCCGAACAAAACAACGGGCTATTTGCTACCTATCCCTTGCAGTTAAGTCGCGGTATAAATGTTTTCAGTTTTAAAAAAAATAGCTTTTCAACCGGGATCCTTCGCTTAACCGTTTTTGATGAACGGGCATTGCCCCTGGCCGAAAGGATCGTTTATATCAACAATAATGACCGGCTGAACCTTTCCTTAAACAAGGACACGCTGACTTTCAGCCCCAAAAGCAAAAATGTATTTACACTCAATTTAAAGGACAACAACAACCAGCCGGTAAAGGCAAACCTATCGGTATCAATAACCGATGCCGCAACCGGCGCCGACCCGGAAAACAATATTTATTCGTACTTTTTAATGAGCTCCGAATTGCATGGTTATATTCATCAGCCGGCATATTATTTTAGCAACAGCAGCGACACACTTCAACAACAGCTCGACCTGGTAATGCTTACCAGCGGCTGGCGACATTTTAAGTGGGATACGGTATTTCGCGATAAGCCGCGGTCGTTAAAATACGGATTTGAGCACACGCTAAGTATTGCGGGTAAAATTGAAAATTATCATGATCAGGACGATCTCCGCATTAAAATGATGATCACCAACAGCGATTCCAGTAAAAACTTAATTGTGCTGCAGCCGGACAGTACAGGTGTCTTCTTATTAAAAGATTATACCCACCAGGGCACTGCAACCATAAACTACGAGGTAGTAAACAAAAAGAATAAAAGGCAGCCGGTAAGCATAACGTTTTTTAAACGGGGTGCAGATACCGCGCAATTTACCGGGGATACCGTAAACAGGGTTACCGAAACAAAACCTGTTATTAACAAAACGTTTTTAGACAGCGTTAAAAGTGAACAGCAAAACGGCCTGGGTATTATCTTAAAAACAGTAAATGTAAAGTCGCAGCAATTAACCCCTACGGAACAATTGATAAAAAACCATGTGCGGCGTTTAGAGACAGACGCGGCGTACACCCTTGACCTGGCGGATACGCCCTTGCCGCCCGGCGATATTATGCACTATATCCAGGGAAGGTTTCCAGGTTTAAATATAATAATTGCGGCTAACGGCGCTATAGTTGGATATACCTATCATGGGCCCAGCCTGCTTGTGCGGGGAGATTCGACGTCTGGTAAAACCCCCAACGAGCCATATTTTTACATTGACGAGGCATCTGCCACAGCCGGCGATGTAATGAGTATCCCCTTAGATGATGTCGCTTTAATACGTTTTGCCCCGCCACCTGTTTGGTTTGCGCCGCTAAATGGCGGTGATACAGGTGCGATATTAATATACACTAAAAAATATGGCGATGGAAAAAACACAGGCACACGCATGCAGGGTTTTGATCAATATAATTTTAACGGCTACAGCGTGACGCGCGAATTCGCGTCACCTGACTACAGCGCCGCCAGGCACAGCATGCAACCTGATTACCGCACTACTTTGTACTGGAACCATGATTTAAATACAGATGATCACGGTAATATAAAAATACGCTTCTATAACTCCGACAAGGCAAAAAAATACCGCGTAACCATACAGGCAACAGATAGTGATGGCAGGACCGGCTTTTTAAACGAAGTATTTTAAGCATATTACTAATTTTGAAATCAATCTTTCGGACTTTCCGACTTCCGGACTTTCGGACTTTCTAACAACCAATTATAGAATATTAAAAAATCGCCGTTCCATTGCTTTTCGTTGTGGCTGGCGCCATTGATGATGACAACATTTGTATTTTTATTATTTTTTTCCTTTGCGATCAAGATATCAGCCATTTTTTGCATGTCGCTTACCATACTTTCGCTTTCGGCGCTGCCGCAAATAAAAAAGAAACGCGATGCCTGTGGTAGCTTAGTATCCCGGGCCAGGGTGTATATTGCCGGCGCTATCCAAAACGCGGGCGAAAATACCCCGGCATTTCCAAACACCTCAGGGTATTTCAGCGCTGCATACATGGCGATCAGCCCTCCCATCGAACTTCCTGCAAT